>Ga0116175_1002489_pt1 | contig 11113 bp, 9 predicted proteins | sample AD_UKC125_MetaG_FD_89802 | JGI IMG/M metagenome (GOLD analysis project Ga0116175, IMG submission 89802) | Active sludge microbial communities of municipal wastewater-treating anaerobic digesters from USA - AD_UKC125_MetaG | ecosystem: Engineered > Bioreactor > Anaerobic > Digestate | place: USA... | reverse complement strand
CTTGGAAAAACTCTCCAGCTCACAGAGAAAACATGGAAGGCGATTTTACTCACTTTGGGGTTTCGGTAACTTCTGATCCTCAAACTGGTAAAAAATATTATACCAATATATTTATTAAAAAAGAATAGTTTGATTATTGTTTTGTTTGATTTTGACAGATCGAAAGAACCCATTCAACCTGAATGGGTTTTTTTTTGAACAAAACTTTTAATAAAATGGTTGATAATTTAGAAGCGTTCTTTTTGTTATGAAAAATATAACTCATACATTTGCGTATAATTCAAAAAAATTCCGGAAAACATGTTTGAATTTCAACAGTATTTAGGTTTCTTAGCTTTCTTAACCATTTTAACAATTGGTTTTTGGCTAATGATTTTCTTGATTACAGCTATAATACCTTACTGGGTTTTTGGTGCTACAAGAGAATTGCTAAAAGAAAGAAAAGCAAAAAGAGAAGCTGAAGAACAACAAGCTTAAATTTAAACTTATTGTTTAAAAAAGTCCCGAAATTTCGGGACTTTTTATTTATACTAACCTGGAAAATCTCCACCATCATCTTGCTGGTTGTTTCCTCTTGGTTTTTTCTCTCTTTCGTTTTTCTGTACATTAAATCTATAGGTAAACGAGAGTGTAATTTGTCTTTCTCTCCATTGCATTTCGCCATAAGAATCTACAACGCCAGGCAAATAAGTATATGCTTTTCTTTTTCTAGAATTGAAAACATCACTCACATTTAATGACACTGTTGCTTTGTCTTTTAGAACATCTTTGCTAAATGCTAAATTCATAGAAAATACATCCATGTTTCTACCTTGTGCGGTTTTTTGAATGCCATTATAGTTCATATTAGTTTGCCAGTCAATTTTGTATGGTAAACTAACTTTAGAACTCAAACGAGCAAACCAAGAATTGGTTTTATTGTCAAAATTTTGATATACTTCGTTACCAGTAAAATCTGTATAGGTGTAATCGCCATCGGTTTCTACATAGAAGAAATTGAAATTACTGTTTAATTTCCACCATTTATATGGCGAATAATTAAGAGTAAACTCAAATCCAGCTCTATATTCAGTAGATAGATTGATAGGAGTACTGATAACAACAGGAATTCCATTTTGAAAATAGCCGCTTTCTTTTCTAACAAATTGAAAAACATCAGAAGTTTTATTTACATAAGCAGATGTGTTCAAAGTAAATTTATTCCATTTTTTAAGATAACCTAAATCAATTCCATCAGTGAAAGAAGGATCTAAATCAGGATTACCAATAAAAATATTGACATTACTTGATAGATTGTTAAATGGGTTCAATTGTCTTCCTCTTGGGCGTTGAATTCTTTTGCTATAACTCAAAGATAGGTTGCTGTCATCGGTCAATTCATAATTGAAAAATGCACTAGGGAAGAAGTTGTTGTATTTCTTATTGTTGTAATCATTAGTTTCCAATTGATTAACATCTATGTCTGAATCTTCCCAGCGAAGTCCAAAAAGCGATGATAACTTTTTAACCTTGAAACCATATTGTGTGTACAAAGCATTAATTTTTTCTTTGTATTCTAGTGTGTTTGTAAAATTGGGTTGAGGAATACCATTTTGAACAACGCTATAATTTGTAGTTACAGTATTGAAATCACCACGATATCCAGCTTCAAATTGGCTTCCTTTGCCAAGAGGTAAAACATAATCTGTTTGGATTAAATTTCTACCTTGTTTTTGATTGTTAATTGTTTCATCAAGTGAAGTAACAGATGAATTACTTGTTTTATCAGTGATTAAAGCTGAATTATTATCTATGTTTGAAGAAAATGATCCATCAATTGTTAATTTATGACCAGATTTTTTGAAGTTTTTAGTAAAGTTGGTTGCATATTCTAAGTTTTTGCTGTCACTTACTTCATCATTTATTCGGTTTCTGGTATATTCATAAATATAGTTTTCGTCAAAATAATTTTGGAAAACATCATCTCTATTATCACCTAAACTTTTTCTAAAGTTTACTGTATTTGTCCAAGTCAAAGTCTTATCAAGATACCAATCAAAGCCAAAATTTCCGTTGTACGATTTGCTAATTCGTTCATTATCACGATCTTCATTCATGTAGCTTTTTGTCGAATTATCATCATTCAAGTACCTAGAGTTTGTCATGGCATTTCCTGGACCATTTCTATAACTGTAACCTTGAGTTGTAAAGAGATTGAACTGTTCTGTTTTAAAATTTACAGTTCCAGTGATGCCGTGATTGTCTGGAGTTCCAGTTGTAGCTACAAAAGTTCCATTTATTCCTTGATTTTTCCCTTTTTTGAGAATTATATTCAAAATTCCTCCGCCACCTTCGGCATCATAACGAGCAGATGGGTTGGTAATTACTTCAACTTTATCAATAGCATCTGCGGGAATTAGTTTAAGTGCTTCAGATACGTTTATAGCATTTGAAGGTCTTCCGTCAACAAGTATTTTTACATTTTCATTACCTCTCAAACTCACATTTCCTTCCACATCAACACTTACAGAAGGTATATTATCTAGTATGTCGCTGATTGTTCCTCCTTTTACCATCAAATCATTACCTACATTGTAAACCTTTTTGTCTAATTTTATTTCGACTGTAGTTTTCTCTGCTCTTACAACAACTTCCTTCAATTGCTCAGCGCCTTCGCTCAATGAAATTGTTCCTAAGTTGGTATTTTGAGTAATGGTTTTTGAATTGATTTGAAATGGTTGAAATGAAATAAATTCAATTACAATGTCATAAGTTCCTTTTGGCACTTGCACAGAGAATTCTCCTTTGTTATTGGTTATTCCTCCAAAAACTGACGCAGAGTTTGTTGTGTTTTTTATGGTAATTGTTGAATATTCAAGAGGTAAATTAGTTGATTTTTCAATTACTTTCCCTGTTATATTCCATTTGCTGTTTTCTGGTTTTGTTTGCCCAAAAAACATTATCGAATTAAAAAATAAAAACAATAATCCGAGTGTTTGAAGTCTATTCATGTAAAGAAATTTATTTTAAAGCTTATATGAATGCAAAAGTAGTTTTTGGTTTAAGCTTTAAATCATAAAACTCTGTTAAACTTTATTAGCTATTGATTGAGGAAATCCAAAATCTTTTCTTCTTCACGAGCTATAATTGCTTTGTCGCCATCAATTATTATAGGTCTTTCAATCAATATAGGGAACTGAACCAAAGCATTAATAATATCATCATCGGTAAGAGATTTGTTTTTGAATTGTTCTACCCAAATGGTTTCTTTTTGTCGAACTAATTCTAAAGGTAAAATAGAAAGTTTTTTCAACAAATTGACAATATCTTCTTTGGTTAATGGATTTTCAAGATACTTTATTATTTGATAATCAATATTTTTTTGATCAAAAATAGCCAGACAATTTCTAGACTTACCACATCTTGGATTGTGTAAAATTTTCATGTTTTTTTGTTACAAATTTCAATATTATATTTATCAAATAAACTAATTTAGTAAAAAATAAAATTTAGTATGTATTTAGAGAATGCCATATCGCCAAAAAATAAATTTTGGAAGTACATTGTTGGCTCAATTATAATAATTTTTGCTTCATTCATCGGTCAAATACCACTTGGCATAGCTTTGATTTTCAAATCGTTTAACTCAAAAAAAGGTTTTCCAACAGACGAAGCTCAACTAATGAAAATGCTAAACGGTAATTTAACTCTTTTTCTAATGTTGTTTTCATTTGCGGTTGCATTATTAGCCATTTATCTTGTTGTTAAACACCTTCACAATCAGCGTTTTTTGACTTTAACTACATCTCGAAATAGTGTTGATTGGAAAAGAATATTTTTCTCTTTTGGTGTTTGGGCAGTTTTTACAATAATTTCTGTTGCAATAGGTTATTTTTCTGAACCAGAAAATTTTGTAATAAACTTTAAACCAGTTCCATTCTTAATTTTATTAGTTATTTCTCTGATAATGATACCTATACAAACCAGCACAGAGGAATATGTTTTTAGAGGTTATTTGATGCAAGGTTTTGCTAATCTTTCTATGAATAAATGGTTTCCATTATTGATGACATCACTAATTTTTGGATTATTACACATAGCCAATCCAGAGGTTCAAAAGATGGGTGCAATAACGATGGTATATTACATTGGAACAGGATTATTACTTGGTATTATGACCTTGATGGATGATGGAATGGAATTGGCATTGGGTTTTCATGCTGCAAATAACCTGATAAGCGCTCTATTAATTACTTCCGATTGGACAGCATTTCAAACAGATTCTATTCTCAAAGACAAATCCACACCATCGGCTGGTTTTGAAATAATATTACCTGTTTTTATTGTTTTTCCTTTGATACTTTTCATTTTTTCAAAAAAATATAATTGGTCTAATTGGAAAGAAAAATTATTTGGAAAAATAGAAATAGAAAACCCTAACCTAAAAATTGAAAGCCATGAATATACCGAGTTATGATAAAGTGCACAATTTGTTTAAGCTTAACGGTTATCATCTAAATGCTGATGATTTGTGCCGCGTGGCTTATAGTTTTATCAAAGAAGGCGAAGAGTTTGAAAAACCTGTTGGCGATTTTTTGCTCGATTGGTTTAATGACAAAGATTATATCGAAATGTTTACTTCGGGAACAACTGGTTTGCCAAAAACTATTATTGTAAAAAAGCAAGCTATGGTAAACTCAGCGATAGCTACTGGTGATTTTTTTGAAATTCAACCTGGTGATAAGGCACTGCATTGTTTGCCAATGAAATATGTTGCAGGAAAAATGATGCTTGTTCGTGCCATGATTTTGGGGCTTGATATAGATTTTGTAGCACCAAGCGCAAGACCTTTAGAACATCTTGATGAATATTATGATTTTGCAGCTATGGTTCCAATGCAAGCTGAAAACTCATTGAAAGATTTCAAAAAAGTAAAAAAAATAATCATTGGTGGAGCCAAGATTAATGATGTACTTGAGAAAAAGTTACTAAAACATCCCGAAACCATTTGTTACGAAACCTACGGTATGACAGAAACCATAACTCATATTGCTGCCAAAAGAGTAGGAGAAAAGGCTTTTACGGTTTTACCAGATGTAACAGTTTCTTATGATGAAAGAAATTGTTTGGTGATTCATGCACCAAAGATTTCAGATGATGTAATTGTTACTAATGATATTGTTGAATTGGTCAATGAAAACCAATTTATCTTTTTAGGTAGAATGGACAATGTGATAAATAGTGGTGGAATTAAACTTATTCCTGAACAAATAGAAGAAAAACTCGCAGGAAAAATTGATAGACGATTTTATTTTACATCCAAAGAGGATAAAGTATTGGGAGAAAAATTAATCATGGTTGTTGAAGGCGAAGCATTTACTGTCGATGATAAAATATTCGATAATTTAGATAAATATCAAAAACCCAAAGAAATAGTTTTTGTTCCTGAATTTAAAGAAACTATAAGTGGCAAAATATTGAGAAAAGAAACGCTGAAATAGTGATTAATATTCGATATAGAATTTATCTGTAATTACTTTTATATCACTTATGCTTTTGATTTTGATTTTAGTTTTTTTCCAATCATTGATTGTTTGAACTCTGATCGTTTTATTGTTATAAATCAAATCTACGGGCATCGAAAAATTACTTTCAACATTTACCCATCGGGTGAAAAGTTTATTTTTCTCAATTTTTAATTCAAGTTTAGGAATTGAAATTGTTTTTAGATATTGGTTAAAAATCGAAGTCAAATCCATTCCGCTCTTTTGATTAAAAAAGTCAATAACGGTTTGTGTATCAATAATTTTATGTCTAAAAGTAGTTGCATAATCATGGATTATTTTCCACCACAAAGAATCGTTATTGATTACGTGACGCAAAGTATTAAGTAACAAAGCTCCTTTTGGATACATATCACCAGAACCTTCTTTGTTTACTCCATATGGACCAATAATTGGTTCATCGTTTGCAACATTTCCTCTCAAACCGTTGGCATAAATCATGGCTTTATCATAACCCCAATTACATTCGATATATACAATTTCACTATATTGAGTAAATCCTTCATGTATCCACATGTCGGCAATATCTTTAGAAGTAATACTATTTCCAAACCATTCGTGACCGCTTTCGTGAACTATAATATAATCCCAAAGTTTTCCAACACCTGTTTTCGATAAATCTGTACCCATATAACCTTTCAAAAAAAGATTTCCATAGGCAATGGCACTTTGATGTTCCATTCCAAGATAGGAAGTTTCAACAAGTTTGTATCCATCTTCTTTGAAAGGATATTCGCCAAACTTTTCTTGAAAACATTTGAGCATAGGTTTTACATCGTCTGCAAATTGTTTTTCTGCTTTATCACGATGGTAACTCAACACATAATAATCTATGTCTAAATCATCTAGTTTGTCGCTAAAATGAACATAATCGCCAATGTTTATTGTTATATCATAGGTGTTTATTGGGTTTTTCACTTCCCAATCCCATCGTGTATAACCATTATTCAAATTTTCTTTTCCAATAAATCTTCCGTTGGAAACATTTGTTAGACCATCTGGAACAGCAATTCTCATAGTTACCCCATTGTTTGGTTCATCACTTTGAGAATCTTTTAAAGGAAGCCAACAGCTAGCTCCAAAATCTTGACAAGCGACACCAACCCAGTCATTACCATTAATATCCTTTCTAAAAACAAATCCTCCATCCCATGGTGCTCTTCGAGCTAATACTGGATTTCCATGGTAGAAGAACTTTATTTTCTCTGGATTTTTAGCTTGAAGTTTCTCGGGGAAATTAATGAAAACGGCATTGTTGTCTCTTGAAAAAATAAGTTTTTGTTTGTTCCAAATAATGGAATCTACAACCAAATTTTCGAACAAGTCTATTTGAATTTTTTGGGTTTCATCTGTTATTTCAAAGTCAATTTCATTGAAACCAGATATAAATTTATTTTTTATATCTATTTTTAAATCAATAGTATAATGAGTTACATCGAAACAATTTCTTTCATGTCTTAATCCACCTTGTAGCGAGTCTTTTCTTGTGAAGGATTGCGCGGAAAGAGATTGGATTATCGATAAACAAACAATAGTAATAAATTTTTTCATTCTAGTTTTTTCTAATAATTTCAAAATTTGTTTTATTCAGTCTCTTAACAAGCCAATTTCTGATTTTTTCTTTTGATTTTAAATCTAATTCATCACTACTTTCATAAACCATTACAGGGATTATTTCATTAACTCCATTTTTTTGATAAAAAATATGGTTAGCTATTGAAATTGATTTTATTTCAGGAAATAGAATTGTCAATTCATTATAAATTTCATTATTATCATAAGTGTTATCTTGAATGTATTTCTGAAGTTCGGCAATTTTTAAATCTTTTTTGTCAAGTTGTGATTTACCGATATTAATTTCATCAAGAATTGATTTTTTTATATTAGTAGTATCTTGTCTTATAACGAGTTGCGTGTTATTTATGTTGTAATCTTTTAATTCGTTATTCAAATTTTTTATTTCACTTTTTGTAAATTTTTTGCTTAATAAAGCGATTTCGATTTTCTTAGGATTTGATTTTGAGTTAATATTGCTTTTAAGAATGTAATATCCTTTTGAAATGAATTTTTCGTCAATAAATTGATTGGCTTTTTCAATGTATTTTTTTTCTTGAATTAATTGATAAGCAAAATATGTGCTTGGCAAAATCATTATAAAAACTAAGCCGTAAATTATATTTTTTATTTTTTTTTCTCTCTTCTTATCAACGTATTGCAAAGCAGGATATTTTAAATACTTTACAATTACAAAAGTCGCTATGCATATAAAAACACAATTTATTGTATAAAGAAACATTGCTCCAAAGAAAAATTTTATATTGCCAATTGCAATTCCATAACCAGCTGTACAAAGTGGAGGCATCAAGGCAGTTGCAATGGCAACACCAGGAATTGGATTTCCTTTTTCTTTTCTTGTTATTGCTATGGCACCAACCAATCCACCAAAAAAAGCAATTAAAACATCATAAATTGTTGGCGAAGTTCTCGATAACAATTCAGATTGAGTTTCTTTGAACGGACTAATAAAAAAATATATTGAAGAAACTACTAAACTCACTAATGTAGCTATAAACAAATTCTTCAAAGAGCGTTTAAAAAGATTAAAATCAAATATTCCCAAGCCGAAACCAGCCCCAACAATTGGTCCCATTAGAGGTGAAATAAGCATTGCACCAATAATTACTGCTGTAGAGTTTACATTCAACCCTACAGAAGCTACTACAATAGCACAAGCAAGAATCCAAATATTGGAACCTCTAAAAGAAATATTTGATGTCACATTTTCTAATACAACATTCGTTTTTTCTTCTCCATTGTGTAAATCTGTAAATTGAAATAAACTTTTTAGCATAAAATAAAATTAAGTTGTTAAATCCCTAACTAAGTAATTTTTAAACCTGAATTACACCCAAATTAAATTTCTTTTCAATAGGCGCATGGTTAGCCGCTTCAATTCCCATTGAAACCCAAGTTCTAGTGTCTAAAGGATCAATGATTGCGTCTGTCCATAGTCTTGCTGCTGCATAGTATGGAGAAATTTGGCTGTCGTATTTAGCTTTTATTTTTTCAAATAATTCATTGTGTTTTTCGGGTGTTATTTCTTCACCTTTAGCTTTTAATGCTGATTCTTCAATTTGCAATAATACTTTTGCGGCTTGCGCTCCACCCATTACAGCTAGTTCTGCACTTGGCCATGCAACAATCAATCTAGGATCATAAGCTTTTCCACACATAGCATAATTTCCAGCTCCGTACGAATTTCCAATGATTACGGTAAATTTTGGAACTACACTATTTGCTACAGCATTCACCATTTTTGCACCATCTTTTATAATTCCGCCATGTTCACTCTTGCTGCCAACCATAAAACCTGTTACATCATGAATAAACAGAAGAGGAATTTTCTTTTGATTACAATTGGCTATAAATCGAGTGGCTTTATCAGCAGAATCTGAGTAGATTACTCCACCAAATTGCATTTCACTCGGTTTTGTTTTAGCACCAGTTGTTTTAACAATCTTTCTTTGATTAGCCACAATACCAACAGCCCAACCATCTATTCTTGCGTATCCCGTGATTATGGTTTGCCCATAACCATCTTTGTAAAGGTCAATTTCGGAGTTGTCAACAATTCGTTTTACAATTTCAAGCATATCATATTGTTCTGCTCTCGATTGTGGTAGAATACCATAAATCTCTTTTGGATCAAGTTTTGGATTTTCTGGTTTTACTCTATTAAATCCAGCTTTTTCATAATCGCCAATTTTTCCAACAATATTTTTTATTCTATCCAATGCATCTTTATCATCTTTTGCTTTAAAATCTGTAACACCAGATATTTCGCAATGAGTTGTAGCACCACCAAGTGTTTCGTTATCAATCGTTTCGCCAATGGCGGCTTTTACTAAATAGCTTCCAGCAAGGAAAATACTTCCCGTTTTGTCAACTATCATTGCTTCATCACTCATAATTGGAAGATATGCACCACCAGCAACACAACTGCCCATTACAGCAGCAATTTGTGTAATTCCCATGCTACTCATGATAGCATTATTTCTAAAAATTCTACCAAAATGTTCTTTATCTGGGAAAATTTCATCTTGCATAGGAAGATAAACTCCAGCAGAATCCACTAAATATATTATTGGTAGTCTATTTTCGATAGCGATTTCTTGTGCACGAAGATTTTTTTTGCCCGTAATAGGGAACCAAGCGCCAGCTTTAACTGTAGCATCATTAGCGACAACAATACATTGCTTACCAGAAATGTAACCAATTTTCACCACAACGCCACCAGAAGGACAACCACCGTGTTCAGCATACATACCATCTCCAGCAAATGCTCCAATTTCAATGCTTTTTGCTTTGTTATCCAAAAGATAATCTATTCTTTCTCTAGCAGTCATTTTGCCTTCGGAGTGAAGTTTTTCTATTCTTTTTTCTCCACCACCAATTTTTACTTTTGCAAATTTCTGTTTCAAATCTGATAGTAGTAACTTGTTGTAATCTTCGTTTTTATTGAAGTTGATGTCCATTTTTAAAGAGATTTTTTTCAGTTGGCTAATCTACGAAAACGTTTTCAAAATGAATAGTGATGGTCAACTTTAACTTTTTTGATAACTTCAAGTTTATTATTAATTAACATTAACTTAACAATGCCGATTTACATTTGCAGAAAATTTAACAACATGAACGTTAACAGTATTTTCCAATTTTTAGTTCCAAAAGATAAAAAGTTTTTTCCACTTTTCGAACAAGCATCCCAAAATTTAGTGACTTTAGCAGAAATCATGCACGAGGCTGTTAACGCTCCAAAATCTGAAAGAGAAGAATATTTTAAAAAAGTTGAAGAATTAGAGTCTCAAATTGAAGATATAACACACAAAACTCACTTAGAATTAAGTAGAAATTTCATCACACCGTTCGATAGAGAAGATATCCATTCATTGATTAAAGCTATTGATAATGTTGCCGACAATATGCACGGTGCAGCAAGTAGAATTAGACTTTATCAAGTTGAAAAAATCACAAAATCTATTAGAAAATTAACTGAAATAAATCTTGAAGCTTGTCAGTTAATTGTAGTTGGTATCAGAGAATTGAAGGACTTAAAAAACCCGAAAGCAATAAAAGATACTTGCAAAAAAATAAATAAATTAGAAAGTAAAGCCGATTCAGTTTTTGATAAAGCCGTTGCAGATATTTTTGAAAATGAAACCGATGCTAAAAACATTATTAAGTATAAAGAGGTTTTATCTTCATTAGAAATGGCATCTGATAAATGTAAAAGTGTATCAAATGTAATGGAACAAATTTCTGTAAAGCATTCATAATATTTATCAAAATTAGAAAAAATGACTTTACTGATCGTTATTATAGTTCTTGCTCTCGTATTTGATTATATCAATGGATTTCACGATGCGGCAAATTCTATCGCAACAATCGTTGCAACAAAGGTTCTAACGCCTTTTCAAGCAGTACTTTGGGCAGCTCTTTTCAATTTTATGGCCTATTGGGTATTTGGATTTGGGGTTGCAGATACAGTTGCCAAAACCGCTAAAACCGAAAAT
>Ga0116175_1002488_pt1 | contig 11119 bp, 6 predicted proteins | sample AD_UKC125_MetaG_FD_89802 | JGI IMG/M metagenome (GOLD analysis project Ga0116175, IMG submission 89802) | Active sludge microbial communities of municipal wastewater-treating anaerobic digesters from USA - AD_UKC125_MetaG | ecosystem: Engineered > Bioreactor > Anaerobic > Digestate | place: USA... | reverse complement strand
GTGGCGATCATTCGCAACTCGGCGGCGTGGAAGTGCGGCGTTTCTGCCGCGAGCACGGCATCGGCAAGGACGACACCCGGCTCATCGAGTTCCTGGTGCACGAACACCTCACCATGAGCCGCATCGCACAGAAGGAAGACCTGAGCAATGCCGACGTCATCAGCGCCTTTGCCGACCGTGTCGGCAACGAACGTTACCTGACCGCGCTGTACCTGCTGACGGTGGCCGACATCCGCGGCACCAGCCCGAAGGTCTGGAATGCCTGGAAAGGCAAACTGCTCGAAGACCTGTACCGCTACACGCTGCGCCGGCTCGGTGGGCGTGCCCCGGACGCCAGCGCAGACATCGAGGCCCGCAAGCGCGAGGCACTGGTCCAGCTGGCCCTGCACGCCGAACCCTTCGAGGGCCACAAGGCCTTGTGGGACACGCTGGATGTGGGCTACTTCATGCGCCACGATGCGGCCGACATCGCGTGGCACACCCGCAACTTGTCGCGGCATGTGCCCAAGCCGGGCGAGCCGGGCAAGACGATCGTTCGGGCGCGCCAGTCCACCGTCGGCGAGGGCTTGCAGGTGGTGGTCTACACACCGGATCAGCCTGACCTGTTTGCGCGGATCTGCGGCTATTTCGACCAATCCGGCTTCAGCATTCTCGACGCGAAGGTGCACACGACCAACAACGGTTGTGCGCTCGACACCTTCCAGATCGTGACGGCCATGCTGCCCGAGCATTACCAGGAACTCGTGAACATGGTCGAGACCGATCTCGCCCAGACCCTCGAACACCCCGGTCCCTTGCCGCGCCCGGGGCGTGGCCGGGTCTCGCGCCGCGTGAAGAGCTTCCCCTTTGCGCCGCGAGTCGATCTGCAGCCCGACGAAAAAGCGCAGCGCTGGCTGCTGAGCATTTCGGCCAGTGACCGCACCGGCCTGCTGTACAGCGTGGCGCGGGTGCTGGCCCGTCACCACATCAACCTGCAACTGGCCAAGATCACCACCTTGGGCGAACGGGTCGAGGACACCTTCCTCATCGACGGTCCGGAACTGCAGCAGAACCGCCGCCAGATCGAGATCGAGACCGAACTGCTGGAAGCGCTGAAGGCCTGAGGCGCCCGGCTCAGGCGTCCAGGGCCGGGGCACGGCCATAGCTGTGCACGCGCCCCTTGTAGACCGTCTCACCGTCGGGCAGGCACGAGATCCGGCTCTGGTGGTGGGTGTAACCCAGCCCCGTCATGCGCCGGTTGAAGCCGCTGATATTGCCCCGGTCCGGATCGACGATGACCACTTCGACCGTGGCGCAGGAATGCAGGTCGATGAAGGCCGACAGGGCCTGAGGCTGGTTGCGGTCGTACAGCACGTCACTGGCAATGATCAGGTCGAAGCGGCCGATGTCGCTCACCCCCTGGCCCCAGTGGCCCGTGCGGTATTTCATGGGCGGGAGGTGATTCAGCCGCAGATTCTCTTTCAGGAAGGTCTCGGTCAGGGGATGGCAGTCGCTGGCGGTCACATCGCCACCGCGCCGGTGGATCACCAGACTGGCCAGCGCCAGCCCGCAGCCGAGTTCAAGAATGCGCTTGCCGTCCAGTTCAAAGCTCTGCATCGCATGGGCCAGCACCTGCCCGGATGGCCAGAGCAGCCCGAACAGCGGCCACTGGGCCGACGAAATGCCCGCGAGCTCCGCCGCGCCAAGGGGATCATGGTATTGCTGCCGGTCCAGCAGCGAACGCATGCACAGATCGGCCCCGCTGCCGCGCACGGTTTCAAATTTCACCTCGTAACCAAGAGGCGGCGGGCCGTCACCGGCAGGGATAGGATTCAAACAGTTCAATCGTCCTGGGCGGCATCCAGCCCGGGAAACAGCACTTCGGTGAAGCCGAAGCGGGTGAAATCGCGAATCCGCATCGGATAAAGCGTTCCGACCAGATGGTCACATTCGTGCTGGACCACCCGGGCATGAAAGCCCTCCACGGTGCGATCAATGGGGTCCCCATAGGGGTCAAAGCCAGTGTACCTGAGCTTTGACCAGCGCGGCACCACCCCTCGCAGGCCAGGCACCGACAGGCAACCTTCCCAGCCCTCCTCCTCGTCCTCGCCTTGCGGCGTGATGACCGGGTTGCACAGCACCGTGCGTGGCACCAGGGGCGCATCGGGGTAGCGCGGGTTCGGCGCATCGGTGCCGAACACCACCAGCTGCAGGTTCACGCCAATCTGGGGCGCCGCCAGGCCCGCCCCGTTGACCGCCGCCATGGTTTCAAGCAGGTCGCGCACCAGCTGGTGCAGTTCGTCTGAGTCAAAGGCCGTGACGGGCTGGGCCACGCGCAGCAGGCGCGCATCGCCCATCTTGAGAATCTCTCGCACAGCCATCAGGTTCCTCCGGTTTGGGCGGGCGTGTCGGGGTCGGCCAGCAGTGCCATGAGCGCGTCTTCATCCAGCACGGCGATACCCAATTCACGGGCTTTGTCCAGTTTGCTGCCCGCCTCGGCACCCGCCACCACATAGTCCGTCTTCTTGCTGACCGAGCCAGCCACCTTGGCGCCGACGGCCTCCAGCCGGTCTTTGGCCTCGTCGCGGCTGAGCGTGGGCAAGGTACCGGTCAACACAAAGGTCTTGCCCGCCAGCGGCTTGGGGGCCTGCGCCTGCGGTTCACCTTCGTCCCAGGTCACCCCACAGGCGCGCAGCTGCTCCACCACCTCGCGGTTGTGCGGCTGGTCGAAGAAGGTGCGAATGCTCTGCGCCACCACCGGTCCGACGTCCGGCACCTCCAGCAATTGCTCCGGGCTGGCGTCCATGACCGCATCGAGTCCCCCGAAGTGGCGGGCCAGCGCCTTGGCCGTGGCCTCGCCGACGTGGCGAATGCCCAGCCCGAACAGGAAACGCGGCAGGGTCGTCTGCTTTGACTTTTCCAGGGCAGCGAGGATGTTCAGCCCGGACTTCTCGGCCATCCGATCCAGGCTGGCCAGCGCGGTGAGGCCCAGCCGGTACAGGTCCGGCAGGGTGTTGATCACCCCGGTGTCGACCAGCTGATCCACCAGCTTGTCGCCCAGCCCCTCCACCTCCACCGCGCGCCGCTGGGCAAAATGCAGGATGGCCTGCTTGCGCTGGGCGCTGCAGAAGAGTCCGCCGGTGCAGCGGGTCTCGGCCTCGCCGGGCTCGCGCACCGCGGCGCTGCCACACACCGGGCAACGGTCGGGCATGGTGAAGGGCTGCGCACCTTGCGGGCGCTTGGGCACCAGCACCCCCACCACTTCGGGAATCACGTCGCCGGCCCGGCGCACGATCACGGTGTCGCCCACGCGCACATCCTTGCGCCGGGCTTCGTCTTCGTTGTGCAGCGTGGCATTGGTCACTGTGACGCCACCGACGAACACCGGCGCCAGTTTGGCCACGGGTGTGAGCTTGCCCGTGCGACCAACCTGCACATCGATGTCCAGCACCGTGGTGAGTTGCTCCTGCGCGGGGTACTTGTGGGCCACGGCCCAGCGCGGCTCACGGGTCTTAAAGCCCAGGCGGCGCTGCAGCGCCAGGTCATCGACCTTGTAAACCACGCCGTCGATGTCAAACGGCAGGGCGTCACGCAGCGCTTCGACTCGGTCGTGGAAGGCCACCAGCCCGGCGGCGCCCTGCGCCACGCAGCGCTCGGCACAGACCGGCAGTCCGAACGCGGTCAGCGCATCCAGCAAAGCGCTGTGGGTATCGGGCAGGTCCCAGCCGTGCACCTCACCAAGCCCATAGGCAAAGAACGACAGGGGCCGCTGCGCGGTCACGGCAGGGTCAAGCTGGCGCACGGCGCCCGCTGCGGTGTTGCGCGGGTTGATGAAGGTTTTTTCGCCCTTCTCGCGCTGGCGCTCGTTCAGCCGCTCGAAGTCGTCGCGGCGCATGTAGACCTCGCCGCGAACTTCCAATACCGCCGGTGCCTCGCCCTGAAGCTTCAAAGGAATCTGGCCGATGGTGCGAATGTTGAGGGTCACATCCTCACCGGTCTCGCCATCGCCCCGCGTCGCCGCCTGAACCAGGACGCCGTGTTCGTAACGCAGATTGATCGCCAGCCCGTCGAATTTCAGCTCGGCGGCATAGGCCAGGGCTGGGGCATCGGCTGCCAGCTCCAGCTCGCGCCGCACGCGCGCGTCGAAGGCTTCAGCACCAGCCGCCGTGGTGTCGGTCTCGGTCTGGATCGATAGCATGGGTACCACGTGTCGAACGGAAAGCAGACCGTCCTGGACCTGGCCGCCGACACGCCGGGTGGGTGAGTCTTCGGTTGCCAGCCCGGGATGCATGGCCTCCAGCGCCTGCAGCTCCTGAAACAGGCGGTCGTATTCGGCGTCGGGAATTTCGGGATCGTCCAGCGTGTAGTAGCGGTGCGCGTGGCGGTGCAGCTGGGCCCGCAGCGCCGCAGCATGGGCCACGGCCGGCTCGGGCTGCGCATCGGGCGTCGCAGAGTCAAACAAATCCGGCGTGGCCATGGACAAGGGGAAGCGAGCCGGGACGTGCGGGACGGCGCAACATCAAGAGAACAGACGGCGCGCTTGTGGCGATCCGGCAGACAGGTCCCGATCGTCCAGCGTGTCGTACAGCTGCTCCAGATCGGCGCCGATGGCATCCAGCGACTCGGACCGGATGAGCTGGCCGTTGTCGTCGGTGATGACGCCATCCATGCCTGAGGCCAGCGCCGTGGCCGCCTCGCGCAGGCGCACGAACGGCTGCTCTGCCCGCTGAACCTGGGGCACGTCCAGGCTGAGCCGGACTTCGCGGATCGCCGACTGTTCCGGATCGTCCGCGAAGGCCGCCTGGGGATCAAAAGCCAATCCCAGGATGGGCGGCAGGCCGGCTTCTCCAGCCGCCAGCACCATGCGCCCGGGGATGGCGCCGGCCACAAAACCAAGCCGACTGGCGGCCTGGTGCACGTAGCCTGGGCTCCAGGCCGCCGCACGGGCTCGCAGGGTGACCGCCAGATGGGCATCGTGGTCACTCGCGAACTGGTCGAGTTCGCGGGCACGCCCCACCTCTTCGATCATGTCCGGGAACTCCGGCGAACCGTTCACCGCGTCGGCGAAGCCCTGCGCCTTCATCACGAACTCCGAGTACTCAATCTCGTTCAGGTAGCCGGTGCGGTTGGCAAGCTGCACGCCGGCCTGAAAGGCCCGATAGCGCTGGCCGGCCAGCGGGATTTCCCAGACCCCCGTGGCGTCATTCAGGCCTTCGATCGAAAACGGCTTGCTGCCGGCGCGCCGGGTGGGCGGCATCGCGGCCAGCGCGGCGTCACCCGACACCACCGCCTCCACCGTAATCGGTGCAATGACGTCGATCAGGGCGTCGAGGCCGGGCTTTTTCTCGGGATGGGGCAGCGGCATGGCCTCCAGCGGACCGTCGAATCCAGGGTCCTGACGCTGGTCGTCGACCAGCGGTTCAGCCGTGCCCTCGGCTGGCCGGGTATCGGGCTGGGGCAACTTTGGCGCGTTGCGCCGCGCGGTCCAGGCGCTATGGGCGACCAGGGCCGCCAGCACCACACCCCCGGCGACCGCCAGGCTGATCTGGAGTGAACTCATGGCTGTTTCACCGATTTCTCAAAGGAATCATTCCATGCCGGCCAGTCCCACGGCCGACTCCATGTCCACCGCCACGATGCGCGAGACGCCCTGCTCCTGCATGGTCACGCCGATCAGCTGCTCGGCCATTTCCATGGCGATCTTGTTGTGGCTGATGAACAGAAACTGGGTCTCCCGGCTCATGCTGGTCACCAGCCGTGCGTAGCGCTCGGTGTTGGCGTCGTCCAGCGGCGCATCCACCTCGTCCAGCAGGCAGAACGGCGCCGGGTTGAGCTGGAAGATCGCAAACACGAGCGCAATCGCGGTCAGGGCCTTTTCACCGCCCGAAAGCAGGTGGATCGTCTGGTTTTTCTTGCCGGGTGGTTGTGCCAGCACCTGCACGCCGGAGTCGAGGATTTCGTCACCGGTCATCACCAGCCGGGCGTTGCCCCCGCCGAACAGCTCGGGGAACATGCGGCCGAAATGCTCGTTCACCACCTTGAAGGTGCCCGCCAGCAGTTCGCGGGTTTCGCCGTCGATCTTGCGGATCGCGTCCTCCAGCGTGTTCATGGCCTCGGTCAGGTCGGCATTCTGCGCGTCCAGGAAGGTCTTGCGCTCGCGCGCAGTGGTCAGCTCCTCCAGCGCGGCGAGGTTCACCGCACCCAGCGCCGCGATCTCGCGGTGCAGCCGATCGATCTCGCCCTGCAGGCCGGCCAGCCGCACCGCACCGTCGGCCACCGACGTTGCCACCGCAGCGATGTCTGCCCCGGCGTCGGCGAGCAGCAGGGTGTACTGCTCCAGCCCCAGACGGGCAGCCTGCTCCTTGAGCTGCAGGTCGGTGATGCGCTGGCGCATCGGATCGAGCTCACGCTCCAGCTTCAGTCGGCGCTCGTCACTGGCGCGCAGGCGGGCGGTCAGGTCGTCATACGCGCTGCGCTGCGCGCCCAGCTGGGTTTCGCGTTCCAGTTTCAAGGCCAGCGCGCTCTGCAGACCCGCCTGCGCGGCTGCATCGGTCAGGCGAACGAGTTCTTCGTGCGCACGCTGCTCGTCCTGGGCAAGGCTCGCCGCCTGCTGCTGGGCGGTTTCGATGGCGCGGGCCAGTTCGGCCTGGCGCGCGACCAGGCTGCGCTGGGCGTAGGTGGCCTCCTGGGCCTGCCGCTCCAGGCTGCGCTGCTGATCCCGGCATCCGGCCAGCTTGCGCTCGGCGGCGATCACGTGTTCATCGAGCTGGGCGTGCCGCTCCTGGTTGTCGGCCAGTTGCATGTCGAGCTCTTCGAAGCGCGCCTCGGCCATCGCCCGCCGCTCCTGCAGGGCCTCCAGCTGGGCATCGACTTCGGCCAGGTCGGCAGCGATCTGCTCGCTGCGGCTGCGCGTCTGCTCGGCCAGCTGGGTCAGGCGCAGGGTCTCAACCTGCAGTTCATGCGCCCGCGCCCGGGCCTCGGAGGCCTCGCGCCGCGCCGACACCAGCCGCTGCGACGCGTCGGCATAGGCCGCTTCGGCACGCACCAGGCAGGCGCGGGCTTCGTCGGTGATCAGGGCCTGCGCGCGCAGCTCGCGCTCCAGGTTTTCGATCTCCTGGGCTCGCGCCAGCAGCCCGGCCTGTTCGCTGTCCGGCGCGTAAAAGCTCACGCTGTGCGCGGTCACGGCATGGCCGCTGGGCACGTAGATCACTTCACCGGCCAGCAGGTGCCCTCGCGCGGCCAGCGCCTCTTCCAGCGTGGCCGCGGTGTGGCAGCCCTGAAGCCAGTCTGCCAGCAGGGCCTGCTGGCCCGCATCGTTCAGGCGCAGCCGGTCGAACAGGCGTGGCAAGGTACCCGGCTTTGGCGGCAGCGCAGCTTGCGGCGGGCTGTAGAACGCCAGCTTGGCCGGGGGCGCGTCGGCCGCAAAGGCCCGCACCATCTCCAGGCGGGACACTTCCAGCGCGCCCAGGCGCTCGCGCAGGGCGGCTTCCAGCGCGTTTTCCCACCCGGGTTCAACGTGCAGGCGGCTCCACAGACCTTGCAGCGACTCCAGGCCATGTTTGGTCAGCCAGGGCTTGAGCTTGCCGTCGGTGCGCACCTTGTCCTGCAAGGTCTTGAGCGCCTCCAGACGCGCCGCCAGTGCCGCCTGCCGGCTGCTTTCGTTGTTGACGGCCTGCTGCCGCTCACGCCGTTCATCGTCCAGATGGGGCACCTGCTCCTGAAGCTCGTGCAAGCGGGCATCTGCGGTTTCCGCCGCTTCGTCGGCGGCGGCCAGCTGGGCCTGCAGGTTGAGCAGGCGCTGTTCGTCGGGTGCTGCGAGCGCGTTGCGATCGGCCGACAGGCGTTCGGCGCGGGTGCTGAACTGGCGCACCTGCTCCTCGATGTTGCGCTGGTCGGCGGCCAGCACCTGAATCTGCTGCTGGATCTGGGTCACGCTGGCGCGCTGCTCATTGGCACGGTTCTGCGCCACGCGCAGTGCGTCCTCCAGATCGGGCAGCGCCATCGCCTGCTCCTCGACCTGCGCGGCGAGGGTCACGGCCTGCTCTTCGGCCGCCAGCGCCTGCTCGTCCAGGGTGCCCGTCTCGGCCTCGGCATCCTGTCGGCGCGCGGCCCACTGCGCGGCCTGGTCCTTGAGCTGGGCGAGCCGGTGTTCGACCCGCTGGCGACCTTCCACCACGAAGCGGATCTCGGCCTCCAGGCGCCCGACTTCGGCGCTGGCCTCGTAGAGCTGGCCCTGGGCCTGGTTCACCTGGTCGCCAGCGGCGTAGTGCGCCTGGCGGATGGTCTCCAGATCGGCCTCGATGTGACGCAGGTCGGCCACGCGCGCTTCCAGCTCGTTGACGGCCTTGTCCGCCTCCGCTCGCAACCGGAGCTGGTCGGCTTCACTTTCGGCGCGGCGCAGGAACCAGAGCTGGTTCTGCTTGAGGGCGACGTCGGTTTGCAGGCCGTTGAACCGCTGGGCCACGGCAGCCTGCTTTTCGAGCTTCTCCAGGTTGGCATTGAGCTCGCGCAGGATGTCTTCCACCCGGGTCAGGTTCTCTCGCGTGTCGGACAGGCGGTTTTCGGTTTCGCGGCGGCGCTCCTTGTACTTGGAAACGCCGGCGGCCTCTTCCAGGAACAGGCGCAGCTCCTCCGGACGCGACTCGATGATGCGGCTGATCGTGCCCTGGCCGATGATGGCGTAGGCCCGCGGGCCCAGCCCGGTGCCCAGGAACACGTCCTGCACGTCGCGCCGGCGCACCGGCTGGTTGTTGATGTAGTAGCTGCTGGTGCCGTCGCGCGTCAGCACGCGCTTGACCGCAATCTCGCCGAACTGGCCCCATTGGCCACCCGCCCGGTGGTCGCTGTTGTCGAACACCAGCTCGACGCTGGAGCGGCTGGCTGGCTTGCGACTGGTCGTGCCATTGAAGATCACGTCCTGCATGGACTCGCCGCGCAGCTCCGAGGCCTTGGATTCGCCCAGCACCCAGCGCACCGCGTCCATGATGTTGGACTTGCCGCAGCCATTGGGCCCGACCACCCCGACCAGCTGGCCGGGCAGCAGGAAGTTGGTGGGCTCGGCAAACGACTTGAACCCGGATAACTTGATCGAATTGAGACGCACCGTGACTTGCCCACCGTTCAGCAGCGGTTGCCCAAGCTGTTGAATTCAAAAGAAATACGGCTGCGATGACGGCAGCCGGACAGGCCCAATGATACCGTGCGCCGCCCGCTGCCGACGCCGGCCCAGCAACGCTCCCATATTGATAGCTGTCAATGACCTTTCTGCGCCGGGATGTGGCCGGAAACATCATGAAACCGGCTCGTGCCGCCCTCGTGGCTCGCGCGGGCACGCCAGGACCGATAATCGACACCTCATGAACCCTCTTCTGACGCGCCTGCAGCCCTACCCCTTCGAGCGGCTGCGCCAGCTTTTTGCCACCGTCACGCCCAGCCCGGATCACCCGGCCATCAGCCTGGGCATCGGCGAGCCCCGCCATGCCACGCCCGAATTCATCAAGACCGCGCTGACCGCCGCCCTGGGCACGGGGCTGGCGGCCTACCCCGCCACGGGGGGTGAGCCGGCCCTGCGCGAGGCCTGTGCCGCCTGGCTGCACCGCCGCTATGGGCTGAGCGTGAATCCGTCCACCCAGGTGCTGCCCGTGAACGGGTCGCGCGAGGCCCTGTTTGCGCTGGCGCAGACGGTGATCGACCCGACCCGGCCCGGCGCCACCGTGGTGCACCCCAATCCGTTCTACCAGATCTATGAGGGCGCGGCCTTCCTCAGCGGCGCCCAACCCTGGTACGCCCCGAGCGACCCGGCACGCAACTTCGCGGTGGACTGGGCCCGTGTGCCCGAGGACGTCTGGGCCCGCACCCAGCTGCTGTACGTCTGCTCGCCGGGCAACCCGACCGGGGCGGTGATGCCCTTGTCGGAGTGGAAGAGCCTGTTCGAGCTGAGCGACCGCCATGGCTTCGTGATCGCCTCCGACGAGTGCTACAGCGAAATCTATTTCCGCGACGAACCGCCGCTGGGTGGCCTGGAAGCCGCCGTAAAGCTGGGGCGCACGGACTTCCGCAACCTGATCGCGCTGACCAGCCTGTCCAAGCGCAGCAACGTGCCGGGCCTGCGCAGCGGCTTCGTGGCGGGCGACGCAGCGCTGATCAAGCCGTTTCTGCTGTACCGCACCTACCATGGCAGCGCCATGAGCCCGATCGTGCAGGCTGCCAGCATCGCGGCCTGGAACGACGAGGCCCATGTGGTGGAAAACCGGCGCCTGTACCGCGAGAAGTTCGCCGCCGTCACGCCGATGCTGTCGGCAGTCATGGATGTGGCCTTGCCCGACGCCGCCTTTTACCTCTGGGCCGGTGTGCCCGCGGCCTGGCAGGGCGACGACACCGCGTTCGCGCGGGAATTGCTGGCTCAATACAATGTCACCGTGCTGCCGGGCAGTTACCTCGCCCGCGAGGCAAATGGCCACAACCCGGGCCGGGGCCGCGTTCGCATGGCGCTGGTCGCAGAGACCGCAGAGTGTGCTGAGGCCGCCCGGCGCATCGTTCAATTCATTCAATCCCGAGGCTGAGAAGCCCGATTTCCTGTCATGACCCAACACCTCCAGTCCCTGATCGACGCCGCGTGGGAAGACCGCGCCAACCTGTCGCCAAAGTCCGCCCCGAAAGACGTGACGCAAGCCGTCGAAGAAGTCATCGCCGGCCTGAACAGCGGAGCCCTGCGCGTGGCCACCCGCCAGGGCGTGGGCCAGTGGACCGTGCACCAATGGATCAAGAAGGCCGTGCTGCTGTCGTTCCGCCTCAAGGACAACGAGCTCGTGCGCGCCGGCGACCTGGGCTTCTACGACAAGGTGCCCACCCGTTTTGCCCAGATGTCGGCCGACGAGATGGCCGCCTCCGGCGTGCGCGTGGTGCCGCCGGCGGTGGCCCGGCGCGGCAGCTTCATCGCCAAGGGCGCCATCCTGATGCCCTCGTACGTCAACATCGGTGCGTATGTGGACGAAGGCACCATGGTGGACACCTGGGCCGCGGTCGGCTCCTGCGCGCAGATCGGCAAGAACGTGCACCTCTCCGGCGGCGTCGGCATCGGCGGCGTGCTGGAGCCGATGCAGGCCAACCCGACCATCATCGAGGACAACTGCTTCATCGG
>Ga0116175_1002478_pt1 | contig 11138 bp, 10 predicted proteins | sample AD_UKC125_MetaG_FD_89802 | JGI IMG/M metagenome (GOLD analysis project Ga0116175, IMG submission 89802) | Active sludge microbial communities of municipal wastewater-treating anaerobic digesters from USA - AD_UKC125_MetaG | ecosystem: Engineered > Bioreactor > Anaerobic > Digestate | place: USA... | reverse complement strand
CGGACACGCATGAAAAAGCCCGCGCGCGGCGGGCTGGGACGATCGGCGCTTCGGGGTTCAGGCAGCGCTCAGCCAGTAGCCCGCGTTGAACGGGCTGCTCATGCGCAGCGCCAGCGGGGAAATGTCGACCAGCTTGTCGGTCGGCATTTTTTCGCCATCGTCGGCCTCGATGCCGTTGAGCGCGGATTCGCCCTGGGCCTCGTTCGCCCGTTCTGCTTGGCCAGCTGGTGCAGAACGGGCTACAGAAAAGAATAGAAGCACCTGAACGGGATCTTGCGGTCGCCCCAGTAGTCGGCGGCGTCGCGGAAGATGTCCAGCAATTGCTCGCGCGCCTCCTTGTCGAACTTGGCCGTGGCGGGAATGTGCTCCAGCACCACGATGAAGCCCGGCTGCAGCCCGCTCTTGTGCAGCGGATCGGTCATGCAGTCGTACAGGGCGTCGAAATTCTTGCCGAAATGCGCCGGAAAGGTGAACTGCGCGGCGATCGTGTCCAGCACGTCCTGCTTGGTCTGGCGTGGGCCAGGTTGGCGTACAGGAAGTGCTGCCCCAACTGGGCCGCCGCCTGCTGCAGGTCGTGCGCGTGGAACGCGCGGATCGACTGCACGATGTTGCTGCGCACATTCCTGAGCGGCGCATCCTGGGGTTGACGAAGTGGCTGATCCATCCCCGCTGCTTTCTCTGAAGTCAATAACCGGTCAGCACCCGTCGTGACGGCGGGCGCGGGCTGAAACTGTTCAAACGCCTTCATTGCACGATCTTCCTGAAGCTTGAGTAGTGATCGCTGGTGTAATAACAGGCATCGGGCGTGCTCGGGCGCTGGCCACCGCAGACGATGCGCCTGGCACCGCGGTCACGCGCTCGCGGGGTCTCGACGGTGTATTCGCGGTAATAGCCACGCCGCTCGCGCGGCAGCAGACGCTCCCGGTTGCCGAACACCGACCCATCCTTGTCATGGGGAAACGGCCCACCTTGCAGGATCAGCCGGTAAGTTTGCTGTCCCTGAGAGGGCAAATCCGCCACCGCGACGGTGGCATTGCCTGCGTCCCACAGCAGCCCGCGCGCGTGGGCCGCACCCACCATGGGGAGTGCGACCGCCAGCACCGAAGCTGCCAAAACCAACCGGGATGCGCGGGCAGCACCGGATGCCGCTGTTCGCAACATGAAAAAACACCCTTTCGGAAACCCTCGGGTTAACCCGAAAATCCCAAGGCGCTAGTGTGACGCAAGCGCCGCAAAAATGCAAGCGCCTGCCTAAAATTCAGGCAGCACCGACAAGACCAGGATGATTGGAGAGCGTGCGCTTACTTAGCGATTTCGTCTTTGTGGATCGCGTTGGCATCAGCCACTGCGAGTGCCGTCATGTTGACGATGCGGCGCACGGTGGCGCTGGCCGTGAGAATGTGCACAGGTTTGGCGGCGCCCAGCAACACCGGGCCGATGGCGATATTGCCGCCTGCGGCCGTCTTGAGCAGGTTGTAGGCGATGTTGGCGGCGTCGATGCCGGGCAGGATCAGCAGATTGGCGTCGCCCTTGAGCGTGCTGTCGGGCATCAGCGCGCGGCGCATGCCGGTGTCCAGGGCGACGTCGCCGTGCATTTCGCCATCGATCTCCAGCCACGGGGCCTGCTCGCGCACCCGTCCCAGCACCTCCCGCATCTTGACCGCGTCGGGTTCGTTGGAGGAGCCGAAGTTGGAGTGCGACAGCAGCGCCGCCCGGGGCTTGAGGCCGAAGCGGCGCACCTGCTCGGCCGCCGCGATGGTGATCTCGGTCAGCTGCTCGGCGCTCGGGTCGACGTTGACGTGGGTGTCCACCAGAAACAGCTGCCGCCCCGGCAGCAGCACCCCGTTCATGGCGGCATAGGTGCGCGTGCCGGGTTTGCGGCCAATCACCTGGTCAATGTAGTTCAGGTGCATGTGGATGGTGCCCCAGGTGCCGCAGATCAGGCCATCCACCTCGCCGGCGCGCAGCAGCATGGTGCCGATCAGCGTCAGGCGCCGGCGCATCTCGATCTTGGCCATCGGCACGGTCATGCCCCGGCGCTTGGTCAGCTCGTAATACTGCTGCCAGAAGCCGGTATAGCGCGGGTCGTTCTCGACGTTGACCACGTCGTAGTCCACGCCTTCGGTCAGGCGCAGGCCGAACTTGACGATGCGCTGGGCAATGATGGCCGGCCGGCCGATCAGCGTCGGCCGGGCGATGCCCTCGTCGACCACGATCTGGGCGGCGCGCAGCACACGCTCTTCCTCGCCCTCGGCATAGGCCACGCGCTTGCGCGAGGCGGCGCGGGCAGCGTCGAAGATCGGCTTCATCGTCGTGCCCGAGGCGTAGACGAAGGTCTGCAGGCGCTCGCGGTAGGCGTCCAGGTCGACGATCGGCCGCGTGGCCACGCCGCTGGCGGCCGCCGCCTCGGCCACGGCCGGGGCGATCTTCATCATCAGGCGTGGGTCGAACGGCTTGGGAATCAGGTACTCGGGGCCGAACGCCAGCTTCTCGCCTGCATAGGCGCGCGCCACCACCTCGCTTTGCTCAGCCTGCGCCAGCCCGGCGATGGCGTAGACGGCGGCGATCTCCATCTGCTTGCTGATGGTGGTGGCGCCGCAGTCCAGCGCGCCGCGGAAGATGTAGGGGAAGCACAGGACGTTGTTGACCTGGTTCGGATAGTCGGTGCGGCCGGTGGCGATCACCGCGTCGTCGCGCACCGCCTTCACCTGCTCGGGCAGGATCTCGGGGTTGGGGTTGGCCAGCGCCAGGATCACCGGGCGCGCCGCCATGCGCGCCACCATGTCGGGCTTGAGCACGCCGCCCGCCGACAGACCCAGGAACACGTCGGCGCCCTCGATCACCTCGGCCAGGGTGCGCAGTTCGGTGCGCTGGGCGTAGCGCGCCTTGTACTCGTCCATCAGCGCGGTGCGGCCTTCGTACACCAGGCCCTCGATGTCGGTGACCCAGACGTTTTCCCGCCTCACGCCCAGGTCCACCAGCAAGCCGGTGCAGGTCAGCGCCGCCGCGCCGGCGCCCGACACCACCAGCTTGACGTCCTCGATCTTCTTGCTCACCACCTTCAGGCCGTTGACCACCGCCGCGCCGACCACGATGGCCGTGCCGTGCTGGTCGTCGTGGAACACCGGGATCCTCATGCGCTCGCGCAGCTTGCGCTCGACGGTGAAGCACTCGGGCGCCTTGATGTCTTCCAGGTTGATGCCGCCGAAGGTCGGCTCCAGCGCGGCGATGATTTCGACCAGCTTGTCCGGGTCCTTCTCGTTGATCTCGATGTCGAACACGTCGATGCCCGAGAACTTCTTGAACAGCACGCCCTTGCCTTCCATCACCGGCTTGCCGGCCAGCGGGCCGATGTCGCCCAGGCCCAGCACCGCCGTGCCGTTGGTGATCACGCCCACCAGGTTGCCGCGCGCGGTGTACTTGTAGGCGGCGGCCGGGTCGCGCTGGATCTCCTCGCAGGGCGCGGCCACGCCGGGGCTGTAGGCCAGCGACAGCTCGTACTGGTTGACCAGTTGCTTGGTGGGCGCGATGGCGATCTTGCCGGGCGTGGGGTGCTCGTGGTAGTCGAGCGCGGCGCGGCGCAGTTGCTCGCGTTTGTCCTCGCTGGTGTACAGCGGTGTGGTCATGGTCGGTCTCCTCGGGCGACGCCGGCGCCTGCGGGCGCAACGGGCGGCCGACCATTGTAGGCAGTGCCGGCCTCAGGCCGTCTGCCCTGCCGGGGCCGGCGGCGGCTGCCGGCGCGCCGCCCGGTCCCAGGCTTTTTCGTGGAAGAAGAAGGCCACCGCCTGCACCGTCGGCTCCAGCAGGCTGAGCGTGAGCGACACCAGCAGATCGCCCGTCACCAGGTACGCCACGGCGGCGGCCACGGTGATGTGCATCAGGTAATAGCTGGCGGTCTTCTTGAGCGTCGGCAGATGGGCGCGGATCAGTCGGGGCATGGCATCACTCCTGCAATGCTGTTAATGATAATGATTCTTATTTGTAATGCAAGTATGGCAATGCTATGGTGTCGATAGCCGCCACGGCACTGCCCGCCCGGCCCGGGTGTGCAAATGGCCCTGTCGCCCGTCGCGCAGGGCGCTAACATTCGTGATTCGTTCACTTTTGGTTTCAGGAGTCCCGACCATGGCACTGATGGATTTCATCAAGAAGCAGTTCATCGACATCCTGCAATGGACGGAGGACGGCGACGGCACGCTGGCCTGGCGCTATCCGATGCAGGACATGGAGATCCAGAACGGCGGCCAGCTGGTGGTGCGCGAGTCGCAGATGGCGATGTTCGTCAACGAAGGCCAGGTGGCCGACGTGTTCGGCCCCGGCACCTACAAGCTGACCACGCAGACGCTGCCGGTGCTGACCTACCTGAAGAACTGGGACAAGCTGTTCGAGTCACCCTTCAAGAGCGACGTGTACTTCTTCAGCACGCGCCAGCAGGTCGACCAGAAGTGGGGCACGCCCCAGCCCATCACCATCCGCGACCCGGAGTTCGGCGCCGTGCGCCTGCGCGCGTTTGGCAACTACGCCTATCGGGTGACCGACCCGAAGACCTTCCACACCGAAATCTCCGGCACGCGCGACATCTACACCGTGGCCGACCTGGACGGCCAGTTGCGCGGGCTGATCATGCAGAACATCGCCACCGGCATCGCGCAAAGCCAGATCCCCTTCCTGGACCTGGCGGCCAACCAGCAGAACTTCGCGCAGGCGCTGGCCGGCGCGCTGGGCCCGGCGATGCAGGCCTATGGCCTGAAGCTCGAGGGCATGACGGTGCAAAGCATCTCGCTGCCCGAGGAGCTGCAGAAGGTGCTGGACCAGAAGATCGGCATGGGCATGGTCGGTGGCGACATGGGCAAGTTCATGCAGTACCAGACCGCGCAGGCCATCCCCAGGATGGCCGAGGGCGTGGCCGCCGGCGGCGACGGCGGCGGCCTGGCTGGCGCCGGCCTGGGCATGGGCGCGGGCGTGGCCATGGGCCAGATCCTGGCGCAGAACATGCAGTCGGCGCTGCAGGGCGGCGCCCCGGCCGCCACCGCCGCGGCGCCAGCCGGCGTCAAGCCCGAGGACGTGATGGCGACGCTGGAAAAGCTGGGCGAACTCAAGACCAAGGGCATCCTGACCGAGGACGAGTTCAACGCCAAGAAGACCGAGTTGCTGAAGAAGCTGGTCTGATCAATCCTGAAATGATAGCTTCTGGCGCAGACCAGTAAAGCGCCAGAGGCGGAATACACTCCCATATCGTGGCCACGGACGCCCCGCAGCGGCACTACCGCGCGCCCTGCCCCAGCTGTGGCGCGCCGGTCGAGTTCGCCAGCGCGCAGACGCCCTATGCCGTCTGCGGCTACTGCCGCAGCACGGTGGCGCGCGAGGGCGAGGTGCTGCGCCGCATCGGCCGCATGGCCGAGCTGTTCGACGACCACAGCCCGCTGCAGCTGGGCGCTGGCGGGCGCATCGCGCTGGACGGCGGCGAGCCCGCCTTCACCTTGATCGGGCGGCTGCAGTACAAGAGCGAAGCCGGCGTCTGGACCGAGTGGATTGCCCTGCTGGACGGCGGCGCCACCGCCACGCTGGGCGAGGACAACGGCGCCTACGTCTTCACCAGCGCGGTGCCACCCGGCGTGCGCCTGCCCGACGTGCGGGCGCTGCCGGTGGGCGCCGCCACCGCCTTCGACGGCCAGCGCTGGAGCGTGGCCTACAGCGGCCAGGCCCAGCTCATCGCCGCCCAGGGCGAGCTGCCCCGGCTGCCGCCGCTGGGCCAGCCGTTCGCGCTGGTCGAGCTGCGCAGCGAAGGCGGCGAGGTGCTGTCGATCGACTACGGCGCCCAGCCGCCGCAGGCCGAGCGCGGGCGCGCCGTGCAGCTGCCAGAGCTGCGCCTGCACGGCCTGAAGGACGAATCGGTCAAGAGCGAGCACGGCCGCCAGTTCAACTGCCCGCACTGCGGCGCGCCCGTGCAGGTGCGGCTGGACAGCACCAAGGCCCTGACCTGCGGCACCTGCCACAGCATCATCACGCTGGAGGGCGGCGTGGGCGGCGAGCTGCGCGCGGCCGAGCAGGGCGCGCGCGTGCGCCCACTCATTGCGCTGGGCCGCACCGGGCAACTGCAGGGCGTGCACTGGCAGGTGGTGGGCTTTCAGCAGCGTGTCGGCCAGGAGCCGGGCGACGACGAAACCTTCAGCTGGCAGGAATACCTGCTGTTCAACCGCCAGAAAGGCTTTGCCTTCCTGGTCGACGCCAGCGACGGCTGGAGTCTGGTGCGCCCCACCACCGGCGCGCCGCAGATGGCCATCGACGAGCGCAGCGCCACTTACATGGGTACGCGCTACTTCCTGCAGTCGCGCTACCGCGCCACCACCGGTTACGTGCTGGGCGAGTTCTACTGGCCGGTCGAGCGCGGCCAGCAGACCGACAACCGGGATTTTTCCAGCGGGCGCGGCCTGCTGTCGATGGAAAAGAGCGACAGCGAGGTCACCTGGTCCAGCGGCGACCGCCTGCCCAGCCGCGCCGTCGCCGCCGCCTTCGGCCTGCAGGAGCTGCCCGAGGCCGCCGCGCACGCCGACGCCCTGCCGGTCACGGCGTTCAAGAGCGTCATGACGCTGCTGCTGATCCTGTTCGTCATCATCATCGTGCTGGTGCTGCTGACCGAATGCTCGGGCGGCTCCGGCGGCGGCTACACCCGCAGCTCGGGCGGCTCCTGGGGCGGCTACAGCAGCGGCGGCGGACACAAATAGCGATTCGCACACGGAGGTCTTCACCATGGACATCACCTGGATCAACCCGGCCGCCTTCTTCGGCTCCATCATCTACGCCCTGGTCGGCGTGGTGATTTTCTGGCTGTGCTTTCTGCTGATCGACAAGATCACCCCCACCGACCTGTGGCGCGAGATCGTCGACAAGCAAAACCGCGCGCTGGCGCTGGTGGTGGCGGCCATGTGCCTGGGCATCAGCATCATCGTGGCGGCGGCAATTCATTGATGCATGCCCCTGAATCGGCGGCGGCGCCGCAAGCGCTGGACGCGCGCGGCGGGCCGCAGCCGGTCGAAGTGGCGCTGCTGGCCAGCGTGTTCGTGGTGGCGGCCTGCGGGCTGCTCTACGAGCTGTCGGCCGGCGCCATCGCCAGCTACGTGCTGGGCGATTCGGTGTTGCAGTTTTCCACCGTCATCGGCAGCTACCTGTTCGCCATGGGCGTGGGCTCGTGGCTGTCGCGCTACTTCGAGCGCCAGTTGCCGGCGCACTTCCTGCGCATCGAACTGCTGATCGCGCTGGCGGGCGGCCTGCTGCCTGTGGCGCTGTTCCTGGTCAATGCCTGGGCGCCGGCCTCGTTCCGGGTCGTGCTGTACGGCCTGGTGCTGGTGGTGGGCACGCTGGTGGGGCTGGAGATTCCGCTGGTCATGCGCATCCTGCGGCGCGACGTGCAGCTGAAGGAGCTGGTGTCGCAGGTGCTGACCTTCGACTACCTGGGCGCGCTGGCCGTGTCGCTGGCGTTTCCGCTGCTGCTGGTGCCGCAGCTGGGCATGGTGCGCACGGGGCTGCTGTTTGGCCTGCTGAACGCGGCCGTCGCCGCCTGGGCGTTGTGGCTGTTCCGGCACGAGCTGCGCGGCCTGCGCGCGCACGCCGTGGCCTGCGCCGCCACGCTGGTGGTGCTGATGCTGGCCTGGGCTTGGGCCGACGGCGTCACCACCCTGGCCGAAGACCGTTTGTACGCCGACCGCGTGGTGTTCGCCCAGAGCACGCCGTACCAGCGCATCGTCGTCACCCACGCGCCGGGCGAAGGCCGGCCGGGCCACCGGCTGTTCCTCAACGGCAACCTGCAGTTCGCCGAGCGCGACGAATACCGCTACCACGAGGCGCTGGCGCACCCCGCCATGGCCGCGCACGGCGCGCCGCGCCGCGTGGCCGTGCTGGGCGGCGGCGACGGCATGGCGGTGCGCGAGATCCTGAAGTACCCCAGCGTCGAGCAGGTCACCCTGGTCGAGCTGGACCCGGCCATGACCGCGCTGTTCACCCGCAACCCCCAGCTGGCGGCGCTGAACGGCCATGCACTGACCTCGCCCAAGGTCCGGGTGGTCAACGCCGACGCCTTCCGCTGGCTGGACGAGACCAGCGAGACCTTCGACGTGGTGGTGGTCGACTTTCCCGACCCCACCAACTTCAGCATCGGCAAGCTCTACACGCTCAGCTTCTACGCCCTGCTGGAAAAGCGCCTGGCCGCCAGCGGCTACGCCGTGATCCAGACCACCTCGCCGCTGGTGGCGCGGCGCAGTTTCTGGACCGTGGTGCAGACCATCGAGGCCGCCGGCCTGCGCGCCGCGCCCTATCACGCGCACGTGCCCAGCTTTGGCGAATGGGGCTTCGTCATCGCCAGCCGCCGGCCCTGGCATCTGCCCACGGTGCTGCCCGAAGGGCTGCGCTACCTGACGCCGCAGACCCTGCCGCTGCTGTTCGACTTTCCATTGGACATGGCGCGCGTGCCGGCCGAGGTCAACCGCCTGTCCAACCAGGTGCTGGTGCACACCTACGAAGCCGAATGGGGGCGGGTGCACGAGTGAGCACCGGCTGGCGCCGCCGCACCGTGCTGGCCGCCGGCGCCGCGCTGGGCGCCGCCGGGTGCACGCCGCGCGGGCTGGCGCACATCGAAGGCGGCTTTGCCGGCGTCAGCCATGAGCGCGGCCACCGGCTGCGCCAGCCCTGGCCCACGCGCGCGCCCGACGTCACCCGCAGCGTGCACACCGTGATCGCCGGCGGCGGCGTTGCCGCCCTGGCGGCGGCGCGCGCGCTGCGGCTGGCGGGGCACGACGACTTCGCCCTGCTGGAGCTGGAAGACGAAGCCGGCGGCAACAGCCGCGGCATGCAGGTCGGCGGCATCGCCTGCCCGATGGGCGCGCACTACCTGCCGCTGCCCGGCGACGATGCGCGCGCGGTGCAGGAGCTGCTGGAAGAGCTGGGCCTGCGCCGGCGCGTGGCCGGGCGCTGGCAGTACGACGAGCGCGCCCTGTGCCACAGCCCGCAGGAGCGCCTGTTCTTCAACGGTCAGTGGCAGGACGGACTGCTGCCGGTGCAGGGCGTGGGCGCCGCCGCGCTGGCGCAATACCGGCGCTTTGCCGACGCGGTGGCGGCGGCGCAGCGCGCGGCGCACTACGCCATTCCAGTGCAAAAATCATCGTTCGCGCCCGTACAGCTTGCGCAAGACGCTATGACTTTCGAAGCGTGGCTGGACGCCCAGGGCCTGACCGATCCGCACCTGCGCTGGTATCTGGACTATTGCTGCCGCGACGACTACGGCGCCGGCAGCGCCAGCGTCTCGGCCTGGGCCGGGCTGCACTACTTCGCCAGCCGCCACGGCTTTGCCGCGCCGGGCGAAGGCGGGCGCGAGGACGACGGCGGCCTGCTCACCTGGCCCGAGGGCAACGGCTGGCTCAGCCAGCAGCTGGCGGCGCCGCTGGCCGACCGGCTGCGCGCCGGGCGCGTCGTCGGCCGCATCGAACACGGGCGCCACGGCGTCAGCGTCGATGCGCTGGACGTGGCCAGCGGCCGGCTGGAGCGCTGGCAGGCGCGCCAGGCCATCGTCGCCCTGCCCGCCTGGGTGGCGGCGCGGGTGATCGAATCGCCGCCCGAGGCCCTGCGCCAGCGCGCCGCCCGCCTGCGCAGCGCCCCCTGGCTGCTGGCGCAGCTGCAACTGCGCGCACCGCTGGATGACCGCCCCGGCGCTGCGCCCAGCTGGGACAACGTGCTGTACGGCGCGCCCGGCCTGGGCTACGTGGACGCCCGGCACCAGAGCCTGGCGCCCGTGCCCGGCCCCACGGTGCTGACCTACTACCGGGCGCTGGGCGACGAGCCGGGCGGCCGCCAGCACCTGCTGGAGACGCCGTGGGCCGCCTGGCGCGACGCCATCGTGGCCGAGCTGGGCGCAGCCCACCCCGATCTGGCGCAGAAAACCGTGCGCATGCAACTGGTGCGCCACGGCCACGCCATGGCCATCCCGGTGCCCGGAACCCTGCAAGAAATCAGCCGTTTGCGCACGTCCGTCGCTCGCCAGCAGCTATCACAATCAGAGCATCCAGCGCTGATCTTCGACGCCGCGCCGCGCCTGGCCTTTGCCCACGCCGACTGGTCGGGCTATTCGGTGTTCGAAGAGGCCTTCACCCTGGGCCACGCGGCCGGGGTGGCGCTCCGCTGACGCGCGGCTTTCACACTTCTTTACGCCTGCGCGCACGGCACGGGCGGAACTTTGGGCGCACACTCGCTGTCTCAAACGGCGTAATGAGTGGCTATGACTCCATTGATTGCCTTGACGCTGCCGAGCCTGCCGGCTCCGCGAGCCGGCTGAAAACCTGAGGCGGACTTCCTCCTCCTCCCTCCTCCTCTTTCGTTTCAGGCCGCTTCGGCAGCTTTTTTATTCTGACCGCGCCGCCCGGGCCACCTGCCCCGGCGGCGCGCTCTTTTTGGGCTCTTGACGCAGGCGCGCGGCGCCGCTACGCCGGCACGGTGTCGGCGAAACTGGAGCGTAGCATCAGGCGCTCGTCCAGCAGGCGCGCCAGGTTGGCGTGGCGCGCGCGCCAGTCCAGATCGGGAAAGCGAAAGTCCAAGTAGCCCAGCGCGCAGCCCACCGCAATGTCGGCCAGCGTCAGGTGCACGCCGGCCGAGCACCAGGGCTTGTCGGCCAGGCCGGTGCTCATGGCGGCCAGCGCGTCGTCGATCTTCTTCAGCTGGCGCGCGATCCAGGCCGGGCTGCGCTCGGCCTCGGCACGGCCGGGCCAGGTCGCCTCCAGCCGCGCCAGGATGGCGGCGTCCAGCAGGCCATCGGCCAGCGCCTCCCAGGTCTTGACCTCCACGCGCTGGCGGCCCGAGGGCGGGATCAGCCGGCCCACGGGCGACAGCGTGTCCAGGTATTCGACGATCACGCGCGAATCGAACACCGCGTCCTGCCCGTCCATCACCAGGCAGGGCACCTTGCCCAGCGGGTTGGAGGCGCCGATCTGCGTGTCGTCGGCCCACACGTTCTCGGCCACGAACTGGTAATCCAGCTTCTTCTCGGCCATCACCGCGCGCACCTTGCGCACATAGGGGCTGGTGGTGGCGCCGATCAATCGCATGGACATGGACGAATGCTTCCGGATGTGACGGGAGCAGGCATTCTAGTGGGG
>Ga0116175_1002471_pt1 | contig 11154 bp, 10 predicted proteins | sample AD_UKC125_MetaG_FD_89802 | JGI IMG/M metagenome (GOLD analysis project Ga0116175, IMG submission 89802) | Active sludge microbial communities of municipal wastewater-treating anaerobic digesters from USA - AD_UKC125_MetaG | ecosystem: Engineered > Bioreactor > Anaerobic > Digestate | place: USA... | reverse complement strand
TCTTTAATTCTGAGAAAATTTGTGATAAGATTTAGTTGTTCCATATGAACCCTTTCTAATGTGATTTTTGTCGCTTTTCATTATAGGTCATATGGGACTTTTTTTCTACACTAAAAAAGGCTCCATAATCTCTACAGTGGATTTACCCACTACAGAAATTATAGAGCCGATATTTCAACCTTGTAAACAAGAGCACGTATGGATATTTTCATAGGTGCTCTTGTTTATTATTTATAAATAAATTTATCTTCTTCGAGAGTGTTCCGATATTGATAGAATCTTATTTGTTAATAACGATATTATAAAGCTTGTGAAAATCATTTTTAACAGATTATTTCTTTTGTGTCTCCTAATAATTTTTTCGAAATCATTAGGATAGTTACGTTGAGTATTCATTTTTTATTAAAATCCTTTCTAAGATACCATTTAGTTTTTCATTAGTATAACGAAGAGAAGCAATAATTGGTTACAAAAATAATATACTCTATATAAAAAATAATTTTCTCTTCCAAATAGCTGGTTTTGAAATCATCCTTTTATAGTAAATTTTATAGAAAAGTCAATAAACTCGGTATACCTATCTTAGGCATATATAAAATTTAAACTTTGATTTTGGACAATAAAAAGCTCAGAACGTATACAAACCCTTTCAGTAGCATAAATATTGTAAATTTAGAGTGTGTCTACCAATTCGAATAAACTCTTAGAAATACTGATATAACGGTGTTTCTAAGAGTTTTTACTCTTTAACAAAAAGAAAAAAAGATTGAAGAAAATTATCCAAAATGGACTTTTTCTTCAATCTGAGCTCTAGTATATACTAGAAGCTTTTTGCGTTATCCGATTCAATTTTCTTCCTAAAAGGTAGAGAAAAAGGTAGAGATTCAATTGATTTTTAATGCAATATATTGGAATTCAAAATTTTAAAAATCGCTTAAAATCAATCTTTTTCGCCTAAATTGACGTGTATTGAATGTCTACTTAACTTCAGTAAAAATCACGTGTTTACGCAATTTTGGTGAGTATTTTTTCAATTGAAGACGGTCTGGAGTGTTACGTTTGTTTTTTGAAGTAAGGTACAAGCGTTCACCAGATTCTTTGTGTTCAAGTGTAATATTTACGCGCATGGTATCTCCCTTCTATTATTCAGCTGAAGCAGCCTTAGCGATTTTACGTCCTTTGTAGTATCCTTTCAAAGATACACGGTGTGAACGTGAGTAATCTCCAGTAGTTTCATCAAATTTCACAGTTGGAGCTGCTACTTTATAGTGAGTACGACGTTTGTTTTTCTTCGCTTTTGAAGTGCGACGTGCAGGTACTGCCATTTCTATTTTCCTCCATTAAAATACGAGAGCAAAGCCCTCTTCAAATTTAAAAGTTATAGTATGACTTTCGTCAACTTTAACAGTATATCAAAACTTCTTTGTAAAGTAAAGTTACTTGACAGATATTTTTAAAAATTTTATTCACCTAAATTCCCACCTAAAGAAAGTTTCCCAAATTTCAAGTTGAAATTAGCCACACATAAGAAATTCACTCGGCGACTTGTAGTCAAAGCATTTTTTAGGGTAATAGTTCATCCAATTTTCGATAAAAGTGACTTCTCTCGAGGTCGTTTTCTTGGTTCCTTTTGGTAGCCATCTCCGAATCAATCGATTGTGATTTTCAATCGTTCCCCTCTACCATGAAGAGTAGGGATGCGCATAGTAGATATACTCCTCAGGAAACACTTCAGCCAGACGACAAAATTCTGTACCATTAACAGAATACGATGTTCCCTCAAGATTCCCTCCAGTGCCTGATTGACTGATTCAGTGGTTTTGTTAGGTATCAAATGGATGATTTGGTGTCTACTCCGACGGTCGGTTAAGACTAACAGGCATGATTTTTCACCTTAGTTAATAGAACCGTATCAATTTCATAATACCCATTTTCCAAGCGAAGATTGATAACGTCAGGACGTTATTCGATAGATTTGCCTGTTGGTTTAAAGTTAGGACTAGCTTGCTTTTTGATTGCTTTCTTTTTTCTAGGATAAAGCATATCCGCTTTTTTCAATCCTAAATGACCATGATGAACCGAACAGTAAATAGTTGAACTCCCAACAGCCAGCTGTTTCTTCTTCACCATCATTTCGGGAGAAAACTTTTGCTTAGTATAGTGTAAAATCTACTCTTTGATTTCTTTGGTTAGAATTAATTTTTTCACCGACCTCTTTCGATCGGTGTGGCAAACAGTTTGTGCATAGTCAGCAGAATAGACTTTTTTGTACAGCCCTTTTCGCACTTGTAGTAAGGTTGTACCACGATTGATCTCGTTATTAATGGTCTGAGGAGCCTTTCCAAGTAAACCAGCAATTTCACGATTGGACATATTTTCATTTTTTCATCGTTCAATCAGGCGACGGTTATCCATTGTCAAATGTTTGCCTTTTGGTGTATAATGTTTTTGCATCTCTGTGCCCTTCCTTGTGTTTGTGGTGAACAACAAGTATAGCACAGAGATATTTTCTTTTACCTTAACATCGATTTCCTTTGACAACAGGAACCCTTGAACCTGTTTTGGTAGCTAAACCAAGGCTACTATTAGCCTTTGCCACTTAGCCTAACAGCTTCAAGCCTGTTATCAAATGAAATTACCGGCTTACTCAAAGATAGTGAAACAAATATTTTTGAACAAGGCGAGGTGGCTAACTCATTATAGAACTTTTACTAAAGAAAGTTTGCTATAATATTCAAAAAGAAACAAAATTCACTTGACGGCATTTATATAATAGTTATAGGACGAGTTCCAATTATTCAATATGAAGGAGAACTGTATGAAAACAGTTGGGAAGTTTTTTGCGAAAAAGTTGGCTAGCCTCTTGGTCTTGTTGCTAGTTTTAGGTATAGGGATCTTCTGGTTTAGAAATAGTATTCTAGCATGGTTCCAAGGGACCCACAAGGTTCAATATGAGTTTGTCATTAAGAAGTTTGAAGCGGAAAGCAAGCTGGTTGTGGCAGGTGCCGAGGTGGATACAACTGCCAACCATACTTTTGATAATAATAATCTGCAAGAATGGCCAGACTGGACAGAACCGATTACCAAGCTCTTTGTAGGACGTGAAATGTCTGTTGATATTCCTGTGCAGACGGAGTTCAAGTTGGTCTTGGAAGGGATTAGTCAGTCAGATGTCCAGATTCAAAACAATAATTTAACCTTCAAGAAACCTGTTCTTGTCGAAGTTGATTCTCAGCAACATGGAGAAATTAAAATCAGCAACAATAGCAATGGTCTGCTGGACAAGGCGGTCGATGTCTTCACTTCTGGACTAAAGGCCCAGGAATTTCTAAATGAAAAATCCCAAGAAGCCATTTACAAGACAAGTGAGAAAGTATTGAATGACTCGGAACACCAAGAAAAAGTAGCGGCCTTTGCTGAAACAGCCTTAGAAAACCTCCTCAATCTCAATTCAGAAGAAAAACTTGAGGTTGAAATCGAAGTGGCCGACTTGAATTTCCAGATTGTAGACAAGAAATAGGTTTTAAACAAGGTCGTGTCAGTAGGCACGGCTTTTTGTTTGCTCTGCCATTTCCAAAAAAGCCCAAAATATGATAAAATAAGGGGCAATATTTAGAGAAATGAGAAAGCCCATGAAACTACAAAAACCAAAAGGGACGCAAGATTTACTTCCACAGGACTCTGCCAAATGGCAATATGTAGAAAATTTCGCGCGTTCTATTTTTAAACAGTATAATTTTTCGGAAATTCGCACACCTATCTTTGAACATTACGAAGTAATCAGTCGCTCTGTTGGCGATACCACAGATATTGTGACCAAGGAAATGTACGATTTTTACGATAAGGGAGAACGTCATATTACTCTTCGTCCAGAAGGCACAGCGCCAGTTGTTCGTTCATACGTAGAAAATAAACTCTTTGCCCCAGAAGTGCAAAAACCGGCAAAATTTTACTATATGGGGCCCATGTTCCGATATGAGCGTCCGCAGGCAGGTCGTTTGCGTCAGTTCCATCAGATTGGTGTAGAGTGCTTCGGCTCAAATAATCCAGCAACAGATGTAGAAATTATTGCCATGGCTTATCATTTCTTTGAAGAGTTGGGGATTAAAGATGTTCGTTTGCATCTCAATAGTTTGGGGAATCCAGAAAGTCGCGCAGCCTATCGCCAAGCCTTGATTGACTATCTGACACCGCTCAAGGATCAACTGTCTAAAGATAGCCAGCGCCGTTTGGAAGAAAATCCTCTCCGCGTGCTAGACTCAAAAGAAAAAGAAGACAAGGTTGCTGTAGAAAATGCACCATCCATCTTGGACTATCTGGATCAGGAAAGTACAGCTCATTTTGAAGCAGTCAAGTCTATGCTAGATAAACTGGGCATTTCATATGAAATCGACACGAATATGGTACGTGGTCTAGACTACTATAACCATACTATTTTTGAATTCATGACCGAAGTAGGTGGCAGTGACTTGACCATCTGTGCTGGCGGTCGCTATGATGGATTGGTTAGCTATTTTGGTGGTCCAGAAACACCAGCCTTCGGCTTTGGCATGGGGATTGAACGTCTGATTCTCGTACTTGAAAAGCAAAGTATTGAGCTTCCGATTGATACCCAAATAGATGTTTACATAGCTGTTTTGGGTCAGGAGGCCAATGGCGGAGCGCTTGAGTTGGTTCAAGCCATCCGAAAGCAAGGGTTCCGAGCAGAGCGAGACTACCTTGACCGCAAGCTCAAAGCCCAGTTTAAGTCAGCAGATGTATTTGGAGCCAAGACAATCATTACCTTAGGTGGTAGTGAAATCGAATCAGGTCAAGTCGTGGTGAAAAATAACCAGACTCGAAAAGAGGTTGAAACAAGTCTTGAAATAGTTAAAACAGAATTTGCTAGTATTTTAGAAAAACTAAGTGAAAATTAGTGTTGTATCCTATGATAGTGTATTGATGAGCCATCTTTGTAAGAAGATGGTTTATCAAAAACGAAAAATGAAAGCGCTTCATTCGTATTTTTCGAAAAAATTGTGAAAAAATTAACAAAAACGCTTTACAAAATCAAAAAATTGTTGTATTATAAACATGTGAAAAAAGTAACAAACATCTGTTTTGTAAATGGAGGACTAAAATGGCTGAACAAAAAGTAGTATCACCTGAAGAAAAATTGGTGGCAGCTCAAAAACATGTTGACGAACTTGTTCAAAAAGGTTTGGTAGCCTTGGATGAGTTTCGCAAATTGAACCAAGAACAAGTTGACTACATCGTTGCGAAAGCATCTGTAGCAGCGCTTGATGCTCATGGTATCTTAGCAGCACACGCTGTAGAAGAAACAGGTCGCGGTGTCTTTGAAGACAAAGCTACAAAAAACTTGTTTGCGTGTGAACACGTTGTAAATCACATGCGCGGTTTAAAAACAGTTGGTATTATCGAAGATGATCCTATTACTGGTTTGACAAAAATTGCAGAACCTGTCGGTGTTATCTGTGGTGTTACTCCAACAACTAACCCAACTTCAACAGCTATTTTCAAATCACTTATCGCACTTAAAACTCGTAACCCAATCGTATTTGGTTTCCACCCATCTGCACAAGAATCTTCTGCACATGCAGCACGTATCGTTTATGAAGCTGCTGTAAAAGCAGGTGCCCCTGAAAACTGTATCCAATGGATTACTGAGCCATCTATTGCTGCTACAAATGCCCTCATGAACCACGATGGTATCTCAACTATCTTGGCAACAGGTGGTAACGCAATGGTACGTGCAGCGTATTCATGTGGTAAACCAGCTCTTGGTGTTGGTGCAGGTAACGTTCCAGCATATATCGAAAAATCTGCAGATATTCGTCAAGCAGCTCACGATATCGTTATGTCTAAATCATTTGACAACGGTATGGTATGTGCTTCTGAGCAAGCAGTCATCATCGACAAAGAAATTTATGATCAATTCGTTGAAGAATTTAAGTCATACAAAACTTACTTTGTTAACAAAAAAGAAAAAGCACTCCTTGAAGAGTACTGCTTCGGTGTAAAAGCAAATAGCAAAAACTGTGCAGAAGGTAAATTGAATGCTGATATCGTTGGTAAACCTGCTGCATGGATTGCGGAACAAGCAGGCTTCAAAGTTCCAGAAGGAACAAACATCTTGGCTGCTGAATGTGCTGAAGTTGGACCAAATGAGCCTCTTACACGTGAAAAACTTTCTCCAGTAATTGCTGTATTGAAAGCTGAAGATGTTGAAGATGGTCTTAAAAAAGCTCGTCAAATGGTAGAGTTCAACGGTCTTGGACACTCTGCTGCAATCCATACTAAAGATGAAGAACTTGCAAAACGTTTCGGGACTGAAATGAAAGCAATGCGTATTATCTGGAACTCACCTTCTACTTTCGGTGGTATCGGTGACGTTTATAATGCATTTATTCCATCATTAACACTCGGATGTGGTTCATATGGACGTAACTCAGTTGGTGATAACGTATCTGCTATCAACCTTCTTAACATCAAGAAAGTAGGGAAACGTAGAAATAATATGCAATGGTTTAAAGTTCCTTCAAAAATTTACTTCGAACGTAACTCTATTCAATACCTTCAAACAGCAGAAGGCCTTGAACGTGTTATGATCGTAACAGACAAATCAATCGAACGTCTTGGTTTTGTTCAACGTGTCATCGATCAATTGAATGCTCGTTCAAATCAAGTGACTATTCAAGTCTTCTCAGATGTTGAACCAGATCCAGATATTACAACAGTTGAACGCGGTGCTGAATTAATGCGTGCATTCCAACCGGATACAATTATTGCGCTCGGTGGTGGTTCACCAATGGATGCTGCTAAAGTAATGTGGCTCTTCTATGAACAACCAGAAATCGACTTCCGTGACCTTGTTCAAAAATTCATGGATATCCGTAAACGTGCCTTCAAATTCCCATCATTGGGTCAAAAAGCTAAATACATCGGTATCCCAACTACATCTGGTACAGGTTCAGAAGTAACACCGTTTGCCGTTATTTCTGATAAGAAAAATAACCGCAAATACCCACTTGCTGACTACTCATTGACACCAACAATTGCAATCGTAGACCCAGCATTGGTAGAGTCAGTTCCAGCCTTCATCGCAGCTGATACTGGTATGGACGTATTGACTCATGCGACAGAAGCATACACTTCTAACTTTGCGAACGACTACACTGATGGTATTGCCCTTCAAACTATTAAGTTGGTATTCCAATACCTTGAAAAATCTGTCTTGACTGGTGATCCAGAAGCACGTGAAAAAATCCACAACGCTTCTACAATGGCTGGTATGGCTTTTGCAAATGCCTTCTTGGGTATGAGCCACTCTATGGCCCATAAGATTGGTGGTCGCTTCCACACAGTTCATGGACGTACAAACGCAATCTTGTTGCCATACGTTATCCGTTACAATGGTACTCGTCCGTCTAAGACAACTACATGGCCTAAGTACAACTACTGGAAAGCGGATGAAAAATTCCAAGACATTGCTCGTATGTTAGGTTTGCCACATTCTACTCCAGAAGAAGCTGTTGCAGCTTATGCTAAAGCAGTTTACGAATTGGGTGAAAAAGTTGGTATCAAGATGAACTTTAAAGATCAAGGTATTGACGAACAAGAATGGAAGAAATACACTCATGAATTGGCTCTTCTAGCATATGAAGACCAATGTTCACCTGCTAACCCACGCTTGCCAATGGTAGCAGATATGGAAGAAATCATGAATGACGCTTACTACGGTTACAAAGAACGTCCGGGTCGGATTAAATAATATCTTTCCTTATTCGTGCAACAATTTTTGAAAGTACCTTCTCGGAGATAATTAGATTTGCCAACTAAAACTGGCTGATAGGATTGAGGTTGCTAAGTTGATTCTTAGCTACCTCAATTTTTTTGAAAAAGAACTCAATTTTGTAAAAGCTGAGAGAAATATACATCAAAAGTGCAGATGAAAGAGATAGACTGTTAGAAAGCATGGGGGTTGCTACTCATTCTTTCCGATATAGAAGAATTATACTTTAGAACACAAGAAGATATCAGATGTTACAAGCTTGTTTTTTACAGAATACTGAAAATATGGTAAAATGGAGTGATAAAACTATTTGAGGTAAGGAATATGACTGTAAAGATCAATACAAAAGACGGCCAAATAGAATTGACTGATGACGTGATTGCCACAGTTGTCGGCGGTGCTACGACTGAAATTTTTGGTGTTGTTGGGATGGCTAGTAAATCTGCGATTAAGGACAATTTTCAGGCTCTTTTGAGAAAAGAAAACTATTCCAAAGGTGTAGTTATCAAGACTTTAGAAGATGGTCGTATTGCAGTCGATGTTTATACTGTGATGAGTTATGGTGTAAAAATAAGTGAAGTATCTCGCAATATCCAAGAACGCGTGAAGTTTAACTTGGAGAGTCAATTGGGTATCTCTGTTGATGCCGTTAATGTTTTTATCCAAAATATTAAAGTCGTAGGAGAATAATTGTGTCTAAAATTACTACTAGTTTATTTCAAGGAATGGTGCAGGCTGCATCAACTCGTCTGAATAAACAAGCTGAATATGTCAACTCACTAAACGTATTCCCTGTACCAGACGGGGATACAGGTACCAATATGGGGATGACCATTGCAAATGGTGCTAAGGAAGTTGCGGATAAGCCTGCTTCTACAGTAGGTGAAGCTGCACAAATTTTGTCCAAAGGATTGCTAATGGGAGCGCGCGGGAACTCTGGTGTTATTACATCTCAGTTATTCCGTGGTTTCGGTCAATCTGTTAAGGGTAAGGTTGAATTGGATGGTAAGGATTTAGCACAGGCTTTTCAACATGGTGTAGAGGTAGCTTATAAAGCCGTTATGAAACCTGTTGAGGGTACTATTCTTACTGTATCTCGTGGTGCCGCAACTGCAGCGCTCAAAAAAGCTGAAGAAACAGATGATGCAATCGAAGTTATGCGTGCAACACTGGACGGTGCTAATCGCGCCCTAAAGAAAACACCTGATATGCTTCCAGTCTTGAAAGAGGTTGGAGTTGTCGATTCAGGCGGTCAAGGACTTGTATATATTTATGAAGGTTTCTTGTCAGCTCTTACAGGTGAGTACATTGCTTCTGAAGAATTTGAGGCGACTCCAGCAGTTATGTCAGAGATGATAAATGCAGAACACCACAAGTCTGTAGCTGGTCACGTTGCAACGGAAGATATTACTTATGGTTATTGTACAGAAATCATGGTAGCTCTACGCCAAGGTCCTACTTATGTTAAAGAATTTGACTATGAAGAATTCCGTAATTATCTCAATGATCTGGGGGATTCTCTCCTAGTTGTCAACGATGATGAGATTGTAAAAGTACACGTTCACACGGAAGATCCTGGTTTGGTAATGCAGGCTGGTCTTCAATATGGTAGCTTGGTTAAAGTTAAAGTGGATAATATGCGTGAGCAACATGAAGCGCAAGTTGAGAAAGAGGGTTCTTTCCAAAAACCAGCTGAGCAAAAAGAATATGCTATTATTGCTGTAGCAGCTGGGGAGGGGTTAACTGAGATTTTCAAATCACAAGGTGTTGACTATGTGATTTCTGGAGGTCAAACCATGAACCCGTCCACAGAAGACTTTTTGAAAGCTATTGATTTGGTCAATGCGCGTAATGTAATTTTACTACCGAACAACAAAAATATTTTAATGGCAGCTCAGTCTGCGGCTGAAGCGACGGAAGTTGCTGTAAAAGTAGTAGAAACTAAGACCCTTCCACAAGGTTTTACAAGTTTGTTGGCATTTGATCCTAGTCGTGATTTGGACAGTAACGCACAAGCCATGACAGCCTCACTAGCTGATGTGAAAAGTGGTAGCATTACGACAGCTGTTCGTGATACAACAATTGATGGCCTTGAAATTCATGAAAATGATAATCTTGGTATGGTTGATGGAAAAATTGTTGTATCTAATCCAGATATGATGGAGACCCTTGAATCAACATTTGAAAGAATGCTTGATGAAGATAGTGAAATTGTTATTATCTATCTTGGCGAAGAAGGTGACAAAGAATTAGCTCAAGCCGTTGCTGAAAAATTAGAAGAACAATTTGAAGACGTTGAAGTTGAAATCCACCAAGGAGATCAGCCAGTCTACCCATATCTGTTCAGTGTTGAATAAAAATGTATCGTGAGTATGTGATCATACTCACGATTTTTTCGCTTTCGTTTGGGATTTTCTGGTCTGCTTATGACAAACAAATTGGCCTATGGTATAATGGAATGTATGTTAAGTCGAAATGAAAATGAATTGATTTCAATTGGTGAGAACCTCGGTAGTGTTTGTCAAGCGGGGCAAGTGATACTGTTATCTGGAAATCTTGGTGCTGGAAAAACAACATTGGTAAAAGGTATTGCGAAGAGTCTTGGCATTGAGCAAATGATTAAAAGTCCAACCTATACGATTGTACGCGAATATGAAGGACGTCTACCATTATTTCATTTAGATGTTTATCGAATTGGAGATGATCCTGACTCTATTGATTTGGATGATTTTCTTTTTGGTGACGGAATTACTGTCATCGAATGGGGAGAGTTATTGGATTTATCTTTGTTCGATGATTATCTAAGAATCTACATTGAAAAGGTTGAAGAAGGTCGCTCTCTTTCTTTTGAAGCCTTTGGAAGACAAAGTCAAAGTTTACTTGCGGAGATTCCAAATGCGTAGAAAAGAGATTGAATTTTGTGAAGCAGATCCCAGTGATGCGCAGGCGTTTATCCATTTTATGCAGCAAGTAGCCTCAGAAACAGATTTCTTGGTCATGGACGAAACTGGTTTTGCATATCATCAAGAGCAGATGAAAACGATTTTTGCGGCTGGGATTGAAAATCCTAGGGAAATCCATTTGCTGGCAAAACTAGAGAATGAGGTTGTCGGTGCAATAACTGTTAAGTCTTCTAAACAATTTCGAATTAGCCATATTGGAAATATCTTTATTGCAGTTAAGAAAGAATATTGGGGTTATGGAATTGGCACTATACTCTTAGAAGAAGTTTTGCATTGGGTACGGGAAATTGGTTTGCTGAGCCGATTAGAGTTGACAGTCCAAGTTCGCAATCAAGCTGCAGTACATCTTTATAAAAAATTAGGATTTCAAATAGAAGGAACTCAATATAGAGGAGCTAG
>Ga0116175_1002469_pt1 | contig 11158 bp, 9 predicted proteins | sample AD_UKC125_MetaG_FD_89802 | JGI IMG/M metagenome (GOLD analysis project Ga0116175, IMG submission 89802) | Active sludge microbial communities of municipal wastewater-treating anaerobic digesters from USA - AD_UKC125_MetaG | ecosystem: Engineered > Bioreactor > Anaerobic > Digestate | place: USA... | reverse complement strand
CCACCAGATCAGGCGTTCGGTGAGCGCCACGGTGGCGGTGAAACGCAAGCGCCCGTCAGGGAGTTCCTGCACCGCCTGATCTGCCGACAGCTTCGACTCAAGCAGATGCGCCCCCGACTGTGGACCAAACACCGCCACGAGCCGGATCAATCTGGTCTTTGCATTGTTGTGGCCGAAACCGAAAGCCCCCTGCTCGATGTAGCCATTCAGTGTGAACCCAGCTGGGCTGGCGGATGGTTTGTCCAGCAGCTTGGCCGCCTGTATGCGTTGCAGGGGCAACAGGCGAGGGTCTTCGAAGTCAAAAAAGGTGGCAACGAGGTACTGCACCACGCCGTGCTGGACCAGCCCCAGCGGGTGCACTGTCGCAGACTTGTCTCCCTTGCCGCCGGGACCGGTGTATCGAATGTCCAGTTGTCGCTCGGAAAGCAACGCCTGGGTCACTATGTCATGCACCGAAGGTTTGACCGGTGGTGGCAGCAAGGGTTGCGTGGCCGGAACGATGGCCACTTTGTCGAGCCAGCGCTGCACCGCCGTGTCGCCGAAATGCTGGGTGAGCTTGTTTCGGGCCTCTTCGAAATAGGGCCGCAAATCCCGGACCGTCGATTCGGGCAGCAGATCAACCAGGTAGGTCTGCAGCAACCGCAGACTCAGCGCCTGGCTGGCGTCCATGCCTGGCACCGTGATCCGCCGGGCTTCGTTCGCCCAGTACCAACCGTAGGGTTTGTTACGGCGGTCGCATTTGAGGTCATCAAAGGAATCGGCCAGGGATTCGAGATCCCGTTGCACCGTTCGGGTGCTGACATCGTGGCGCCTGTCCTTCAGTCTCTGCACCAGCGTCGAGGTCGCGATCTTGCCTCGCGTCGGTATCAACTGAAGGGTATCGAGCAGACGCTTGAAGTTGCGATCCATGGGGGGATGATAGCGAGGGCGATCAACGCAATCGGGTGGCCTGTCCGGGGCATCAACTGGGTGCCGGCTCAATAGCCACGCGGCCGCCAACCAAGCCAAGGGCCGCTTGTCGAGTCAAGCGAAACAAGGTCGTTCGCAACAGCTCTCCCGGCAGGGCCATGGCTTCCATCCTGGAGGTGTGAACGACCGAAAGGTCGCATCCGCCCAATTGCCGCAGCCTTGCCAGGACGTAGATCGATCGCCAATATCGCCTTCTTTCTTCCCACGAAAAGGGTGTGCTCAGGGCCACCGTCACTCGCTTGTTCGCCCAGCACGCTTCTTGCGCCAGACGAAGTGTCAGCATGCTGCCAGCCACTCCCCCGGCTGCGGCAACAAGACCGACCGAACCTGCTCGGTCAATCAGGCACCGCAGTTCGGGCCAGATCTCAGCGTGGTGGCGGTCGTAATTCAGGACGATGTCGGCGATCTGGCGCATCGGTTTGGGCGTGCGACGCACGACGAGCACCCGGAGGGCGAACCCGGACAGCAAGGCATCCTGCTCCCATAACACCTGCCGGCCGAAATTCCCGATGGCGATCAGGATATGCGGGTGTTCCGGTTGGGCGTTCGGGTCCGAGGATGAGCAGGCATTGGGCGGCGGGCTGTGCATGAGGCATTCCTTGTGTTGCCTCTGATGATCCGCACTTTTACGACAACATTCGTCGCATTGAACGACACAAAAGTCAGCGATACAAAATGCGCACCCGTGTCAACGGACCACCCAAAGCGGTGGTGTACCACTGGTGCGAAGGCGCGTTAAAAACGATCTCCCGACGGAGATCGCCAGAGGCGGTCTTGATCGGGTAGGCGGTCCAGATTTCGCGGGTTTCCTGCACCGACGTAGCCCATGCGTCAATGCTGACCCAAAGCGCATGGGCCGTCGCAACAGGGTCAATATCCCGGGCGTCACAAAACACCAGTTTCTTGTCCGCGGGAAGCCACAGCGCCTCCACCAGGCGGACACCGCTGGCGGCCTCGCCCAAAACCGACCTGACGTCCTCCACGTCGAGACACACCATGTCAACCGCCGCATCCAGACCTTGAAACATCATCAATGCCGAAAGCGCAGTGCGGGCCAATGCACCTTCTTCCTCACGGATGCATCCGTGAAACGTCCCCGGAACAAAGGGCCCATCATGGCGGGTCACCAGAACGCTCAACAGCGCACCGACCCGGCTCAGTACGGAACCGATCTGGCTGATGATCTCGTCATGGCGATCGTCAGGCGCATGGACGATGGCCTGGGTGATCTGAGGCAGGTCCTGCAGACAGTACTCAAGCGCTCCGACGGCATTGGCGCCCTCGAACCGGACATGTTCAACCCTGGCAAAAACGAAGGCCCCTCGCAACGCTTGCCAGGCTGCGCGGCTCGCGGCGTCCGTTGCGGGACTGAGCAACACGGTTGAAAAGGTCAGCGCCGCATCTGGAGCCATCCGGGAAGGGCGCTGGGGGCTGTGGATGAACCAGGCGTCAATGCCTGGCTGTGCAGCCTGGTTCCGGGCGAATAGATCGTCCCATTTTTCTACAAATCGTGACATTGAAACCGCCTCTCCTGCGCACTCTGGGTAAACCGGCGGAGATCCCGGGATGGAACCGATGATCCCCGTCAGGGAAGTTCACAGTGTGCCCATTTTTGCGACAAATTCTGTCGCAATGACGCTGGGATGGCGGTCTCGCGATCGCGCTGTGTCGCACCCGAACGCAGCGCCAAGCAACCGGCCTAAAACCGCTCGTGCGGCGCCAGATAGCGCCATTGCCCCACGGGCAAATTGCCCAGCATGACCCGCCCGATGCGCACGCGCTTGAGGCCGACGACCTTGAGGCCAACGAGTTCGCACATGCGGCGGATCTGGCGCTTCTTGCCTTCGGTCAGGACGAAGCGCAGTTGCTCGGGGTTTTGCCAATCGACCTGGGCCGGCTTGAGCGGCTGGCCGTCCAGGCTCAGGCCGTGGCGCAGGCGCGCCAGCATGGCGGGCGGAAAGACGGCCTGCACGTTGGTGGTGACGGGGTCGTTTTCATGGATGGTGCGCAGTGCGCCGGGGCGCTCTTCGCTGCCCCGCAGCGGCTCGCCGGCGCCCAGGTAGCTCACGCGCACCAGGTATTCCTTTTCCATCACCGAGTCTTCGCCGATGAGCTGGCGCGCCACGCGGCCGTCCTGCGTGAGCACGAGCAGGCCGATGGAGTCGATGTCGAGCCGGCCGGCCGGGGCCAGGCCGCGCAATTGCGAGGGGTGGAAGAAGAAGCGCGCGTTGTCGTCACGCCAGCGGTTTTGCGGGGTGATCAGGGTCACGGCGGGATCATGACCGTCCTCGGCCTGGCCACTCACATACCCCATGGGTTTGTTGAGCAGGATGGTGACCTGCGTGGCCTGCTGGCCTTCGGCCTTTTTGTCCACCTCGATCCGGTCGTTGGGCGCCACCTGCAGGCCCATGGGCGCGACCTGCCCGTTGACCTTGACCCAGCCCTTGGCGATCCAGTCGTCGGCCTCGCGGCGCGAACACAGGCCCATGTCGGCCATGCGTTTGTTCAGGCGGACCGTGCCAGTGGGGGCAGGGGCGCGCGTGACGGCGCCGGCAGGCGCGGCGGCGCGACGCACGGCGGTGGAGGGGCCGGACGCGGCGGAGGCCGGTTTCGGAGCCGTGAGCGTGGCACGTTTGAACATCGTCATTACTATTACTTCAGTAGCATAAAAAGACCGGAAGACGCTGGGTCAGCGGCCATTTGATCATTAAAAGACACAGGAGCGCAGGCCCGCGAGATCGAGCACGCGCAAACCGCCGTATTCGACCCGGATCAGCCGTCGCCCCTCCAGCGTGGTCAGCGCCTCATTGACCCGCTGGCGCGACAGGCCGACCAGGTAGGCCAGCTCCTGCTGGGTGATGCGCAGCACCTCGCCCACGCCGGGGTACAGCACCGGGTTGAACAGCGAGGCCAGGTTGCGCGCCACGCGCAGCTCGGGGGTGTTCATGCGGTCGATCTCGCGCGCAGCAATGAACTGACCGAGACGCTCGTTGAGCTGGTTCATGACAAAGCGGTTGAAGCCGATGGAGTGGTCCAGCAGCCAATGGAAGGTGTCGACCGGAATGCCGGCCACCACGCTGCGCCGCAGGGCCTGGATGTTGTAGCGGTAGACCTCACGTTTGAGCGCCGTGCCTTCGCCGAACCAGCCACCCGGCGGCACACCGGTGAAGGTCATGGTCTGGCCGTCGGCGCTGTCGCTGCTCATCTTCAGCAAGCCTTCCACCACGCCAAACCAGTAGGTCACCGGCCGACCGACGCGGCAGACGTAGTCACCGGCTTGCGCGTCGCCCACGCGAAGCTCCTCAACCGCGCGCTCGCGCTCGGATGGCAGCAGCAGCGCAAGCCAGGGAATGCCGTCGAGTTCGTCGCTACGCGGATGGCGGCGGCGCTGATAAAGGGAGGCTTCAACGTGCATGGGTTGGTGACGAATGTCCGTTATTAGGGAAAGTCCTGAGAGAACACACCCGAAGATTGTCGTCGAAACGACAACATAACGTCAAATGGATGCCTACATTCAGGGCACAACAGCGAACCCGGACTTTTTGTTTCCGGGCAGCTTGACTCTGGAGACCAGGTACCAGCCATGTTGACCACGTTCCCACGACTTTTGCTCAAGCACGCCACCGAGCGCGGCAGCGCGCCTGCCATGCGCGAAAAAGAATATGGCATCTGGCAAACCCACAGCTGGGCCGACTTGGCCGCGCTGGTGGAGCATGTGGCCTGCGGCCTGCATCAGGCCGGGCTGCGACGCGGCGAACACATGGTCATCGTCGGTGCCAACCGGCCCCGGCTGTACGCCACCATGCTGGCGGCGCAATCGCTCGGTGCGATCCCTGTGCCGCTGTACCAGGATGCCGTCGCCGCGGAATGCGTCTTCCCGATCAACAACGCCGATGTCCGCTTTGCCTTGGTCGAAGACCAGGAGCAGGTGGACAAGATGCTGGAGATCCGCGACCGCTGCCCGCAGCTTTCGAACATCTTCTTCGACGACCCGCGCGGCCTGCGAAATTACATGGAGGATGGCCTGGCGGGGTTGGACGAGCTGATCGGCGCCGGCGCCGCATTCTCGAAAGAGCACCCGGATTTCTTCAAGGCCGAGGTCGACAAGGCCCAGGCGGCCGATGTGGCCGCGATGTTCTTCACCTCGGGCACCACGGGCAACCCGAAAGGCGTGGTGCACACCCATGGCACGTTGATCGACCGCGGCCAGGCCGGGGCCGAGTTCGACAAGCTGAGCCCCAACGAGGAGGTGCTGGCGTACCTGCCGCCGGCGTGGATCGGCCAGAACATCTTCAGCTACGCGCAATGGCTGGTCTGCGGCTATGTGGTGAACTGCCCCGAGTCAGCCGCCACGGTCACGATCGACCTGAAGGAGATCGGCCCGACCTACTATTTCGCGCCGCCGCGCGTGTTCGAAGGCCTGTTGACCAGCGTGATGATCCGCATGGAGGACGCCGGCGCCCTGAAACGCAAGATGTTCCATGCCTTCATGGACGTGGCCAGGCGCGTCGGCCCTGCCCGCATGGACGGCAAGTCGATCGGTTTCGGCAACGCCCTGATGTACTGGCTCGGCAACCTGCTGGTCTACGGTCCCCTGCGCAACAACCTGGGCATGAGCCGGGTGCGCGTGGCCTACACCGCCGGTGAGGCGATCGGCCCTGACCTGTTCAGCTTCTACCGCTCGATCGGCATCAACCTCAAGCAGCTCTACGGCTCCACCGAGACCGCCGTGTTCGTCTGCCTGCAGCCCGACAACGAGGCGCGCGCCGACACCGTGGGCGTGCCCTGCCGCGGCGTGGAGATCAAGGTGGCGGACAACGGCGAGATTCTGGTCAAGTCGCCCGGCCTGCTGCGCGAGTACTACAAGAACCCGGCTGCCACGGCCGAGGTGCTGACCGCTGACGGCTGGTACCACACCAGCGACGCGGGCTTCATCGACGCGCATGGCCACCTCAAGATCATCGACCGCGTGAAGGACGTCGGCCGCATCAAGGGCGGCGACAACGACGGTGCCATGTTCGCGCCCAAGTACGTGGAGAACAAGCTCAAGTTCTTCCCGCAGATCAAGGAAGTGGTGGCCTATGGCGACCAGCGCGAGAAGGTCTGCGTGATGATCAACATCGACTTCGACGCCGTGGGCAACTGGGCCGAGCGGCGCAACCTGCCTTACGCCGGCTACACCGATCTGGCCCAGAAGCCCGAGGTCTACCAGCTGATCAAGGAGTGCGTGGAAAAGGTCAACGCCGACCTGTCGATCGACGAACTGCTGGCGGGCAGCCAGGTCAGCCGCTTCCTGGTGCTGCACAAGGAGCTCGACGCCGACGACGGCGAGCTGACGCGCACCAACAAGGTCCGCCGAGGCTTCATCGCCGAGAAGTACCAGCCGCTGGTCGATGCGTTGTATGGCGGCAAGACCGAGCAGTTCATCGAGACCGTCGTGAAGTTCGAGGACGGTCGCTCCGGCAGCGTGAGCGCCACGCTGAAGATCTCCGACGCGAAGACCTTCGCCCCTGTCAAGGCAGCCGCCTGAGAAACGACGCAAGCACCATGAGCAAGAAAATCGGCGACGTCATCCTTGACGTCAACAACATCAGTCTTCGGTTCGGCGGCGTCAAGGCCCTGACCGACATCTCCTTCAACGTGAAGGAGCACGAGATTCGCGCCATCATCGGCCCCAACGGTGCCGGCAAGAGCTCGATGCTGAACTGCATCAACGGCGTCTATACGCCGCAAGAGGGCAGCATCACCTTTCGCGGCAAGACCTTCAGCCACATGAACTCACGCCAGGTGGCCGAGATGGGCGTGGCGCGCACGTTTCAGAACCTGGCGCTGTTCAAAGGCATGAGCGTGATCGACAACATCATGTCGGGGCGCAATCTCAAGATCAAGAGCAACCTGTTCATGCAGGCCTTGCGCATCGGGCCGGCCGAGCGCGAGGAAATCCGCCACCGCGAATACGTCGAGCACATCATCGACTTCCTGGAGATCCAGGCCTTCCGCAAGACGCCGGTGGGACAACTGCCCTACGGCCTGCAGAAGCGGGTGGACCTGGGGCGTGCACTGGCCATGGAGCCGCAAGTGCTGCTGCTCGACGAGCCGATGGCCGGCATGAACGTCGAGGAAAAGCAGGACATGTGCCGCTTCGTGCTGGACGTCAACGACGAATTCGGAACCACCATCGTGCTGATCGAGCATGACATGGGCGTGGTGATGGACATCTCGGACCGGGTGGTCGTGCTGGATTACGGCAAGAAGATCGGTGACGGCACCCCCGAGGAAGTGCGCAACAACGCGGACGTGATCAGCGCCTATCTCGGCACCAGCCACTGATCAAGGGAGCAATTCAAATGGCATTCTTTCTGGAAACCCTGCTTGGTGGCCTGATGGCCGGCATGCTCTATTCGCTGGTGGCGCTCGGCTTCGTGCTGATCTTCAAGGCCTCCGGCGTGTTCAACTTTGCACAGGGCGCCATGGTGCTCTTTGCCGCGCTGGCCATGGCCCGCTTTGCCGAGTGGGTGCCGAAATGGACCGGCACCAGCAACACCATGGTCGCGACCGCGCTGGCGTTCCTGATGGCTGGCGCCGTCATGTTCCTGGTGGCCTGGCTGATCGAGCGGCTGGTGTTGCGGCATCTGGTCAACCAGGAAGGCACGACGCTGCTGATGGCCACGCTGGGCATCACCTACCTGCTCGAAGGCCTGGGCCAGACCATCTTCGGCAGTGACATCTACAAGATCGACATCGGCATGCCCAAGGAGCCGATCTTCATGCTGGAAGGCATGTTCCCGGGCGGGGTGCTGGTCAACAAGGAAGATGTCATCGCCGCGGCCATTGCTGCGACGCTGGTGGCCGCGCTGAGCGTGTTCTTCCAGAAGACATCGACCGGCCGCGCGCTGCGCGCCGTCGCCGACGACCACCAGGCCGCCCAGTCGATCGGCATTCCCCTGAACCGCATCTGGGTCATCGTCTGGTGCGTCGCCGGCATCGTCGCGCTGGTGGCCGGGATGATCTGGGGCTCCAAGCTGGGTGTGCAGTTCTCGCTGGCCACCGTGGCTCTGCGCGCACTGCCGGTCGTGATCCTGGGCGGCCTGACTTCGGTGCCGGGCGCCATCATCGGCGGCCTGATCATTGGCGTGGGCGAGAAGTTGTCGGAGGTGTATCTCGGCCCGTTCGTGGGCGGGGGCATCGAGATCTGGTTCGCCTATGTGCTGGCCCTCGTCTTCCTGCTGTTCAGGCCTCAAGGTCTGTTCGGCGAAAAAATCATTGACCGCGTCTAAGAAAGCCTTCACATGTTTTACCGCGAAAACGGTCAGTACAAGACCAGTTACCGGGCTGATCAGCAGATCTTCCCGATCTCGCAGGATCGCATCGCGATCGCGCTCATCCTGGCGTTTGCCTTCCTGGCGGTCCCGATGCTGGCCAGCGACTACCTGTTCAGGGCCATTCTGATTCCGTTCCTGATCTTCTCGCTGGCTGCCATCGGCGTGAACATCCTGGTCGGCTACTGCGGCCAGATCTCGCTGGGCTCGGGCGCCTTCATGGCCGTGGGAGCCTATGGCGCCTACAACTTCTTCGTGCGCGTCCCGGGCATGCCGCTGATCCCGTCACTGATCCTGGGCGGCCTGTGCGCGACGGCTTTCGGCATCCTGTTCGGTCTGCCCAGCCTGCGCGTCAAGGGGCTGTACCTCGCCGTGGCCACACTGGCAGCGCAATTCTTTGCCGACTGGATGTTCCTGCGGGTCAAATGGTTCACGAACGATTCGCCGTCGGGCTCGGTCTCGGTATCCAACCTGCAGGTGTTCGGCCTGCCGGTCGAGACGCCGATGGCCAAGTACCTGCTGTGCCTGAGCATCCTGGTGGTCATTGGCCTGCTGGCCAAGAATCTGGTGCGCAGCGCCATCGGACGCGAATGGATGGCCATCCGCGACATGGACGTGGCCGCGGCCGTGATCGGCATCCGCCCGATGTATGCCAAGCTCAGTGCCTTTGCCGTCAGTTCCTTCATTGTGGGCGTGGCCGGTGCGCTGTGGGGATTCGTCTATCTGGGCGCCTGGGAGCCGGCGGCCTTCTCGGTGGACCAGTCGTTCCGGCTGCTGTTCATGGTGATCATCGGCGGCATGGGCTCCATCATGGGCAGCTTCTTCGGTGCGGCCTTCATCGTGATTCTGCCGATCGCGCTGAACCAGGCCCTGCCGCTGCTGGGCAACCTCGTCGGCCTGGAGATTTCCACCGCCGGCATTTCCCACGCAGAACTGATGATCTTTGGCGCGCTGATTGTCTGGTTCCTGATCGTGGAACCACACGGCCTGGCCAAGCTGTGGTCCATCGGCAAGCAGAAGCTGCGCCTGTGGCCGTTCCCGCACTGAGTTACCGAGTTTTTTCGCCAAGCAACCCCGGCACGATTCAAGTGCCTCAACATCAGGAGACGTTATGAAACTACGCACTATCGCTCTGGCCACCTGCCTGGCCGCCGTGGGAGCCACGGCATTCGCACAGGCCAAGGAGCAATTCTTCCCCGGCCTGCCCTACCGCACGGGCCCCTATGCCCCCAATGGCGTGCCATGGGCCAACGGCTATGCCGACTACCTCAAGTTGGTGAATGCCCAAGGCGGCATCAACGGCGTCAAGATCATCTACGAAGAGTGCGAAACCGGCTACGACACCGCGCGTGGCGTGGAGTGCTATGAGCGCCTGAAAGGCAAGCATGGCGGCGCCACCGTGTTCCAGCCTCTGTCCACGGGCATCACCTTTGCCCTGACCGAAAAAGCCCCTGGCGACAAGATCCCCCTGATCACTGCCGGCTATGGCCGCAGCGAGAGCCAGGATGGCACGATCTTCAAATGGAACTTCCCCCTGGCGGGCACCTACTGGCTGGCCGCCGATGCGCTGGTCCAGCAAATCGGCAAGAAGGAAGGTGGACTCGACAAGCTCAAGGGCAAGAAGATTGCGCTGGTCTACCATGACAGCCCCTACGGCAAGGAGCCCATCGCCCTGCTGCAGGAACGCAGCAAGCAGCTGGGTTTCGATCTGCAGCTGCTGCCCGTGACCGCGCCCGGCGTGGAACAGAAAGCCACCTGGCTGCAGGTTCGCCAGGCCAAGCCTGACTATGTGCTGCTGTGGGGCTGGGGCGTGATGAACTCCACCGCCATCAAGGAAGCCCAGGCCACCGGTTACCCGCGCGAGAAGATGTACGGCGTGTGGTGGTCGGGTGCCGAGCCCGACGTGAAGGACGTGGGCGACGGCGCCAAGGGATACAACGCCGTCACCATGCAGCATGGCGCCGAGCCGGGCTCCAAGGTCGTGGCCGACATCCTGAAGAATGTGCATGACAAGGGGCAGGGCACGGGTCCGCGCGAAGAAGTGGGCCAGGTGTTGTACATGCGTGGCGCCATGAGCGCGATGTTGGCGGTCGAGGGCGTCAAGCGCGCCCAGGAACGCTATGGCAAGGGCAAGTGGGTCAGCGGCGAACAGGCGCGCTGGGGCTACGAGAACCTTGCGCTCGACCAGAAGAAGCTGGACGCACTGGGCTTCGCCGGCGTGATGCGCCCGATCAGCACCTCGTGCGCGGACCACATGGGCTCCAACTGGGCGCGCGTGCACACCTGGGACGGCAAGAAGTGGAACTTCAGCTCCGACTGGCTGCAGGCCGACGAGCAGATTCTGAAACCACTGGTGAAGTCCACCGCGGCCAAGTACGCCGCCGACAAGAAGCTGACCCCGCGCACGCCGGCGGATTGCAACTCCTGATCGGACTCACAGCCCTCCCGTTCGCGCGGGAGGGCGGCGGCCCCGATGGGCCGCCAAATGAAAGGGTCGCCGTGCGGGCCTTTCATTTGGTTTGAATGGAACTACCACCATGAGTGATGCGAAAAATATCGTTCTCAACGTCAACGGCATCGAGGTCATCTACAACCATGTGATCCTCGTGCTCAAAGGCGTGTCGCTGCAGGTGCCGCAGGGTGGCATCGTCGCGATCCTGGGTGGCAATGGAGCGGGCAAGACCACCACGCTGCGAGCCGTCTCCAACCTGCTTAAAGGGGAACGCGGCGAGGTGACCAAGGGCTCGATCGAGTTGCGCGGCGAGCGCATCGAAAACCTCTCGCCGGCCGATCTGGTGCAGCGCGGCGTGGTGCAGGTGATGGAAGGCCGGCATTGTTTTGCCCACCTGACCATCGAGGAAAACCTGATG
>Ga0116175_1002468_pt1 | contig 11161 bp, 10 predicted proteins | sample AD_UKC125_MetaG_FD_89802 | JGI IMG/M metagenome (GOLD analysis project Ga0116175, IMG submission 89802) | Active sludge microbial communities of municipal wastewater-treating anaerobic digesters from USA - AD_UKC125_MetaG | ecosystem: Engineered > Bioreactor > Anaerobic > Digestate | place: USA... | reverse complement strand
GTCGAGTTAGCTTTCGCGGTCTGAAGCCATCAAAGGTTTTCGCGACCTCAGCCCTCGGGCGACTGCACGCCTACAGTGTCTTTCATGATCAGGGGTGTGGGAACTCCACTCATGAAAGTTAGCTCCGCCAGGCGCTCGCTCCACAGGCGCTGGCCCTGAAAGGCAAACCACTGCGGCAGCGCGGCGTGCAGCCCGCGCAAGTCTTGCAGGCGCTGGTGCGCAGCTTCTTCCTGCGCCGCCAGTTCGCGCAGCGGCAGCAGGGCCAGGTATTGGCGGTTGGCCAGCTCCAGCTCGGCGTGGATGGCGGCGAGCTCGTCGAAGCTGGCGGCCACCTGCAGCGCATCGTCAAACGCGCTGTGGTCGTCGAGCACCAGCTCGCGAAAAATCTCGTCGATGCTGTTGAGCTGCTTCAGGCCCGCCGCGCGGTTGAGCAGGGTGAAGGCGTTGGGGCCGACCTCAAAAAAGCGCTGCACGCGCGCCAGGTAGGCAGATTTGCTGGTGAAGAACTGCAGGCCGTCGCTGGCCTTCTCCAGCTTGCCCAGGGCGCGCGCGCCGCCGGCGTGGTGCTCCTCCAGCCATAAATCCAGCCCATGGCCGGGGCCGCGTGCAAAGCACCAGCGCCGGCCCAGGTCGGCCACGCTGGAGCTGCTGCCGTCAAACCACAGGATGGCGCCCAGCCACACTTCGTCCGCCGATCCCGCTGCCGCGCCATCGCGCAGCAGCCGCGCGGCAATGCCCGTCACGCAGCGGCCCGTGCGCGCCAGGTGGTCGGCGCTGTCGTTGCCTGGGCCTGCGCCGGGGCCTGCACCAGGGCCGCTGGCACCGCGCACATAGGACACCAGATCGCGGTCGCTCTCGTGCCCGCCGGTCGATGCCAGGTTGTAGCGCGGGTTGGCGCACAGCAGCGTCATCAGCGCATCGACCAGCGTGGTCTTGCCGCTGCCCGTGGGGCCGATGATGGCGGTGTTGGCCGCGTCGATGCTGGCCTGGTGGCGGCCCGCGAACGCGCCCCAGTTGTACAGGTGCAGCTCGTGCAGGCGGTAGCCACTCATGTGCTGGCCTCGCTCTGGCTGGCGATCTCGCGCAGGCGCGCCAGCAGGGCCTGCAGGTTCTCGGGATTGGCCAGGTGCACGATCATGGGGCGGAGGGTGATGCGCTCTTGCGCGTCCACGTCCGACACCACGCCGTGCCCGCGCAGGTGCTCCAGCAGCGTCAGGAGGCGCTTGCGCTCCTGCATGTCGCTGCCGGTGTGGCCCAGGTAAATATCGAGCTGCGGCAGCAGGCTGTCGATGGCCAGCTGCACCGGCACGCCCAGGCCGCCCTCCTGCTCGCGCTGCAAAAACTCGCGCCGCAAGATGGCCAGCAGCAGCGACTGCTCCAGCGTCAGCCGCTGGCGGCGCACCAGCGGGTGCGTCCAGTCGTCCTCGTCGTCGCCTTCGCTCTCGCTCTGGTAGCTGGCGGCCACGGCCACATAGGCCAGGCCCCGGTGGTCGTCCACCAACACCCGCAAATCCAGCGGCTCCAGTAGCGCGTTGGCGCGCGCGGTGTCGGTGGCGATCTGGCGAAACAGGTGGGGCTTGGCAGACAGCTCCAGCAGGCCGTTTTTCAGCAGCTCCTGCAGGGCGCGGCGCAGCAGGGCGGACGTGGCCGGGCCGTGCTCTGGCGCGGGGCTGGCGGCGGGGGCTTCTTCGCCCGTGGGGCCATCGTCAGGCAGGGGCGTTGGGGCGGCGTTGGCCCATTGGTCGAAGAGGTTGGGGGGCATGGGATGGGGTATTCAAGCAGCCGGCGCAGCATGGGTTTGCCACTCCTTGCACAGCTTGCGAAAAGAGCGGCTGTTCTCGAAGGCTTGCTGCAAATCGAATTGGGCAGTGAAGGCGGGCTGATCGAGGATTTCGCTGTAGCTGCCGCCTTGCATGTGTTCGCGCATCCAGCCTTTTGCATTGCGTGGCGCTTCGGCGGCGATGGGTTCTTGGGGGGCGATGGCAAAGCCGCGCAAGCCGTGCAGGGACTGGGCTGCGGCGATGAACCAGGCTTCGTATTCCCGGTTGGCGAGGACCACCGAGAGTTTTCTGTGCGGTATGTGCTGTTGCGCCCGTTGCCAGATCTCGGCCCCCAGGGTCTTGGGGCAGTCGTCGTCGGCATCCAGCACGATGAGTACCCAGCCTGCATCGCCACTCTTGGCGGCGGCCAGCAGCAACTGCCGCCGAAATTCATCTTCCTTGTTCAAAAACCGGTCGCGCCGCACGCGGATGGGCGGCAGTGGCTGCACCAAGGCCGCAGGTTCCCACTCCGCCGCCAGCCGGCGCAGCAGGATGGGCAGGGCCGTCACCTCGCCATCGCCTTCCACAATGGATGCGATGGGAATCATGGGCGGGCCTCGCCGAACAAGTCCGCCTGGCTTGTGCTCTGCTCGTCGATGAAGGCGCGGTCGGGTGTCAGCTGGTTCAGGCGCAGCAGCTCCCCGGCGGAAAACAAATGCCCGCGCAGCATCTGCCGCGAGGCATCGTCCAGTGGCGCGATCTGGGTTTTCCCGCTTTCGGACACCACGGCCAGAATCGCTTCAGGGTCAATGTCCCGGTCGTCCAGCAAATCGGGGCTGTGGCTGGTCACCAGCACCTGGGTGTGCTGGGCTGCCTGCTCCAGCACTTCGCGCAGGGCGGCGCTGGCTGCGGGGTGCAACGCTGTTTCTGGTTCTTCGATGCCGATCAAGGTGGGGGCGTAGCCCTCGTTGTTTTGCAACAGCGCCGTGAGGATGCCCAGGGCGCGCAAGGTACCGTCGGACATGTTCTGCGCCAGAAAGCGCCATGGGTGGCGTGCACCGGCCACATCCTGGCGGAATTCCAGCGTTTCCATGGGGCCGATGGCCTTGCGCTCCAGCCCCTGCACGGTGGGCACCACGGACTGCAAATACTCCCGGATCAGCGTCAGCCGATCCGGCGCCACACGCTGTAAATGGCCGATCACGCTGGCGATGTTCTCTCCCACCGGTTTCAGCAACCGGCCATCCTGAGGCTTTTGCAATTCGCGCATGACCTTGGGATTCAGATTGTAAAAACCCATGGCCGTCAAGGCATCAAACACGGGGCGGAATGCCGTCAGGCCCGAGGCAGCGACCAGGGCCAGCCGGTCGCTCGTCACGGCGGGGAAAGTGGCTTCGCTGCTGTCTTTCAACTGGCCCCTGGCGATGCGGTAGAACGGGCCTTTACCCATGCCGGTAATGACGCATTCTTCGCTCTGCACCTCATAGCCATCGCTGGCCAGGGCACCAATGTTGAAGGCATACCAACCTTCGCGTCCGTCCTTCAGGCGCAGCTCCAGGCGGATGCCGATGTGGTTGGGGTGGCCGCTGGAGCGGCGGCGCACCTCCTCCAGGCCACCGCGCTCGTTCAGCGCGTTGTCCAGCGAGCCCGTCAGGGCATCGCGCACGAAATGCAGCGCATCCAGAAAATTGCTTTTCCCCGCACCGTTCTGGCCCACCAGATAGGTCAGCGGGCGCAAGCGGATGTCGCACTGGGCAATGCTTTTATAGCTGCGCAGGACCACGCGCTGGATGAAAACAGAATCGGTCATGGGGAAGTCTTTTCCATGTGAATGCAGGCCGCCCGGTCGTTGGAGGGGATTATTCGTTGGCCATTTTCATAGCAAATCCGCATCCAGTGCCCCCATCGCCTGGGCTGAGAGCGCCACACGCGGCACCGTAAAGCGCCAGTCCTGGCCTTGATGGCGGGTGGTGATTTGCTCCCTCGCCCCGGCCTCGAAGGTGGCGCCGCTTTCCTGCGCCAGCGCCAGCCACAGGGCCAGGGTTTCCAGGTCGTGCTCGCCGGGCGGCAGCGCCTGGGCCAGCGCGGCCAGGGTCAGGGGTTGGCTGCTGGCCTCCAGCGCCTGCAGGGTCTGGCGCAGCAGGGCTTCGCGGTCCAGGCCCTCGAAGGCTTGCCAGAACTCGGCGTCCATCTGCGCCAGGTCGGCGTATTGCGTGGTCAGCAGCAATTCAGATTCGCCGCCGCCGTCGAGTGACTTGGCGCGCAGGCGCTCGATCAGCGGCAGGTTCGCCAGCGCCACGCCCAGGGGCGGCAGCGGCGCGCTCTGGCGGCGCACGGCCTGGCGTTGCCAATCGACTTCCAGCGCCTGCTGCAGGATGTCGCCCAGCAGCTGGCCGACGCGCTGGTTTTCCACCGCCTGGCCGGTCTTCATGAACTGGCTGACCTCGCGCTCGCTGCGCGCGCGCACGGCCTGCACCACCTTGGCCTCGGCAATGAGCTGCTGCACCAGCAGGCGCAGTTCGCTGCGCTGCAGGTCGTCGAGCGCCTGGCCGCTGGCCGGGTGCGCGACGATGGCGCGGATGCGCGCGCGCATCTCGGCCAGCTCGCCCTGGTGGTCGAGCTGCTGCTGAAAGCTCTCGAACACGCGGCCTTCCTGGGTATTGAGCAGCGCGGCGTGGCCGCCCAGGAGCCGTTCCATGACCGCGCCCCGGTGGTGCTGCGCGCTCAAAATCGCCTGGCGCAGCGCGCGGTCGGCCTCGCGCCAGGAATCCTCCACACGGCGAAAGTCGGCGCGCAGGCTGGTGGCCAGGGCGTAGACCTCGCGGATGCCCTCGATGGCCTGCGCCTCGGTGAGCAGCGGCAGGCGCCCGGCCTGCACGTCTTCGAGCTGCTGTTGCAGGTCGTTGATGCGCCGCTGCAAATGCTCGGCGCGGCTGTGGGGGTTGGGGTCGAGCGCGGCGGCCAGGTTGTCGATCTCGCGCTGCACCACGGCCAGGCGCGAGGCGGTGGAGGTCATCATGCGCTGGTCGAGCTGCGCCACAAAGCGCATGGCGGTCTTGAGCGCATCCGTCTCGTGCACGCGGCCCTCGCGCTCGGTCACCAGGCCGCGCTTGATCCATTCGCGCAGCTCGCGCCGCGCCTGGGCCAGCAGGTCGGCGGGCTCGATCTCGTACTCGGGCTGGTTGGCGTGCGCGCCCAGCAGATCGGCCAGCGCCTGCACGGCGGTGTCAAAGGCCACGCCGCCGGGCTGGTGCTCAAACAGGGCTTCGAGCCCGCTCAACATCAGCGGCGCCCGGCGCGAGGCCAGCAGCAGCCAGGCCGGGTGCTGCTGGCGCGCGGCGATGTATTTTTGCGTGCGCTGCTGGGGGAGGGTGAGCATGGGTGAGGAGATTCTAGGAACCCCTGTGGTTCGACCCTCGTTTGTTCCCGCAAGGGTCTCGTGTCGTGCTCACTCCGGCCGGGTTCACGCGCTTGGCCGATTGCTCTTCGTCCCGAGGGGGCAGGCGCGACCCTCTGGGATTTCCTGCCGGGGCCTGGCCCGTGCGTTCTTGCGGTTGCCAGCGCCTGTCAGCGCCCGGGGCAAGCCGCAAGCAGCCGTTATGCGACAACCGACAGCGGTTGCTGGCCGCGCGGCCGCACCTCTCCGACGACCGCCGCCTGCGCGAAGCCGCGCTGGCGGAAGGCGGCCAGCACGGCTTCGACGCTGGTCGCGTCGCAGGCCACCAGCAGGCCGCCGCTGGTCTGCGGGTCGGTCAGCAGGGCGCGCTCGGCGTCGGCAAAGCCGGGCGGCAGGCTGACCTCATGGCCGTAGGCGGCCCAGTTGCGTCCCGAGGCGCCGGTGACCAGGCCCTGCGCCGCCAGTTGGCGCACCCCGGGCAGCAGGGGCACGCGCGGCCAGTCGATGCGCAGCGTCAGGCCGGCGCCGCGCGCCAGCTCCAGCGCGTGGCCGGCCAGGGCGAAGCCGGTGACGTCGGTGATGGCGTGCACGCCGGGCAGGCGCGCCAGCTCGGGGCCGGCGGTGTTCAGCTGGGTGGTGCTGGCGATCATGGCGGCGTAGCCGTCGGGCGGCAGCGCGCCTTTCTTCAGCGCGGCCGACTGCACGCCGACGCCGATCGGCTTGCCCAGCACCAGCAGGTCGCCCACCTGGGCGCCGCTGTTCTTCTTGACGCGGCTGGGGTGCACCAGGCCCAGCGCGACCAGGCCATAGATCGGCTCGACCGAGTCGATGGTGTGGCCACCAGCGACGACGATGCCGGCGTCGCGGCATACGCTGGCGCCGCCTTCCAGGATGCGGCCGATGGTGGCCAGCGACAGCACGTTGATCGGCATGCCCACCAGTGCCAGCGCCATGATGGGCGTGCCGCCCATGGCGTAGACGTCGGACAGCGCGTTGGCGGCGGCGATGCGGCCGAAGTCGAACGGGTCGTCGACGATGGGCATGAAGAAGTCGGTGGTGGCCACCAGCGCCTGCTCGTCGTTGAGCTGGTACACGGCGGCGTCGTCGGCGGTCTGGATGCCCACCAGCAGCTCGGGCGGCATGGGCATGGCCAGGGTGTCCTTCAGGATCGCCGACAGCACGCCGGGGGCGATCTTGCAGCCGCAGCCGCCGCCGTGCGACAGGGAGGTCAGGCGCGGTTCGGCGGCGGGCGTGTCGGGGGCGGTGGGGGTGTTCATGGGCCGCCATTGTGGCAAACGGCGCTGCGGCGACAATCGCCGCTCGCGGCCGCGGGTGGGGAACCTGGCGGCCCGCGCCCGACTTTGGTCTGACGACATGCCTCCAATCCTTGCCTTCCTGCCGGCCCTGGCGCTGGCGACCCTGCTGAGCGCCTGCGCGCCCCTGCCGCCGGTCGCGCCCGCCGCCAGCGCCACCGCCACCGAGCCTGCCGCCGCTGCCGCCGCGGTGCAGCGCTTCACCCTCGACAACGGCCTGACCGTGATCGTCAAGCCCGACCGCCGGGCGCCGACGGCGGTGCACATGCTGTGGCTGCGCGTGGGCGCCATGGACGAGGTCGACGGCACCAGCGGCGTGGCGCACGTGCTGGAGCACATGCTGTTCAAGGGCACCGAGCGGCTGGCGCCGGGCGAGTTCTCGCGCCGCGTGGCCGCGCTGGGCGGGCGCGAGAACGCCTTCACCAGCCTGGACTACACCGGCTACTACCAGCAGGTGCCGGCCGGCCAGCTGGGCGAGGTGATGGCGCTGGAGGCCGACCGCTTTGCCCACAACCGCTACAGCGACGAGGAATTCGCCAAGGAGCTGGAGGTCGTCAAGGAAGAGCGCCGCCTGCGCACCGACGACAACCCGCGCGCGCTGCTGTTCGAGCAGCAGCGCGCCGCCACCTTCGTCGCCTCGCCCTACCGGCGCCCGGTGGTCGGCTGGATGGGCGACTTGCAGGCCCTGACGGCCGACGACGCGCGCGCCTTCTACCGCCGCTGGTACGTGCCCGGCAACGCCGCCGTGGTGGTGGTGGGCGACGTCGAGCCGGCCGCCGTGCTGGCGCTGGCGCGGCGCCACTACGGCGGCATCGTCGCGCGCGCGCTGCCCGAGCGCAAGCCGCGCCCCGAGCCGGCGCAGCCCGGCCTGCGCCGCATCGAGGTCAAGGCGCCGGCCGAGCAGGCGGTGGTGTCGCTGGCGTTTCGCGTGCCGAAGATGAGCAGCCTGGAGCCCGGCGCCGACAACGACGATGCGCTGGCGCTCACCGTGCTGGCCGCCGTGCTGGACGGCTACAGCGGCGCGCGGCTGGACCGGGCGCTGACGCAGGGCCCCGACCGCGTGGCCGATTCGGCCAGCGCCGGCAACGGCCTGCTGGGGCGCGGGCCGCAGCTGTTCACGCTGGGCGGCGTGCCGGCCGCGGGCAAGACGGCCGCCCAGGTCGAGGCGGCGCTGCGCGCCCAGGTGGCGCGCGTGGCCGAGCAGGGCGTGAGCGAGACCGAGCTGGCGCGCGTGAAGACCCAGTGGGTGGCCAGCGAGGTCTACAAGCGCGACTCGGTGATGGGCCAGGCGCAGGAACTGGGCCACCTTTGGGTGCAGGGCCTGCCGCTGGATGCGGACGAGCGGCTGGTGGCGCGGCTGCGCCAGGTCACGGCGGCGCAGGTGCAGGCGGTGGCGCGCCAGTATTTCGGCGACGACCAGCTCACCGTGGCCACGCTGCTGCCGCAGCCGCGTGCCGGCGGCGCGGCGCCGCGCCCGGCCGCGGCGCCGGCACGGCATTGAGCGGCGCATACCCGGCCATGCGCGGATTCGGATCAGGGTCATGAAAACTATCAAAACAATAGCTGCTCGCGCGCTCCTGGCGGGCGCTGGAGTCGTTTTTTGCTCTACATCTTCGTGGGCGGCGATTCCCATTCAGCACTGGACGCAGCCCAGCGGCGCCCAGGTCTGGCTGGTCGAGAGCCCGGCCATTCCGATGCTGGACGTGCAGCTCGATTTCGACGCCGGCAGCCGGCGCGACCCGGCGCCCCAGGCCGGCCTGGCCAGCGCCACCGCGCTGATGGCCGGCAAGGGCGTGGCCGCGCAGGGCGGCCAGCCGGCGCTGGACGAGAACCAGCTGGGCGAGGCCTGGGCCGACCTGGGCGCCTCGTTTGGCGGCAGCGCCGGCGCCGACCGCATGAGCTTTGCGCTGCGCACCCTGACCGAGCCCGACCTGCTGCGCCGCGCCGTGGCCCTGGCCGCGCGCGAGCTGGGCGAGCCGGCCTGGCCCGAGCCCGTGTGGCAGCGCGAGCGCGAGCGCCTGTCGGCCGCCCTGCGGGAGGCGCGCACGCGCCCCGCCACGCAGGCGGCGCTGGCCTTCAACCCGGCGGTCTACGGCAGCCACCCCTACGGCCAGGACACCACGCCCGAGACGCTGGCGCGCATTTCGGTGGCCGACCTGCGCGCCTTTTATCGCCAGCACGTGCAGCCGTGCCGCGCCAAGGTCAGCCTGGTGGGCGCCGTCAACCGCGCACAGGCCGATGCGCTGGTGGCCGAACTGCTGTCGCGCCTGCCGCCGGCCGCCGCCTGCCCGCCGCTGCCGCCGGTGGCCGAGGTGGCGCCGCTGGCCGCGGCGCGCGAGATCCGCATGCCCTTCCAGTCGGCGCAGGCGCATGTGCTGATCGGCCAGCCGGGTTACAAGCGCAGCGACCCGGACTTCCTTGCCCTGCTGGTGGGCAACCACATCCTGGGCGGTGGCGGCTTCAGCTCGCGCCTGATGAGCGAGGTGCGCGAAAAGCGCGGCCTGAGCTACGGCGTGTACAGCGACTTCTCGCCCGGGCTGCATGCCGGCGCCTTCAGCATCGGCCTGCAGACGCGGCCCGACCAGGCCGACGCGGCCGTCGCCGTGGCGCGCCAGGTGCTGGCCGACTTTGTGGCCCAGGGGCCAACCGCCGCCGAACTCAAGGCCGCGCAGGACAACCTGATCGGCGGCTTTGCGCTGCGGCTGGACGGCAACCGCAAGCTGCTGGCCAACGTCGCCAACATCGCCTGGAACGGCCTGCCGCTGGACTATCTGGCGCACTGGACCGAGCGCGTGGCCCGGGTCAGCGCGGCCGACATCCGCGCCGCCTTCCAGCGCAAGCTGCAACCCGATCGCATGGTCACCGTGGTGGTGGGGGCGCAGCCGGCGGCCGCCGGCAAATAGTCCTGATTTGATAGCTGCTGGCGCAGTCTGGATAAGCGCCAGGCCGGGTTTTGGCTTGTGAATTGTCCCCGGGGTGATTGCGCGCTCGCGGTGTGTGCCGCAAGCTCGCGGGCACCAACCCCAGGAGAGCGCCGCCCATGACCGCCCTCACGCCCACCACGCCCGCGCCGCCCGAAGGCCGCATCGACACCCAGGTGCTGGACGGGCAGATCCTGCTGATCGGTATCCAGCGCCCGGCCAAGCGCAACGGCTGGACGCCGCCCATGTTCCGCCAGCTGGCCGAGGCCTACACCCGGCTGGACGACGAACCCGGCCTGCGCGTGGGCGTGCTGCACGCCTTTGGCGATCACTTCACCGCCGGGCTGGACCTGCCGGCGATGGTGGAGTACCTGCGCAGCGGCCAGAAGGTGGTGCCGCCCGGCCTGGTCGAGCCCTATGACTTCGGCATGCCCGGCTACCGCCGGCGCAGCAAGCCCATGCTGGTAGCGGTGCAGGGCATCTGCTACACCGTCGGCATCGAGCTGATGCTGGGCGCCGACATCGTGCTGGCGGCCGACGACTGCCGCTTCTCGCAGATGGAGGTGCAACGCGGCATCATGGCCACCGGCGGCGCCACGCTGCGCATGGCCGAGCGCGCCGGCGTCGGCAACGCGCTGCTGCACCTGCTGAGCGCCGATGTGTTCGACAGCGCCGAGGCCCTGCGCTGTAATTTCGTGCAGCGGGTGGTGCCGCGCGCCGAGCTGCTGGACGCCACGCTGGCGCTGGCGCGGCAGATCGCGGCCCAGGCGCCGCAGGCGGTGATCGAGACGCGCCGCAACGTGCTCAAGGCCATCGAGCTGGGTCAGGCCGCCGCCGTGGCCGACTTCATCCCCGTGCAGGCGCGCCTGGCCGCCAGCGAGGACGCCGCCGAAGGCGTGCGCGCCTTCGTCGAAAAGCGCCCGGCACGCTTTAGCGGACGCTAAAAAAAGCGCGCACCCCAGGCAGGGTGCGCGCCAGCAGATACGAAATTTGTAGCAATCAGACGTGGCTGAGGAACACCGGCTGATGCCGCATGTGCAGCGACAGGCCCAGCGCCGCCATGTGATCGCCGTTGCGCGACAGGATCTTTTCCGACAGCGGCAGGAACTCCTGCTCCTCGAACTGGGCGTGCGCCTGGTACTGCGCCACCAGGCTGCTGACGGCCTGCGGGTTGACGTCGGCCGGCTGGCCCTTGGCCAGCTTCTTGATCAGCGGCTCCAGCTGCTTCCACTGCGCCTCGACGTCGCGGTGCTCGCGCGTCAGCTGGTCCACCATCTGCTGCACCCGTTGGCGCTCGGGGCCCGGCGTGGCGCTGGCCAGCACGGCCGGGAACAGCTCGCGCTCCTCTTCCTGGTGGTGCTCGAACACCGCCTCGCGGAAGAACTCGACAAAGCGCTCGGCGATCTGGCGCAGCCGCTGCGCCGGCTCCAGCAACTCGGGCAGCTGGCCGAAGTCGTTCAGGTGCCGCAGGATGCCGGCGTGGCATTGCGAGAAATTGGTCAACGGGGCGTCGGTGTCGATCGGGTTCTGGGGCGCGGCGCTCATGGCGATTCTCCAGGGTCGAATGAATTCGTTCGAGTCTAATCCGAGTGCCGGGTTCGTGGGGGTACGTGGTGGCGGGCGGCGTGCTTTGTTGATCCAGGTCACTGTGCTAACTTTCATGAGTGGAGTTCCCACACCCCTGATCATGAAAGACACTGTAGGCGTGCAGTCGCCCGAGGGCTGAGGTCGCGAAAACCTTTGATGGCTTCAGACCGCGAAAGCTAACTC
>Ga0116175_1002467_pt1 | contig 11164 bp, 9 predicted proteins | sample AD_UKC125_MetaG_FD_89802 | JGI IMG/M metagenome (GOLD analysis project Ga0116175, IMG submission 89802) | Active sludge microbial communities of municipal wastewater-treating anaerobic digesters from USA - AD_UKC125_MetaG | ecosystem: Engineered > Bioreactor > Anaerobic > Digestate | place: USA... | reverse complement strand
GGGCTCAGCCAGCTCGGCGACATCGTGCACGAGATGAGCGCCATGCTCGGTGACCGGGGGGCGGCGCTGAGCAAGCTGATCCCGCGCCTGGACCGGTTGGTGGGCGAGCTGGACGGGCAGCGTGAGAACATCATCGCCGCCACGCAGGGGCTGGACCGGCTGGCGTCGGCGGTCAACGACCAGTCACCCACCCTGCGCCAGGCGCTGCGCGACAGCCCGAAGATCCTGCGACTGCTCACCGATCAGCGGCAGCATTTCACCGACACCCTCGGCGCGATGGCGACGCTGTCGAACACCGCCAACCGGATCCTCAAGGCCAACAGTGACGACATCACGACCATCGTCGGCAATCTCGAACCGGCGATCGACCAACTGCAGCGGACCGGTCCGGCCCTGACGCAGTCCCTGAACATTCTGCTGACCTTCCCGTTCTATGAGCCGACGATCCCCACGATCATCAAGGGCGACTATGTCAATTCCGATCTCGTGCTGGACCTGACACCCTCGCGCCTGAACAAGTCGATGTTCGCCACGGCCAGATTCATCGGGCCCGAAGGCATGGTGGGCACACCGGCCTCCGGCGCCAAACGAGGCCTGAACCCGTTCACCGCTCCGCTGGATCGGGGTGAGGGCTGATGCGGATCACCCGTTTCGTTCGTACCCAGTTGATCATCTTCGCCGTCGTGACCGTGATCGCCGTCGTGTCGATGGCGATCTACTACATCCGGATACCGTCGATGTTCGGTGTCGGCAGCTACCGGGTGACGCTCAATCTGCCCACCACCGGCGGTCTCTATCAGAACGCCAATGTCGCATATCGCGGTGTCAATGTCGGCAAGGTCACGTCGGTGCGGCTGACCAGCGAGGGCGTGGCCGCGACCCTCGTCATCGACAGCGACGCCAAGATCCCGGAGACGATGCCCGCCGCGGTGCGCAGCATGTCGGCGATCGGCGAACAGTACGTCGCGTTCGCCCCCGCGAAGACCGAGAACGGCGCCCGCGATACGTCCGGGCAGGAGCCGGGAACGGGCAATCTGCGTGACGGATCGGTGGTGACCAGCGACGACGTGCCGGTGGAGATCTCGGCGATGCTCGATCAGGCGGACGCGCTGCTCGACAACATCGGCAGCAGCGAGTTGCGGACGCTGATCGACGAGTCGTTCACCGCCTTCAACGGCACCGGCGAACAACTCCAGCGGCTGCTCGATTCGATGACGCTGTTCGTCGACGAGGCCGACAAGAACTCGCAGCCGATCGTCGATCTCATCGACCAGACCGGTCCGCTGCTGCGGACCCAGTCACGCACCACCGACCAGATCCGGGCCTGGACCCGCGACGTCACCGTGGTCACCGACCGTGTGCGGGCGAGCCGACCGGAGATCACCGAGATCCTGCGCCACGGCCCGGGTGTGGCCGATCAGAGCCGACAACTGTTCGCCTCACTGGACCAGTCGTACCCGCTGCTGGTGTCCAACCTCGGCGTGATCGCGCGTACCCAGGCCGTGTATCTGCCCAATATGCGCCAGATTGTGACGATCTACCCGCGCCTCATGGGGTCGCTGATCACCGCGCTGAACACCGGATCCACCCGATACGGCGCCAACGTGAACTTCGCGCTGGGTTTTCAGGATCGTCCGCCGTGCACCATCGGCTACCTGCCGAAGGACCAGTGGCGGTTCTCGTCGGAGCAGGTGGCGCGCGAACTGCCCTCGGGCATGCTGTGCCGGGTACCGCAGAACTCCAACCTGGCGGTGCGCGGAGCGCGTAACTATCCGTGCGTCGAGTTCCCGGGTCGGCGTGCGCCGACGCCGGCCGAATGCCGGACCGGCTACACACCGGCCCCCGGCAGCAACGACGCCTTCCGTAGCAGCGACATCAAGATCGGTCCGGCGTCGGTGCAGGGTGAGGTGGTGCCGGGCACGCCGTCGAGCACGTCCGATGAGCCGGCCGTTTACACCACCGCCTACGATCCGGTGTCAGGGGATTTCATCGGCCCGGACGGTAAGACGTACAACGCGGGAACGGGACAGCAGAAGCCAGGAGGAAGCGCCGCCACATGGCAGAGCCTGATCAGCCGGACAGTGAATCCGTGACGCCGCCGGCATCGGAATCCGTGACGCCGCCGGCATCGGAATCCGTGACGCCGCAGGCATCGCCGGTGCGTCCTGTCCGCAGTGCTCCGCTGCGTCGGGGTGCGAAGAAGCGGCCGCCGGTGCCGACGGCCCGCCCCGGGGAGCGGGATTCGACCGATTCCCCGGATACGGCCGAGGCACCCGACGCGGCAGATGCCACCGATGCGACGGACGCCACCGATGTTGCCGGCGTCTTGGAAACGACCGACGCGCCCGAATCCGACAATGCCGAAGAAGACAAGGCCGAGCCGGGTAAGGCCGAGCCGGACAAGGCCGAGCCGGACAAGGCCGAAGAAGACACGGCCGAAGAAGCGGACGGTGCCGGCGCGGAGCCGACGGCGGCACAGCCCGGCGCCGTGGAGCCCGAACCCTCCGAGGTGGAGCGTTCTCTCGGCTACCGGGAACGCCGCCGGGGCCGGACCCGGCCGTCGCCACCGGCCGGGGCGAGCGCGCCGGTCGCCTTCCGCGGCCGGCGGATCGCGCCTGTGCGCGCGATCGTCGTGGCATCGGCCGTGGCCGTCATCGTGGCCTGCACGGTCGTGGCGGTGGTCGCGGGTCTGGGCATCGAGCGCCAGAACACCAAGGACCGGCTGCGTGCGGAATATTCGGACTTCGCCTCGCAGGTCATCGTCAATCTCACCAGCTTCAGCCCGAAGACCACCGACAACGCGCTCAGAACGCTCGAGCGGCAGACCAGCGGGCGCGCCAAGACACAGATCTCCGAATCCATCGAGCAGGTGACGAGCCTGGTCAAGTCCACCAACGTGGAAACCCGGACCACCGTGCTGTCGTCGGCTGTCACCAAGGCCACCGACGACGAGGGGTCGGTGATCATGGTGTACGGCTGGGAACAACGATCCCTCGACGGCAAGACCGAACCGGAGTATCAGACCTTCCGCTGGCGCGTCGACGTGACGCGGATCAACGGCGAACTCAAGATGACCAACTTCGAATGGGTGACCTAGATGGCCGATGAGTCGACTCTGACCGAGCGGCTGGGCCTCGACGGTCGGTCCGGCCGGGTGATCGCCGCGGTACTGGCGTTGTTGCTGGTGGTATCGGCGGCCGCGGCCGTGGTGCTGGGCGTGCGTTTTCTGGGGGTTCGTGCCGAGGAGCAGGCACGCGACTCGGCACTGTCGGCGGCCAGAGACTATGTGACCACGATGTTCGGGTACACGCCGGACAATGTTGCCGAACATGTCGAACGGTCGAAGAAGATGGTGACCGGGGATGCCCGGGCGCAGTACGAGAAGATCATCGCCGACACCGATCTGGTTGCCCAGGTGGGCAAACAGAGGATCATCTCGGAGGTGATCATCCAGGATGCGGGAGTGGTCACCAACACCCGCGACACCGCGACGGTGCTGCTGTTCATCAACCAGTCGGTCACCCGCGGCGGCAACGAACTGGTGCAGATCAATCCGAGTCGGCTCACCTACTCGATGCGAAAGGACGACGGGAGGTGGCTGATCAATTCGATCGACGTCATCACCGACGACTCCTTCCGCGGCAAGGTGCAGGTGACATCGTCGGTACCATCCGGCGCCACCCCCATCCCCGGACTGAGCGCCGCCCCGACAACAGAGGCGACACCGGGCGGGTCCACCCCGGCTCAACCCAGTACGTCGGCCCCACCCAGTACGTCGGCCCAGCCCAGTACATCCGGGGAAGTCCCGTCCCCCGTTGGGTGACCGGCCGCGTTCGACCACCGCAGAGGCCACTACTACGATGGTCCGGGTGCCGCCCCGTCAACGATTGACTCCCGAGGAACGTCGATCGTTCCTGCTCGATGTGGGCGTGCGGGTGTTCAGCGAGCGGCCGTTCGAGGAGACCTCGATGGAGGACATCGCCACCGAGGCGGGGGTGTCGCGACGCCTCCTGTACCACTACTTTCCCACCAAGGCCGAATACTTCGGGGCGATCTGGCAGCGCGTGCATGTGCACCTGCGTCAGGTGGTGAGCGCCGCGGAGGCGCCGACGGTGCGTGACCGGGTGGAGGCGGCGCTGGTGGCCTACATCGATTTCTTCCAGGAGCATCTGCCGTTGGTGTTGATCTCCAACCGCAGTTCGATCGCGTCCGATCCCGCCGTGCGCAATCCGGTCAACCAGAACTTTGATGCGTTGTGCGCGGGATTTCTCGACGCGGCCGGTGTGTGCGACGAGGGCCGGGCGGCCGCCGAGGTCGGCTTCGCCGGCTGGATCGTGTACGTGCGGGAGGTGGCGTTGGCCGCGCTGGTCGACGGGCGGATCTCGCTGTCGGCCTGTCACGAGATGTGTATGGGCGTGCTCGACGCGGCGGTCGGCACCCAGGTCGATCTGCGGGTGCCGCCGAGGGATGCACTCTGTTCTCGTGCCCCCGTTTCTCCCGGCACGGCTTCTCACGCCACGTCGGCGGCCACGGGTGAAGTGAGCGTGTAGTCGCCCGAGCGGGCCACCTCCTGGATCACCGAGCACAGGTGTGCGAAGTACCGCTGCACCTGGTGCTGCGCGTACGGCGTTCCCGGAGTCTGGCTGCCGAGGTAGAGGCGGCGGTGGTCACGATTGATCCAGAGGGAGGCATTCGCGGTGCGCCCCTCACCGGTGAAGATGACGCCCTGTTCGTAGCCGGTGTTCCCGGCGGCGGGGAACCTCCGGAAGTCGATGTACGAAAGAAGATTCGGTGTCGACGCCAATGAGGCCGGTGTGGCCCCGGCCGCGATCAGTGCGCCGAACGCGGCCTGTACCGGAACTCCGGCAAGCGGTTTGGCCGCCTGGTAGCCGGTGTCGGCGGCGGCGAGAAGTTCGGTGAACGTGGCGGCGCCCGAGATCGGGAACGTGACTGGTGCGAACGCCGCGAACCACCCCTGCGCGGAGGCGAATCGCGGTGCGGCCGACCTCGTGTTGAACACGGTCATGCCGTAATAGTCGGTGCGCCCGGCCAGCTCGGCGTCGGTCGCGGCAAGCGCCGCGTAGATTCCGGTGAGAAGGCGTGATCCCGCGCTGCGGCAAGCCGATTCGAAACGGCCGATGTCCTCGCCGGTGAGGATGGTGACCTCGATCGGTACGACGGGTGCCGTTTCACCCGGGGCCAGCCCCAGATCGAGTGGGAATGTCGGCAATGAGCGGTCGTTGTCGGCGAAAACCTTTGTCAGCCTGTCCAACTCGTCGGAGCCGGACAGGTGATGGGCCGCCAGCGCGGCCTCGGCCCCGGCGTAGTCGAGGTATCCGCCTGCGTCCCGGGTGCCGGCCCCGTCGGTTGCGGGCCCGGTGTCCGCGCCCTGGCGGGACCCACCGAGCTCGGTGTAGACATCGATGATCTCGGTGAGCGCGAATGCCTGTGAGGCACCGTCGGACAAGGCGTGATCACAGCCGAAGAACAGGGTGAAGCTGCCGGGTCTGCGGAGGGCGCCGAACGCGAAGCCCGGGTAGGAGGTACTGATGGCTTCGGCGCTGAATCTGCCGGCGATGTGCTGTTGGAACTGTTCGTCGGTGTCGATCTCTTCGACCGCGTGCACGGCGAAGGAGACGTCGTCGGCGTCGACGAGGTGCGCGGCTACGTGCCGGTCGTCGGTCTCGAACCAGGTGCGCAACGCGCTGTGCCTGCGGACGAAGATGTCGAGTGCCCGCGTCATCCGCTGCTCATCGAGGTCGCCGTCAACCTCGGTGCCCGACCCCAGGTAGGCGTGGTGCGGGGTGCCCGCGGTGCGGGCGGCGGCGCAGCCGCGAACGTGGTTCTCCACGAGAAATGTCAGCGGGCCCGTGTAGACGGGGGCCTGTCCGGCGGCGGCAGAGGAGGTTGCGGTGGGCAGCCAGCTCAGTGCCTGGCCGGGCCGAGGGGCGAATGATTCCATAGCGGTGATTCTCAACGAGGACTCCTTGGGTGAGGGAATGCGCGGTGCGGGACGGGAGGAAAGGTGCCGGTCAGGCGGGAAGTCGGTGCGCGGTGAGGCTGTCCAGGCGCAGCCCCATGCCGTCGGTGGTCACCCGCGAGATGATCGACACCGCGGTGTCGACGAAGTCGCTGATCGCGGTCGCGGCCGCGCGGTTGCCCGGGTGCCGGGTGGATACGGTGATCCCGTCGGGGGATCGGGCCACCCACAGGTACACCTCCCGGTCCGATTCGGTCCGGCCGCGCACTGTCCGGGCCTTCATCAGGGGCCAGTCGGCAGCCCCGGGAACGTACCGGACATCAAGATAGGAGATGACGAACTCGGGCACCGCCGAGCAGCCGATCAGTTCGGCGATCCGCGGGTAGGGGTAGCGCGAGACGGCCTTGGCCGCCTCGATCGCGAGTACTGTCACATCCATTGCCTCGGCGAATGTCTCGGCCGAATCCAGGTCGATGTCGAGGGGACCGAGGCCGACGAACCAGCCGATTGCATCGACGTACTCGGGTCGGTGCCGGGTGTGCATCGGCATCGCCGCCCGCATCCGCCGCTCACCGGTCACCGCCCGGTGGGCCAGCGCCAGTGCCGTGATGACCGTGGTCTGCATGGAATGGCCGGCCGCGCGGCAGAGCTGGTTCACCTCGGCGGCCGAGTCCGCAGTCATCACGAATTCCGACCGTCCGGGCTGTGCGGCGGTGTCGTGTTCGTCCGGCATGCCCAGGTGTGGTTGTGCCGACGCCAGACCGAAGGCGGGGAACTGCCACCCCGATGCGGCCAGAAAGCCGCGCCAGTGGGTGACGGCCGGGTGCATCGGGGTCAGTTCGGCACCCATTGTGTGGTCGTGGACCCCGTAGTCGAGGTGACTTCCGGTGCCTGGCAGGGCGGCGTCGGTGCCGTCGGCCTCGGCGAGGTAGAGGCTGCGGATCTCGTGCATCGCGACCAGCAGCGAATACGCGTCGACGACACAGTGGTCGGCGGCGAGCACCACCGCGAAGCGGCCCGGGCCGCCGGCCCCCGCTTCCAGGTCGGTGATGGTGACCGTGCGGTAGTGGGGCCACACCAGCGGTGACAGATCGCGGTCGAACAGGCGTGCCAGATGCGGTCCGATCGCCTCCTCGGTCAGTCTGCCGACGGCGTGCGAACCGATCGCGACCGCTTCGGCCGGGTGGGTGTGGCGGCGGGACAGGCGCCCGGTATGCGTGTCCGGACCGGGGAGACAGCCGCCGGGGCCGACGGGGGAACTGTCCACCACGACGGTGCTGCGCAGTACCTCGTGTCGTGCGGTCCACAGCCGCAGGGTGGTTTCGAACGCGACGGGATCGTAGCGGCGGTCGATCTCGAAGACCGATCCCAGCCATGAGTTTCCGGCCTCGTCGCCCACGCTGCGCCGCAGGTGCAGATCGTGGTCAAAGGTGGCCGGACGAAGGTCGATCGCCCATTCCGATTCGGGCGTCACAGTGTACGGGGACCATTCGGTGACGGTTCCGGCGGGCAGCGGATAGTCCGACAATTCGGTGAATTTCATTGCAGTGATGAGACTTTCCGGTCGGTAGTGATTCGGTGCGGGTGACGTCGGCAGTGACGCCGCGAGGAGATGGCTCGGGCGTCGCCGTCGGCGCACCTGCGAGACCCTGTGTCGGGGTGCCGGGAAGATCCGCGACGAATAGTAAGCAGAGACACCCGAGTGACACCAGCGCTATCCGACAGTGTTGTTCGTCACCCTTACGAGTTCGTCGAGTGCAATTTACGCCGAAAATCCCGTATCCGCCAGTGACATTCGTGTTACGTCGAGGTTAGAAGGGGTCGAGATTTCGCCTAATCACCCAGGTGGTGAGGTGTGAGCCATCCGGGTCCGAATACCTGCCCGGGCTGTCCGCCGGTGACTTCGGCAAGACCCGAAAGGACCAAAAGACCCTTGCTAGATTGCGGATATCGAAGAACGCGCCTACCTTGGTCACCGTGTCGGGGGACGTGGTGGTCCTGCAACTGTGGTGCGGTGTCATCGAAATGATGCACCGTGTCCTGATGAAAGGATAATCATGTCTCATACCAGGGCGGCGGGATCGCCGCCGGCGATCGAGGCCTCCGGTCTCACCAAGATGTTCGGTAGGGCCGAAAAGCGCACCACAGCAGTCGATCATGTCGATCTGGTGGTGCCCGCCGGAGGTGTCTACGCGGTACTGGGAACCAACGGTGCGGGCAAGACCACCACGGTCCGAATGCTCGCCACGTTGCTGCGTCCGGACGCCGGCAGCGCCCGTATCTTCGGTGCCGACGTCGTGCGCCGGGCCACGTCGGTGCGGGCGATGATCGGAGTCACCGGACAGTACGCGTCGGTGGACGAAGATCTCACCGCCACAGAGAATCTCGTGGTTTTCGGGCGGCTGGTGGGCGCATCCAGGAGCGCCGCCCGCGCCCGCGCGCACGAACTGCTCGAAGAGTTCGGCCTCACCGGCGCGGCGGACCGCCCGATCCGGCAGTTCTCCGGCGGAATGCGCCGCCGGCTCGACTTGGCCGCGTCGATGATCACCCGTCCGCGGCTGCTGTTCCTCGACGAACCGACCACCGGTCTGGACCCGCGCACCCGCGCCCAGATGTGGAACACCGTAAGAAGATTGGTCTCCGACGGTTCCACCGTCCTGCTGACCACCCAATACCTCGACGAGGCGGACGAACTCGCCGACCACGTCGCGGTCATGGATCGCGGCAAGGTAGTCGCCGACGGCACCACCGACGAACTCAAGGCCAAGGTCGGCGACACCCGCGCGGTGATCGGTATCGCCGACGCCGACAGGCTCGCCGACGCCGGTGCGGTCTGCTCGGCGTTCGCCTCGGCCGAAGTGATCGTCGCCGACCCCGATCTGCGGGTGGTGGTGCCCATGCCCGATGTCGACAGACTTCCGGAACTCCTTCTCGCGCTGCGTGAGCGTTCCATCGCCTTCACCGCCGTCAACGTGGAGAAGCCGAGTCTGGACGAGGTCTTCTTCGAACTGACCGACGGCGGATCCGGAACGGGGGAGGCGGCGTGAACGCCCCGGTACCGGGGCCCGTCACCGGCGACATCGACGCCGCGGCCGTCCGGGCCGCCGCCGACAGGAACGACACGCGCACACCCGCCGCCGACGACAACCCGATGGTCCCCGTGCCGCACAGCGAACCGCAGAACGACGAGTATGTGTTGCCGCCCAACCGGATCAGAGTGGGCGCCGCCATCTCACAATCACTGACGATGACCGGTCGCGGCCTGCTGAAGATCAAACACAACCCGCAGCAACTGTTCGACGTCATCATCCTGCCGATCGTCTTCACCGTCATGTTCTCCACCATCTTCGGTGGGGCGATCGCCGGGAACGTGACAAACTATCTGCCCCTGCTGATTCCGGGACTACTCGTCCAGGTCACCGTCGCCGCGTCGGTGATCACCGGCGTCCAGCTGCGCGAAGACCTCGACAAAGGTGTGTTCGACAGATTCAAATCACTGCCCATCGCCCGGATCGCCCCACTCGCCGGGGCGCTGCTGGCCAACGCCGTCCGCTACGTCGTGGCCACCGTCATCACCGTCTGCGTCGGGCTGGCGATGGGTTACCGGCCCGGCAGCGCACCCGGCCTCATCGCCGCCTGCGGTCTTGTGGTGCTCGTCGCCTTCACCCTCAGCTGGATCTTCGCGCTATTGGGCGTGCTGCTCGACAAAGCCTCTACCGTGCAAGGCATCTCGATGCTCGTGATGATGCCCATCACCTTCGTCTCCAACGCCCTGGTCCCCGTCGAATCGATGCCCGGATGGATGCAGGCATGTGCGTCGGCCAACCCCGTCTCCCACCTGGTCACCGCCGCCCGGCAACTCGCCGACAACGGATCGGCCGGCATCGAAATCATCTACACGCTCGCCGGTGCGCTCGCGGTGCTCGCGATCTGCGTACCCGTCACCCTGCGAACCTACATGCGGAGGACCTGATGGTTGCCACCGTACCCGAAGACCCGGCCATCGAAGCACCGGCCACCGAAAACCCGGCCGGCCACGCGCCCGCGTCCGAACCCGCCGCACCGCAACCGGCGCGCCCGCGCCTGTCGGTGGTGGTGCCCACCTACAACGAAGCCGGCGTCATCGGCGAATGCCTGACCAGGCTCACCGCGCAAGCAGACCACATCGCCGAAATCATCGTGGTGGACAACAACTCCACCGACGATGGCATGCGCATCGTCGGCGACATCAGCATCCGGCACCCGACGGTCCGGATCGTCCACGAGCGCGAACAGGGCCTCGTATACGCCCGCAACACCGGCCTCGACGCCGCCACCGGCGATATCATCGCCCGCATCGACGCCGACACCCGAGTACCCGAACACTGGGCCCGCACCATTGTCGACTTCTTCGCAGCCGACACCGGCGACGAATGGGCGGCACTATGCGGACGCGGTGAGGCATACGGGATTCCGTACTCCGGAAGGTTCGACCGATGGAAGATCGCACTGCACCCGCTCTCCCGTGGCAAAGCCACCACCCCGGCACACCCATCCGAACCCGGCGACGTCCCGGTCCTGTACGGATCCAACATGATCCTGCGCCGCGACACCTGGCAAACGATCCGCACCCGGGTCAGCATGCGCCGCGACGTATTCGAAGACGTCGACATGGGCCTGTGCGTCCGCGAAACCGGCGGCCGCAACGCCTTCCTCGCCTCCATCACCGTCGGGGTCTCACCCCGGCGGATGGAGACCGGGATCGGCTCATTCGTCCGATACATGTCCTGCCTGCCGCGGACCTTCCTGCTGCACAGACAATTCGGACTCGCACTCGGTGCGGCCGCGGTGTACCTACCGGCAATCACCGTGCTGCACACCGGCCGACTGCTCCTGCTCCGCAGCTACGACGCCGAATCGGGCACGTTCTCGTTGACCAACGTCCTGCGCGAGCGAACAGACCGAATCATGCCGTGACATGGCGCCCCCTCGCAGGCTCGGGGATCGCGGGTCCGGCGGGCCGGGAGTCGTGTTCTTCCCTCCTCGTTCGCGCGGGCTCGTTCCTCACCCGGCTCACTCGTCAGTCCAGAACACGACGGCCCGCCGTGACATGGCGCCCCCTCGCAGGCTCGGGGATCGCGGGTCCGGCGGGCCGGGAGTCGTGTTCTTCCCTCCTCGTTCGCGCGGGCTCGTTCCTCACCCGGC
>Ga0116175_1002464_pt1 | contig 11174 bp, 11 predicted proteins | sample AD_UKC125_MetaG_FD_89802 | JGI IMG/M metagenome (GOLD analysis project Ga0116175, IMG submission 89802) | Active sludge microbial communities of municipal wastewater-treating anaerobic digesters from USA - AD_UKC125_MetaG | ecosystem: Engineered > Bioreactor > Anaerobic > Digestate | place: USA... | reverse complement strand
TGAACAAAAAATCTGCCCGCCCGAACAGTTGGCCGAAAAAATTGCCGCGCTGCCGCGGCCTTTGGTGTTTACCAACGGCTGTTTCGATATTCTGCACCGCGGTCATGTTACCTATCTGGCGCAGGCACGTTCAGCCGGGGCGGCCTTGGTGTTGGCACTCAATACCGATGCCTCGGTCAAGCGGCAGGGCAAGGGGGATGACAGACCGATTAATACGCTGGCCAACCGCGCGGCAGTAGCAGCCGCTTTGGCCTGTGTGGATTTGGTAACTTGGTTTGACGACGATACCCCGGCGGCTTTGATTGAAGCGGTGAAGCCGGATGTATTGATTAAAGGCGGCGACTGGCCGGTAGAGAAAATCGTCGGTGCTGCCGAAACATTGGCGCGTGGTGGTAAAGTGTTTTCGATTCCGTTTTTGCATCAGACTTCCACCACGCAAACGCTGGAAAAAATCCGCGTGGCGGATAAGCAGGAGTCGTGATGCATCCGCTGCATTGGAAATTATTGGCACGGCTCGCCGACGGCGAAGCACATCATGTGTGTACGCTCAGCCCACATGTGGGCGTGCGGCCGCAACAGCTCAACGGTTTATGGCAGCAGATGCCGCCGCATGTGCGGGGTTTGTTGCGCCAGCACGACGGCCACTGGCGCTTGGTGCGACCACTCGCGGTGTTTGATGAAACCGCTTTGCAACAGGCTGCGGCAGGTTTTGATGCGCATTTGATACACGAATGTACCTCCAGCAACGATTTATTGTTGGCGGATGCGCGTACCGAGCCTTCGACGGTGCACCGCCGTTTGTATGTGGCGCACAGCCAGGAGCAGGGGCGCGGGCGGCAGGGCAAGAGCTGGCAGAGCCGTTTGGGCGAATGCTTGATGTTCAGCCTGGGCTGGACGTTTGATAAGCCTCAGGCTGAATTGGGCGCGCTGGCGCTGGTGTGTGCGCTGGCTTGCCAACGCGCGTTGCGACAGCAAGGGCTGGCGGTACAAATTAAATGGCCAAACGATTTGGTGGTTGGTAACGATAAGCTTGGCGGCATTCTGATTGAAACGGTGCGCAGTGGCGGGCGCACCCATGTGGTGATCGGCATCGGGATTAATTATGTGTTGCCCAAAGAGGTGGAACAATCCACATCGGTGCAGGCTGCTTTTCAGACAGGCATTTCACCTTCTGCGCAACAACTGTTGCAAGCGATATTGCAGCAGCTTGCATCTTTGTTGCCTCAGTTTGAAACAGATGGTTTTGCGCCTTTGGCGGCGGAATATCAGGCGGCGCACCGTGATCAGGGGCGCTGGGTTTGTCTGTTTAAAGAGGGTGAAATGCAATATGAAGGGCAGGCACTCGGTGTGAACACACAAGGGGCGTTACGTGTACAGACCGCCGACGGAGAGCGTGAAGTGGTGAGTGGCGAAATCAGTTTGCGGCCGAAAGAGCAGCCGTTGATCGAGGTGCCAACTGAGAGCGTGCGTTATTTATTGTTGGATGCCGGCAACAGTCAATTGAAATGGGCGTGGGTGACCAACGGCGTACTCGGCTCGGTGGAGCATGCGCCGTATCGCGACCTTAGCACTTTGGGCGAATCGTGGCGACAACACGGATCAGCGGCTGATCAAATTATCGGCTGCGCGGTATGTGGTGAGATAAAAAAAGCATTGGTAGCGGCGCAATTGCCAAATAACATCGAGTGGCTGCCTTCAATGGCGCAAGGTTTGGGGGTGCGCAATCATTACCGCAATCCGGCCGAGCACGGTGCCGACCGCTGGTTTAATGCTTTGGGCAGCCGCCGTTTTTCCCGCCATGCTTGTGTGGTGGTGAGCTGTGGCACGGCGGTAACAATCGATGCGTTGAGCCATGACGATCATTATCTGGGCGGCACCATTATGCCCGGTTTTCATTTGATGAAAGAGGCGATGGCCTTGAAAACCGCTAACCTGAACCGCCCGATCGGTAAGGTTTATCCTTTCCCGACCACCACCGCCAACGCGTTGGCCAGCGGCATGATGGATGCGGTGTGCGGCTCGATTTTGCTGATGCACGCGCGGTTGCAGGAAAAAACGGGCGAGGGGCAGCCGGTGGATGTGGTACTCACCGGCGGTGGTGCCGCAAAAGTGGCGCAGAATTTACCGCAAGCGTTTATTTTAGACAATACAGTAAAAATCGTAGATAATCTCGTGCTTTATGGTTTGTTGAACTGGATCGAGCAAACATGAAATGGCTGTTCGCCATTCTGGTGGCATTAAATATAGTGGTTTTCGGCATCACCATGGTGGTTTTGCTAAACGATAAACAAAGCGATAACGCAACACCGGCGGCAGCACCGCCGGTGAGTACGCCGGTGCACGAGCTGTCTACACCGGCAACGGCGCTGGCACCGGCGGCTTCGGCCGCTTCCGCAGCATCGTTGGATTGGTTGCAAACCGGCAGCCGTGCCGGTGCTTCCGAGCCGAAAATCGATGAAAACGTGATTCCGAACGTGCCGACGCCCGAGCAGTTGGCGGTGAAAGAAAAAGAGCGTGTAGAGCGCGAGAAAAAGTTGCAGGCCGAAAAGCTGAAGAAAGAGCGCGAAGCGCAGGCGAAAAAGAATCAGGTGAGCGCGCAGGATTATGTGCCGGCTCAGCAGTCGTCCAATCAGGCCAGTTGTAACCGCTCTGCCAGCGTGACCCTGCCGGAAGATGATTATCACCGCATCAAAGGCTTGTTGGGGCAATGGCCGCACGCTGCCAGCCGCACGGTGGAACGTCGCGAAGGCAATGCGAAGAAAACGGTGAAATACAGTGTGGCGGTACCGATACAGGTGGATGCGCAAGCGCAATTGAGCGAACTCAGCGCCAAAGGCTTCAGCGGCACGTTGAGCGGCGGCAGTATTGTGGTGGGCTCTTATAACGACCGTGCCGCCGCGCAGAATACGCTGGGCAAGGTACAGGCTGCCGGTTTCAGCGCCCAGTTGCGCGAACAGTCTTCCGGTGGCAACGAAGCGCTCAGCGTTGCGAAAATGCGGGTGGTGTTTGGTAGCGTAGACGAGGGCGGTTTGCAGTCTATCCAGAAGATTGTTGGGCCGTATGGGGCTTTGCAGCGCAGCAACTGCCGTTAATGAAATGATTCATTCAATTCAATGCCTGTCTGAAAAACGTTTCAGACAGGCATTTTTTATGGTTTAGATGATGTTTTTTCCTAATTGCAACATAGGGTAAAGAAAAATTAATTTTGATAAATATTGTGCTTGCTTTCCGTGGATTGAAGTCACATAATTGCTAACAGGCGTAGTCACATATTTGGGCAAACTGCTCCATAAGGCTGTGGCGGCTATTAGCGGATAAAGTTTTTTCGCTATAAATAAATTTTATTTAATGATATTTGTACAGAGGTAGATTTATGAACAAATTATTCCGTTTGCTTCCTTTGGCTGCGGCTTTGGGTTTGGCTGCGTGTGGCGGACAAAGCGGTGGCGGCAGCGCTGCCGCTTCCGGCGGTAAAAGCGATTGCGGTACCCAGGCCGAAAACGAAGTATGCGTGAAAATCGCTACCGGCGCGCCGGAAATCGGCGGTATTGCCCACTGGGGTAAGGATTTGGAAAACGGCGCAGCGTTGGCAGTGAAAACCTTGAACGAAAAAGGCGATATCACGGTTGACGGCAAAAAAGTCAAATTTGCCCTGATTTCAGAAGACGATGCGGGCGATCCCAAGCAAGGTACAGTGGTAGCACAAAAATTGGTTGATGCCGGCGTGGTCGGCGTGGTCGGCCACCTCACTTCAGGCGTGTGTATTCCCGCCAGCAGCGTGTATGCCAATGCAGGCATGGTAGCGGTTTCCCCTTCATGCACCAGCCCGGATTACACCCTAAAAGGCCCGAAAACCCCGAAAGGTTCAGTTAGCGCTTATCGCGTAGTGGCCACCGATGCCCAACAATCACCGGTATTGGCCAAATTTATTTTGTCTAAAGGCGGCAAAAATATTGCAGTGGTCGATGATGCCACTCAATACGGCAAAGGTTTGGCGGATGAAGTGACCAAAAACCTGAAAGCGGGCGGTGCCAACATCACCAACCGCGAATCGGCCACCGACAAAACCACCGACTTTAAAGCCATCCTCACCGGCATTAAAGCGCAAAACCCGGATTACGTATTTTGGGGCGGCATGGACGACACCGCCGCTACCTTGGTGAAACAGATGCGTGAATTGGGCATTAATGCCCAGTTTATCGGTGCCGACGGCATTTGTACCGATAAATTCATCGAATTGGCCGGTGAAGCCGGTAAAGGCGCGATTTGTACCCAACTGGGCTTGCCGCTGACCAAAATGGAAAAAGGCACCGAGTTTACTGCCAATTTCGAGAAGACTTTTGAAGGCAAGAAACCGCAACTGTACGCACCGTTTGCTTACGATGCGACTTATGCCATCGCCAATGCCATCAAACTGGCGAATTCTACCGACCGCGAAGCCATCGCCGCGGCGATGCCGAAAGTGGCTTTCGACGGCGTAATCGGTAAGATTGCATTTGATAATAAAGGCGATATCCAAAAAGGTACCGTTACCGTATTTGATGTGAAAGACGGCAAACATGAAGTATTGGAAGTATTGGAATAATCCGGCTTTCTGATAGAAAACAGCCTGCACGTTGGTGCAGGCTGTTTTTGTTTTTTCAGACAGGCATTGCGAAGTACAGTGGCCTTTATTGCGGACGGCAGGCGATTTGATAATTCACGTCGGTGTTGTCGTCCAGCCGGTAGATTTTGGTGAGCGGGTTGTAAGTCATGCCTTTGCTGTCGATCACATCCAATCCGGCCTGGCGGCACATGCGGGCGAGTTCGGCGGGGGTGATGAATTTCTGCCAATCGTGGGTGCCGCGCGGTACCAAGCCCAGCAGGTATTCGGCGCCGACGATGGCGTGGGCGTAGGATTTGGGATTGCGGTTGATGGTGGAGAAAAACACCATGCCATCGGGTTTCACCAATTGGGCGCAGGCGGCGATGATGGCGGCGGGATCGGGCACGTGTTCCAGCAATTCCATGCAGGTGACCACATCGAAGCTGTGCGGCATTTCGGCGGCCAATTCTTCTACGCGGATGTGGCGGTAGCTGATGTTGTTTACGTTTTCTTCCAAAGCGTGCAATTTGGCGATTTTCAGCGATTTTTCCGCCATGTCGATGCCGGTTACTTCGGCGGCGCCGTGTTTGGCCATGCTCTCGGCAAGGATGCCGCCGCCACAGCCAACGTCTAACACGGTTTTACCGGCCAACTCAGCGTGGCCGTCGATATAGCCCAAGCGCAGCGGGTTGATGTCGTGCAGCGGTTTGAATTCGCTGGTTTTATCCCACCATTTGTGTGCGAGGCGGCTGAATTTGTCGATTTCGACGGCGTCTACATTGGTGGTATTGGGCGTTTCGGTAGTCATGGCGATCTCGCTGTTTTTTGAACGATAGGGGTGTATTTTATACCCAAATGAAAGAATATGCCTGTCTGAAACTGGTTTCAGACAGGCATTGATGTTTAATTAATCGATTTATAAACGCTGCTGCAAGGCAAACACTACCCCTTTGCTGCGTGGGCGGTTGCCTTGCCATAAGGTTTGCCAATCGACAGCGGGTGTATATTTTTCATGGACTTTCACCAAGCGGTAGCGGCAGGCTGCGGCTTGCTCGCCGGTGGTGAGTTGTACGCGGCTGTATTGCGCCCAAGCCAAGCGGGCGTCGCGATCGCTGGCTGAAACGGCCACACAGGCGGTGCCGTTATTCACTTCGGCAGGTGCGGCGGCCTGCATTTGTTGCACCACCGGCTGATAGCTTTTGGCGGCATCCAGCCAAGGCAGAAACAGCGTCATCAGCAATGCCCACACCAGCGTGGCACCGGCCGCCCAGTTGGTCACCGCTTGGCGGCCACGAATGCGTTTACGGGTAATCGCAAACAGCCAGATCGGGGTGAACAGTAGGGCAACCGTCATCGGAATCGGGTCGATATCGGTAATATAATAAGGGCTGAAATAGGCGGCGCGTTCGGCCAGTTTGGCCGGCCAGCCGAAATTCATCGCGAAGAAACCCAGCCACAGGAAAATAGCGGCCAAGCCGAAGGTCATGATGCCGAACCAGTTGAGGAAGGCTCCGGCACCGCGGCGCAGGCTGTCGAGTTTGGCGGCACCGAGTAAGGCCAGCGGCGGCAGTATCCACAATAGATTATCTTGGTGGGACTGCGGAATCACCGCCAGCAACAAGCCCATTTCCACCAGCCAAGCCAGCGCCAGCGGTACCCAGGCTTCTTTGGCTGGTTGGCAGCGGCTCAATGTCCATGCTGCCAGTGGCCAGGCGGGAAAGGCAAACCACAACAGGTTTTTTAGATAATAACCGGCACTGAAGTCGAGCTTGAAATCAGCCAGCCCGCCGAAACTGCCGAAGGCATAATACAGCCGCCAGAGTTCGAATACTTCGGGGTCGGAACGATAGAGTGCCATCGGGTAAATCAGCATCAGCGGTAACGCCACCACCAAGGCGCCGAGCAGCGAAATATAATAGCGTTTGGCCTGCCATAAAGGGCTGGCCAGCAGCGAGACGGCGGTGAGCATCAGCGCCAGCGGCACCAGATAACCGGCCGACCAAGCCAGCATCGCCCAACCCAAACCCAGCAGCAGCGAGGCCATAATCACCCGTCGGTGTGCCAGCGAAAAGCCATATAACACCAAACTGAGCGCGGCAAACTGCACCGACATGCCGTCGAGCAAATGGCCGGAAACCATCAAGCCCGCCGAGCCGATGAGAATCAGCACCACGCTGCGCCCCTGATGGCGACCCAGCAGCCGGAAACCGGCGGCACCGCAGGCGGTAAGGCCGATGGCGGTAAACAACACGCTGGCAAAACGGGCGGCAGCGAAAGAGTCGGCAATATGGGGGGAGAGCAGTTGGCGGAAGGCGCCGGCTACCCAGAAGTAAACCGGGGAAATGGTGAGTAGCGGTTCGCCCAGTACAGTGGGTATCCAGGCTTTACTGCCGCTGCTGATTTCATTGATGGCGGCGCTGATGGCCGGTTCGCTGTTCCATAAGCCATGAGAAAACACCCCCGGCCACAGCCAAGCGAAGACCAGCAACAGCAGCAGCCAAGGCTTTTCGTAAGTGGGTGCCAGCGGCCGGCGGTCGGGAGGAAGATAGGTGAGCATGGGGTTTTCAGACAGGCATTGAATTGAGCTGTGGTAGTTTAGCAGGATTGGCAGAAGGGATAAACAGGGCGGCGGCAGGCAACGAAAGCTTATCAATAAAAAAGACCGCATCAGCGGTCTTTTTTCTGCACCATTCAAAGCAATGATTAGCGTTTGAACATGTTGCCGAATTTTTGGTTGAATTTGTCCACGCGGCCGGCGGTATCAACGATTTTCTGTTTGCCGGTGTAGAACGGGTGGCATTCAGAGCAAACCTCGATGTTGAAGGCTTCTTTGGCCATGGCAGATTTGGTAACGAATTGGTTGCCGCAAGAGCAGGTAACCGATACGTCGTGGTAATCAGGGTGAATACCTTGTTTCATGATGATTTCCTTTAGGTTGGCGGGCATAGGGGTTGTGCCTATGCTTCGGGTTAAGCGCGAAATTCTAACAGCTTTTGTAAGGTAAAACAAGCTTATGCGGCTTCCGCCTTATCGGCGGGTGTGGCGGGTTTATTATCGCCGTTCCACGGAGCCACCCAAAACAGCAACAGCATGCCGGGTACAGCGAGGAAGAAGCAGGCCCAGAAAAACGACACATAGCCCAGCCATTCAATCAAATAGCCGGTGGTGGCATTGATAAAGGTGCGCGGCACGGCGGCGAGGCTGGTGAACAGCGCAAGCTGGGTGGCGGTATAAGCGGGGTTGGTTTCGCGTGCCATATAAGCCACAAAAGCGGCGGTGCCCAAGCCGACGCCGATGGCTTCGGCGCCGATTACACCCGCCAGCATCCAGCGTTCAGTAGCGCCGACAACCGGGAAAGGGCCGGCGGCGGCCAGCCAAGCGAAGCCGAGAATGGTCACAATCTGCACCAAGCCGAACAGCCACAGCGCTTTATTGATGCCGAGTTTCAGCATCCAGATGCCGCCGATGATGCCGAAAATCACCGCCGGCCACAAACCGGCGTTTTTGGCGATCAGGCCGATATCGGATTTACTGTAGCCCATATCGAGGTAGAACGGGGTAGCCAGCGCGGTGGCCATGCTGTCGCCGAGTTTATAGAGAAAGATAAACAGCAATACCAGCAGGGCGCGTTTCACCCCTTGGCGGCTGAAAAACTCATTGAACGGATCCACCACGGTTTGGCGCAAGGTTTTGGGTACGGCATCGGGCAGCTTGGGTTCGCGGGCGAGAAACAGGGTCATAAACAGGCCGGGCAGCATAAACAGCGCGGTGATGATAAACACCTGATTCCACGGCATCATATCGGCCAGAATCAATGAGAGCGAGCCGGGAATCAGCGAGGCGACGCGGTAGGCGTTTACATGGATGGCGTTACCCAAGCCCAGTTCGCTATCGGGCAGGATTTCGCGGCGAAAAGCATCCAGCACGATGTCTTGGCTGGCAGAGAAGAAGGCTACCACCAGAGATAAGGCCATAATCACCGGCATGTGCTGGGTAGGGTTGAGGAAAGCATAGGCAGCCAGCGCCAGCAGTAAGCCGATTTGGCTGACCAGCATCCAGCCGCGCCTGCGGCCGAGAAAGGGCAGCTGCACGGCATCCAGCAGCGGCGACCAGATGAATTTCCAAGTGAACGGCAGGCCGATTAAGGCCATTAAGCCGATGGTTTTCAGATCGATGTGCTCGCTGCGCAACCAAGCGGGGATGAGGTTGATCAGGAAATACAGCGGCAGGCCGGAGGTAAAGCCGGTGAAAATACAGATCAGCATCCGGCGGGTGAAAATCTGTTGCCAGATACTGGGGGAAGTGGTTTGCATATACAGCGTCCTGTATGCCTGTCTGAAAAACTGGCGGGGTAAACAAAGGCCTGTATTGTATATCAATATTTATTCAGACAGGCGTTTTTCAGACAGGCATGGGGTGCGGTGGTAATCGCGGCATCGTCATAACTCTGGCTTGACCCGAGTATCTTTTTTCAGAAAGCGAGATACTCGGGTCAAGCCCGAGTATGACGGTTGTGGTTGTTTTTAAGTTTCTTCACGCGTGCCCCTGCCTTGCTCTACAATAGCCTGCTTTTCTATTTCCTCTTTGGGAGTTTTAAATATGTTGCAAACCAATCAATATTTCGACGGCGCGGTGGTTTCCATCGCACTGCAAACCGAAACCCTGCCCGCCACCGTGGGCGTGATGCAGCCGGGTAATTACGAATTCGGCACCAGCCAGTTTGAAACGATGAAAGTGATCAGCGGCGCGCTGACGGTACAACTGCCCGGCAGCGAAGCGTGGCAGACTTTTGGCGCAGGCGAGACGTTTACGGTGGAAGCGAATCAGAAGTTTTTGCTGAAAGTAGAAGTGGATACGGCTTATTTCTGTACTTATGGCAAGGTTGAAGCTTAAGCTTGGATGGAATTTAAAATGCCTGTCTGAAAAATATGTTTCAGACAGGCATTTTATTTAGTATCTGTATGTTGGGCGGCAATCGCCTTAGCGATAAATTTCCCCTATTTTATATAGAAAAATCAAATTACCCAGCATCAATGGGGTCATACTATTTTGTATGGTGCATCCTATAAATCCGATTGTATTGCGAAAAAACATATTGATTCTTTTTAGCCCTGTGTTGTTTACAATCAAGGCCATTAATCTCACATAAACCAAATAGCAAGGAACATACCACACTGTTAAGTAAAAATTACTCCAAATCCATTTTTCAAAGACCGTTTCTCCCCATGCATCAAAGGCTGCTCTAAAAAATGGATTCAAATGAAAATTGACAAATAAAAGTAAAGCATACAACAGCACACTACTAAAATGAGTCAGAAAGTACAGTCTTCTATTTTCTTCAAATGATTCAAACAACAAATTTAATTCAGTTTTTTCCCTTTTAAACTGATACATATTTGTAATCCCCGAACATAACCAACTTTATTATAATAATTAGATTTTATGTGTAGCCAATCCAGCCAGCCAACCGTCTTAGCCATTACCATCCACTACTATTTTTAAAAAAATTAAATTACCCAGCATCAATGGTGCCATACTGGTATGCATAGAACACCCTATAAATCCGATTACATTGCGAAAAAACATATTGATTCTTTTAAAACTCACGAGATCTACAATGAAACTCATTAACATCACACAAACCAAACAGAATGGGATATACCATAAGGTTAAATAAAAATTACTCCAAAGCAATTTCTCAAAGAGGCTATCGTTCGATGGATCAAAAGCGCCCGCATAAAACGGATTTCGATAAAAATTTAGAAATAAGACTAAAACATATAACAACACCCCACTAAAATGGGTAAGAAAATACAATCGCTTGTTTTCTTCAAACGATTCAATCAATAAGTTCAATTCAGTTTTAATGTTTGCATACTGATACATCTGAAATCCCCGAACATAACCAACTTTTTATAATAATTAGATTTTATGGTGTGACCATTTCATAGCCATCTGGCGTATTTTATCATTTTACTTTTCTCCAACCATTTAATTATTCTTGCCGGTTTTTCTCATATCTTTTGAATCAATATACTGAATAACCGTTTATTGAAATTCGATTGGAAGCTTAAACTTTGATGGAATTTAAATGCCTGTCTGAAAACTCATGTTTGTTTTCAGACAGGCATTGCTGGGAGCGCGGGCGGCTCGCCCGCATTTGCCCGCAGGGCAAACTAATAAGCGCAGATATTGAAGCATTGCTTGAGCATTCAGCTGTTGAGGCAAGCGTTCCGCTTGCTTGCGGGCGAGCCGCCCGCGCTCCCAGCGTTACTCCGATTCGTCGCGCGGTTCCGAAGCCGACAACCCCAATTTTGCGCTTTCCTGCGCCTGTTCCACCAAAGCCTTATCCAACTGCTTGCTGGCTTTTACCCCCAGTTGTTGCAGTTTTTGCGCGCGGTTCACCAGATTGCCGCGGCCTTCGGAAAGCTGTTTGAAGGCGGCTTGATACTGGTTTTGCGCCTGTTCGATATTTTTGCCCACGCTCTCGAAGGTTTGCATAAAGCCGACAAATTTGTCGTACAGTTTGCCGCCTTCGTCGGCGATGGTGAGCGCGTTTTGGTTTTGCTGTTCGTTGCGCCAGATATTG
>Ga0116175_1002462_pt1 | contig 11177 bp, 7 predicted proteins | sample AD_UKC125_MetaG_FD_89802 | JGI IMG/M metagenome (GOLD analysis project Ga0116175, IMG submission 89802) | Active sludge microbial communities of municipal wastewater-treating anaerobic digesters from USA - AD_UKC125_MetaG | ecosystem: Engineered > Bioreactor > Anaerobic > Digestate | place: USA... | reverse complement strand
GAGGCGCTGACGTCACTGATCGAGCCGCTGATGATCGCGGTCGTGGGAGGGATCGTGGGCGCCATGATCATCGCTCTCTACATGCCGATCTTCAAGATCTACGACTTAATACAATAGTTGAAATGTGAAGTGACATCCAACACTGCCCAATGACACGCATCTTGCCCAAGCGTTGCCCAAACTGACGACTATCTTGCCCAAGGGGCCGAATCTCAGCGAGCGCAAGGTGACTGGGCGACCGTGCTCGGCGCGCGAATTCGCTGTGCAAGTGGGCCAGCGTAGGGTCCCGCCGATAAAGTGCGTGCAAACAAGACCAACTTGATGAGGGGGGGCACTGTGGCTGACCGCACCCGTGTTCAGTTGACCTGGAGAAACAAGGATCTTGCACTTCTGAGCCACGGAGCGTCGAGTTACGAGTGGGTGGAGCCCAGCGACTGGCGGGTGAGCGAGATTCGACTTCTCGAGAACCCCGAACAGGTTGGCGAACTATCCAACAATTTGCTCATCGTTGGCGATGCGTTACACGGACTGAACGCCCTGAACGCGATTCCTGAGTACGTGGCCCGCTATAAGGGCAAGGTTCGCCTTTGCTACATAGACCCACCCTTCAACACGAAGCAAGCCTTCGCCCAGTACAACGACAACCTTGAGAACTCGATCTGGTTAACGATGTTCCGGGACCGACTCCGCCAGATCAAGCCGTTGTTGTCTGAGGATGGCTCCGTCTGGGTGCACCTCGACGACAACCAGACTCACCGCGCGAGGGCAGTGCTCGACGAGGTGTTCGGGAACGAGAACTTCGTTACCACCGTAGTCTGGGAGAAGGCGCAAGGGTCCAGAAATGACACGGACATCTCGGCAGCCCACGACTACATTCACGTGTACGCCTCGAACGCCAAGGTGTGGAGCAAGCGGCGCAACCTATTGCCAAGACAGGAGCACCAACTTGCTCGCTATCAGAACCCCGACCAAGACCCGCGTGGGCCCTGGAGGCAGGGAGACAACGGGACCGCGAAGAGCGGAAGCGAGCGCTCTCGCTTTCCGATTGAGTTGCCCTCTGGGCGGATAGTGACGCCACCAGAGGGCACGTACTGGCGGTTCTCGGAGTCATCCTTCAAGAAGGCGCGCGAGGAGGATCGCGTGTGGTTTGGCGCGAAGGGCGACTCAATGCCGGTCATCAAGCGCTACCTGAGTGAGGTACAGGATGGCGTTGTCCCTCGAACATGGTGGCCAGCAACGGAGGTCGGGTCCAACCAATCGGCGAAGCGTGACCATCTCCGCAAGATGCTGCCGGACCGGCCCCCCTTTGACACACCAAAGCCGGAGCCGTTGCTGGCTCGCATTCTCACGATCTCAACTGACCCGGGCGATGTCGTCCTTGACTGTTTCGCCGGTTCGGGAACCACGATGGCGGTCGCGCAGAAGATGGGGAGGTCCTGGGTCGGGGTCGAGATGATGCCCAAGACCGTCGACGACTACATCGAACCCAGGTTGCAGAAGGTCATCGACGGAACGGACCGTGGAGGGATTTCTCAGCGGCTGGACGTCGTCCCCACTGCCCAACTACCCGATGGGGTCGCAGTCGAAGATGTGAAGACCTGCCTGTCGGTGCTTCGCAAACTCATCAAGGATGATCTCATTGAGGGTCTCGAACCACCGAAAGTGAAGAAGGCCCAGCAGGGGCCAGTGGGAGCCTTCATAGACACTTTCAACACCGACACGGAGGTGCGCGCTGCCTTTCTGAAAGCGTTTGGCAGCAAGATTTCCTCGTTTGCCAAGACAGAAAGCCACGCCATTTCGCTGTGGGATGGCGGTGGCGGCTACACCAAGGTCGAGGTTGCCGATTCCGTGTTCGAGGAGATCGGCGGGCGGATCGTCCTGGCCGACTGGGCGACGGGTGGGGAACTCGCCGAGGCAGTCGCCGCCCAGTTGCGCTTTCCGTACGAGCCGAAAGGCCCGTTCGCCGGGCGCAAAGGCAGACAACTGCTCGCTGTCATTGATGGCATGCTCACGGAGTCCCTGGTCGACTACTTGCTTGGCTACGCCGAGGATGACGAGACGCTGGTTGTTGTGGCCCAGTCGTTAACCCCAGACGCGGGAGAGTATCTGCGGGCGCGGCGCAAGGGTTCCCGAGCGCGGAAGATTCCGCGGGACCTTGCGCACATTTCACGTCGCAGTGAACGCCATGACCTTTCCGAGACTGTCGTTGAGGGGAAAGAAGATGCCTAAGACTCATCCTGAGGTGCCGTTCGACTCGGCGCTGATCGACCAAGTCGCTGCCAGACTGGACTTGCGGATTCCGAACAAGGAGGCTCTCGAGGCTGTCGCCCTGGAGTTGTCTGAAACGGGCGGCAACTCCTGGTATGGAATCTGCGATCTGGCCACCGCCGTCGGAAAGACGTACCTCGCCGCGGCATTCATTGACTACCTTGCACTGTCAGAAGCCCAGGTGCGTAACTTCCTATTCGTCGTCCCCAACAAGACCGTTTTCCGGAAGACGATTGACAACTTCAGCCCTGCTAACAGGCGCTCCCTGCTCGATGGGATGGCTGTACAGCCAGTGGTGATCCACCCCGAGAACTTCAACGCCGGTTGGGTCGCGGCGGAGTTGGAGAACCCTGACTCCGTGAAACTCTTCATCTTCAACATTCAACAGTTGATTGAGCCCACTGGTGATTTGCGCCGCCGCACACGCGACGATGACAACGAGAATCTCGGGGCGAGCCTGTACACCCTGTTGTGTGAACAGGAAGACCTGGTCGTCCTGTCGGACGAACACCACATGTACGCGCCAAAGGCGGAGGTCTACTCGGCAACGATCAATACGCTGGATGCGATGGCGGTGATCGGCCTCACCGCCACTCCAGATACTGCGCAGCGGGACGCGGTTGTTTACAACTACCCACTCGCCAGGGCAATCGCTGATCGCCTTGTGAAGACTCCGTGTATTGCCGGACGCAGTGACAACAGGCACGACCGGGAAACCAGGTTCAGGGACGCTCTCGTCCTACTTGATGCGAAGAAGACGGCAGCCGACCAGTATGCGGAGTCGACGGGTCAGCGCACTGTCAACCCCGTCCTTCTGGTGGTCTCGGAAAGCATCGAACAAGCCGACGAGGTCGGCGACCGACTGCGACAAGACGACCTTTTCGGTGGGAACGGTGCGGTGCTCGTCGTCCACTCCAATTCCGATGACGAGGACCTTGATCGTTTGGCGGAAGTCGAAGATCCTGATAGCCCGGTGCGAGTGATAGTTTCCGTCCAGATGCTGGGCGTCGGATGGGATGTCAAGAACGTTTACGTGATTCTCTCCTTGCGATCATCAGTGTCGGACGCACTCACTGAGCAGACTCTGGGCCGGGGCCTGCGTTTGCCCTGGGGTCAATACACAGAGAGTGAAATGCTTGACACGGTAGAAGTCCTAGCCCACGAGCAGTACAAGAAACTACTCGAACAGACCGACAGGATTCTTGAAGGCCTCACGCGAGAAGGAAAGATCGACTCGAAGAAGGCCGAGGATGCCCGAAAGCGGGCCGCAGCGAAGCGGGCCGCTCAGGAAGCCGAAGCCCAACGTGAGCGTGCAGCGGCAGAGCAGACGCAGCCAGGGGATGAACAATCCACAGAGTCCGAAGACGCTCACGGTGCTGCGGAACACCTGTCGGATGCACCCGACGCATCCTCGGAAACAGGTGAGAGCGCAGACAACCCCAGTGAGTTCTTCCATCTCAAAGATGTCGAGGAACGCAAAACCGAGGCTACAAAGGCCGCCGAGAGCATCGACAACAACAAGGTCGTTCAGCCGCGAGCAGACGGTGGCGTGCGACTACCAGTTGTTACGTCGGAGGCCAAGCCGAAAACCCTGAACCTCACCGAGATGAAAAGCGACCGATTCGAAAGGTACGGTCAGCAGATTGGCTCAGGAGAGGCAGCCGCCCTCCTCCGCGAGATTCTCAACGTCGAGAAGAACGCTGACGGGAACTACACACTTGCTTCAAAGCCAGGGCAACTGTCGCTTGCAGCGGCCCAACCGACGCTGCCGTCAGGTTCCGTACAGGATGAAATTGTCACCGCGATCCTTGGCTCAGAGTTCGTACCGGCGACGGCCCAAAACGTGTCGGCGGCCAACCGTCTGGCAAAGGCGATGATTGAGGGCGCGGGTGATGAGACCCGGCTCGTCGCGGAACTCCCTGCTGCGATTGACATCGCCTTGGGCAGCATCCGCGAGTTCTACAACAACCTTGAACCCGAGTTCACTAACACAGTGCGCATGGAGGACTTCAAGCCGATTCGCGCCAACTACCGCCCGGTAGTCACGAACCGGTTCGCTGACTTCAGTCGCTCCGACGCCTACTCAGGTTGGACAAAGGGCCTCTACCCAATCGCGTGGTTCGACTCTGATCCCGAACGTGCGTGCGCGAATATTCTGGAAGGCGATGACCAGGTCGATGTTTGGGTGAGGCTCGAACGCGGTGACACCCCAGTCACCTGGAACGCCGGTGTTTACCAGCCGGACTTCTATGTGAGAACCACCGACGGAAAGAACTGGATGGTGGAGGTCAAGGCTGACAAGGACCTTCCGCTTGAGACTGTGCAGCGCAAGAAGAATGCCGCCGAAATCTGGGTCAACCTCGTCTCAGACAGCGGGTTCGGTGACTGGCGCTACGCCCTCATCCCAGAGAGCACGGTCAAGAATGTGAACACCTTCCGCCAGATGTGCAAAGGAAAGCGCTAGGACTCCAGCCGGAGCCGTCACCTCCCGTACTCGACGCCACGGATTTGTCGTGGGTCCCCCGCATACTCCTTACGTCGGAGATGAGCGGAGGAGCGATGAAGACGATTCTCGGAGCCGGGAACAGTGACCATGGGGAGACGCGGCTGGAATGGGTGCCAGAGGAAGGGTCTCCGTCGCACGTAGCGACTCTCTTCAACCTCATGGATTCCCCGGTCGACTGGGCGGTCGCCAGTCCGATCAGGGTGCCTGTGTTCTACCGTGGCCAGTCAAGCAAGCCGGGCTACTACTGGACGGCCTCGCTTGGGCGGCACATCACCTACGAGTCCAAGGCAGAGCGCGCCTATCTGATGGAACTGGACTGGGCTGGAACTGCGACCGGTATTCTGCCGCAGCCGTTCCGGCTGCACTTCCCCCGGGACGCCCGCCCGTTCAGACACATCCCCGACTTCCTCACCCAACACGCTGACGCCTCGCACGAGGTGGTGGACGTCAAGGGCGCCAGGCAGCAGGACAGGCCATTGAACAAGTTGACGTTCGATCTGACGCGTGAGGTGTGTGCCGAGTTGGGGTTCGGGTTCACCGTGTATGCCGGGCCGACCACAATCACGGACTCTAACCTGGCGTTCCTCGCCGGGTACCGCGTCCCGGGCGCTGCGGTACTGGACGAGTACCTGCCCGCCCTCGTTGACGCCGTTGATGGCGGTGAGCCGACGGTCGCCGAGGCGAACAAGCGGCTGATGGGCGCGGGTGTGATGCCTGCCACGGCGCCAGCCGTTGTGTGGCGGGCCATGTGGAAACGGCTGGTCACCTGCGACCTGCTTTCGCCGCTCACCTCATCGATGCGTATCCGTTTGTCCGTCCCGGCTGCCTTGGAGGGAGCGGCATGAACATCTCACGAACGAACCGATTGGAGCCCGGCATCTTCGTAACCTTCCGCGGAGGCACCTGGCGGGTGGCGGGCCTGTCAGCCACCACCGTGCACCTGGCCCCGTACGAAACCGATCAGGCGCCGGAGGTATGGCTCGTCGCCGAGGTGTTGGCCGCCCACGACTTCCGAATCCTGTCTGACATGCACGGCGAGGCCCCACCGGCGACTGATGCCCGCGAATACGCGGACCGGTTCACACTGGACGGGCTGGACAGTGCTGAGAACGACGATCTGCGTGCCCGGCTCGATTGGGTGCTCCTGATTCGTGACGGTCGACTGCCAGGCGAGCCCACGGATTCCGCACTGCAAGATTTGTCGGAGCGGCAGCGTACGATGGTGGTCGCCAAACGTTCCGGGGTTCCGGATCGCACCTTGCGCGAGTGGGTGAAACGGTACCGAGAGAGCGGACTGGCAGGATTGGTTGACCGGCGCGCCTCCCGCGACACCACCGCCTGGCTCACCATCGACGCGAAATGGCGGGTGGCGTTCGACGCGGTGTTGGGTGACTACCCCAATCGCACCAAGGTGACGGACAAACTGCTGGTCGAGCAGGTGCGGGCTGAGGCTGCCGCCCGGTTCGGCCAGGATGTGCCAGAGGTCAGCGATCGGCAGTTGTTGCGCTACTTGCACGTGTTGGACCGGACCCGGCATTTGAGCAAGAAATCGCAGCGGTCCCGGGCGAACGCCCCAGCCGGGGATCGCCGGTGGCAGCCGATTCGCGCGGCCCGCCCCGGCCAGGTCGTCGTCATTGACACGCAGCGGCTGGACGCGTTCGCCCTGGACGCGGTGAGTGGGGAGTGGCAGGTGGTGCAACTGCTCCTTGCGTTGGATTTGTTCTCCCGGAGCATCGTCGGGTGGCGGTTCACCGCGTGGGAGCCGAACGCTCAGGACGTGAAACTACTGCTCCGGTCGATCATTGCTCCTAAGGTTGCGGACCCGTCGTGGCCTGCCGAGGGCCTGTGGCGGTACACCGGGGTGCCCGACCGGGTGGTGGCTGGGCTATTGGACGCGGACCCGCTGCTGGATAGGGAGGACACCTCCGAGATGGCGGTCGCGGGGGTGCCGGTGCTGGTACCGGACGAGATCACGTTGGACCACGGCAAGAACTACATGTCGCAGGATGTGAAAGACGGCTGCGACCTGCTCGGGATCACGATTGGTTTGGCTCGGCCGTACACGCCGACGGACAAGGCGCACGTGGAGCGGGTGTTCGGCACGATCAACCACGGTTTCGTGCAACGCCTGCCCGGCTACAAAGGTCCGGACATTCACTCCCGTGGTGTCCGCAAGTACGTGGAGGACGGCGCCTTCTACACCCTCGATGAGATTGACGCGTTGTTTACCGCGTGGGTCGCTGTGGAGTACCAGAACGCCCCGCACGACGGGCTGCGGCATCCCTCGTTGCCGGGGGTGATGCTGAGCCCGAATCAGATGGTCGACTGGGCAATGACGACCAGCGGATTCATCCCCGTACCGGTGGATATGCGGCTGCAGATTGAACTGCTCACCACCGAATGGCGCATGGTGTCCGATGCGGGCATCCGGTACAGCAATCTGCGGTACGACTTCCCGGGGAACTCGTGGCTGGACACTTACCGGAACCGGCCCGGACTGACCGGCAGCAGGAAAGCCAAGAGTGGGGAGAACTTGTGGCGGATCAAGGTGGATCGTCGGGATCTGCGCCGCATCTGGTTCTTCGACTACACCAACCCGGACAACCCGACGCTGGGTGATGGGCAGTGGCGGGAGGTTCCGCTGCTGGATGTTCCCGATGCGATCCCGTTCCAGGAACGCCACCTGCAGTACGCGAAACGCGTCGTCATTGAGAACGGTGGGAACGTCACCGACCGGGATGCGGTCGTGAAGGAACTGCGGCGGCTGCTGGCGACTATCGCGAACGTGGATACCGATGACATGTCCCGTGAGGTGAAACGGCTTGCTGCCCGCGCGTACGCCCAACATCTGGCGGACGGTCAGTCCCGGGAAACCCGGCTGCTTGCCGACACCGCGAGCGGCAGCGACGACGAGTTCTTCGATGACACCTCCGACACGGCCAGTGGCGACACGCAGCCGGAGGCCGGGGTCGGGGTGGCCCGGTTGCCGCAGCCGCTCCCGATGGATGAGGTCGATGAGTGGGACCCGTTCGGCGAGCCGGACATCGCGTAGGGGGAAATGACGATGCCTATGTTCAACTTCCCAACCTCAGCCGATGGGGAACTGCCCGCGTTCCTGTCCACGTCGCCGCAGGAGGTGCGGCACGCCCTGTCTCTCAAGGAGGGCTGGCGGCAGTTCGTGAACACCCAGCCGGTCCGGCCCCGGGCCTTGACCGCCGCCCAGTTGGGCAGCCTGGACGGTGCCCGGCTGGCGGAGTACAACCATCGCCGGTTCGCGTTCCACCGGTCCCTGGTCATTGTCCGGCACGCCCAGTTGGAGGACGCCTGGATCAAGATGATCAACCTTGTGAACGGGCAGTACGCCGACGACGGCCCCGGCATGGGTGTCGCCCTGACCGGCGGGGCCGGGTTCGGCAAGACCGCGATCAGTGTCGGGTTCCTGCGTATGTACGAGCAGGAGATGCGCGACGCCTACCCGGAGGCGTTCACGCAGGAGAACGAGTTCATCCCGGTCGCCTATTCCAGCCTGCTGCGCGGCGCCGGACTGAAATCGCAGATGCAGCACATCCTCGGGTTCTACGGCCATCCGATGCCCCGGTCGGCCAGCGGCGCGCAACTCGCCGACGAACTCATCAAAGTCTTGAACCTGTGCCGCACCAAAATCCTGTGCCTGGATCAGGCGCAGAACCTGCACGTCGGGAACCGCAAGGACGAGGAGGTGGCCGCCTACCTCAAAGAGATCATGGACGCCGCGCACGTCGCCCTGATACTGACCGGAATCGACATCGATCAGGCCGGGCCTCTGGCGATGCCGAGCAGCGGCGGGCGGCTGCAAACAAGTAACGACCGGGTGCAATTGGCCCGTCGGTTCGCCGTCGTGAAAATCCGCCCGCTGGCATCCGGGTCCGCCGCCTGGCAAGACCTCATGGCCAGCATCGAACAGCAACTCGTGTTGGCGAAAGCCCGCCCCGGCGACCTGTCCCAATCTTTGGCCAGCATCGTGTGGGAACTGAGCAACGGGGCCATCGGCGTCGCGTTCAACCTGCTGCGCGTCGCGGCGAACACCGCGATCAGCGACGGCACCGAACGGATCACCCGGCAAACACTCCGCGCTACCGCCCGCACACTGGAGGCCGACCGGCTCGGACGCGGGGAGGGCGTCGCATGACCGTCACCCCACTACGCACCGCCAGCCCACTGCGCACCCTGCCCGTCGCGGTACACCCGGCACCCGGGGAAACCTTCCACTCGTGGACTGTACGGCTGGCCGACCGGCTCGGCGTGGAACCCCTACGTGCACTTCACGCGGTCGGATACATCACCAGCCACGTGCGGCATCGCGCAGACCTGACCGGGTACGGCATCACCCTCACCGACCCCGCCGTCACCGAAATGTCCCGAACCACCCGGGCATCCGAGGAGGCCCTGCGCGACACGCTGCTTAATGTGTTCGACGGCGGCCCCATCGGGCTCGACGACTACGACCCGCAACGACGCGGCGACACCCGCCGGATCGGCACCCGCGAATGGGTACACCTTGGAACCAGCAACGCCTGCCCCGATTGCCTGCGCACCAACGGGAATGCGTGGCGACTCACTTGGAGGCTCCCGTGGACAGCCGTATGCCTGGAACACCATGCGCTGCTGCTCGACCGGTGCCCGGCGTGTGGCCAGTCGTTCAACGCAGGCAGCAGGCGGGACGGCAGCCTCGGCCCCCGCGCCGCGAACACCCGACCCGACCCCGCCCTGTGCGCGAACCCCCTCGACCAGGAACACCGCAGCCCCTACCCGCCGCTGTGCAACGACCCCTACGCCGACATGAGCGCAGAGACGTGCACTCAGCCCGGGGTTCTCGCTGCCCAAACGCAGGTGAATGTCCTCCTGCAACCCGAACACCGGCAGACCGGCCATGAGTGGTGGCAGGACCTCCGCGCGGTCACAGCGACCCTGCTAACCCACGGCAACCAAGACCACCTCGCCTCCACACTTCCCGGACTGCCAGATGCCTGCGTGCGTGCGTTGGCCGAGCACTTCACGGACCGCGACCAAGTCGACGCCGAACGCGCCGCGACTCTCGCGGCTGGCCGCGACCACCGCCAAGCGTCACGACGCCGCACGTATCTCCAAACGCCCACCAGCACTGCCCTCATGGCGGTCCTGCTGCCACACGCCCTTGCCGCCCTTCGCGACCTCGCGAGCCTCCCACAGCCTGTGGCCAAGAGCGGCAGCCCGATGCCCGACCTGGACGTCGTGGACCTGCTGGCCGACATGGTGCAGTCGCGCGGGCACAACCTCACCACCGAACTCCGGCAGCGAGGCGGCAGCCCCGAACTACTCGAACGCCTCGCCACCCGCAGCGGCTACAACCGCCTCCAACGCACCACCACGACCCGCCGCGGGCTGCCGACCAGCGCCATCCCCAGGCTCTACCCCTGGCACCTCTACGAACCTGTCCGCGACCTCCTGCGTGCCACCGGAACCACGGACGACTACGCCCGCTGCTACCTATCCCTGTGCGCCGCGAAACTCGTCACCGGAGGCACCTGGCAACAAGCAGGCGAAGCCCTCAACTGGGACAAGCGGAAAGCCCACCGCTGTGCCAACGCCGTCACCACCCGACTCAACACCGCAGGACACCTCGACCTCATCCACCGGCACGTCCGCGACACCCTCACCGACCTGCCCACTGACATCAACTACCGGCACCTCGCCGACCAGTACGGACGCGTCACCAGCATCCCCCGCGACCAGTGGGACCAAGCCGCCGCGGCCGCCGGATTCAACCTCGCGCCCACCGCAGCCCGCCGAAGGAGCCTCGCCGCCTGGCAATGGCACCACATCGCCCTCATGCCCCTCAACGAATGGCCCGGCTGGCAGAAATGCGCCAACCCCGAGAGCGCGAAGGAGGCGTACAGGCGGTTCGTCCAGCAGGCCATCTCAGGAAAGTCGCTGTCCCACATCGCTAACGTGTTCCCGTGATCCCGTCGTTCGAAGCGTCGGGCCTCTTGCCGCGGGGGAGGTTCGTCTGCCGACTAGAAGAAGCCAAGCAAGAACTCGTCCTTGCGTCTCAATTCATGTCGTCGACCACTCGCGCTGACATCTGGGAGGACTTCTCCTTCTTGCTGGAATTTCTGAAGAAGCGGTCCAGAGTCCCAGCGGTCTTCTTGGGCGGGTCTTTCGTGACGGCGAAGATCGATCCCGCCGACATTGACCTGTCGGTGATCGTTGATAGGGACTCCGTTCGTCATGCGGGCACCTGGGACGTGATCAACAGAGCCCTTGTGTCGCGCGTCAGACTTAGTGGCAGGACGGTTATGTCAGTCCTGAAGGAGAGTCTTGATCATGGGAAGACCCCCATCTATTCCTGTTGAGAAGAAGACCCGGATCGTGTTGAGCGTGTTGG
>Ga0116175_1002453_pt1 | contig 11209 bp, 12 predicted proteins | sample AD_UKC125_MetaG_FD_89802 | JGI IMG/M metagenome (GOLD analysis project Ga0116175, IMG submission 89802) | Active sludge microbial communities of municipal wastewater-treating anaerobic digesters from USA - AD_UKC125_MetaG | ecosystem: Engineered > Bioreactor > Anaerobic > Digestate | place: USA... | reverse complement strand
GTGGCCTGGTGCGGGTGAGCTGGGAGGAGGCCATTGATATCGCCGCCGCCGCACACGTACACACCATCAAGAAGTACGGCCCCGACCGGTGCGCCGGATTCTCCCCGATCCCCGCCATGTCGATGGTCTCGCATTGTGTGGGAACACGATTCATTCAGCTCATCGGCGGCGTGATGACCTCGTTCTACGACTGGTACGCCGACCTTCCGGTCGCCAGCCCGCAGGTGTTCGGTGATCAGACCGATGTACCCGAGTCCGGCGACTGGTGGGATGCCACCTATCTGATGATGTGGGGATCCAACGTGCCGGTCACCCGCACACCCGACGCCCACTGGATGGCCGAGGTCCGTTACCGGGGCACCAAGGTGGTCACCGTCAGCCCCGACTACGCCGACAACACCAAGTTCGCCGATGAATGGCTGCCGGCGCAGGCCGGCACCGATGCCGCCCTGGCGATGGCGATGGGACACGTGATTCTCACGGAGTTCTTCGTCGAGCGGCGCACCGGGTTCTTCGACAAGTATGTGCGCACCTACACCGATCTGCCGTTCCTGATCCACCTCGACGAACACGAAACCGGTTATGTTCCAGGGAAGTTCGTGACAGAAGAAGACCTCGACGGGGATAGCGGGGGTGCGGACAGTGCGAATGCAGAAGGTGAGGACGCGGCGTGGCGGACCGTGCTGCTCGATGAGAGCACCGGAGCGCCGGTGGTTCCCAACGGATCCATGGGTTTCCGGTACTCGGCCGACGGCAACGGCAGATGGAACCTCGACCTCGAAGGCGTCACCCCGGCCCTGACCCTGTTCGAACGCCCCGAGGCGCAGGCGGTTCCGGTGTCGTTCCCCGCGTTCGACACCCCGGACGGCAGCGGGGTGATCACCTCCCGCGGGGTGCCCGCGGTGCGGGTCAACGGTCACCTGGTCACCACCGTCTTCGACCTGATGCTCGCACAATACGGTGTCGCCCGCGACGGACTGCCCGGACGGTGGCCCACCGGCTACGACGACGCGAACGCACCGTACACCCCGGCCTGGCAGGCCGAGATCACCAGCGTGCCCGCCGAGGCGGCGATCCGGGTGGCCCGAGAGTTCGCCCGCAACGCGGTCGATTCCGACGGTCGTTCGATGATCATCATGGGTGCCGGCATCTGCCAGTGGTTCCACGGCGACGCCACCTATCGCGCCATTCTCACCCTGCTGATCCTCACCGGCTGCATGGGCCGCAACGGTGGGGGGTGGGCCCACTACGTGGGGCAGGAGAAGTGCCGCCCCATCACCGGCTGGATATCGCTTGCCAACGCGCTGGACTGGTCGCGGCCGCCCCGCACCATGACCGGCACGTCGTACTGGTACATGCACACCGGTCAGTGGCGCAACGACGGCTACTCGACCGCATCGCTGGCCTCGCCGCTGGCGACCGGCTCCCTGGGCGACAAACACACCGCCGACGCGATCGCCCAGTCGGCGCGGCTGGGCTGGATGCCGTTCTACCCACAGTTCGGCAGCAACCCGCTCGATGTGGGCGAGGCGGCGGCGGCCGCCGTCGAGGCCGGCACCGCCGACAGCCCCGCATCCTATGTGGCCACGCGGCTGCGGGACGGTTCGCTCACGCCCGCGATCAACGACGTCGACGCCCCGGAGAATTGGCCGCGCACTCTGGTGCTGTGGCGGTCCAATCTGCTCGGATCCTCAGCCAAGGGCAACGAATACTTCCTGCGCACCCTGCTCGGCACCCATCACAACGTGCTCGGTCACGAGAACCCGAACACACCTCGGCCCGTCGACATCGCCTGGCACGACGACCCACCCGAGGGCAAGCTCGATCTGCTGCTGTCGGCGGACTTCCGGATGACCTCCACCACCCTGCTCTCGGATGTGGTGCTACCGGCGGCCACCTGGTACGAGAAACACGATCTGTCCTCCACCGACATGCATCCGTACGTCCACGCCTTCTCCCCCGCGATCGATCCGCCGTGGGAGGCAAAAACCGACTTCGACCTGTTCCACGCTCTGGCACAAAGGCTCTCAGACCTGTCCCGCAAGCACCTGGGTGTGCGCAAGGATCTGGTGAGTGTGCCCGTGCAGCACGACACCCCCGGTGAGATGGCGCAACCGCACGGGCGGGTCGCCGACTGGCGCGACGGTGAACATCCGGTGCGACCGGGGCGGAACGCACCCAATTTCGTGGTGGCCGAACGCGATTACACGGCGATCGCCGACAAGCTGGCCTCGATCGGGCCACTCGCCGACAAGCTCGGTTTCACCGTCAAGAACGTCACCTTCGACCTCACCGAGCAGACCGGGAAGCTGGCCACGTCGAACGGGGTGATGCTCGGCGGCGCCGGCGACGGCCGGCCCGCCATCGACACCGACGCCAAACTCGCCGAGGCCATCCTCACACTGTCGGGCACCACCAACGGCGAACTCGCCGTGCAGGGTTTCCGCACCCTGCAACAGCGCGTCGGCTTCCTGCTCGACGACCTGGCCCGCGGATCGGAGGAAAAGCGGATCACCTTCGCCGACACCCAACGCGCCCCCGTCCCGGTGATCACCTCGCCCGAGTGGTCCGGGTCCGAGACGGGCGGACGGCGATACGCCCCGTTCACGGTCAACATCGAGCGACTCAAACCTTTTCACACCCTCACCGGCCGGATGCACTTCTACCTCGACCACGACTGGATGATCGATACCGGCGAGTCGTTGCCCACCTACCGGCCGCCACTGGACATGCACCGGCTCTTCGCCGAGCCGACACTGGGACCCGATGGTGCCCAACAGATCACGGTCCGCTACCTGACCCCGCATTCCAAGTGGTCGATCCATTCGGAGTACCAGGACAACCTGTTCATGCTGTCACTGTCGCGCGGCGGCCCGACGGCCTGGATGAGCCCCGACGACGCCGCCGCCATCGACGTCGCCGACAACGACTGGATCGAATGCACCAACGCCAACGGGGTGCTGGTGTGCCGGGCCGTCGTCAGCCACCGCATGCCGAAAGGTGTTATATACGTGCATCACGCTCAGGAACGCACCATCGACGTACCCAAGTCCGAGGCCACCGGACGGCGCGGCGGCATCCACAATTCGGTGACCCGGCTGCTGGTCAAACCCACCCACTTGATCGGCGGGTACGCCCAACTCTCGTACGCCTTCAACTATCTCGGGCCCACCGGAAACCAGCGCGACATGGTGTCGACGATCCGCAAACGCAACCAGGAGGTGACCTACTGATGCGCGTCATGGCTCAGGTCGGGATGGTGATGAATCTCGACAAATGCATCGGCTGCCATACCTGCTCGGTCACCTGCAAGCAGGCCTGGACCAACCGGGCGGGGACCGAGTATGTGTGGTTCAACAACGTGGAAACCCGTCCCGGACAGGGCTATCCACGGCAATACGAGGATCAGCGGAAGTGGCGCGGCGGCTGGCGGCTCAACCGTCGCGGCAAGCTACGGCTACGCACCGGTGGTCGGCTCCAGAAGCTGCTGACCCTGTTCGCCAGCCCCGTACAGCCCACCATCAACGACTACTACGAACCGTGGACCTACGACTACCAGACCCTCGTCGAGGCGCCGCTGGGCGACGACTTTCCCGTCGCCCGGCCCAAATCACTGCTCACCGGCCAGGACATGCAAGTCTCCTGGTCGGCCAACTGGGACGACAATCTCGGCGGCACGACCGAACTCGGCCACCTCGATCCGATCGTCGCCAAGCTCCGCAAAGAGTCCGAGGATGCGATCAAGTTCAGCTTCGAGCAGACCTTCATGTTCTACCTGCCGCGCATCTGCGAACACTGCCTCAACCCCTCATGTATGGCCTCGTGCCCCTCCGGGGCGATCTACAAGCGCAGCGAGGACGGCATCGTGCTGGTCGACCAGGATCAATGCCGCGGCTGGCGGCAATGCATCACCGGCTGTCCGTACAAGAAGATCTACTTCAACCACAAATCCGGAAAAGCGGAGAAGTGCACCCTCTGCTACCCGCGCGTGGAGGCCGGGCTGCCGACGGTGTGTTCGGAGACCTGCGTCGGCCGGCTGCGGTATCTCGGGGTGTTCCTCTACGACGCCGACGCGGTGACGGCGGCGGCGTCGACACCCGACGAGAAGGACCTGTACCGGGCGCAACTCGACCTGCTGCTCGATCCGAACGATCCGACGATCATCGCCGCCGCCCGCGAGAACGGTATCAGCGACGACTGGCTGGCCGCGGCCCGGCGGTCACCGGTGTACGCGCTGGCCAAGAAGTACAAGGTGGCGCTGCCGCTGCATCCGGAATACCGCACCATGCCGATGGTCTGGTACGTCCCGCCGCTCTCGCCCATCGTCGATCTGTTGGCCGATCAGGGCCACGACGCCGAATCGCACACCACCCTGTTCGGCGCCATCGACGCGCTGCGGATTCCGGTGGACTACCTGGCCGAGCTGTTCACCGCAGGTGACACCACCATCGTCGACGGGGTGCTGCGCAAGCTGGCCGCGATGCGCTCGTACATGCGTGATATCACCCTCGGCCGCGAGACACGGCCCGAGATCCCGGCCGCGGTCGGCATGACCGAGGAGCAGGTGTACGAGATGTACCGACTGCTCGCCATCGCCAAATACGATGACCGCTATGTGATTCCGACCGCGCACAGCGAACAGGCCGGTGGTCTCGATGAGACGGCGTGTTCGCTCGACTACGACGGCGGCCCCGGAATGTTCGACTCCGGCATGTTCGGGGAGGCCAGCGGACGCCCGGCGCCGGTGTCGGTGGAAACCTTCCACGCCCTGCGTCAGCGACAGACCAGTGATTCCCCCACCGGGAAGTCCGCGCTCGCCGGACGCACCAACCTGCTCAACTGGGACGGCAACGGCGCACCGGCGGGACTATTCCCGGAGAAGGCGCCACGGACATGAGAATTCCTCTGCTGCAACACAAACCCGCGATATCGGACTGGCGGATCGTCCATCAGGGCGCGTCGTGGTGCCTGAGCTACCCCGACGAGAGGCTGCTGGGACTACTGCCACTGATCCGCTCGGCCCTCGACGAACAACCGCGCAGCGGGCCGGTGGCGTTGCTCGGCAACGTCGTCGAGGCCCTGCTGCGCGCCGACCCCGACGAACTGTGCCACGCATACGTGGATGTGTTCGACCTGTCTCGCAATCACACCCTGTACCTGACATATTGGACCGACGGCGATACCAGGCGGCGCGGTGAGTCGCTCGGCGCGGTCAAACAGCTCTACCGCGACAGCGGTTTCGTCACCGACCTGCGCGGCGAACTGCCCGACCATCTGCCCATCGTGTTGGAGTTCACCGCCCGCGCGGACCAGGAGCGGGGCCTGCAACTCCTCACCCGCTATCGCGGCGCACTCGAGCAGATCGAACGGGCACTACGCGACCGGGGCAGCCTGTACTCCGACGCCCTCACCGCCGTCATCGCCACCTTGCCCGACACCCCATCTGACCTGAATCCGATTGCGCAACACCGCACACCGTTCGAATCCGTCGGACTCGAACCGTACGATCCCCGGCTGCTTCCGCTACAGCCGACGCAAGCACCGAACCGGAGATAGCAAACATGGAAGTCTTTCTGTGGGGTGTGATCCCCTACGTGACACTGCTTCTGGTGATCGGCGGTACCATCTGGCGCTACCGGTTCGATCGATTCGGCTGGACCACGCGGTCATCGGAGCTGTACGAGTCACGGCTGCTGCGCATCGCCTCCCCGCTGTTCCACTACGGCATCCTGGTGGTGATCGCCGGTCACGCCATCGGCCTGGTGATCCCCGAATCATGGACCGAGTTCTTCGGCATCTCCGAGGATCTGTACCACTGGACGGCCGCGATCTCCGGCCTCATCGCCGCCGCCGCCACGGTAGTCGGATGCGCACTGCTGATCTACCGGCGCCGGCGCACCGGACCGGTGTTCATGGCCACCACCCGCAACGACAAACTGATGTACGTGGTCCTGGTGTCGGCACTGCTCGCGGGCACGTTCATCACGCTCGTCGGCACCGTTGACCCGCACGGGGTCGGCGTCAACTACCGGGAAACCGTTGCCCCGTGGTTCCGGTCGATCTTCTTTCTGCAGCCCGACATCGACGCGATGTCGCAAGCCCCCTTGCGTTTTCATGTACACGTTCTGGTCGGTATGGCCCTGTTCTGCCTCGTCCCGTTCACCCGTCTCATTCACATCTTCACCGCGCCACTGCACTACCTGTTCCGCCCCTACATCGTCTACCGCAGCCGTGACCCGCATCCCGCACCGGGTGCCCGGCCCACCAGGCGTGGTTGGGCTCCCGTCGGAGTGAAGGACCGCGACCGATGACCACCGCAACCCCCGCACCCCCGATCACCTCCCGCGCCCAGGCCACCAACCTGGCACTGGCGACCCTGGCCTTCACCGTCAGCTTCTGGGCGTGGAACCTGGTGGGGCCGTTGGCCATCACGTACGCAGCCGACCTCGGCCTGTCGGCGGGCCAGAAGTCGGTGCTGGTGGCGATCCCCATCCTCGTCGGCTCCCTCGGCCGCATCATCACCGGCGCGCTCACCGACCGCTACGGCGGCCGCACCATGTTCCCGGCGCTGCTGATCGCCACCGTGCCGTTCGTACTGCTCATCGCCGTCGCCGGTGAACTCGACAGCTACTGGCTGCTGCTGGTGGCCGGATTCTTCCTCGGTGTCGGCGGCACCACCTTCGCCGTCGGCATCCCGTTCGTCAACGCCTGGTACGACCCGTCCAGACGTGGTTTCGCGACCGGCGTTTTCGGTGCGGGCATGGGGGGCACCGCACTGTCGGCGTTCTTCACCCCGCGCTTCGTCGACTGGTTCGGTTACTTCACCACCCACGTCATCATCGCCGTCGTACTCGTCGTGGTGGCCGTGATCTGCCGGGCATTCATGCGTGATTCACCCCGCTGGGCACCCAACCACGACCCGGTGCTGCCGAAATTGGTCGGCGCCGCGAAACTGCCCATCACTTGGGAGATGGGTTTCCTGTACGCGGCGGCGTTCGGCGGATTCGTCGCCTTCTCCACCTATCTGCCCACCTACCTCAACGACGTCTACTCCATCGACACCCAGGGCGCCGGCACCCGCACCGCCGGATTCGCCATCGCAGCCGTGATCGCCCGCCCCGCCGGCGGTGTGCTCGCCGACAGATACGGCCCCCGCCTGATCACCTTCATTTCGTGTGCGGGCGCCGCGGTTCTGGCGATTTGGATGCTCACCAAGCCACCCCTGGAGATTCCCGCCGGCATCGACTTCGTGCTGATGGCGCTGTTCATGGGCCTGGGATCCGGCTCGGTGTTCACCTGGGTCGCCCAGGTCGCCCCGCCCGAACGCGTCGGATCGGTCACCGGAATCGTCGGCGCCGCCGGCGGGCTTGGCGGCTTCTTCCCGCCGATGGTCATGGGCGCCACCTACGACGCCGACGCCCACAGCTACACCCTCGGCCTGGCGCTCCTGTCTGCCTTCGCCGTGGCCGCAGCCCTGACCACCGCCTTCGTCATCCGTAAGCAAGACCGCACCTGAGGAAAATCGCCGAGGAGCCCGCCGCGATCAGCTCGACGAGTCGAAAATGTGGCTCGGGCCATCTCAGCGCGGCAACAGAACAATCGCGACGCCGAGCGACGGCGCGCGGGACAGTCGCGCGTCGGCGGTGATCAGCTCGGCATCCAGTAATTGCGCCGTCGCCATGTAGAACGCATCGGAGGTTCGCAGAGATTTCCGCAATCTCCGCGAATCGGGAAATCTGAACGCTCTGAGCGCGGCATAGCGGCACCGTCCACAACGCCGCGACGGCACGCTCGGCTTCTGCGGAACTGATCTGCGCGGTACGTTCGAGCCGCCATATCGGGGAGCTGACTTCCATGTCGATCACCGGCGGCGCCCACAGCTCGCCTGCGGACATCGCGGTGAGGGCCGCGTCCTGCCGATCCGATGGGAGAACGGAGTCGATCAGGGCGCTCGCGTCGACAACCCGCCTCATGGCTCGGTGTCGTACTCCTCGCGGACCGTGTCGAGCGCACCGATAGTGTTGATAGGTCGCCGGGTCCATCGCCCCGGACGCCGGCCGCCCAGTCGGCGAACAATGGGCGACGGGACTTGACCCCGGAAAAGTGGACACGGTTAGCTTGATTGCTGACTTGCCAATGACCTGATCTCGAAGTCGATGGGCGAGATCATGCCCAACGCCGCGTGCCTCCTGCCATGGTTGTAGAATCGGATGTACTTGTCAAGTCCCGCAGTGAGATTCGCGTAGGTAGTGAACGCGTGGCGCTTGTAGTACTCGTGCTTGACGGTCGACCACAGCGATTCGGCACCGGCTTTGTCCCAGCAGATCCCCGTTGCCCCCATTGAGCGCCGCAAGCGGTGCTTGCCGCAGACCGCGGCCATGTCGTAGCCGGTGTACTGGCTGCCCCGGTCCGAATGCAGGATGGTGCCGGCCACCGACCCGCCACGGGTGAACACCGCAGCGTCCACGGCGGCCTCGACCAACTCGGTTCGCATGTGATCAGCCAGCGACCAGCCCAGTACCCGACGTGAGTGTTTGTAAACGACCGACGCGTCCTGGACATGCTGACATCCTCCCAGCAGGACCCTTCGCCCCGCTATCTCAGGTGTCCACTCAAACCGGGGAGGTTCAGGTGTTAGATTCTGTCTGCGGGCAGGATCGTGAAGCTGTCGAATCCCGAAGTCAACGGAACGATCGCCCTAAAGTCACGCTGATCCAAGGTGAAGATGCGGTTGGTGCCGAAATTGTCGGCGATCACCACGCCCACCGCATCCGCCAGATCCAGCCTCAAGTCCGCGTATCGCTGTCGAACGCGCGCCGCCGCGGTGAGGTCGTCGTTCGAGACGGCGGCAAGCACGTAGTCGCCGTCGGCGATCCTGTCGGTGAGGGACTCAACAGCAAGTACCGCGGCCCGGTACCCCACATCACGGTGAACGAGGTGATCAAGTTCGGCAAGAACGAATGGCGAGATCACCATCCGCTCCGCGGCCATCACCTCCTGAGCACGCACGTGTTCGTCCTGGTCAGCGTCGAAGTGCGCGAAGAGCGCCGACGTATCGGCGATGACGATCATCGACGCGCGGCACGCTCGGCGATCTGCCCGACCAAATCCTCCCGCAGCTCGTCGACAGTCCGACTACGTCCGCTCCGGAAGACCGGAAACGGTTTCGCCTGCCGGGGCCGACGACTCTCGTCGAGCAGCTTGGTCACTCCTCTGCGGATGAGTTCGGCCTTGCTGACGCCCTCAGCCTTCGCCTCGGCCTCCAGCCTCTGGTCGAGTTCTTCCGGCAGGTACACCGTGGTCTTGTGCATGCCATATATGGTACCTGCTGTTGCCGGGCCAGTGGTCTTCTCCGCATCCGGCGACGACACACGGCCCATACTTTGCAGACAGTACGGCGAGCTCAGTGCGGGAGCACGACGATCGGGATGACGAGCGAGGGAGCGCGGGACAGCCGCGCATCGGCGGTGATCAGCTCGGCATGCAGTAGCTGTGCCGTCGCCACATAGAACGCATCGGAGACTCGCAGGGATTTCCGCAATCTCCATGCCGCACGGGATATCTGCCCGTTCTGCGCACGACGCAACGGCACCGTCCACAGCGCCGCGACGGCACGCTCAGCTTCGCCGGAACTGATCTGCGCGGTGCGTTCAAGCCGCCATATCGCGGAGCTGACCTCCATGTCGATGACCGCCGGCGCCCATAGCTCACGTCCCGACATTGCGGCGAGGGCTGCGTCCTGGCGATCCGATGGGAGAAGTGAGTCGATCAGGGCGCTCGCGTCGACAACCCGCCTCATGTTTGAGCGTCGGCGGCGTCGTACTCCTCGCGAACCGCGTCGAGTGCACCGACAGTGTCGATGGGCCGCCGTGGTCCGTCGCCCCGGATGGCGTCGGCCCAGTCATCGAACAGCGGCCGGCTCAGATCGTCACGCAACAGTCTGGTGACGTACTCGGACATCGACATATCCAGCCGCGCCGACCGCTCACTGAGCAGCGCGTGCAACTCGTCCGGGAGGTTCCGAATCTGAAGGGTGCTCACTACATGAGACTATCATGCTACTTTCATGCATCAGGTTTCGGCACTATGCTGAGTCATCTCTTTCTCCCCTGTTGTTCAGTTGCTCGGCCGCGATACAAGGTGCCATCATCTCGTTGACGGTGTGGATCGCGGCGGTTCGCTTGACCGACGGATACTTCTACCTCACCCACTGCCGCTTGGTCGACGCGCAACGTCTGGTGCGTACGTACGTCTTCTCCGGTAGGGTCGGACTTGTTGTCGCACTGCTTGATTCTCACCAGATCACAGGCGATTCGCACCAGGAGGGCATGACTCCGCAGCTCGTCGGCCGATTCGTTGATGGGGACGGCATCCTGATCCCCGAGGTCCGGAACGTTAGCGGAGGAGTCACGAGGGGCACGTGACCTATTGCTTCGCAACGGGTTTGAGGTCCTAAGCAAGCGATGATGACGTCGTAGTGCTCACGACCGCCACTCAGGTTGCTGTTGATCCCGGAAACCGGGTTCAACGGCAACCTGAAACGGCCACAACGCCGACAGCCCCCATCTTCGAGACGAAGGTGGGAGCTGTCGGTGGTTTCGAGGTCGGCTCAGCGAGCCGGGCGGGTCACCAGCTGGACTTTTGCACGCCCGGCAGTTCGCCGGCGTGGGCCATGTCGCGCAGGCACACGCGGCACAGGCCGAACTTGCGGTACACCGAGTGCGGGCGGCCGCACTTGTTGCAGCGGGTGTAGCCGCGCACGGCGAACTTCGGCTTCTTGTTGGCCTTGTTGACCAGAGCCTTCTTTGCCATGTCAGGCCTCCTTGGCGTTGTTGTCTTTGAACGGGAAGCCGAGGTGACGCAGCAGCGCACGGCCTTCGTCGTCATTGGTGGCGGTGGTGACGACAGTGATGTCCATACCGCGCGGACGATCGATCTTGTCGATGTTGATCTCATGGAACATCGACTGCTCGTTCAGGCCGAACGTGTAGTTGCCGTTGCCGTCGAACTGACGGTCCGACAGGCCACGGAAGTCGCGGATACGCGGCAGTGCGATCGACACGAGGCGGTCGAGGAACTCCCACATCCGGTCGCCACGCAGGGTGACGCGGGCGCCGATCGGCATGCCCTCACGCAGCTTGAACTGCGCGATCGACTTGCGGGCGCGACGGATCTCCGGACGCTGACCGGTGATCAGCTCCAGGTCGGC
>Ga0116175_1002444_pt1 | contig 11238 bp, 11 predicted proteins | sample AD_UKC125_MetaG_FD_89802 | JGI IMG/M metagenome (GOLD analysis project Ga0116175, IMG submission 89802) | Active sludge microbial communities of municipal wastewater-treating anaerobic digesters from USA - AD_UKC125_MetaG | ecosystem: Engineered > Bioreactor > Anaerobic > Digestate | place: USA... | reverse complement strand
TTGGTGCTGTAGTAGTGGCCGCTTTACTTTCGTTTGGCACGGAGATTGCCGCAGTTTCAGCTTGGTGAGAGGTGTCTGCGGTCGATGTACTTGTTGGTTTAGTTTCAGTAATGGCGGATACGGGGGCGGCCGGAGTCGTATTGTCTACCGAAGTAGCATGATGGCTTTCGACAATAGATTCAGACTCTTCTGTGCCAGAAGAGCTACCACCACCGCCGCCGCCGCCGCCGCCGGCAGCTGCGCCTACGCCAGATACCAGTAGGGCTGAGCCGATGGCTTTCCACGGCACAGCAGAGGCTGAAGGAGCCGCGACAGCATTGATTTCGGCAGCTAGCGCAGTTTGGCTGGCGGCATCGCTGGCTACAGCGGTTTCAGTGTTGAAGGCATAGACATAACCAGCATCATAGTAGCTGTCGGCAGTCAGAGAATAGTCGTTGAAATCGAGAAAAGCTTGCTCTAATTGTTCAACAAAAGCAGAGTCTGAAGTGGAGGGGGGTAAAGATTCGGAAATTGCCTGTTTCCATACCAAATCGTTGATGGGGTTGAGCGCTTGGATATCGGCAGGCAAAACAGAAGGCGCGTTTGTGGAGGTAATGTGTTTGGAATGATGCATGATCGCGATTCTTTTTCGTAAAATTTTTATTCAAAAGTACCGGAATCAACGAAACGCACCAAGACCACGCGCTATAGCGGAAAAACTTATTCTCACCACTAGGCCGCAAGCCGCAGACAGTACTGTTAGTACAGAACCGATTCAGTTGCCGCTTTATAGCGGTTTACGAAATCGATCTCTTTGAGCTTGGGCGCAGTAACGCCGTAGTGAAGTAAGTTTTTGTGCTATATAGAAAAATAAAGCTTTTAGCTATAAGAGTTAGCAACGCAATAATGGTATGAGTAAACGTTTTCCCGGATTTTATTTCTGTCTAATGACCAGTCGGTGGTGTTTTTTATATTTTGACTGAGACAGCTGTTACCCTAATTCCTAAAAAAGCGATAGATAAAAGGTCGTTTTTTTAGATGATCGGATTATATCGCTATGCTTCTAAAAGTGTTTCACTGTTTGTTTGGTTTAACAAACAAATAATATTTTTAACAATATTTAAAGATTTGTGTTGTGTTTCCTGCAAGTAAGGCGGTATTGTGCCATTTACTTGATGTTAGGGTGTGCTTATGCAGATTTGATTCTATTGAAGAGGATGTGATTTTCAGTGGATTTTATATAAAAATGCCTGTCTGAAAGGTGTTTGAGCTTTGCAGAAACACACTTTATTGTTTTTCAGACAGGCATTGATGTTTTGATGGTTTAAACGGTCAGCGTTTGGCTTTTTTGCGTTTTAACTGATCGTGTATTTCGCACGAATCCCCATAGTCTTCTTCGCAAGCTTGGCTGTACAGTTTACGGGCTTTATTGATGTCTTTTTTTACGCCATAACCGTTGCGGTAAGTCTCAGCCAAGTTGTATATGGCGGTAAGGTCGTCGCCATTCGCGGCGATTTCCAACCATTTTTTAGATTGTGTGTAATCTTGTTCTGCGCCTTCACCATTTAAATAGATATAGCCTAAGTAGGAGGCCGCTCTGATGCGTTCCGAGGAATCCGCCGGCGCTTGTTCTGCCAGCTTCAGGAATAAATCAAATGCTTTTTTCGGATTGTAGTTGGGGTTGTCTTCGTTGTAATAGAGTTCGGCTAAGTACAGTTGACCTAAGGGGTGGCCGCGATCTGCATCGGTTTGATACCACTTGGCCGCTTCATCCCAATCGACTTTAACGTCGTGAATGCCGTCGCGGTAAATATCACCCAAACGGAGGGTGGATAGCTGGTAGTTTCCTTGCGCGGCTTTTTTCAGAAACTCTATGCCTTTGGCTACGTCTTGTTTCACGCCGTCACCTTCGGTATAGAGCCAGCCGAGGAAATGGTTGGCCAACGGATCGTTGGGTTCGAGCTTCAGGGCGTGTTCGTAATACACCCGCGCTTTTACATAGTCGGTGGCCAGCGGGCCGCAATCGTCAAACAGGTAGCCGATTTGGCTGTATGCTTTGTAATAGCCTTGTTTAGCCGATTTTTCATACCAATCCAGCGCTTTTTCCGGATCGTATTCCAAATCGCCCAATCCATTTTCATAGGCCCAACCTAAGCGGTATTGCGCCACACGATCACCTTGTTCGGCTTGTTTTTGGTAGGTGGCGACTTGTTCTGTGGTGTAGCTGTCCGGTTCCGGTGGATCCATCGCCCAAGCGGAAACGCTGAGGGAAAGGAATAGTGAAGCCAGTAAGGTGTGCAGCAGTTTTTTCATCATTTTTCCGTTATCTTTAATGTTTTTTGAAGAAGTTGTTAAGTTTTGATAAGAATGACGGGATTGTAAGAAAATATTGAGACGTTTGTCTACTGCCCTGATGGATGTATGATTTTAAGGATAATAGGTTGTAATATAAATGCCTGTCTGAAAGAACGGATTTCAGACAGGCATTTAATCGTCAAACGGTTAATTATTTTTTCAGACAGGCATGGTCTTGCATTACAATGACCATCGAATTTTTCCTTCTATATTGTTTACCATAAGGAACGCAGAGCGATGACTTGGAATGCGGTCGACAGCGCCGGTTTGTACGGTATCCGCCATTGGGGCGACGGTTATTTTTCGGTTTCGGGCGAAGGCCATGTGATGGTGCGGCCGAATCCGGAGAGCGAGGTGCCGGTTGATTTATACGGTTTAATCGGCGAGTTGACCGAGCGCGGCCAGGATTTGCCGATGCTGTTTCGCTTTCCCGATATTCTGCAAGATAGGGTATACCGTTTGTGCAAGGCGTTTAACCGTTCCATCCGTAAGCGTGATTATCAGGGTAAATACACTGCCATTTATCCGATTAAGGTGAATCAGCAGGAGAGTGTGGTCAAAAACATCATCGTGCCGAAAAACAATGAAGTGTCTATCGGCTTAGAAGCCGGTTCCAAACCGGAATTGATGATTGTATTAGCCTTTGCGCCTAAGGGCGGCACCATCGTCTGCAACGGTTATAAAGACCGCGAATTTATCCGTTTGGCCTTGATGGGGCAGCGGCTGGGTCATCAAGTATTTATCGTGATCGAGAAGGAAGCAGAAGTCGATTATGTGATTGAAGAGTCGGCTAAACTCGGCATCACCGCCAATATCGGCCTGCGCGTACGCCTGTCTTCATTGGCCGCCAGTAAATGGGCGGATACCGGTGGCGAAAAAGGCAAGTTTGGTTTGTCGTCCGCCCAGTTGATTTCCGCGGCGGAAAAACTGAAAGCCGCCGGTTTAGGCGAACAGGTGAAGTTGATGCACTTTCACATGGGTTCGCAAATTGCTAATATCGGCGATTACCGTGCCAGCTTTAAAGAAGCAGTGCGCTATTTTGCCGAATTGCGTGCGCTGGATTTGCCGATTGAATATGTGGATGTCGGCGGCGGTTTGGGGGTGGACTACGACGGTACCCACTCGCGCAACGCCAGTTCGATGAACTACGATATCGGTGAATATTCGCACGTAATCATTTCCATGTTGCAGGAATATTGCGACGAGCATCAGTTGCCGCACCCCAATGTGTTCAGCGAATCCGGCCGCGCGATGACTGCGCATCATGCGGTGTTGGTGATGAATGTAACCGATGTCGAACGCCTGCCGGAAGAAGTGCCCGAAATTGAAAACGCAGCCGAATTGTCGTTTGCCACACAAAAACTGGTGACTTTGCTGGAAAAAGGCATTGATACCGAGATGATTACCGAAACCTATTACCGTATCGGGCATTATCTGGCGGAAGTGCACGAGAACTATATGGAAGGCCGGATTAATCTGGCGGAAAAAGCGCTGGCTGAGCAGTTGCACGCCGTACTGTGCCGTCGCTTGAAACAAGGCTTACGTACCAGCCACCGTGCGCAACGGCAGGTGTATGATGATTTAACCGATAAGCTGGCCGACAAATATTTCTGTAATTTCAGCGTATTCCAAAGCCTGCCCGATACTTGGGCGATCGGCCAAGTCTTGCCGATTATGCCGATACACCGCTTAAACGAGCAACCGACCCGCCGTGCGGTGTTGCAGGATTTAACTTGTGATTCCGATGGCAAAGTCAGCCAGTATGTCGATCAGCAAAGCATAGAATCCAGTATGCCGATACACGAATTGAAAACCGGCGAGCCTTATGTACTTGGCGTGTTTTTAGTAGGCGCGTATCAGGAGATTCTCGGCGATATGCACAATCTGTTCGGCGATACCGATTCGGTAAACGTACACGTCGGCGACGACGGCAGCGTGTATTACAGTGGCATGGAAGAGCACGACAATATTGAAGACATGTTGCGCTATGTGCATTTGCAGCCGCAGGAAGTCATCAATAAATTTGAGGAAAAAACCCGTTGGGCAAAATTGAATGCCAGCGAGCGCAATCTTTATACCGCCGAATTTTTCCGTGCATTAAAACAGAGCAGTTATTTGAGTTTGGACGAGGAATAAGATAGAGCGAATGCCTGTCTGAAAGAATGCTGCTGCTTTTTAAAGGTTTTTGTTGTTTGATAAAAACAACATTATTTCAGGCGTTTATTACGGTGAAATCCGCTTGTTTGCAAAACAGGCTTGAATTGCAATGGGATTTTATGGTATAAATCGCGTTTTACTATTTTCATTACAGAAGTTTGGAGTCCAATCATGGCACGAGTTTGTAAAGTGACCGGTAAGCGCCCGATGAGCGGCAACAACGTGTCACACGCCAATAATAAAACCAAACGTCGTTTTTTGCCTAACTTGCAAACACGCCGTTTTTGGGTAGAAAGTGAAAACCGCTGGGTTCGTTTGCGCGTATCTAACGCTGCATTGCGTACCATCGACAAAGTCGGCATCGATGTAGTATTGGCCGATTTGCGCGCCCGCGGCGAAGCTTAATTTTAACCATAGATTAAGGATACAGAACCATGCGCGATAAAATCAAACTGGAATCTTCCGCCGGTACTGGTCACTTCTACACCACTACCAAAAACAAACGTACTATGCCCGGCAAGCTGGAAATCAAAAAATTTGACCCGGTAGCCCGCAAACACGTTATCTATAAAGAAACCAAGTTGAAATAAAATTGGTTTTGAATGATAGAAACCGCCAAGTAATTGGCGGTTTTTTCGTGGTGTAAAAACATGCTTATCCTTTTCCCCGCTTAGGTTGAGGCAAGGTAATGAGGCCTCTGTGCCTTTATTCTTGAGCGCTTGAATTGTGTTAAAAAAAGCAATAACAGGACGATCAGTAGAACTAAAAACCATGCTTTACGTCTGAGAACCATCAGATAATAGAGTTTGATAGAGAAGCCGGAGTAATCCGGTCAGATAATAAACACTTATACCGTCACTGCGATGAAGCAAATCGACAGATTATTTATGACGGTTTTTGTTGGAGCAAGCGTTATGAATCATAAAATGAACTTTATTCAGTTTAAGGGACTGGATTTGAAGTGGGACAATGCAGTAATAGTGACCGCAGCCCCTGAATCTAAGAAGGAAGAAGAGTTGGAACAACCCTTGACTTGGGATGTTATTGGCGCGCATGGCGGGCCGGATGATTTTTGCTTTGGCGGTTTTTTTCCTGCTACAGTCCACTGATCAAATACCATCAATAATGTACCGCCTTGCTGTTTTGGAGTAGGCAGTGTGAGGTGAAAGTACTTTGTTGCGAGCAAGCAGTCGCCATTATATAGTGGCGGCTGTTTTGGTTTTTGCAGTAGCGGTATCGGTTATCCGGCACTTCTACTATATAATAACAACTTTAAAAATAATTTAACTGACGGAATAATATGACCGAACAAGAATTACAAGACCTGGAACGCATGGTCGAAGTGGCGGTAAACGCCTTAGAAGATATTAAAGGCAAAGACATTTTGGTATTGGATACCAGTGATAAAACCCCGTTGTTTGCCCGCATGATTATTACCAGTGGCGACAGCACGCGCCAAGTGAAAGCATTGGCCAATAATGTGTCGGTGGATTTGAAGGCAGCCGGCTTTGAATTGCTCAGCAGCGAAGGCGAAAACTCAGGCGAATGGGCGCTGGTGGATGCCGGTGATCTGGTAGTACACGTAATGCTGCCGGCAGTGCGCGATTTTTACGACATCGAAGCGCTGTGGGGCGGCGAGAAACCCAGTTTCCACGCCGGAGCGGCCAAACCGTGGCATGCGGCGGACGGGCAATAATCGGATATTTGAAATACAAAAGCGATTGGCGACAGCAGTCTTCAGACTGTTTGTGCTTCCTATTGTCTATCGATAAAGCAATGAAATGCCTGTCTGAAAGCATTCGATGAACATTACCGTATTGGCGGTCGGCACCAAAATGCCGCGTTGGGTGGATGAAGCGGTGGCGGAATACGCCAAGCGCTTCGGGCGTGACGTGCATTATGTGTTGAAAGAAATCAAACCGGAAAAGCGCGGTGCAGGTGTGAATGCCGCGCAAGGCATGGCGGCGGAAGAAAAGCGGATTCTCGCAGAAATTCCCGAGCAGGCTTATCTAGTGGTGCTGGACGAACGCGGCAAAGCGCCGACTTCGGTAGAGTTGGCGGGTTATCTGCAACAATGGCAGCAAAACGGCGAGCATGTGTGTTTTGTTATCGGCGGCGCCGACGGCATGACGGATACCTTAAAACAAAAAGCCCGCATGATGATGCGCCTGTCCAGCCTGACTTTGCCGCACGGCATGGTACGGGTGTTGCTGACTGAACAACTTTATCGCGCAGTGTCGATTTTGCACAACCATCCCTATCATCGCGAATAATTTTGCAGAAAATGGCAACAGAGTGTTGACGCTTTTCTGAAATGTCTTTATAGTTACGGTCTTCAATTCCCTGATAGCTCAGTCGGTAGAGCGACGGACTGTTAATCCGCAGGTCCCTGGTTCGAGCCCAGGTCGGGGAGCCAAATGAAAAAGCCCTGAATCGTTTTTGATTCAGGGCTTTTGCTATTGTGTTGTTGGATTTTTGTGGCAGTTTATAAAGCACTCTATTTTTCAGACAGGCATCAGTAATATTCTGTTTTAGTTGTCGGTATCCGGTTTATGTTGAGTCTGGTATGCCTGTCTGAAAAATAAGTGGCGTCGATAGGGCAATGCTGCTGTTTGCAAGGGTTCCGCTGTGCAGAAATTCGGGCGATAATGAAGCTCGACAAAATGATAACAGTACATACGGCAGAATTCGTGATGAAACACTCAATCGGCGCAAGGTGGCGCAGGCTGACCTTTAAGATTTCCCATAAAATCCAGCAAACCCGACGGCTATCGCGCAAAACGGTGGCGCTGGGTTTTCTACTGGCCGGAGCCACGCTGGTGGCGGTGGTGTCTATGGTGTTTGCTCATTTGGCTGATTATGCGCTGACATTGAATGCGCAGTTGGTGGCACGTTATCCTTGGTTTGCCTGGCTGGCTATGCCGCTGGGCTTTATGCTGATTGTTTGGTTTACCCGCCGCTATGCGCCTTATACCGTCGGCAGCGGCATACCGCAGGTGTTGGCTTCGTTGTCGCTGCCTTATGGGCCGAACAAAGGCCGCTTAATTAGTTTGCCGCAAACTTTGTTAAAAATTCCGCTCACTTTTTTCGGGATGCTGGTTGGTGCATCGATCGGGCGCGAGGGGCCGTCGGTGCAGGTGGGCGCGGCGGTGATGAGTGCTTGGGGCAAATGGTGTAAGAAACACGATTTGGCGTTTCGCGGTTTGCAGGAAAACGATTTGATTGCCGCCGGTGCGGCGGGCGGTTTGGCGGCGGCGTTTAATGCACCGCTGGCGGGGGTGGTGTTTGCCATCGAAGAATTGGGGCGTGGTGTATTGTTGCGCTGGGAGCGGCAGATTTTTATCGGTATTTTGGCGGCCGGTTTTGTGTTGGTGGCGCTGGAAGGTAATAATCCGCACTTTCGCGGTTTTACCGGTGTGCCGCTGCCGGATATGACTTTGTGGGTGCTCGGTTGCGCATTGGTCTGCGGTGTGGCGGGTGGCTTGTTTGCTCGTTTTCTGTTTAAAGGTGTCGGTTGGCTGTTGCCGGAGAACGGCAAAAAATGGGCAGCCAAACATCCTATTTTACTGGCCGGGTTGCTGGGCTTGCTGCTGGCGGCGTTGGGTACGCTGTATCAAGGTCAGCTGTATGGTACTGGTTATCTACAGGCTTCATCGGCGTTGCTGGGTGCGACTGACTTCCAACCCGGTGTGGCGTTGGCAAAATGGGTGGCCACTGTTTTATCTTATTGGGCTGGCCTTCCGGGCGGTATTTTTACCCCGAGCCTCACCATTGGCGCGATGATCGGCCAGCAAATTGCCGCATGGGGCGGCTCGGTTGATTATTCCGGCGTAATCGTGCTGGTGTGCATGACCGCTTTTCTGGCCGCCGCTACTCAATCGCCGCTCACCGCCAGCGTGGTGGTGATGGAGATGACAGGCAGCCAAAATCTGTTATTCTGGATGCTGGTCGGCTCGATTGTGGCTTCGCAGGTGTCGCGCCAGTTTAGCCCGAAACCGTTTTATCATGCTGTTGGCGCCCGTTTCCGCCAGCGCATTCAAGAAGAAACCCGTTCAGACAGGCCTGTTGCCGCTGAACCCAACCCCTCTACTAAGGAGCAAGCATAATGGCTGTAAACTTCAACGAAAAAAATGCGGATGAATTGCTGAGCATAGACGGCATTCAAGTGTTTGTCGGCCAGGCCGGTGTGAAAAAGCCCAACCATGACGACTTGACCTTAATGGTACTCGCGCCCGACAACAGCGTAGGCGCAGTGTTTACCCAAAACCGTTTTTGCGCCGCGCCGGTGCATATTTGCAAACAGCATTTGTTTGACGAAGACGGCGTACGCGCGTTGGTAATCAATACCGGCAATGCCAATGCCGGTACCGGTGCAGAAGGCCGCCAGCGCGCGGTGGCGATTTGCCAAGCGGTTGCCAAACAGATTAATTGCGCAGTTAGCCAAGTGTTGCCGTTTTCGACCGGCGTGATTCTCGAGCCGCTGCCCGCCGATAAGATCATCAATGCGCTGCCAGCGGTGAAGCCGGTAGGCTGGAACGACGCCGCACGCGCCATCATGACCACCGATACCGTACCCAAAGCCGCCAGCCGTGAAGGCCAAGTCGGCAATAATCACACCGTGCGCGCCACCGGTATCGCCAAAGGCGCGGGTATGATTCACCCCAATATGGCGACAATGCTCGGCTTCATCGCCTGCGACGCCAAAGTATCGCAGCCGATTTTGCAGCTGCTCACGCAGGAAGTCGCCGATATGTCGTTCAACAGCATTACGGTGGACGGCGATACTAGCACCAACGACAGTTTCGTCATCATCGCCACCGGCCGTTGCGGCCAGAGTGAAATCGACAACATCGCTGACCCGCGTTATCAGCAGTTGAAAGACTTGCTCGGTAGTCTCGCATTGGAGCTGGCGCAAGCCATCGTGCGCGACGGTGAAGGTGCCACCAAATTTATTACCATTCAAGTCGACAACGCCGCCAGCCGCGAAGATGCCCGCAAAATCGCTTACGCCATCGCCCATTCGCCGTTGGTGAAAACCGCTTTCTTCGCCAGCGATCCTAATTTAGGCCGCTTACTGGCCGCCATCGGCTATTCGGGTGTAGATGTGAACACCGATACCCTGCGGATGTGGTTGGGTGACGTATTGGTGGCGGAAGAGGGTGGCCGCGCCGCGAGTTATACCGAAGAAGCCGGCCAGAGGGTGATGAACGAAGCCGAAATCACCGTGCGCATCGATTTGCGCAGCGGTCGCGAAAGTGCCACCGTTTATACTTGCGATTTATCAAAAGAATATGTCGCGATTAATGCCGATTACCGTTCTTAAAGGTTAGAGGCGCAAAGCGGGTGGAATATATTGAAAATCGCCCGCTGCTATCAAATGCCTGTCTGAAAAATATTCAAGGAGAAAGCAGAAGTGAGCATCCCGTTAAATACCGATAACACCGTTTGCATCGTCGTCGATATCCAAGAACGCCTCGTTCCCGTGTTGAACAGCCATCAAGATTTTGTCGAAAAAACCTGCCAAATGTTGCAGGGTTTGCAGGCGCTGGAAATTCCCTTATTGGCAGCCGAGCAATACCCCAAAGGTTTGGGGCACACCGTAGCCTCCGTTAAAAACCAATTGGGCGATACCCCGGTATTCGAAAAAACCAACTTCTCTGTCTGGCAGCCCGATGCGGAAGCGTTTATCCGCCAACATCAGGCACGCAACATTATCCTGCTTGGTGTAGAGGCTCATGTGTGTATGTTGCAAACCGTTGCCGATTTACGCGCACAAGGTTTTGAAGTGTACATCCCGCTCGAATGCACCACCTCGCGCACCGTTCAGAATAAAGAAAACGGTTTGGCGCAAATGCAGGCAATGGGCGCGGTGGTCAGTAACATCGAAAGCCTGCTGTTTATGTTGTTGAAAGATGCCAAGCATCCTGCGTTCAAAACCATTTCTAAGTTGATCCAGTAGGAGCACTCTGATGGGGGATTACACCATTGCCCTAGCCGGCCAAGCCGATCTGGCGGCCATCGTTGAGATTTACAACAGCACCATCGAGAGCCGCCAGTCCACCGCCGACTTAGAACCGGTCAGCATTGCATCACGCCAAGCCTGGTTTGATGCCCATAGCGACCAACGCCCGATTTATAAATTAAGCAACAGCAGCGGCGACATCCTTGCTTGGGGCAGCTTCAGCGACTATTACCCGCGCCAAGCCTATCACATCAGCGCTGAAATCAGTATTTACGTGCGCCAAGATATGCGCGGTGTCGGTGTCGGCAAAATCCTGTTGCGCTACATGATAGAGCAAGCCCCTTCGCTGGATATTCGTAACATCATCGCCGTTATTTTCGGCCATAACCACGCCAGCATCCGATTGTTTGAGTCCTACGGTTTCGAGCGCTGGGGCAGATTGCCCGGAGTGTGCGATTTGGGAGAGCAAGTTGCCGATATCGTGATATTGGGTAAGCTGATTAAAGTTTAATTGATATTAAAAAGTGCCTGTCTGAAAGCTATTTCAGACAGGCATTTTCTTGAGAAACGAAAGGGGATAAAAAGAATTGCTTTATAAAACAGCGGATAATTGATTTTGTCTGGAAATATTGTGGGTAGGGAGTTGACGTTGTGTTGTTGGTTTGTGTATAGTTCGGTTCTTCGCTGCTGAGGCAGCAGCTGTTCTAGCCGGTTGGTTGATTTTTAGGTTGACTGATGAAAATAACGTGCTATAATGGCAGACTTGCTCTTTAACAAACAGATTA
>Ga0116175_1002443_pt1 | contig 11239 bp, 8 predicted proteins | sample AD_UKC125_MetaG_FD_89802 | JGI IMG/M metagenome (GOLD analysis project Ga0116175, IMG submission 89802) | Active sludge microbial communities of municipal wastewater-treating anaerobic digesters from USA - AD_UKC125_MetaG | ecosystem: Engineered > Bioreactor > Anaerobic > Digestate | place: USA... | reverse complement strand
TGTTCGTTGCGCGGATCGTAAAGCCCTTGGGGCGCCGGGTAACCCATCAAATTCTCATCCTGTCATAGGCCAGGCGCTGCTCCCCCGCAGCGGCCTTTGGCAAAAGCGCACGAATCACCCCGCCGCGATGCAGCGAGGGAGTGCGAATGTCCCCAATGGCGACAGGAATGCGTTTTTGCAACCGCGAAGGCGATTATGCGCGCGATTTTTGGCTCCGGCAGGAAGCCGGGCAGAACGAGGGGAATGGCGGTTTTGCGCGGCTCAGGCGGCGCCGCTGATCCGCTGGAGATTGGCCAGCGCATCGCGCAGGGCCTGTTCGGTATCCGCCGGGCTGGCCGCGGCGGGCCGAGGGGCGAGCGCGGTGGGCTGGAACGCCGTGTGGGCTTCGGGCGCATCGTCCGGCATGGAATCGTCCTCCGGGCCGTTGTCCGGAGCGTCTTCATCGCGCGGCTGGAACGGCTGCAGATTCAGCAGCGAGCTGTAGCCGGCATCGTCCGCGTCGCCGTCTTCCTCTTCCTCTGTTTCTTCTTCCCCATCGCTGTCGTCCGGCGTGGCCGGGGTCAGGCCGGCGGTGGAAAAGGGCTTGCGGTCATGGGCGGGCAGGGGCGTGAAAGCATCGTCTTGCCTCCCCAGCGGGAGCGAGAAAGGGGCGTCCTCCGCGTCGTCCTCGTACCCATCGGGGCTGTCGAAAGCGATCGGGCGCAGCGCGGCGGGAATTGGCATCGCCGCCTCCGCCAGTTCGCCGGAAAAAGGCGCATCGGCCGCGCGCGTGCGGCCCTGGCGATCCTGAATGGCGTGAGCGAGTCGCTCGACCAGTTCGGCCATGCCCAGTTGATCGAGCGGGCGCTGCATGATCGGCAGCGGTACGGCGGAAAAAGCAGGCGGGGGGGCGTCGTCGGGTGCCGCGAAAGCCGGGGCCGGATCGTAATCGCGATCCACGGCCGGCGGCGAAGGGGCTTCCTCCTCTGCCTCTGCCTCTGCTTCCGCCTCGGGAGCGGCAAATGCGGGGGCGGTGGTATCGTCGGCCGGTGCGTCGTGTTCCTCCGGCCATTCCGCGTCCGCTTCGTCTGATGAAGTCCACGCGACTTCGCCCGGCACGGCGGTTTCATCGAAGGCGAGGTCTTCCTCCACGATCGCCAGCGCGCGGCGGCGCCCGGCATGCGGCGCGGGCTCGGCCGCTTCGGGCGTGTTGTCGCCGAGCGCGTCGCGAATCGAGAGCGGCGGGCGGACGACTTTCGTGCGCCGGCCGAACAGCGAGGCGAATCCGCCCGTGGCCCGTTCGCCGGTGCGTTGCGCGGCGGCAATCCGGCGGGCGATGACCAGGCCGATCAGCACGCCCAGGCCGCTGGCGGCCACGGCGATCAGCACACGCGCGGTGAGGCCCAGCGGAGGGGCGGCGGCCGGAAGAAAGGCGGGCAGCCCGCTTGCGCCGACCAGCGATTCCACCACATGCCGGGGCAGCACCGCGCTGCCGAGTCCCAGCAGGGCGGCAAACCACAGGGCGACCATCGCGGCGAACAGCGGATGCGCGCTGATCGGTGCCCGTGCAGGCCTCTGGCTGGCGGATTTCTGCGTCGTCTGCACCACGGTGCCTGGAACCCCTATCGCTTGCGCCGATCCCCTCGTCTCCACGGAATCGCCGGTTCAGGCGGCTGCGGAAAGGGGCGGCATTGCCCGCTTGGCTAGCAGAACTTGGTAAACGTCTTGATAACGCCCCACGTTCCGCGCCCAATCGTGGTTCTGCCGCACATGCTCCTCCGCCCGCTCCCGCTGCGCAGGCCAATCCGCGCGGTGGGCAAGCAGCGCGGACAGCGCGGCCGCGCAATCCTGCGGATCGTCGGGCGCGAACAAGGTACCGGTCACGCCGTGAGTCATCAACTCGCGATGCCCGCCGACGTTCGAGGCGGCGACGAGCTTGCCCTGCGCCATGGCTTCCAGCGGCTTGAGCGGAGTGACCAGCTCGGTCAGGCGGCTGGCCTTGCGCGGATAGGCCATGATGTCCATCAGCGCGTAATAGCGCTCGACTTCGGCATGAGGCACTCGCCCGGTGAAGCGGATGGCGTGACGGACGGGCGATTCGTCCGCCTGGCGTTGCAGCCTGTCGGCCATCGGCCCGCCGCCGACCAGCAGCAGCCGGGCATCGGGATGATCGGCCAGCAGCGCGGGCATGGCCGCGATCAGATCGTCGATCCCCTCGTAATCGTAGAAGCTGCCGATGAAGCCGATCACCGGTCCGTCGCCCAGCCCCAGTTCCGCCGCCAGCGCCGGATCGCGCGGGGCCGGCGTGCCGAACAGGCCCAGATCGACGCCATTGGGCATGATCCCGATGCGCCCCGGATTGAAGCCGCGCGCGACCAGATCGTCACGCAGCCCATGGCAAATGGTCATCACGCAGTCGGCCCCGCTGACCACGCGATTTTCCAGCGCGCGGGTCATGCGGTATTTCAGCGATCCCTCGCGGCCGGTGCCGTTGCCCACGGCCGCATCTTCCCAGAAGGCGCGGATTTCATAGACCAGTGGAATGTCCCGCTTGCGTGCGATGCGCAGCGCCGCCATCCCGTCCAGCGCGGGGGAATGGGCATGCAGGATGTCCGGCCGCCAGGTGTCGCACAAGGCGTCGATGGCCTGGGCCAGCAGGCCGATCTCGCGCCATTCGCGCACGCCTGCGGGTCCGGTCGCGGCGCCGGGCGTGCGGTGGAATGTCAGGCCGTCGACCTCTTCGCACGCCGCCCCTCCGCCGGGGGGGCTTGCCGCGGTATGGCGCAGGCCGGTAATCCCGCGAACGTCCAGCCCCGCCGCGCGCTGCGCCGCCATGATCGCCCGGGTGCGGAAGGTGTAGCCGCTCTGCAGCGGCAGCGAATGGTCGAGAATGTGGAGAATCCGCGTCATGATGAGGCGTTTCCTGCCATGATAAGCTTAACGGGGCGTCAACCCGTGGCTGCTAGAGCGATTTCGCGGCAGAGGAAGCATCTGCCGACTTGGAAATCGCGGAAAACAAAAGACAATGAAAGCATGATCACTTCAGCTTTAAGCGGATCATGCTCTAGGCCACAATCGCCCGCAGGGAAACAGGGAATGCCCGCTTGATCGACTACTTCGCCATCGGCCTGACGCACGCCTTGCTGGCGCTCGCCGCGTGGCGGCTGGTGCAGCGGGCCGATCTCGACAATGCCGTGCCTCGGCGTATCCGCCCCGGCCGGCCGCGCGGCGATGCGGAACAGGCGCGCGGCGGAGAAGGCGCGGGCGATGCTTGAGCTTGCGCTGCTGGGGTTCTGGGCCGGGCTGCTGGCGCTCGGGCTCAAGCGGCCGTTCCTGTGGGTCATGGCCTATATCTACATCGATCTGTTCGCTCCGCAGCGGATCGGCTGGGCGATCCTGCCTTCCATCCCGCTTTCGCTGATCACGTTCGCCGCGGCCTTCGGCGGGTGGCTGGTGCTGGACAACAAGCAGGGCAGCCGCTTCACCCTGCGTCAGGGACTGATCCTGGCGCTGCTGCTCTATTGCGCGCTGTCGCTGCTCTGGGCCGACTTCCCGCTCGAAGCGCGCGAGAAATGGGCCTGGGTGTGGAAGGCGTTGGTCTTCGCCATGTTCCTGCCGCTCACGCTCACCACCCGCTTGCGGTTCGAAGCGATCGTCCTGACTTTTGTGCTGGCGGTGGGCGTGATCGCGATCGATGGCGGGATCAAGACCGTGCTGGGTGGCGGTGGCTACGGCACGCTGTCGTTCTTCGGCGTCAGCGACAACAGCGGGATCTACGAAGGCTCGATCGTGTCGACCGCCGCGATCTGCATCATTCCCCTGATCCTGTGGCTGGCGAAGCACGGCACGGTCTTCCCGCCCGACTGGCGGGTGCGGGTGTTCGCCGGGGCGCTGATTTTTTCCTGCCTGCTGATTCCGGTGGGCACCCAGGCGCGCACCGGCCTGCTGTGCATCGCCGTGCTCGGCACGCTGATGCTGCGCAGCGTCCGGCACCGGTTCCTCTACATGGGGTTCGTCGGCGTGGCGCTGATGGTGGCGGTGCCGTTCCTGCCGCAGAGCTTCACCGCGCGGATGGAAACGATCAAGGACCACCAGGGCGATCAGTCGGCTTCGACCCGGCTGGCGATCTGGAAATGGACGTTCGATTACGCGAAGGACAATCCGCTGGGCGGCGGTTTCAACGCCTATCTCGGCAACAGCGTCGATTTCCAGACCAAGTCGATCGTGTCCGATGGGACATCGACCACGGTCGAAACCCAGGAAGTGTCGGACAAGGGCCGGGCCTACCATTCGAGCTATTTCGAGATGCTGGGCGAGCAGGGGTGGATCGGCCTCTCGCTGTGGCTCACGCTGCAAGGGCTCGGGCTCTGGCAGATGGAGCGCATCCGGCGACGCTGGAAGGCCAGCCAGGATGAACGCGGGCAATGGTATGCCTCGCTGGCCACCGCGCTCCAGCACAGCCAGGCGGTCTATCTGGTCGGCGCGGCTTTCGTCGGCATCGCCTTCCAGCCGTTCATGTTCGTGATCGTCGGCCTGCAATGCGGGCTGTGGAGCCTGTGCCGGGCCGAAATGCGCCCAAGCCGGGGCGGCCGGGCGCTGCGCACCGGGCTCCCGCCCGATGCGCCTTCGCTGTCCCGCTGAAGCCTGCGCCGCGGGCCGTCAGGCGACGGCCTTGAGCGTCCTTTCCGAATGGGTCCGCATCCAGTCTTCCACGATGGGGGCGATCTGCTCGCGCCAGCGCTTGCCGTTGAAAATCCCGTAATGGCCGACTTTCAGCGCCAGATGGTACTTCTTCTTCGCGTCCGGCAGGTTGATCGCTAGGTCGATGGCGGCCTTGGTCTGGCCGATGCCGGAAATGTCGTCCCGCTCCCCCTCGACCGCGAGGATCGCGGTGTCGACGATCTTGCCGAGATCGACCTTGCGCCCGCGATACAGCAGCTCGCCCTTGGGCAGCGAATGATTCTGGAACACATGCTCGACCGTCTGGAGGTAGAATTCCGCCGTCATGTCGCAGACCGAGCGGTATTCATCGTAGAACGACTTGGTCGCCGCGGCGCTTTCCCCGTCGCCGACCACCAGATGCTTGAACATCTCGTAATGGCTCATCAGGTGGTTGCCGAGATTCATCGACATGAAGCTGGCGAGCTGGAGGAAGCCCGGATAGACCCGGCGCCCCGCCCCCGGATAGTGCAGCGGTACGGTGGCGATCACGTTGGTGCGGAACCACACGATCGGCCGATCCTTGGCCAGCGTGTTGACCGTGGTCGGCGAAGCGCGGGTGTCGATCGGCCCACCCATCATCGTCAGGCTGGCCGGGCGGCAGGGATTGCCGTCCTCGTTCATGATCGCCGTGGCGGCCAGCGCCGGGACCGAAGGCTGGCAGACCGCCATCATGTGCGTGCCGGGGCCGATGAATTCGAGGAAATCGATCACGTAGTCGATATAGTCTTCGAGATCGAAGCGGCCGTCGGACAGCGGCACCGTCTTCGCGTCGGCCCAATCGGTGATGTAGACTTCGGCCCGTTCCAGCAGCCGTTCCACCGTGCCGCGCAGCAGCGTGGCATAGTGCCCGCTCATCGGCGCGACGATCAGCATCTTGGGCGCCTTGCGCGGCAGGCCGGGATGGGTGAAGCGCAGGAGCGAGCCGAACGGGCGGGTCTTCACCACGCATTCGGTCACCGGATAGTCTTTTCCGCCGACCCTCACCTCGTGGATGCCGAAGGCCGGCTTGCCGCGCGGGGCGGTGGCGTGGGCGAAGACGTCCAATGCGGATGCCGCGACCGGGCCGAGCCCGATATAGCCCAGCGGGTTGCGCGGGTTGGACAGGATTTCGGCCCCGATGGAGGCCAGTGCGCTGGCGGCGTTGAGGTAGGCGCGCTGCAATTCGTAGACGTTGTAGAGCAAAAGTAAGCTCCCCCTGCAGGACCCCGTTCGGCCCCGATATGGTGCATCCTGCCTCGATTCTGCGCGTGGTGCAATGCAACAAACACAGTATTGTAAACAGACCGTCCGTTTTTTGCCCGATCGGGCTCCGCTTCCTGTGCTTAGGGCGTTGCGTATCGGCGTGCACAAGCCTACTGGCGCGGGCGATGGTTTCCGAGCAAACCCCCGCAAAATCGCCGCGCCGCGGGCTGTTCGCCCGCAACCGTCGCGCTTCCCCCACGCAGGAAATCCCGGGGGCGGAAGCGGACCTGGCGGAGGGCGAGCCCGCCGCGCGCGATCTCGGTCCGCTGAAAATGGTCTGGGATGCCGCCCGCGCCTATCCCGGCAAGCTGGCGATGGCGGGGCTGGCGCTGTGCATCACGGCGGCGGCGACGCTCGCCATTCCGTCGGGTTTCCGCCTGATCATCGATCGCGGATTCGGCGCCGGCGGGGACACGAGCGACATCGGCCACTGGTTCCAGTATCTCCTGCTGATCGTCGCGGTACTGGCCATCGGCACCGCGCTGCGGTTCTACTTTGTCTCGTGGCTGGGCGAACGGGTGGTGGCGGACGTCCGCCTCAAGGTGCAGGCCAACCTGCTGCGGCTGGCCCCCGGCTTCTTCGAGGAGAACAGCCCGAGCGAGATCGCCTCGCGCATGACGGCGGACACCACCTTGATCGAGCAGGTGGTTGGCACAACCGTTTCAGTGGCGTTGCGCAACCTGATCATCGCCCTGGGCGGGACGGTCTACCTCTTCGTCCTGCTGCCCCGGCTGGCGGGCGGCCTGCTGATCCTGATCCCGCTGGTGGTCGTTCCGCTGCGCCTGTTCGGCCGCCGGCTGCGCTCCGTCGCCCGCACCAGCCAGGACCGGGTGGCCGATATCGGCGCGATCGTGGCCGAAATGCTGGGCGCGATGAAGATCGTCCAGGCCTTCAACCAGGAAGCGCGCGAGAATGAACGGTTCGCCGGCGCGGTGGAGCGGACCTTCGCCACCGCGCGGCGGCGCATCCTGATCCGGGCGATGATGACCGCGATCATCATCTTCATGGTTTTCGGCGCGATCACCCTCTTGATGTGGCGCGGGGCCATCGGCGTGGCCGAAGGCACGATCACCGGCGGCACGATCGCCGCTTTTGTCATCACCGGCGGGCTGGTGGCGGGCGCGTTCGGCGCGCTGACCGAAGTTTATGGCGACCTGCTGCGCGGCGCGGGCGCGGCCAGCCGGCTGAGCGAGCTGCTGCACATGAAGCCGGACATCGCCCCGCCCGCCCGGCCGCAGGACCTGCCCCAGCCGCCGCGCGGTAGCCTGGCGTTCCAGCAGGTGACGTTCCGCTACCCCACGCGGCTGGAAACGGCCGCGCTCAAGGACTTCTCGCTGGTGGTCGAACCGGGCGAGACGGTGGCCATTGTCGGCCCGTCGGGCGCGGGCAAGTCGACCATCTTCCAGCTTGCCGAGCGGTTCTACGATCCGCAGGCGGGCACCGTGCGGCTGGACGGCGTGCCGCTGACCAGCGCCGATCCGGCGGACATTCGCCGCCGCATCGCCTATGTCCCGCAGGAAGGCGTGCTGTTCGCCGCCAGCGCGCGCGACAACCTGCGCTACGGCAACTGGATGGCCGACGACGCGGCGATCTGGGACGCGGCGCGGGCGGCCAACGCGGAGGAATTCCTCAGAGCGCTGCCGCAAGGGCTCGACACCTTCCTCGGCGAAGGCGGCGCGCGCCTGTCGGGGGGGCAGCGGCAACGCATCGCCATCGCCCGTGCGCTGCTGCGCGATGCGCCAATCCTGCTGCTCGACGAAGCGACCAGCGCGCTCGACGCGGAAAGCGAACGGCTGGTCCAGCAGGCGCTCGAACGCCTGATGCGCGACCGCACGACGCTGGTCATCGCCCATCGCCTGGCGACCGTGCGCGCCGCCGACCGGATCGTGGTGATGGACGGCGGCCGGATCGTCGAACAGGGCCGCCACGGTGAACTTGCGGCTGCGGGCGGGCTCTATGCGCGCCTCGCCAGCCTCCAGTTCCAGGACGCGATGGCCTAACGGCATGGGCGCTGCCGGGCTTCATTCGCCGTTCAGTCTATCCTCCCGATGAAAGCTGCTGTCATGACCCATAAAACGCTGCTTGGGGCCTGCTGCGCCGCTCTGGCCCTGTCGCTGGCCCCCCTGTCTCCCGTCTTCGCGCAAGAACAGTCGGCACCCCCGGCGGCGGACAAGGCGGCCACGGAAGCCCCGCAGATGACGTTCGGGACTTGGGGCGTGGACCTGGCCCAGCTCGATCCCGCGATCCGTCCGGGTGACGACTTCTTCGGCTACGTCAACGCGAAATGGATCGCGAACAATCCGATTCCCGCCGAATTCACCCGCTACGGCGCTTTCACCATGCTGGACGAGAAGTCGCAGCACGATGTCCGCGCGCTGGTGGATGAACTGGTGGCGACCCGGCACAAGCCCGGTTCGCTGGAGCAGCGGATTGTCGATGCCTACAAGGCCTATCTCGACCAGGATGCGATCGACGCGAAAGGCCTGGCCCCGGCCTGGCCCTATCTGACGCAAATCTACCAAGCGGACAGCTTGGGCAAGCTGGCGACCCTGTTCGGCAAGCCGGGCTTCCCCTCGCCCGTCGGCGCCTGGGTGGAAGTCGACGACAAGAAGCCGGACAGCTATCTCGTCGGCCTCGGGGCGGGGGGCATGGGCCTGCCGGACCGCGACTACTACCTCAAGACCGATCCAAAATCGCGCGAGATTCAGGACAAGTATCGCGCCTATCTCGCCTTCCTGCTGGGCAAGGCCGGATACCAGAACCCGCAGGCCGTGGCCGCCGCGGTCTATGCCCTGGAATACAAGTTCGCCGAGCTGAGCTGGGATCGGGCGGTGTCGCGTGAGCGGGACCTGACCTATCACAAGCTGAGCCGGGCCGAAGTGGACAAGCTGGCCGGCGGGTTCCCGTTGCAGCCGCTGCTCGACGCCGCCGGCATCGGCACGGTGCAGGAATTCGACGTGCCGCAGCTCCCCCCGACCAAGGAGGAGCAGGAGCGGCTGGGGCTCGATGCCGAGACCCTGGCCAAGATCGGCGGCGGTTTCCCGGCCATGCTCAAGCTCCTGCCGGAAACCCCGCTGGCGACGCTGCAGGCGTGGATGGCGGCGCGCTTCCTGGCGGGCAATGCCGACGTGCTGCCGCGCGAGATCGACCAGGCCTCGTTCGAATTCTTCGGCAAGACGCTGCGCGGGCAGCAGGAGCAGCGGCCGCGCTGGAAGCGGGCGATCGATACGGTCGAAGGGCAGCTCGGCGAAGCGCTCGGCAAGGCCTATGTTGCCCGCTACTTCCCGCCGCAGAACAAGGCGGAGATGAATGCGCTGGTCGGCAACCTGCGCAAGGCGCTGGCCGCGAGCCTGGCCGACAATGCCTGGATGAGCGCGGAGACCAAGCGGGAAGCGCAGGCCAAGCTCGACCAGTTCACCACCAAGATCGGCTATCCCGACAAGTTCAAGACGTATGAAGGGCTGGCGATCCACCCCGACAGCCCGCTGGAGAACGGCATCGCCGCTGGAGCCTGGGGCTGGCGCGACGATCTGGCCAAACTCGGCGGGCCGGTGGACCGTACCGAATGGTTCATGCTGCCGCAGACGGTAAACGCCTATTACAACCCCTCGGTGAACGAGATCGTCTTCCCCGCCGCGATCCTCCAGCCGCCGTTCTTCAACGCTACGGCCGATCCGGCGGTCAACTATGGGGCGATCGGCGCGGTCATCGGGCACGAGATCGGCCACGGGTTCGACGATCAGGGCGCCAAGTCGGACGGCACCGGCCTGCTGCGCAACTGGTGGACGGACAAGGACCTCGCCGCGTTCAAGGCGCTGGGGGACCGGCTGGCCAAGCAGTATGCGGCCTATTGCCCGCTCGATCAGGGCAAGACCTGCGTCAACGGGCGGCTGACGCTGGGCGAGAACATGGGCGATCTCGGCGGCCTGAGCCTGGCCTATCGCGCCTATCGGATGTCGCTGAGCGGCAAGGACGCGCCGGTGATCGACGGATTGACCGGCGATCAGCGCTTCTTCCTCGCCTGGGCGCAGGTCTGGCGTTCGGCCAGCCGCGAAGACGCGCTGCGCCAGCGGCTGGTGACCGATCCGCACTCGCCGGAACAGTACCGCGTCAACGGCATCGTGCGGAACATGGACGCCTGGTACAAGGCGTTCGACGTGCAGCCGGGCGACAAGCTCTACCTCCCGCCCGAACAGCGGCTGCATATCTGGTGAAAAGCCGCTGCGACGGCTTTGCATCGCTTGACTGACGCGCCCCACCCTTCATCACCGGTTGACCTATGGATACGACGCTCACCGCCATCCTGCTCGGCATTGTCGAAGGGCTGACCGAATTCGTTCCGGTCTCCTCGACCGGGCACCTGATCCTCGCCACCGAACTATTCGGCTACGATGCGCAGCAGTGGGCGATGTTCAACGTGGTGATCCAACTCGGCGCGATCCTGGCCGTGGTGGTGCAATATTGGGGCACGTTCTGGCGCGCGGGCATGGGCGTGCTGCGGCTGGAGGCGCGCGGGCTGGCCTTCCTGCGCAACATCCTGCTGGCGTTCCTGCCGTCCGCCGTGCTGGGCTTCGCGCTGAAGGACTATATCGACATCTTGCTGGGCAGCCCGTCGGTGGTGGCCTGGGCGCTGATCCTGGGCGGGATCGCGATCCTGGGAATCGAGAAAGTGGCCAGGACCGGGCGCTATATCGAAGTGTCGGATCTCTCGATGCGGCAGGCGCTGGGCGTCGGCTTCGCGCAGTGCTGCGCGATGATCCCGGGCGTCAGCCGCTCGGGCGCGACGATCATGGGCGCTCTGGCGATGGGGATCAATCGCAAGACGGCGGCGGAATTCTCCTTCTTCCTCGCCGTGCCGACGATGATCGGCGCTTCGACGCTGGAACTGGCGGACAAGGGGCATCAGCTCGCCGGGGGCGGCGGGGTCGGCTGGAACGAACTCGGGATCGGCTTCGTCGTGTCGTTCTTCGTCGCACTGGCGGTGATCCGGGCGTTCGTCGCCTATGTCGGCCGGTCAGGCTTCGCGCCGTTCGCCTGGTATCGCATCGTGCTCGGCATTTTCGCGGTCGGCTGGCTGGCGATGCGCTGAACCGCGGCGCGGCTCGTCGCAAACGCGGAACTTTTGCCGGTTCGACGCTTTCCAACGAAAGAAAGGAAAGCGACGCGATGACCATGGTGCTGATTCTGCTGATTGTGACCGGAGCCGCCCTGGGCTGGCTGGGGTCGATCATGCTGCGAATCGAGGATTCGTATGGCATCGCCGCCAACCTTGCCGTGGGCGTCATCGGCGCAGCGG
>Ga0116175_1002442_pt1 | contig 11240 bp, 8 predicted proteins | sample AD_UKC125_MetaG_FD_89802 | JGI IMG/M metagenome (GOLD analysis project Ga0116175, IMG submission 89802) | Active sludge microbial communities of municipal wastewater-treating anaerobic digesters from USA - AD_UKC125_MetaG | ecosystem: Engineered > Bioreactor > Anaerobic > Digestate | place: USA... | reverse complement strand
CATGGGCCAGGCCTTCCTCAACAGCTTCATCGTCACGGTGCCGGCCACGATCATCCCGATTCTCATCGCGGCGTTCGCGGCCTACGCCTTCACGTTCATGGAGTGGAAGGGTCGCGATGTCGTTTTCGTCATCATCGTCGGCCTGCTCGTGGTCCCCAACCAGGTCGCCTTGCTGCCCTTGCTCAAGCTCTACAACCAGCTCCACATCAGCGGCACCTTCCCGGCCGTCTGGTTGGCTCACATCGGCTTCGGTATGCCGTTGGCCGTCTACATCTTGCGCAACTACATGTCCAGCCTGCCCAGGGCGGTCATCGAATCGGCCAAGATCGACGGAGCGAGCCACTTCACGACGTTCTGGCGGCTGATCATGCCGATGTCGACTCCGGCGCTGGCGTCCTTCGCCATCTTCCAGTTCCTCTGGGTGTGGAACGACCTGCTGATCTCCCTGATCTTCCTGGGCCGCGGTGAGAACACCATCGCAACCGTTGCCCTGCAAGGCATGCAGGGTCAGACGGGTCAGGGGCGCGAACTCATCCCCTCGGCGGGTTTCGTCACGATCGTCATTCCGATCCTCGTCTTCCTGTCGCTGCAGCGGTACTTCATCCGCGGCATGACCTCGGGCGCGGTCAAGGGCTGATCGTCAGAGTTGGTGCGGGCCCGGTTCTCCAGCAAAGGAACCGGGCCCGCACTGCATCCGGGAGTCCGTCTCGCCGCACTCCCCCAGCGGCGACGGCCGCCCCCGCTTACCGAGCAGTGAGGTGCGCAAGGTGGTCCCTGGACTGATCCCTTCCCGCGGGATCTACCTCACCGGCGAGCCGGTGCACGTCGACGTGACCGGCCTGGAGGCAGCCGGCATACCGGCAGTCCTGCAGGTGATGGAACTCGGCGTTACGGTGCACGCTGTCGGGATCCACTCCTGCGGCACCGTCGAGATCGGCGACCTGCCGTGCGGCAGTTACGGGATCACGTTGGTGAGCGACGGCATTCCCCTGGCTCGCACCGCGGTGCAGGTCGTGGACGCGGCGACCCGACCTGCGGTGCATCGCTATGGATTCGTCGTCGACTATGGCGCCGACCGTGACCCCGCCACGCTGGCCGACATCGTGCGACGGTTGCATCTCACTGATATCCAGTTTTATGACTGGGCCTATCGCCATGCCGACCTTCTCGGCGGCGGCGAGCGCTACGACGACGCACTGGGCAATGTCGTCGCACTCGACACGGTGCGAGCCCTGGTGCAGTCATGTCACGACGTCGGTGCCCGCGCCTTGGGCTACGCCGCGGTGTATGCCGTGGGCCGGCAGGAATGGCCGCGTTGGGAGTCGATCGCCCTGCTCGACGCCATGAGTCGCCCCTACGCCCTAGGTGACTTCCTCAACGTCGTCGACCCCGGTGACCCCACCTGGATCGGGCACCTCAGTGCCGACTTGGCGCGGGCAGTGGAGGCGGTGGGATTCGATGGCTTCCACCTCGATCAATACGGCTGGCCGAAGTCGGCGATGCTTCCCTCCGGCGAGCGGGTGGACCTGGCCGAGCGATTCGTCGCTCTCATCGAGGCGTTGCGCGCCCAGCTCCCCCAGTCTCGGTTGGTCTTCAACAATGTCAACGACTTCCCGACCTGGGCCACGTCCCAGACAGGTCAGGACGCCGTCTACATCGAGGTGTGGGAGCCGCACACCACTCTTGCCGACCTCGCCGATGTCGTCACCCGGGCTCGCGCCGTCGGTGCTGACAAGCCGGTTGTCATCGCGGCATACCAGCAGTGTTACCTCGTCGCCCCGCGCGAGGCGGCCGACCAGGCGACCGCTCTGACCATGGCGACTCTCTTCTCCCACGGCGCCACTCACTTGCTCGCGGGTGACGCCGGCCGAGTGCTGGTCGACCCCTATTACGTGCGCAACCACTCCGCCGAGCCGGCGACCCTCGACCGGCTGGCCCGGTGGCACGACTTCCTCGTCGAGCACCACTGCCTGCTGCTGGACCCCGAGATCACCGATGTCACCGGCTCGTATGCCGGGTCCTACAACGACGACCTCGACGTGGTCTACCCCTCGGCTGCGACGAGCGGACGGCCCCAGCCGGGGACGGTATGGCGCCGGATCACCCGGCGCGGGAACTGGCTCATCGTCCACCTGATCAATCTCAGCGCGACCACCGATCCTCGCTGGGACCAGCCCCAGCCCCCATCCGGCGTCCCCGGCCAGGGTGAGCTGCGCCTCCGGCTGCTCGGTGGACCACCGCCCTCAGTTCTGGTGGCCGACCCCGACGGTCGTGGCTACCTGGAGCCGGTGCCCGTCGCCACCGATGGGTGCCGGGCCACGGCCGCACTACCTCTCTTGCAGACCTGGCAGGTCGTCCTCGTGCGATATGGCGACGGATGATTCACCGAACCGCGCTTCGGCGCCGAGGGACAAGGCTCGTGGGGTGCGGTGCACGGCATACGGTGGGGCCATCAAGCGGAGGCACTCGGCAAGGGTGCGCCGGTGAGGAGGAGGTCGTGGGGAGCACGCCGTCCGAGCGGGCAGCCGTGCCGTGCTCGGTCACCTGGCAGCAGGCCGACGTGCCCGCCTGGGGCACCGCCGCCCACGCCGATGTCGTCGTCGCGATCGAACAGAACGGACCCTGGGGACGGTCTGCCGCCACCCAGTCTCACCTGGATCCCGATCTAGGTGCGCGGCTGGATGCACACATCAGGGCGCTCGGTGGCCGGCTGCTGCTCGTCCGTCGGCCCGGACGTCACGCGGGTGGCGACGAGAGGCCGGTCCGGCGCTGCTTCGTGGCGCGAACCGGACCGTCCGGCTGGATGGTTACGACGGATCTCCCCGATCCGGCCACCTTGCTGGAGTTGACTGCGGAGACGGTTCGCGACGACGAGGCGGCGGCTCAGGCGATCGGCGGGTCGATCGGCACAGCCCCGGTCCTGCTGGTGTGCACCAATGGACGTCGCGACGCTTGCTGCGCGGTCCGCGGGCGGCCCCTGGCCCATGCGGCTGCCGCGGTCCATCCGGAGCAGGTCTGGGAGGTCACCCATACCGGTGGCCATCGCTTCGCCCCTACGGCCATCCTGCTGCCGTGGGGCAGGATGCTCGCGCGTCTGCACCCGGCACTTGCCGATCAGGTGTTGGCCGAGGCTCGGCACGGCCGGCTGGCCCTCGAGACACTCGGACCTCGGCACGACCGTGGCGGGATGCATCTGACTCCGCACGAGCAGGCGGCCGAAGCATTCCTACGCGAGGCATGGGGTGCCGTCGAGCTCACCACTGCGTTGCCGCCCATGGGCGCACAGGTCCGCGTCGATGTCGTCTCGGGCCCCCCGCTTCCCGTCTCGTGCGGCCGGGAGCCGGAGCCGAGCACCTGGTTTGTCCCGGCCTGGTCGGGCACCCCAGCTCCGCCTCCCCGGAGTTCCTCGCGCGACGGCGCTCAGTCCACCGCACCCCCGATTGCGTCCTCCTCGCCTCCCCTCTCGCCGTCTTCGGAGCAGCTGTGACCTACGAAACACGTTCGGAAAGCCTGCTGCACCTGCGTCGCTCGGACACCAGTGTGGTGCTCGACCTCGGTCAGGGGCAGTTCCCATGCGTCCTGCACTGGGGCCCGGACCTGGGCGAGCTCAGCACTGCCGCACTCGCCGAGCTGCACCGAGCCCTGACCATCCCTTTCGTCGACTCGGTGATCAGCTCGCAGAACCGTGTCGCCCTGCTGCCACTGCACTCGTCGGGATGGCTGGGGCGCCCTGGCCTCACCGGCAGCCGAGCGGGCCGGGCCTGGTCGACGTCCTTCACCCAGGTCGACCACGAGGTGCAGGAGGCCGGTGGGGCGCAGTGGCCCGATGGCCCGGCCGGAGCCGTTCGCGTGGTGAGCACCGGCCACGATGTACCCGACGGAGTCGTGGTAACGACCGAGTTCGAGATGCATTCCAGCGGGATGGTGAGGCTACGCAGCTGCGTTCGGAACGTCGGCGCCGACGAGTTCGAGATCACCGGACTCCTTCCTGCGCTGCCCGTCCCTCCCGAGGCGACCGAACTGCTGGACATGGCCGGACGGCATACCCGAGAGCGCACCCCGCAGCGGCGACCGTTCGACGTCGGCCAATGGACCCGGGAGGCATGGGGCGGGCGCCCGGGACACGACTCGGCCACCGTGTTGTGCGCCGGCGAGCCAGGGTTTGCCTTCCGCCGCGGCCGGGTCTGGGGGGTGCACCTGGCCTACAGCGGCAACCAGGTGCTCATGGCCGAGCACTCCGTCACCGGATGGAGACTGCTGCGCGGGGGCGAGTTGCTGCTGCCGGGTGAGGGACGTCTCGCCCCGGGGCAGACCTACGCCTCTCCGTGGCTGGTCGCATCCTGGGGAGACGGCCTGGATGCCTTTTCGGCACGGGTACACGACTATGTCCGGGCCCGACCGCAGCATCCCAGCCGGCCGCGACCTGTGCTGCTCAACACCTGGGAGGCCGTCTACTTCGACCACGACCTGCCCACCTTGCTCGAGCTCGCCGAGCGCGCCGCCGATCTCGGGATCGAGCGCTTCGTTCTCGACGATGGCTGGTTCCGGCACCGCCGCAATGACCGGGCCGGGCTGGGCGACTGGTACGTCGACGAGGGGGTCTGGCCGGGCGGATTGCACCCGCTCGTCGATCGGGTCCGAGATTTGGGGATGGAGTTCGGCCTCTGGTTCGAACCGGAGATGGTTAACCTCGACTCCGACCTCGCCCGCGAGCATCCCGAGTGGGTCTTCCAGACGGTCCACGGGCCGGGCGTTCCCAGCCGTCATCAGCATGTCCTCGATCTGGGTCACCCGGCGGCCTACGACCACCTCCTGGAGCGGATCAGCGCGCTGGTCGACGAATACCGCATCGCCTACCTCAAATGGGACCACAACCGTCCCCTCGTCGACGCCGGACACAGCAGCGACGGCCGCCCGGGCGTGCACCGGCATACCGAGGCGGTCTATCGGCTGATGGCCGAGCTGAAGGCCCGACACCCTGCCCTGGAGATCGAGTCCTGCTGTGGCGGAGGGGGCCGGCTGGACCTCGGCATCATGGAACATGCCGACCGGGTGTGGGTGTCGGACTGCATCGACGCACACGAACGCCACCGGATGGTGCGCTGGACCGGGCTGCTGCTGCCCCCCGAACTCATGGGCACTCATGTCGGCTCGGGCGAGGACCACTCCACCGGCCGGATGCACGATCTCGACTTCCGGGCCGGAACCGCCTTCTGGGGCCACCTGGGAGTGGAGTGGGACCTCAGGCAGGCTGACGCGGGCCAGCTCGAGTCGCTGGGTCAGTGGATCGCGGCGCACAAGGCCTGGCGGGATGTCCTGCATTGGGGACGCGTCGTGCACGCCGATGTCGCCAACCCTGCCGTGTGGCTGGACGGAGTGGTAGCCCACGACGGCGGCACGGCGTTGTACCGGCTCTCGGCGCTGGACCACACGCTGACCTGGCCACCGGGCCGGGTCACCCTGCCCGGGTTGGAGGCAGACCGGCTCTATCAGGTGCGAGTCATGCCGCCCAGCGACCGGAGCGTCGGCGGGCCCGCGGTCCCCGGATGGGTCCGTGACGGCGTGACGCTCCCGGGACGTGCGCTGAGCGAAGTCGGACTTCAAGTGCCGCTGCTCAATCCCGATCACCTGGTCATCCTCGTGGCGACCGCCGTCTCTCGATGACGTCGCCCACGGTTACTGGCACGGCCGTTCGAAACCGAGCGAACCAGGTACATTGGCCCTGGATCGACCAGACGAAGTGGCTGGCCGGTGCCGCACCAGTCGCCGACCCCTCGCTGGTGCTCCGCCTTCCCCGACCCGCGTGCGATCCCATTCTTGACGGAGGTGTGGCAGATGACCCAGCCCACCATCGCTGATGTCGCTGCGCTGGCCGGCGTGTCGGTGGCCACCGTCTCACGGGCGCTGCGCGGACTGGACAAAGTCCATCCCGAAACCCGCGACCGGGTCATCGCGGCTGCCGCCCAACTCGACTACATCGCCAGCCCGGAAGCTGCCGGACTAGCGTCCGGCCGTTCGCGACTCATCGGCGTCATCACCCCCTTCATGGCCCGGTGGTTCTTCACCGAGATGATGAGCGCAATCGAGAAGGTCTTCCGCGACCATCAGCACCACATCCTGCTTATGGACCTGGAAGAACGCTCCCCCGAGGTGCGGCTGTCCTTGACCCAGAACATGATGTTCAAGCGGGTCGACGGGCTGATCGTCATCAATGTCGCCTTCCGGGGATCCGAGGCCGAGGTCATCGACCGGCTCAACCTGCCAGTCGTCGCGGTGGGCAACGCCTTCGAAGATGCCCCACTGGTGGGCATCGACGATGTCGGCTGCGCTGCGCTGGGGACCCAGCACCTCATCGACCTCGGCCATACCGCGCTGGGCTATGTGGGCAAGGCGCGCCCGCACAACCCGCACGGCAAGACGCCCCCCGACCGGTTGCGCGGATTCACCGACACCATGCACGAAGCCGATGTGCGACTGCGCCACGACTGGATCCTCGAGTGCGACTGGAGCGCCGCGGATGCCTATGCCGGCGCCCTCAAACTGTTGGCGTCACCGGACCGGCCGACGGCAATCCTCGCGGGGTCGGACGAGATGGCCCTGGGAGTGATGGCGGCGGCGCGAGAACTCGGGTTGCGGGTGCCTCAGGACCTGTCGGTCGTGGGCATCGACGACCATGACCTGGCTCGCGTCTTCGGCCTCACGACGGTGCGCCAGGACGTCGTCGAGCAGGGTCGGGCTGCCGCCCATGCCATGTTGGCGCTGCTCGGTCTGGCCGATGAGTCACTGGCCCGCAGCAGTGTCTATCCGGTGCATCTGCTCCCCCGCACCAGCACCTGTCCACCTGGGACGCCGGAGCGACGAGTCTGACCGTCGCCAGCTGACCTGGATCGGTCAGGCGTCGATGCGTTCGAGGTCGAGCGTGCTGGCCGACTCGATGATGAAGTCCTTGCGGGGGGCCACGTCGTTGCCCATGAGCAGGTCGAAGGTGCCCTCGGCCATGCGCACCGCTTCTTCGGCCTCCCCCAGGGTGACTCGGCGCAGGGTGCGGTGGCGCGGGTCCATCGTCGTGTCGGCCAGCTGGTCGGCGTCCATCTCACCCAGCCCCTTGTAACGCTGCGGCGGCTCCTTGATGCGTTTGCCGCGCCGCTCCAGGGCTACCCGGGTGGCCCGCATCTGCGCTTCGTTGTAGGTGTAGATGTATTCGTTCTTCTTGCCTGGTCCGCTGATCACCTCGAGCCGATGCAGCGGGGGCATCGCGGCATACACCCGTCCGTCGGCAATGAGCGGGCGCATGTAGCGGAAGAACAGCGTGAGCAGCAGGGTGCGAATGTGCGCGCCGTCGACATCGGCGTCACTCATGATGATGACCTTGCCGTAGCGCACTGCATCGAGGTCGAAGGTGCGCCCGGAGCCGGCACCGATGACCTGGATGATGGCGGCGCACTCGGCGTTCTTGAGCATGTCGGCGACGGACGCCTTCTGCACGTTGAGGATCTTGCCTCGGATCGGCAGCAAGGCCTGATAGTCGGAGGAGCGGGCGAGCTTCGCCGTGCCTAGCGCGCTGTCCCCCTCGACGATGAACAACTCGGAGCGGGCCACATCATTGGTCCGACAGTCCGCCAATTTCGCTGGCAAGGAGGAGGATTCGAGGAGGTTCTTCTTGCGCTGGGTCTCCTTGTGGACGCGCGCGCTGATGCGTGACTTCATCTCGGAGACGACCTTCTGCAGCAACAGCGCGCTGTGCGTCTTGTCGTCACGCTTGGGCGAGGTGAGCCGGTCGGTCAAGGTCTGCTCGACTACCCGGGCCACGATGGCCCGCACGGCCGCTGTGCCCAGGACCTCTTTGGTCTGCCCCTCGAACTGCGGCTCGGCCAGTCGCACGGTCACGACCGCTGTGAGACCCGCGAGGATGTCCTCTTTGTCGACCTTGTCCGAGCCCACCTTCAGCCGTCGCGCATTGACCTCCAGCTGGCGCCGGAAGACCTTTAGCAGAGCCTGCTCGAAGCCGGCCACGTGCGAGCCGCCCTTGGGCGTGGCGATGATGTTGACGAACGGGCTCACCCGCGCCTCGTAGCCCGTGCCCCAGCGCAGCGCGATGTCGACGCCACACTCGCGCTCGACCTCGGTCGGGGTCATGTGGCCCCGATCGTCGAGCACCGGCACGGTCTCGACGAACCGGCCAGAGCCTTGCAGGCGCCACACGGCGGTCACCGCCGGGTCGGGTGCCAGGAATTCGACGAACTCGGAGATTCCGCCGAGATGCTGGAAGACCTCCTCGGTCGGACCACTTTGCGCAGTCGTCGCCGGCCGCTCGTCACGCACGACGAGGGTCAGCCCGGGCACGAGGAAGGACGTCTGCCGGGCCCGGTCGCGCAACGAGTCCAGGTCGAGAGCGGCGTCCTTGAGGAAGATCTGTCGGTCCGGCCAGAACCGCACTCGGGACCCCGTGACCCCGCGTGCCGCCTTCCCGACGACCCGCAACTCGCTGCCGGTCTCGTATGCCGTGAATGCCGCCTCCGGACCACCTGCGGCGCCGGCACCGGCATACACGCCGGGCTCTCCGCGGCGGAAACTCATCGCGTAGGTCTTGCCACCCCGGTCGACCTCGACGTCCAGGCGCGCGGACAGCGCGTTGACGACCGAAGCACCGACCCCATGCAGACCGCCCGAAGCCGTGTAGGACCCGCCACCGAACTTGCCCCCCGCGTGCAGCTTGGTGAAGACGACCTCCACGCCGCTGAGCCCGGTGCGCGGCTCGATGTCGACGGGAATGCCCCGGCCATTGTCGTGTACGAGCACCGAGCCGTCTGCGGCCAGGACGACCTCGATGCGATCACATGCCCCGTGCAGGGCCTCGTCGACCGCATTGTCGATGATCTCCCAGACACAGTGCATGAGCCCGCGTTGGTCGGTGGAGCCGATGTACATGCCCGGACGCTTGCGCACCGCCTCCAGGCCTTCGAGGACCTGCAGATGGCGCGCGGTGTAGCCACCATCGCCGGGTGCGGTCGCACCAGCCACCGCACCCGGTGCCGTCTGGGTGCGGGATCGCGCTCCGGTCGTCCGAGCTGCCACCCTGGTCTGCCTCACCTTCGGTCAACGACAGGGGATTACCTGCCCTCGGCAGGCTAACGGGTCGGACCGACACCACACGACACGACCGGCAGCCGGCTGGACCGTGTCGCCATTCGATCTCGGCTGCGCCTCGGGAAGCACTGGGCGTGGTTGACTGTTGGCCCTGATACGACGTCCGGAGTTACCTTCCCCGGCGTCGTGGCAGGATCGGACTCCGGGAGGCGTCCTGCGCCATCACATGGGGGGAGGGTGCCCGAGGGCACCCCATGAGTAGAGAAGAGCTGGCACCGTGAACGCAACCTTGGCCCACCGCCTCAGCGCCGCAGATCGCTGCGACCGTTGTGGCGCGCGCGCCTACATCCGAGCGCGCCTGCGCTCGGGAGGCGAGCTCTACTTCTGCGCCCACCACGGACGCCAGCACCTGCCGTCCCTGGTCGGCCAGGCCAGCGAGATCCACGACGAGAGCGACCAACTGACGGCTGACTCGTCCTCCGCCTCCTCGGCGGGCGCCGACGAGAGGTGACCCTCACCGTCGTCACGGGGCTACTCATCGTCGTGGGACTGGTGGGCATCGTCGTCCCTGTCGTCCCGGGGCTGGTGCTCACCGTCTTGGCGACCCTGTTGTGGGCCTATGAGCACACCAGCCCGCAGGCCTGGTGGGTCTTCGGGCTCGCCATCCTCTGGTATGCCGCAGGCGTCATCGCGCAGTACCTCATCCCAGGTCGGCGGATGCGGCAACAGGGCATCCGCACGTCCACGATGCTGCTCGCGGTCGCCTTGGGCATCGTCGGGTTCTTCGTCATCCCGGTCGTCGGAGCCATCGTGGGCTTCGTCCTGGGCATCTTCCTGGTGGAATACGGCAGAGCGCGCCAGGCACCTGCCGCATGGGCTTCGACCAAGGTCGCGCTTCGTGCAGTCGCGCACTCCATGGGGATCGAGCTGCTCGCGGGCTTGGCCATTGCCACGACCTGGGTCGTCGGCGTCATCGTGCTCAGCACCGGCACCTGAGGCGCACCTAACACCGCTGGTGCCGATCGCGGCACGGGCACAGAGTCTTGTCCGCACACGACACACTTGCGGGACACGCATCACACCTGCCAGACACGACGAGGTATGCCGTCGTACGGCATACCTCGGTGTTGCGGTCAGCGGGTGGTCACCACTGGTCGCGGGACCGGCGCTCCCACCGCTGTTCCAAGCGCTGCATGAAGGTGCCGGACGAGGGGGATTTGGAGCGTGTCCCGCGGGCCGAGCCTCCCACGACGCCGGCGGGTCCGGCGGGTTTGGCCGGGCTGAATCCCCAGACTCCGGCGCTCACCATGAGCGCGAACCCGAGCGCTCCGAGCCACACACTCTGACCCAGAACCGCGAAGACGACCAGGCCCAGCCCCGCGACGATCCCGAGGATGCCCACGAGCACGCGACGGTTTGCGCGCCCACCCTGTTGGCTACGAATCCGGGTGGCGAACCGAGGGTCCTCGGCATAGAGGGCCTGTTCCATCTGCTCGAGCAGCTTCTGCTCCCGCTCGGACAGTGCCACGATTCACCCCTTTCTTCCGGAGACGCACTCCTGAACTACGTCGTCAGGAGCCAGCGGCCCCTTGGACCAGAATATGCTGCTTCCACGGTTATGGGTACTCACTCGGTCGGGGGACTCTGTCGACGACGCTCCGAAACCAGCGAACCCGGGCGCACCGCGCCGGCCCCGAAACGTGCGCTGGCCCGGTCCACAGCACGATCGGCTTCCCGCCACCCTTGGTCCGGGTCATCCAATCTTGGCTGACGGGAAGCTCGTTCGACATCGACCAGACCCTCCATCCGGACCCCTACCAAACGGATCCGGGCACGCTGCAGTCCCAACGAGTCGTAGAGAGCGCGGGCCGCGGCGTAGATCTCCCGGGACACATCGGTTGCCTCCCGCAGGGTGCGCGACCGGGTGATTGTCGTGAAATCGGCGAAGCGCACCTTGATCGACACCGTGCGTCCGACCATCCCGGCGGCCCGGACCCGGGCCGCCGTGCGGTCTGCGAGGCGGAGCAACCCGTGATGGATGGCCTCGGGATCGTCGATGTCGTGAGCGAAAGTCTCATCCGACCCGATGCTCTTCTCGGCCACGGCCGGGTGCACCCTGCGCTCGTCACGCCCCCAGGCCAACGCGTGCAGAT
>Ga0116175_1002441_pt1 | contig 11247 bp, 9 predicted proteins | sample AD_UKC125_MetaG_FD_89802 | JGI IMG/M metagenome (GOLD analysis project Ga0116175, IMG submission 89802) | Active sludge microbial communities of municipal wastewater-treating anaerobic digesters from USA - AD_UKC125_MetaG | ecosystem: Engineered > Bioreactor > Anaerobic > Digestate | place: USA... | reverse complement strand
GCGTTCTTCACTTTCAATACTGTCAGCGCCATCAGGTTCGAGTCCCTGTCAGGGATTCATACCGCCAAAAACGGGGGTATTTGGTCCCACAATCGTTCCCACATTTCAGCGGGAATTCAGGCGATTCAGGGCGACCGACCGCGAACACGTTACAAGATAAATCGCTGATTTTACAGGGTAGTTGGAGACGCTCTGAAATTGCCTGAGACAAAAGTTATAGCGCCTCCTCCGCTACCATCTTTCACTCGGATCGCCGTTTTTCCCGGACCTATCGCGCCGGACGGTATGCGATCCTGGCGTTTCCGTTCATGTGTACGGGCAGGTAGAGGCCGTTGCCGTAGGCATGGATCTGGCCGATCCGGTAACTGTCGACCTGCCCTCGCAGCACGAAGTCGCCTTCGTGGACGGTGCCGATGGCCTTGCGGATTTTACCGAGTAGGTCATCGAGATCGGTGGTGAAGTTCTGCGTCAGCGATGCGGCGATCTGAGAAGAGATACCGGGGCTGTTGCCGAGTTGGATCAGCAGGTCGCCGCCCACCCCGTTGGTATCACCCGTGACCTGGAGATCGCGAAATTCGACTTGCGGGGAGCCGGCGGCATTGACCGGTTTGGCTGTCAGCCAGATTTGACCCTTGGTTTCCCCGATGGAGCCGGAAGCGGGCTTAGCCGCGAGCGTCAAGCCGACGGCAATGCGGCCGTTGTCCGTGCCGTAGGCGGTCACCTTGTCGAATCGCGCGTTGACCGGGCCGATGGCCGGCAGGACGAAAGGCTGCTCGGCCCGCTTGGCGAGTGCGCGTAGGATTACCGGCTCCAACTGGGCGTAGTCGGCAATCACCGGACTGACGAACCGTAGCTGGCCGTCGGTTTTTGCCTTGGCAAGCGGGGGCAGTGGCGTCGGCGTGGGGTCTGCGGGGCGATTGCCGACGAAGGTTTCGGTTACCGCCTCCAGCGCGAGGTGGAGCCGCATCCGCCCATCGCTGAAGCCGTAGCTGTCATAGACCAGGCGCTGCGGAGTGACCCGCATCCACACCGGGGGATTCTTCTCGTTGAGCAGCATGGATGTGAAGCTCTTGCGCCAGAGCTGTTCGGCATCGCGGCGCAGGTCGATCCTGGCCAGTTCGCGCGGGAGCGTTTGTTCCAACCGTCGCTTGATAGGCTGGAGCCTGGCATCGGCCTGATCGGTGAAAGTGATCCGCTGGCCGAGGAAATCGATGCCCGGCGGTGTGGTCCAATCATAGGTGAGGCGCACCTTGCCCGTGGGCGTCCAGTCCGGGCGGATATCGAGCGTGATATGCGCATGCGCCATGGCCGCGCCGGTGGCGGTTTCGCCTTTCAGCACGCCGCCGATATCGCGCGCGCTGATGACCGCGTGAAGCGGAATGTCGGCGATGATCTCCTTGCCCACCCCACGCAGGCGAATGGGTCCCCGAGTCACTTGGCCGACGATGGTGCAACTGATCGGTGGGGTGACGTTGAGCTTTGCCCCGAAAATCTTGACCTTTTGCGGCGCGATGCACCGCTTCGAATGCTGGTCGATGCTCCACAGGTTGCGGGGTATTTCCTGTTCCAACAGCCGCCCGAGAATGGCGGGATCGGCATCGATCGGCACGGAAATGATCGAAGCCTCTTGCGGATTGGGGGCCGTGTCGGTCGCGCGGGGCGGGGCATCGGCCGCCTTGTGCCCCGAACAGCCTGCCAGCAACGCTGCCGTAGCTGCGCTGCCCAGAACGCATTTCCAGAAGCCCCGATACATTGGTTTCCCCCCAATCTACGTCAGCCGGTTTCCCACATTGCGACAACGCGCGACAAGGGGGTGAGTTGCAGGAGGCTGTTCGACTTCATGATGTGAAGAGATTCACCGATCAGTTTCAACATTTTGCTGCAACTGCGTTGACGATCGTCGCCTATGTAATAAGGTAAGCGGCGATGACTGCGACGGCCACGATAGCGGCGCCGCCGCCTTTCGCCGCTTTGCGGAATGCGGGGCTAATTTCCCTGTTCGTCGACTTCGACGGCACGCTGGTGGATATCGCCCCCAGTCCGGAAGCGATTGTCGTTCCACCCGGGCTTCCGCGACGCCTGCTGCAACTGTCCGAGGAACTGGACGGCCGCCTGGCCCTGGTCAGCGGGCGCTCGCTGGAGGACATCGCCGATCATCTCGGTGCTGGCCTGCCCGTGGTGCAGGCGGGCTCTCACGGGCTGGAGCGGATCGGCGCCGATGGCATGTCGCTAGGCGCTGATGTGCCCGTGTTTCCGGACGCCGTGCGGATGGCGGTGGCGCAATATGCGGCCAGTGCACGCGGGCTGCATTACGAGAGCAAACGCTTCGGAGCCGCGCTGCATTATCGCGCCGCCCCGGATCGGGAAGCTGCGTGTCGCGCCTTCGCCGACGAACTGGCCGCACTCTATGCGCTGAAGGTCAAGCATGGCCAGTGCGTGGTCGAACTGGTGCCCCCGGAAGCGGACAAGGGCTCGGCCGTGCGCGCGTTCATGCGGCAGCCTCCGTTCGCGGGTTCGCTGCCGGTGTTTCTGGGTGACGATGTGACCGATGAGGACGGATTTCGCGCCGTGGCGGAACTTGGCGGCTTCGGGATCGTCGTTGGCAGGAAGGGGGAGACCCTCGCCGCCTATCGTCTCGAAACTCCCGCACAGGTGTATGCATGGCTGGACCTCTGACGCCGCCTCTCCAAAGCTCGCTGGATCTCTGGCCGATCGGCAATTGCCAGGTCAGCGGGTTGATCGACAATCGGGGAGGGTTGGTCTGGGGATGCGTGCCGCGGGTCGATGGGGACCCGGTGTTCTGCGCCTTGCTGAACGGCGACAGGCAGGATCGCGGCGTCTGGCGGTTCGAATTGGAAGGGCAGGTTTCCGCCACCCAGCGCTATGTCCGCAACACGCCGATCTTGGTCACCCGGCTCGAGGCGAAGGACGGCAGCGCGGTGGAAATCACCGATTTCTGCCCCCGATTCGAGCGGTCGGGGCGGATGTATCGCCCGGTCGCCTATGCCCGGGTGATCCGGCCGGTGGTGGGTGTCCCGCGCATGAAAGTCGTGCTGCGGCCGATGCGCGATTATGGGCAGAGCGTGGCCGAGACCACCAACGGCACCAACCATATCCGTTACCTGATCGGCCCGCAGGCCATGCGGCTCAGCACCGATGCGCCGGTCGGCTACATCCTGGAGGCACGCTCGTTCCGGGTGGAGACCGATCTGCATTTCTTCCTCGGGCCGGATGAGCCGTTCTTCGGCAATCTTCGAGCGGAAATCCGCCATATGGAGGAGCAGACCTCGAAATACTGGCGGCTGTGGTCGCGCGGGTTGGCGACGCCGCTCGAATGGCAGGACGAGGTGATCCGTTGCGCGATCACGCTCAAGCTCTGCCAGCACGAGGAAACCGGCGCGATCGTCGCCGCGCTGACCACCTCGATCCCCGAGGCGCCCAATTCGCAGCGCAATTGGGACTATCGCTACTGCTGGATCAGGGATTCCTACTACACCGTGCAGGCGCTCAACCGGTTGGGCGCGCTCGATGTGCTGGAAAAATACCTCACCTACCTGCGCAATATCGTGGACTCGGCGCGGGGCGGACGGATTCAACCGCTCTATTCCGTGATGGGCGAGCCGGAGTTGGATGAAACGAGCGCCGCCTTCCTCGCCGGCTATCGTGGAATGGGGCCGGTGCGGATCGGCAACGCCGCCTACAAGCAGGTGCAGTACGATTGCTACGGGCAGATCGTGCTGCCCACCGCGCAGGGATTCTTCGACCGTCGCCTGCTGCGGATGGCGGACGAGAGCGATTTCGCCGCGCTGGAGGAAGTGGGCGAGATGGCGTGGAAGATGCACGACCAGCCCGACGCGGGCCTGTGGGAATTCCGTGGGCGGCGGGAAGTGCACACCTATTCCGCGGTGATGAGCTGGGCCGCTTGCGACCGCTTGGCCAATGTCGCCGCGCGGCTCGGCAAGGAGGATCGCTGCCGCCTGTGGCGCGAGCGGGCGGAGGCGATCCGCCAGACTATCGAACGGCACGCCTGGGTCGAACGCGGCTTCAACGGCGACGGCACCGGGCACTACGGGGCTTCGTTCCAGAGCGGGTATCTCGACGCCAGCCTGCTGCAGATGGTCGAGCTGCGTTTCCTCAAGCCGGACGATCCCCGGTTCCTCTCGACATTCGCGGCGATCGAGCAGCAACTCCGCCGGGGCGAACACATGCTGCGCTATGCGCATGAGGACGATTTCGGCACGCCCGAGACGGCGTTCAACATCTGCACGTTCTGGCTGATCGAGGCGCTGCACCTTGCCGGGCGGGACGAGGAGGCGCGGCATCTGTTCTGCCTTATGCTCAGCCATCGGACTGAATCCGGCTTGCTGTCGGAGGACATGGATTTCGAAACCAGCGAGTTGTGGGGGAACTTTCCCCAGACCTATTCGCTGGTGGGGGTGATCAATTGCGCGGGGCTACTGTCGAAATCGTGGAACGCCGTCCGATGAGCCGCCTGGTGGTGATTTCCAACCGCGTGGCCGTGCCCAAGGCGCGGGGCGCGGCGGGCGCGCAGGGCGGGCTGGCCGGGGCGCTGGAGGCCGCCTTGCAGAAGCAGGGCGGAATCTGGTTCGGGTGGTCCGGGGGGGAAGTGGACACTTTCACCGGAAATCTTTCGATCCGCCGGCGTGACAACGTTACCGTGGCCACTATCGATCTCGAAACGCAGGATGTGGAGGAATATTACAACGGCTACGCCAACTCCACTTTATGGCCGCTGTTCCATTATCGCATCGACCTGGCCCAGTATAACAACGAGTTCGGCCTGGGGTACGAGCGGGTCAACGAGCGGTTCGCCGAGGCCGTGACTCCGCTGATTGAACCGGACGATCTCGTCTGGGTCCACGATTATCACCTGATCCCGCTGGGGGAGCGGCTGCGCAGCCGGGGGATAACGAACAAGATCGGCTTCTTCCTCCATATCCCCTGGCCGCCGACCCGGCTGTTCGTCTCGCTCCCGTTTCACGAGCGTCTGGTGCAGACCATGCTGCATTACGACCTGCTGGGCTTCCAGACGCACGAATGGCTGGAGAGCTTCCTCAATTACTGCGCCAAGGAACTGGGGGCCGAGGTGGACGAGGCCACCGGGCGGATCACATACCAGGGGCACACCACCATTGCCCGGGCCTATCCCATCGGGATCGATTACGCCCATCTCAAGGCGCAGACCATGTCGGAGCAGGCGCGTGAGGCCGAGCACCGGATCGTGGCCAGCACACGGCACCGCACGGCGATGATCGGGGTCGACCGGCTCGACTATTCCAAGGGCCTGCCCGAGCGGATCGACGCCATCGGGCGGTTCTTCGATCTCTATCCGGAAAGCGTGCGCGATCTCGTCTATATTCAGATCGCCCCACCCAGCCGGGAGGATATTCGATCCTACCAGCGGATTCGCGAATTGCTGGAGCAGAAAACCGGGCAGATCAACGGCGCGCGGTCGGAAGTGGACATGGCGCCGATCCGCTACGTCAACAAGGGGCACACTCTGGCGGAACTCGCCGGCTTCTATCGCGCCTGCAAGATCGGGCTGGTCACCCCGCTGCGCGATGGGATGAACCTGGTCGCCAAGGAATACGTCGCGGCGCAGGACCCGAAGGACCCCGGCGTGCTGATCCTGTCGCGCTTCGCCGGGGCGGCGGTGCAGTTGAAGGATGCGCTGCTGGTCAACCCCTACAGCGTCGACGATGTCGCCCACGCGATCCGCACCGCGCTCGATATGCCGTTGAAAGAGCGCAAGGCCCGCTGGGAGGCGCTGAACCGCAGCGTGGAGGAGGAAAACGTCCTGCGCTGGACCGAGAGCTTCGTGGGCGACCTGGAGGCCGTGGAGCGGGTCTGATCGTCATTGCGAGCCCAGCCTTCGCCCCTCGCAATGACGAGTTTACATCAGAGAAACGCCCGCAGTTCGCTCATGAAGCGGCCGAATTGGTCGTGGTGCAGCCAGTGGCCGGCATTCTCGAATTCCACCAGCCGCGCGTTCTGGAAGAACTCCAGCCGCCCGTCCTGCGCCGGGGTAGGGAAGAAGCTGTCCTTGCCCCACAGCAACAGCGTCGGGCAACTGATCGCGCTCCACAGCGACTGAATCTGCTCCGGCGTCAGGTCAGAGAAGGGCCAGACGTTGAGATAGGGGTCGAACTTCCAACTGAACGTCCCGTCCTCGTTGCGGCTTGCCCCGTGGACGGTCAGATGCCGGGCCTGTCCTTCCGTCAGATAGTCGTTTTCCTCGATCATCCGGCGGTAGGCCGCTTCCAGCGTGGGATAGCGCCGGGGCGCCCGGGCGGCGGCCTCGCGCTTCTTCTCGATCCACTCGCGGAACAGGCTGGCCATCGGCGCGCGCTTGCGGTCCAGCAGGTCCTGCGGAGTCAGGCCGAGCCCTTCGATGTTGACGTACTTGGCGACCTTGTCGGGATAGAGCCCGGCGAACCGCGCCGTGATGTTGCCGCCGAGCGAGTGGGCGATGATCGACACCTTGTCGTAGCCCAGCGTGTGCACGAGCTGGGCGAAATCGTAGACGTAGGCGTTGAAGCTGTAGTTGCCGTCGGCCGACCACGCGCTGTCGCCATGGCCGCGCAGGTCCGGGCAGATCACGTGCCAATCGTGCCGCAGTTCCTCGGCCACCCAGTCCCAGCTCCGGCTATGGTCGCGCCCGCCGTGCTGGAGGATCAGCGGCGGGGCGTCCGGGTTCCCCCAATCCACGTAATGGAGCTTGAGGCGTTGCGAGACGAAGCTGTTCGAAGTCGGACCGAGTATTTTCATGCAGCCAGCATGTGCACTTCGCCCGCGCCCGTCAATCCGGCGGGGGAAAGCTGTTCTTCCCCGGCGTGAAGCAGCATCGGGGTTGGCAACCCTGCGCCCGCCGCCCTATCTGCCGGGTTCGGAGGATTTCATGGCGACTCACAAAACACGCATGCTCATCATCGGTTCCGGCCCGGCCGGGCTTTCGGCCGCGATCTATGGCGCGCGCGCCGGGATGGAGCCGATCGTCGTGCAGGGCCTGCAGCCCGGCGGCCAGTTGACCATCACCACGGACGTGGAGAACTATCCCGGTTTTCGCGAGGTGATCCAGGGCCCGTGGCTGATGCAGGAAATGCAGGCCCAGGCCGAGCATGTCGGCACGCGGATGCTGTGGGACACCATCGTCGAAGTCGACCTGGCCAGTGGCTCGCCGTTCCGCGCCATCGGTGACGGCGGCGACATTTACGAAGGCGATACGCTGGTGATCGCCACCGGGGCGCAGGCCAAGTGGCTGGGCGTGCCGGGCGAGCAGCTCTTTTCCGGCAAGGGCGTGTCCGCCTGCGCCACTTGCGACGGGTTCTTCTACCGCGGCAAGAAGGTCGCGGTGATCGGTGGGGGCAACACCGCCGTGGAGGAGGCTTTGTACCTCACCAACCATAGCGACGACGTGACGCTGATCCACCGCCGCGACGAACTGCGCGCGGAAAAGATCCTCCAGGACCGGCTGTTCGCCAATCCCAAGATCTCGGTGTTGTGGAACAAGGCGGTCGAAAGCTTCCTCGGCGATCCGACCGGCGTCGGGCTGACCGCGCTGTCGCTGCGCGACACGCAGACCGGGGAAATGAGCGAATTCGCCACCCAGGGCGCGTTCGTCGCCATCGGCCATGCCCCATCGACCGAACTGTTCCAGGGCAAGCTGGCGACCGATGAATCCGGTTACCTGATCGTCGAGCCCGGCACGCCCAAGACGGCGATCCCCGGCGTGTTCGCCTGCGGCGACGTGATGGACCACACCTATCGCCAGGCGGTGACGGCGGCCGGCACAGGCTGCATGGCCGCGCTCGATGCCGAACGCTTCCTCGCCGCGCTGGATTTCTCGCGCAAGGAAGCCGAACCGGCCGACGCCTGATCGGGGCGGGCTGCCCACGCTGAAATCCGTGCCGCCGCCGGTCCTGTGGCTGGCGGCGGCGCAAGCGTTATTGTGCTGTCACATTCCGGGCCTATATGCCCGGCTTTCGCTGCGGCCAAAGGAGACGTGCGTGAGCAGGGTATTGGTGATCGGTGCAGGCGGTGTCGGTTCGGTGGCCGTGCACAAGATGGCGATGAACAAGGATATTTTCAGCGATATCCATCTCGCCAGCCGGACGAAGAGCAAGTGCGATGCGATCGCCGAATCGGTGAAGCAGCGCACCGGCGTCGCCATCGCAACGTATGCCATCGATGCCGATGACGTGGCGGCCACCACCGCCCTGATCGCGCAGATCCAGCCCAGGCTCGTCGTCAATCTCGCCCTGCCGTATCAGGATCTCGCGATCATGGATGCGTGTCTGGCCACGGGCGTCGATTACATGGATACGGCCAATTACGAACCGCTGGACGAAGCCAAGTTCGAATACAAATGGCAGTGGGCCTATCAGGAGCGGTTCAAGGAAAAGGGCATCATGGCCCTGCTCGGCAGCGGGTTCGATCCGGGCGTGACCAGCGTCTTCGCCATGTGGCTGAAGAAGCACAAGCTCAAGACCATCCGCACGCTGGACATTCTCGACTGCAACGGCGGCGATCACGGGCAGGCGTTCGCCACCAATTTCAATCCCGAGATCAACATCCGCGAAGTCACCGCGCCCGCGCGTCACTGGGAAAACGGCCAGTTCGTCGAAACCCCGGCGATGGCGAACAAGGTGCAGTTCGACTTCGAGAGCGTCGGCCCGAAGAACATGTACCTCATGTACCATGAGGAACTGGAAAGCCTGGCCCGGTTCATCCCCGAGATGGAGCGCGGCCGGTTCTGGATGACGTTCGGCGACGAATACATCAAGCACCTGACCGTGCTGCAGAACGTCGGCATGACCCGGATCGACCCGGTGATCTACAACGGGCAGGAAATCATCCCGCTGCAATTCCTCAAGGCGGTGCTGCCCGAACCGGCGAGCCTTGGTCCGACGACCAAGGGCAAGACCAACATCGGCGACATCGCCACCGGCGAAGCGCTGGACGGCAGCGGCGAGAAGACGTTCTACATCAAGAACATCTGCGACCACGAGGATGCCTATGCCGAAACCGGCAACCAGGCGGTCAGCTACACCACCGGGGTTCCCGCGATGATCGGCGCAGCGATGATCCTGACCGGCGCCTGGAAGGGGGCCAATGGGGAAGGGGGCGTGTTCAACATCGAACAGTTCGATCCCGATCCGTTCATGGCCATGCTCAACCAGCACGGCCTGCCGTGGACAGTGGAAGAACTGCCCGGGCCGGTGGCGTTCTGATCCGCCGATGAACTGGAACGCGCTGGCGCCGATCGGCTTGCTCGCCGGGTCGAACCTGGTGATGAATCTGGCATGGTACGGCCATCTCAAGGCGCCATCGCGTGCCTTGTGGCTGGCCGTGCTGGCAAGCTGGGGCATCGCCTTCTTCGAATACTGCCTGGCCGTGCCGGCCAACCGGATCGGTGCGCGCAGCTATTCGCTGGCGGAGCTGAAAACGCTCCAGGAAGTCATGTCGCTGATGGCGTTCGTGATCGTCGCCTGGGTGCTGTTCGATCAGCGGCCGGGGCCGAGCCAGGTCATCGGCTTCGTGCTGATCGCGGCCGGTGCCTTCGTGGTCTTCAAGTCGCCGTTCGGCTGATCCGCTTGTCCGGGTTTGGCGCGCGGCGCGCAAAAGGATAAACAGCATCACCATGGAAACCAGAGCCGGCGATCCCGGGGCTTTCGCCCAGTTCGACCTTCACCGCGTGGACAGCCCCGCATTCGTCGTCGACGCGGCGAAGCTGCGGGCCAACCTGCGCGTGCTGGACGATATCCGGGAGCGGTCGGGGGCCAAGATCCTGGGGGCGCTGAAAGCCTTCTCGATGTGGTCCACCGCGCCGATCCTCGGCGAATATCTCGATGGGGTGTGCACGTCCGGTCTGTGGGAGGCCTTGCTGGCCGCCGAGCACTACGATGGCGAGATCGCCACCTATTGCGCGGCTTACAAGGAGGACGATCTCGACGAGATCTGCCGCCTGTCGGACCATGTGATCTTCAACACGCCGATGCAGATCGAGCGGTTCGGGGATACGCTGCTGCGTGCGCGGGCGCGGGGCGAGGATTTCGATGTCGGCCTGCGCATCAACCCCATGCACGCCGAAGGCGAAGTGCCGCGCTACGATCCCTGCGCGCCGCATTCGCGTCTGGGCTTTCCCATCGACCAACTCCGGCCGGAGCATGTCGACCTGGTCGATGGCATCCATTTCCATACGCTGTGCGAACAGGACTTCGCCCCGCTGGCGCGCACCTGGGATAAGGTGTTCGATCATCTGGAACCCTATTTCGACCGACTCAAGTGGCTGAACTTCGGCGGCGGGCATCACATCACCCGCGCTGACTACCAGCGGGACGAACTGGTGCAGTTCCTGCTCGATGTACAAGACGACACCGGGTGCGAGGTCTATCTGGAGCCGGGCGAGGCGGTGGCGCTGGACGCGGGAATTCTCGTGGGGACGATTCTCGATACGCACTGGAACGGGATGCCGCTGGCGATCACCGACATTTCCGCGACCTGCCACATGCCCGATGTGATCGAAGCGCCCTATCGCCCGGCCATGCTGGGCGAGGAGCCGCTGGAAGGCATCCAGATCGACGAGGGGGAGGGTGGCGCGATCCGCCTGGGTGGCCCGTCGTGGCTCGCGGGCGACGTGATCGGCGACTATCGCCTGCCGGTGCCGTGCGAACCGGGCCAGCGCATCGCTTTCCTCGACCAGGCGCATTACTCGATGGTCAAGACGACGACCTTCAACGGCGTGCCTCTGCCGTCGATCTGGCTGTGGGATTCGGAAAGCGATTCGCTCGAACAGATCCGCAAGTTCGGGTACGAGGACTTCCGCGACCGGCTTTCCTGACTTGGGGCCGTTTTGGCGAGGGCCGGATTCCGGCCTCTTCCGCGCCAGGCATGCGCAAAGGGCGCATTTTCACTTGCAGTTCATCCACCCGCGATTATAGCGACCCCCCGCTGCCCCAGGGGACTTCCAAACCGCAAGGCAGCTTGTGTCTAACTAACCGTTATGGGGGTCCCTTGAGTTGTACATCTATCCCGATGCACCGGCTGTAGTCCGCGACCTCGCTCCGGACGAACCTGTTATCCTCAACCGCCCGCACGCCGCGGCGCGCGCCGGACGCTTCTTTGCCGAGAAGTTTCCGGGCAAGTCGCTCTATGCGGTGAAGGCCAATCCCTCGCCCGAGCTGATCGAGATCCTGTGGGCGTCGGGCATTACCCACTTCGACGTCG
>Ga0116175_1002439_pt1 | contig 11251 bp, 5 predicted proteins | sample AD_UKC125_MetaG_FD_89802 | JGI IMG/M metagenome (GOLD analysis project Ga0116175, IMG submission 89802) | Active sludge microbial communities of municipal wastewater-treating anaerobic digesters from USA - AD_UKC125_MetaG | ecosystem: Engineered > Bioreactor > Anaerobic > Digestate | place: USA... | reverse complement strand
CAGATGGCTCATGCCTACAGCTGTTATGGTGAACGCATAGAAAAGCCAGAAGATATCCGTGGTGCACTGGAGCGAGCACTAAAAGCAAACGAATCGGGTAAGCCGGCTATCCTCGATTTCATAATTGACCCTGACGACTTAGCCGAGGGTTTTAATCTATATCGAAAACTGTAAAATTCTGGTCGGGGCGAGCCGATTTGAACGGCCGACCCCCTGCTCCCAAGGCTAAACCATAGGTATTTCGCTATACCCCCTATTCCCTCTAAGGTGCTTAAAATCTGAATTCTTTATTTTGTAGTTTTATTAATTTTTAATTGGGTTGCTACAAAATTGCTACAAAAATTACCAGTTCAAAAAAAGCTATTTTCGCGGCACACTTAACTCCAGATTCTGGTCTTTGCCACCATACTTCTTTTTAAATATTTATTCCGCACAATTCAGGTTTCTCTTCATTTTTTGGGAGATTATAAAGGGGTTCGCCCCACTGAGAAAGGCTGTTTCTTCCTCAGTCGTCTTTGTTTTTTATTTGTCTTTTAATCTTTTTGGGGTTGCAAGGGGGCTTACCCCCTTACAGTTTGGTTTTTCCTTCTTCAGTAGTATTTACTTTTTATCTTTTGCTTTTTTGCCTTTTTCCTCCTCCCGCCTCTCGCGGGAGGGACAAAGGGAGGGGGAAAATTGCTGAAGAAATATGGTTTTGAGGGAAAGACACCCTCACCCTAACCCTCTCCCGTCAAGGTCGAGGAAAAGAATTTGAGACTTCTCTCTTCCGCCATTCCCGAAATGCAGGCGGGAATCCACCCCCTCTGTCATTCCCGAGATCTTCAATCGGGAATCCAAGTTTTTGCTTTTTCCTTAGTTTTTAAATACTGTGGACCCCTGATAAATACATTCAGGGGTGACGAACAAAAGGTGACAGGGACATTCAGTAATGACAAAAGGTTATTGCACTGGCAAAAAGAAAGGGGTTGGCAAGGGGGAAAAATCCCCCCTTGCACCGAGGAAGTGCTTTTCTTCCTCGGTTAGTATTTATCTTTTATGTATTTTTTGTTTCCTTCTTTTTGCCTTTGCTTTTTGGGGGGTGATAGGGGCTCTCCCCCTTATTGTTGTTTCCAGGATATAGTATATTATTAATGTCAGAAAAATGTTTCTCAGATTAATCAAAAATTTAAAAAACAAGCAGGTGGACGCAAATGTCTGAAGATGTTGCTCATCACGCATCACCACCACGCACCACACACTGCGCATCACTTACTACTCGTTACTCATCACTCCTATGATATAATAGCTTAAACTGAAGCATGAGTTTCCTCAAGATGAAAGAGAAAGAAAGATATTCGCAGACTTTAAAAGGTGCCTGGCTGAGAGGAGGCATACAACATAGAAATAAAAAAGTTTGTCTACTGGCAGAAAGGTAATATATGGGTTGGATATCTTGAGGAATATCCTGATTATTGGACCCAGGGGAAAAGTGTAGAGGAGTTAAAGGAAAACTTAAGAGAACTTTATCAAAAACTAAGCAGTGGAGCAATTCCCTGTGTTCGCAAAATGGCTGGCTTGGAAGTGGGATGAAAAGAAGAGACCTGCTTCGAAAATTAGAAGAAGTCCAGTATCAAAATCTGCGGACGAAGAGTTACCGGTAAACATACCCCAATGAGTACTGTTAAGACAATTGCGAAAAATACAGTTGTTTTGTTTGTTGCCCAGGTTATTGTCCTTGCTCTGGGTCTGGTTTTGACTATTTTCATTGCCCGTTCCATCGGCGATGTAAATTATGGTAAGTTAGGTTTTGCTCAGTCTTTTACTGCTCTTATGTTAATCTTTGCCGATGTTGGCTTGAGTCCAGTTACTATCAGGGAAATTGCCCGGCATAAACAACTGGTTTCCAAATATCTAAGTAACGTCTTTCTTATCAAACTAATTCTCTCTTTCATTACCTTTGGTCTAATTGCTCTCATTACCAATTTGATGCACTACCCTGCCGACACGACCATGGTCGTCTATATAATAGGAATCAGCTCCATTTTAAGTAGTTTCTCCTCATTTATGCGGGCTATCTTCAAAGCGCTTGAGAAGATGGAGTATGAAGCTCTCCTCAATATAGGTAGGAGCATAGTTACCACCATTGTTGGTCTCATAGTATTGTTCTCAGGCTATGGCTTGATTGCCATCGCCTTAGTATACTTATTCAGTGCTTCTGTTGACCTTTTAGCCACACTAATAGTCACTATCAAGAAACTCGCTCACCCCAAACTGGAAATTGATTTCGGATTCTGGAAGCAAGTGATTCCTTTAGCTTTACCCTTTGCCTTGACGGCTTTCATTGGAACGATTTACCATCGCATCGATATAGTAATGCTTTCAGCAATGAAAGGAGATGCTCCAGTAGGATGGTATAATGCTGCTTGCAATTTAGTCTATACCCTGGTGATTATTCCCGATATGTTCAGCTACGCTGTTTTCCCGGTAATGTCACGCTTTTTCATCTCTTCTAAAGAAGCCTTGAAAACAACCATGCAAAAGTCAGCCAAGTATCTCTTTATAATAGGGTTGCCCATTGCAGTAGGGACAATTCTACTCTCAGACCGAATCATCTTATTTTTCTATGGGGCAGAGTTTACTCCAGCTATAGCTACCCTCCAGGTCTTGGCACTCTATTTGCCACTAAGGTTTATTAATCATGCTACTGGCTATACTCTTTCGTCAATAAATAAAGAACCCCTAAGAGCACTGAATGCTACCATTGCAGCAGGGACAGACATAGTCTTAAATCTCTTATTAATACCCAAATATAGCTTAGTTGGTGCCGCCATTGCCACTACCATCACTGAAGTAGTTCTCTTTACTGGCTACTATTACTTTGTTGCCAAGCACTTTCACAGATTAGAGTTACAACCTATCATAATCAAACCCTGTTTGGCTTGTGTAGTAATGGGAATATTTATCTTTTTTGCTAAAAGTTTTAATTTAGCTTTGATAGTAGTTTCAGCAGCAATAATATATTTTGCAGTACTCTGCCTTACCAAAGGATTTGATTCAGAAGATAGAGCCATATTTGAAGACTTAAGCCAGGGCATAGCAACTAAAGTGCCCTTTAGTAACAATAGATTGGTGGGTAATTTGTACCACAAATTTATGAGATGGATGGAATGAGGATAACACAGAGCATTAAATCCGTAGTTAAAGATGAGCTCTGTACTGGTTGTGGCACCTGTGTAGGGGTATGTCCCAATAATGCCGTAGAGATGGTAATAGACCATCGCAAAGGAATTTATATTCCCCAATTAGATGAGGAGAGGTGCAATAACTGTGGCATCTGCTATCAAGTATGCCCCGGTCATTCTGTTGACTTTAGAGAGCTTAATCAAGACATATTTGGCAAAGAACCGGATGACATACTATTGGGGAATTATTTCAACTGCTATACTGGTCATGCCACTGATTATGACATTAGATATAATTCCTCCTCCGGGGGTTTAGTTACTACATTGCTTATCTACGCTCTGGAAGAAGGGATAATAGACGGTGCTCTCGTTACCAGAATGAAAAGGGATAATCCTTTAGAGCCAGAACCTTTTATCGCCAGGACGAGAGAGGAAATCATAGAGGCCTCAAAATCTAAGTATTGTCCGGTTCCAGCCAACATTGCTTTGAAGGAAATTCTGGAGTCTAAAAAAGGAGAAAAATTTGCCGTTGTTGGTCTTCCCTGCCATCTTCATGGAATAAGAAAAGCTGAGCAAGTTAACAAAAAGTTGAAGGAAAGGATTGTTTTGCATTTAGGGATATTTTGCAACCATGCTCCCAACTTTTGGGGCACGGAGCTTTTACTCAAGAGAATGAAAGTAAAAAAGGAAGAGGTAATTAAATTAGATTATCGAGGCGAAGGCTGGCCCGGGTGTATGAAAATTTCTAGAAAAGGGGGAGAGCTACTACTACTACCAGATTACTGGAGTTTTGTGGGCTCGGAATTCTTTACCCCAGCTAGATGCTTGATGTGTTGCGACCAGGCCTCTGAATTGGCTGATATCTCCTTTGGTGATGCCTGGTTACCAGAGTTAAATAGCGATAAAGTCGGCAAGTCAGTAATCGTCTCCAGAACTACCATAGGAGAACAACTTCTAGAAAAAGCTAGAGATAAGAACCTGATTGAACTTAATCGAGTGACTGTTACCGAAGTCAAGCAGTCTCAAATGATGTCGCTGTATTTCAAGAAGAGGGCTCTGAAGGCCCGCCTCTGGCTGTTCCGAAAGAAACCGGCCCTTAACACCAGGTTATTGGAATCTGAACGCTTAGACTACTTATCATCCTTATTTTCTTATCTTAGTCACAAGGTTTCTCAGAACCGCATCTTACGCTCGCTGTTGATGCACACACCAACAAAAGTTCTAACATTGTGCAAGATGCCTTCTAATGTGATTTATTCCAGAATGCTCCAAAGTTTCAAGACCAAATTACTAGAACCTGCTCAGAAAAACAAGCCAGTTAAAATAGTAATAATCAATCATGGTCATAAATTTAACAAGGGCAGCCAAGCTCTTTTAAACTCCAGGGTCAGCGCGTTAAGGCAATTCATCCCCGACGCAGAATTCACTGTTTTTACATTCCATCCCGAGATCGAAAATGAACTGCAAGATATAAAAGTATTAGAGTCAATTGGTATGGTTAGATTATCCAGAAAGACTTTAATAGCGAATAAAACCTGGCAAACGATGCTTTGCCTCCTCAAATGTAGTTTATGGTCAATCTTACATAGATGCTTTCACTGGGATTTGAAGCTGTTAAGAAACAGTGAGGGATTAACTGAATATTATAACGCCGATGTAATCATAAGCACAGGCGGTGATGTTTTGACTGAAGATTATGGAACCTTATCATTTTTATCTTATGTGGTTAACTTTCTGTTTGCGTTATTGCTCGACAAACCTGTAGTGCTTTACGCAGAATCAGTAGGCCCATTCAATCGTTGGTGGAATAGAGTTATCGGAAAATCCTTATTAAACAGACTTAGGCTCATCACATTAAGAGAAGATATTTCTAGGAGATACTTAGAGAAGCTGAATATAAAGACTCCAATGTACTTGACTGCTGATTCAGCTTTTCTACTCGAACCAGCACCAGTTCAAAGATCAAGAGAGATATTGGAAAAAGAGAGGATAAAAGAAAACAATAGACCCCTTGTAGGAATCTCAGTAAGCAAAATAATATCTCGCTATGGGTTTGATAGTTTACCAAGCCCCAGTGAGAAATATCGCAAATATATCGAGATAATGGCACAGCTCGTTGACCATTTAGTTGATGTTTTGGATGCTACAGTTATATTTATACCACATGTAGTAGCAAGAGCCTGGGATAATGACGATAGGAAAGTAGCTGATGATATATTCAAATTAACTAGAAACAAAGAAAGCGTTGTGTCAATTAAAAGTGAATACACTGCAGAAGAAACCAAGGGGATTATAGGACAGTGTGATTTATTCATTGGTGCTCGGATGCATGCTACCATAGCATCAACTTCTATGGGTGTCCCTACCGTAGCCATAGCATACAGTCATAAGTATCACGGCGTAATAGGAGAAATGTTGGGGTATGAACAATACGTATTAGATGTCAGGGAAAACTTCAACAGTGATGATTTAATCTCAGTAGTCGATGATGCTTGGAACAACAGAGTAGAAATAAGAAAACAACTGGAATCAAAGATAGAGGATATTAAAGAACGTGTATTGTTAAACGCCAAGCTGGTTAAAGAGCTTATTGATCAGGAAAGAGGTGCTAAGAGATGAAAATACTTAGTGTAACAACTTCTCTTTTGGGCGATGATGCAGCAAGCTGGCGAATCTGGAACATTGCCCGGCTACTGCAAGAAAGGGGACACGAAGTTCACCTGGTGCAGTATGTCAGGAAATCTACCCATGAGAAATTAAAAGGCAATAAGCTTGATTTGGGCGAGATTTCCAATTCTGTAACCAATGTACCTATCTTTCCTCTATCTATACCCGCGGCTCAAATAAAGCACTTGAGGGAACTAAACAATGATAATTATGACCTGGTCTATGGAAACCAGTCGATGGGTACTTTTTATTCCATACTGGGACAATTACGGGGTGTGCCATTAGTCTTTGATATGCATGGTGGCCGCGTTGAGGAATTTTTACTGAATAACCAATCTAATCCAAAGTGGAAATACTCCCCCAAATTGTTCCAGTTCATTTTGGATAACATTATCTACTTTACAGCACTATACTTTTCCAGCAAGATTGTCTGTGTTTCAAGGAAAATGATGCAGTATTTGCATGAAGAAAAAGGGATTCCTTTAGCAAAGATGGCATATGTAACTAATGGGGTTGATTTAGATTTTTTTAAGCCTGTAGACGAGAAGCGTGTTAATGTTCTAAGAAAGGAACTTGACTTGGGGGACAGGTTAACTTTTGGATACATTGGTAACTTTCAGAAATGGCAGGGTGTAGAGAATTTTATAGAAGCGGCAGAAAGATTCAGCGATCCTAAAATCAGGTTTATTATAGTTGGGGGCGATGAAAAATCGAGAAAAGGAAATATTTTATTTATCCCTAAGGTCCCACGGAATCAAGTTCCAGAATATTATTCAATATGTGATGTTTTAGTTCTTCCTCGGCTCAGCCATCCAGCCACAGAGATAGCTGCTCCCACTAAATTCGCCGAGTATACCGCGATGGGTAAGCCGGTGTTAACTACAAATGTTGGCGATGCCTCGGATTTGGTGAGAAAATATAACTGCGGAGTTGTGGCAGAAGGTAGCAGCTCTGATGATTTAGCTCAGGGATTTCTAGAATTTAAAAGCAAGTCAAAAAATGAGTTAGCCAAGATGGGAGAAAATTCAAGAAAATTGGCTGAAAGCGAGTTTGATTGGAACAAGGTTGCTGAGGGTTTGGTGAATATGGTCAAAGAGATAGTTAAACTATCTTAAGCCCTATTTAAGCTTATTCCCCTACAAATGGTTTAGGTTGTGTCATAGTAGGTGTAAGTAACTCGCCAGTTTTTCTTATCATAGATGTCAATTTTTTCCACTACTTGCTCATCAATCTCTCGAGCAACAAGATAACCCTTCCCAAAGAACCTATTATAGGGAAAGGTTGATGAAGATTTGAAGCCGAAATGTTTAGTTAGTTCCTTCCTGAACTCGGGCTGGCTGAACGCCCAAACGGAAACAAGGTCGGGTTCCGACTTTTCCAACTCGTTTAAACATCTATTTATAAGTATACGGAAACAGTCAATATCTTTATTTTTTACCACATAATCCACTATCATTCCATAAACTAAGCCGTTAATTTGCTCTTGGACACTAATCACAGCATATCCCCATAATTCATCACCTTTTTTAGCTATGATGTATTTATAGCTATGCTCTGGATGCTGGTCGAATCTCCACCTGAGATAGGCTTCGCTTCGTACCAAATCTATAGTAGACTTATCTCTTAGGTCATCGACCTCTTTGAGTTCACCGGGGAACTTGTCAAACACCTTAACTTGAAAAGAACTTGATAACAGAGAGGCTTTTATTCTGGTATTTAGAAGTTTATCATAGAAAAATCCCAAACCAGTTCCCAGGAACTGGTTCTTTAGCTTATATGAGATTAGTTTCTGGGGATTGATAAACCGGTACAAGGTTTCTGTGATTGCCACTATCTTCCATCCTTGCTTTAAGTATCCCGGACGTGACATTGGTCCAGGAAAATTATAAAAAAACGCATAGCCACTTTGTTTAAAATACTCAATGGCAAACTGATTCATCCGGCTGAATATACCTTCTCTGCGATGTTCCGGATGCACCATAGTATCACAGGGCTGGGCAGCTTTAACCTTTTCATCCTCAAGCCACATTTCAGCAAGTAATAAAGGCCTGGCTCCCACTATTTTACCATTTTCCACCGCCACAATAACCTCAGGGTCAGCAGAAACAAAAGGATTTTGAATGTATTTCCAGTCCCAAAGTTCCGCTGACATATCATGACCAAAGGATACCCGGAATAAATCGAGTAACTCTTCTCTTTTTTCTCGGTGTTTTACCAGCTTAGTCTCAACCATAACTTATCTTGTTCCTCATCTCAATTATGCTCTGTAAATCTCCCCACAAGCCACAAAGTAGAACTTTAAGCTTATTAAAATCCTCAATCGCTCCGATTCTACTCAGACAGTATGGGTTATCTTTTAGACTGATAAGCCTACCAGGTAAAACAGAAACGGCGCAGCTAAAACCAGCTTCCTGGACAAGCTCAACTACGCCGGCATTAAAGTTGCCATTAGGGTATGAAAAGGTAGTGACTTCTTTACCCAACCTTTCTTCGATATCCCGCTTAGACTGAGTAATCTCCCATTTAGCTTGCTCCAGAGGTAAATTAGTTAAGATGGGATGATTGACAGTGTGAGCACCAAAGCTGATGCCACTGCTACTCATCTCCTTTACCTCCTTCCAGGATAAGATAAAATCTCTTCCCAAATCAGGAGGAATCTCCACCCCACAAATGCTAACAAGCTTTTCTATTAAAACATTTTTACTCTCATCAGGCAAGTTTTTTAACTTCTCGATAATTTCAAGCCCTGTCTGATGCTTATCAGTGGTAGAAGAGAAAGAGAAACTGCCAAGTTCATCAAGGTCTAATTGCGTTACAATGCTATTATTAACTATATAGCCTACTTTATCCCACCAGAAAAGTTCTCCAGTACCAATATGACCTGTAGTAAGGAAAATGGTTGCTGGAACATGATACTTTTTAAGAACAGGATAAGCATAGAGATAGTTGTCTTTATATCCATCATCCAGAGTGATTATCACTGCTCTATCCGGAAGAGTATTTCCTTGGCGAATACATGATGCTAACCGTTCAAGCGGTACTATCTCATAATTGCGGTAAAAATACGCTATTTGCTTTTCAAACTCCTGAGGGCTCAAGGGCTCAAGAGACCAGCTATCTTTATGAGGAGAAATTCGATGATACATCAAAATAGCTACCTGGGATTTAGTGAGCTTTCGCCTTATGAAAGCATAGGTATCCAAAAAGCCAAGGTCGTTAGCAATAGCTGCAGCTAAGCCTTTTATTTCCATATTTCTGAACCACCATTGGTGTAGATTAGATTTCTCCTGGCAAATTCTTCCCGGAATTCAGCTATATCGTGCCACTCATAATTTCTGTCCATCAGCTTGCCATCAACAACACCGCAATATCTGAGGTAAATATACCCATCACCGAGAGGTTTACCTTCCTCAATAAATGCACCTGGGTAAACTGAGGAGCGAATCTTGCCCTGGCTTACTAATCTGCTACCGCCATACCAGTCGGCATATATTCTGGCACCTTCGGCGGTATTTTCGCTAAACCACTTAGCAGCGGAGGTCTCCTGGTCGTGAACAAACATAACATTGTATTGCTGTCCCTCGGAATTCAAGGTGATCGCCTGAGGAACTCCAAATATCTGATACATCGTGCCAGTATTACACATAAAACAAGGGATAAGAACTACCAGAATAGCTACATAACCCCATCTTTTGCGAGCAAAAGGGACAAGTATCAAACCACCAGCAACAAAGAAGGGCGCTAAAATAACAACCATCTGTATATAAGTCCTTTGCATATCATAACCCTGAAAGACATAGGGCATTACCATACCAGCAGCTAAAATTGCAGAACAAACGAGCGCAGCTATTAAATACTCTGCATCAAACTTTCTCAAGAAAGCGATAGAATTTGCACCTTTTATCTCATTTGCTGAAGAGGCCCGAAAATGGATTTTGACAATGAGAGTAGTCAACACACCCAAAGCAATACAGGCAATCGTCAACCAGGAGAAAATAAACTCGATGACCACGGGTATTTCTCTCTCAGCTATGCCAACTCCAAGAGCTATCTCCACACCAGGCGCTACCTTTGCTAAAGCCAAAAAATCATAAAAGCTTTTTATAGAGTTTTGAATAAATCTTGTTACAGTTTTAAAAACTACACCACCAGCCACCTGAGTATGCCATAGAAATAGCATCGCAAAAAACACTAAAACTAACCTACCGCTAATAACCACATGGCTATTCCCCAGTCCGCTTTTATTAGTATTTTTACGGCCTCTCCTGCGAACTATGCCATATACAATGATACTGCCTAACCAGGTAAATAATAGAACAAAGAAAGATATCCAGGCCGTGGAATAATGCGAAGCTATACAACCCGCGCCAAAGATAGTGAACAATATATTCTTTTGAAGCGTGCCTAACTTATTATGAAATAAAACCATAACTGATAAAGCGAAGAAAAGAATTGCCAAAGCAGTCCGTGGGCCGTAACCAACATATAAAAAACGATATTGTGATATGAAAAAGAAAGAGGCTAAAAAGCTATAAAAACTGCTGATATATTTCCTGGAAAGAATATAAACGATTAAGGGTGAAATAGAAAAAAGAAGAGGATAAAGGATTTTGAACAGGTATTCTGGATTCATATTCAGGAACGATTGATATATTGCAGGTAAAAGCGAGATACTCAAGCACGTATCGAGAGTGCTATTTAAAATTGTTTGCCATCGTCCGTTATGAAAAGTTTGCTGAAAAAGGTAATATTCGGTGTGGATATCAGCTCCAACGATATGATTTGACCTCAACCCTAAAAGGAGCACCAGAGCTACTGCGATACACAGAATTATCGGAGGATATATCTTTTCCGGTACGTCATTCCTGCGAATAGCCAAAAATACTACATAGGCTGGAATCATAAAGAGCAACACCATCAGCATGGCATTATTATCTGTAGCATTCATAACGTGCATGCCGAGGATGCTCATAAATGGAAAGAAGGCGGGTAAAAGTAAATAGGCTTTTTCTTTCGTGGTTAGTTTTACGCTCTCCAGATTCAGAGAAAACTCACTCCCGCTCCGGAGAGAGGCGATAGCCGCCATAAAAAGGAGAGCAACGCTAAAAGAAGACACCACCGATAGCGTATCCAGAGGACGGCTATAACCCAGCAAAGGGTAAAGTGTATTTATTAACAATCCGAAAAACATTACAAAAGCTACACTTAAACCCACAGATAGCACAAGCTTTACCGATGGGCTCAGGTTATTAATCTTAAGTATGTGAACTATAAGCCAGCCGGGAAGAAAAGTAAGGAATATAAAGCCCAATATCTGCCTCAGCACCGGGATATCTGCAAACGCTGCTATCACAGTTGTAACGATAAACACCACTATTAATAATAAAGTATTAATATGCTGTTTCTCGTTTCTCTCTTCCTCT
>Ga0116175_1002437_pt1 | contig 11253 bp, 8 predicted proteins | sample AD_UKC125_MetaG_FD_89802 | JGI IMG/M metagenome (GOLD analysis project Ga0116175, IMG submission 89802) | Active sludge microbial communities of municipal wastewater-treating anaerobic digesters from USA - AD_UKC125_MetaG | ecosystem: Engineered > Bioreactor > Anaerobic > Digestate | place: USA... | reverse complement strand
CCTGATGTGTTGAGCGGCAAGAAAAAAGGTTATCTCACCGATTTGCCGCAACAAGCTGAAAATGTGCGTTTGCTGGCGGCAGATGTCAACCCAATTTCTTTGTTGGAGCAAGTGGATAAAGTGTATTGCGTGACTTCACAAATGGGTTTTGAAGCTTTGCTGCTGGGCAAGCCGGTAACGGTGTTCGGGCTGCCGTGGTATGCAGGCTGGGGCGTATCGGACGACCGCCATCCTGATATTGCAACGTTGCGGGCGCAAAACCGCCGTGCACCGCGCTCGTTGATGCAGCTTTTTGCTGCTGCTTATCTGCAATACAGCCGCTATCTGAATCCCAATACGGGTGAGGCGGGTACGCTGTTTGATGTGATTGATTATCTGGCTACTGCCCGCCGTTGGAATGAAAAACTGCGCGGCAACCTTTATTGCGTGGGGCTATCTTTATGGAAACGCGCTGTAATGAAGCCATTTTTCAACTCCCCCGCTTGCCACTTGCACAGCCTGCCTTCACTTAAAAAGCTGCGGGAAACTACTCTGCCCCATGATGCTCGTTTATTGGTTTGGGGGCGCGGCAATGATGCTCTGCTGAATTTTGCTGCCGAACGCAAACTGCCGGTGCTGCGCATGGAAGACGGCTTTATCCGTTCGGTGGGCTTAGGTTCTAATCTGGTACCGCCGCTGTCGCTGGTTACCGACGATATGGGCATTTATTTCAATCCGCAAACGCCTTCGCGCTTGGAACAGATTCTGCAAAACCAACATTTCAGCGAACAGGATTGTCAGACAGCCTCTACTCTGCAAACCACACTTACTGAAGCGGAAATCAGTAAATACAATGTTGGTGGCGGTATGTTAAAACTGCCCCGCGATGGCCGCAAAGTGCTGCTGGTGCCCGGCCAAGTGGAAGACGATGCCTCTATCCGCTACGGCTCGCCTGAAATCTATAAGAATTTGGATTTACTGAAAAAAGTACGCGAACTCAACCCGAATGCCTATATTATTTATAAACCACACCCCGATGTGGTAAGCGGCAACCGCGTCGGCCAAATCGCGGCGGAAGACACCGCACGCTATGCTGATCAAGTGGCGGCAGAATGCGACATCATCACCTGCTTAAAAGAAGCCGACGAAGTGCATACCATGACATCGCTTTCGGGCTTTGAAGCGCTGTTGCGCGGCAAAACCGTGCATTGCTACGGCCTGCCTTTTTATGCGGGCTGGGGCTTAACGCAAGATTATTTAAGCATTTCCCGCCGCACGCGCAAACTGGCTTTATGGGAACTGGTGGCGGGCACGCTGATTTATTATCCCGATTATGTCTGCCCCGAAAGCCGCCGCTTGATTAATGTGAATACCGCGATTGAAATTTTGAAAAAGCAAAAAGCCGAACGCCAACACGCCGATTTGTTGCGCAGAAGCTTTTTAGCTAAGCAATGGAGCAAGCTAAAGCAACTTAAAGTGCTCATGAAATAAGAATATTTGTTATAATTAAACGCTTTTCAATTTAATAATCAATTATTTCTGAACCGGAAACAAACAGCCTAATATTCAAGGCATCAAAATGGTACCGGGGTAGCTTTCAGCAAAAACGGTAACAGAAAATAAAAACTCACGATGACAGACGCTTCTATTTCCAGCACACTCGAACAATTACTCGCCCAAAACCAACGCATTCTGCTGCTTCAAGGGCCGATTGGGTCTTTTTTTACCCAATTCTCCGATTGGCTCAGCCAACACGATAAAACTATTTTCAAATTGAATTTCAACAGCGGCGATGAGCTTTTTTATTCGAACAAGCTGCCGCGCACCTTCTCTTATCGCGATACTTATCAGGCTTTTCCGGCTTTTTTGTCCGCTTTTCTTGCAGAACATCAAATCGATGGTATCGTCTGCTTTGGCGATTCCCGACCTTACCATATTGTCGCCAAACAATTGGCTGATGAGAACGGTTTAGATTTCTGGGCGTTTGAAGAAGGTTATTTCCGCCCTTTTTATGTGACGCTTGAAAAAAGCGGTGTTAATGCCTATTCCCCCTTGCCGCGTGATGCTGATTTTTTTCAGACAGCCTTTCCCAGTTTGCGCCAACAGGAATATCATGAGCCGCCTCCTGTACGCGGCGGTTTTCTGCCGATGGCCAAATGCGCCATCTCTTATTATCTGATCGCCAACCTACGCCGCAAATCTTATCCGCACTATATCCATCACCGCATCATAGGCCTTACCCATTACACCCGCGCTTGGGTACTATCGGGCATCAAGCGTGCGGTTTATATGTTGCAAGACCACCAATTCGGCCGAAATGTTGCCAATGGGAAATATGGCAAATTCTATATTCTGCCCTTGCAAGTGTTTAACGACAGCCAGGTTCGTGTGCACAGCGATTTCTCATCCGTGCGGAATTTTTTAATACACATCCTCACCTCATTTGCCACCCATGCACCCGATGATGTTAACCTGATTGTCAAACACCATCCGATGGATAGGGGTTTCACCGATTACCGTAAATACATCAACCGTTTCATCAAAAAGCACCCCAAGCTCAAAGGGCGTATTTTTTATGTACACGATGCGCCGCTACCCGTTTTCCTGCGTTACGGCTTGGGCATGGTAACGCTCAACAGCACCAGCGGCCTTTCGGCTTTGATCCACCACATGCCGGTAAAAGTGATCGGTCGTGCCAGTTACGATATTCCGGGCATTACCTTCCAAGGCAGTTTGGCTGAATTTTGGAAACACCCTACTCCGCCGGATAAAGAGCTCTTTCATGCCTATCGTATGTATCACATTAATGTTACTCAGATTAACGGCAGTTTTTACAGTGAAGTTCGGTTACCACAAATAGAGCCGGATTGTATTACCCAAACCGGCCAAGAACATTTTGATCCGGTCTGAGCCTTATTTTTATAGGAATATATCTATCAATCAGCTGCTTGTTGAGGCCGAATAAAATGCCTGTCTGAAAACCATTATTGCGTTTTTCAGACAGGCATTTATGTTATCTCCCCTGTTTGATTGTCTTTACCCAGCTTTTGCCCATCCCCAGCCAACCGATTATAATAGTGCCCAATATTTCCCCTTCTCAGGACGCCATCATGCCGCATTTTCAGCCCGAACCCGCGCTTGCCCATTCGGAACAACACAAAACCGCCGTTCTATTGCTGAATCTCGGTACGCCCGCTGCCGCTACTGCCGAGGCGGTGCGACCTTATTTGCGTGATTTTCTTTCCGACTCGCGTGTCGTTGAACTGCCTAAAGCCGTATGGCAACCCGTATTGCGTGGCTTGGTGTTGACTACGAGACCTAAAAAGAGTGCGCACGCTTATCAAAAAATCTGGTTCGAGCAAGGCTCACCGTTGGCGGTCTATACCCAGCGCCAAGCCGCCGCGCTCTCTGAAAAACTGCCCGGCATTATCGTGCGCCACGCGATGACTTACGGTTCGCCCAGCATCCCCGACACCTTGGCCGACTTAAAAGCGCAAGGCGTCGGCAATTTATTAGTGATTCCGCTCTATCCACAATATGCCGCCTCCAGCACCGCCGCCGCACTCGATAAAGTGTTGCAACAACTTTTGCAACAGCGCAACATGATGAGCCTGCGTACGGTTACCCGTTTTTATAATGATCCCGGCTATATCGCCGCCCTTAAGCAACAAGTCGAGCAATATTGGGCGCAACACGGTAAAGGCGATAAATTATTGTTCAGTTTCCACGGCATCCCACAAGCCAACCACGATCAAGGCGACCCTTATCCGCTGGAATGCTACGAAACCGCCCGACTGCTGGCTGCTGCACTGGGCTTGAACGAGCACCAATACCAAGTGTCGTTCCAAAGCCGTTTCGGTCGCGCTAAATGGTTGGAGCCTGCTACCCAGGATTTGCTGCAACAACTGCCGCGCAAAGACAATGTGCGCCGATTAGATGTGATTTGCCCCGGTTTTGTCTGCGACTGCTTGGAAACCATGGAAGAAATCGCGCTAGAGGGGCGTGAAGCATTTCATGCCGCCGGTGGCGAGCAATTCCACTATATTCCGTGCCTCAACGACTATCCTGTTTGGTTAGAGGCACTGGCCGATTTGAGCCGCCGCAACTTGGCCGGTTGGCTGCCGCAAAACACCTCCGGCGTTTAACTCAACACACCCGTAAAGCGAGAACCATATGATAGCCATCATTGGCGGCAGCGGCCTTACCCACTTGCCCGAACTCAACATCACCCACCGCCAGATTATCCGTACCCCTTATGGCCTGCCCAGCTCACCGGTGATTTCCGGCAAACTCGGCAATCAATTTATTGTTTTTCTGGCACGACACGGTCTCAATCACGCGCTGGCGCCGCATGAAATCAACTATCGTGCCAATATCTGGGCACTGCATTCGCTGGGGGTAAAAGAAATTATTTCCGTATCCGCTGTTTCCGCCATTAGCCCCGATATCGAATTGGGCGCACTGGTATTACCCGATGATTTGATCGACTACACCTACGGCCGTGAATCTACCTTTTTTGAAGGACAAGACAAGGAGGTGGTGCACACCGAATTTGATCCTCCTTACAGCACCTCGTTGCGCCAAGCGCTGCTGGATCACGCCGCCAGTCGAAATACTATGATTCTTGCCAACAGCGTCTACGGTTGCCTACAAGGCCCGCGCCTACCCACCCGCGCCGAGATCCGCCGCTACCGCAATGACGGTGTAGACATTATTGGCATGACCGGTATGCCCGAAGCCATTCTGGCTAAGGAATTAGAGTTGGATTACGTTCACCTTTGTGGTGTAATCGGCCAGAATGATGGTCATCAGCATTCTCCCGACTTCCGCAGCCGCCAAGCTCATATTGCCATTCAAAAAATTCAGCAGCTGTTGGTGGATATGTAAAGCTTGTTGTTTCAGCATGGTTTGAATGTGCCGATGCCTGTCTGAAAAGTTTTCAGACAGGCATCTTGCTTTATCAATCGATTGAATACTTAGTCCGCTCATTAAGGCATTTATCATGCACATACAATACAAGGTTTGAACAATTAAAACTCTATCAATGCCTGTCTGAAAAACTTTTTCAGACAGGCATTTCCAAAAACAAAAGCCCCAGAAAACCTTCCGGGGCTTGATTCAAATATCCGTTTATTAACGCTCTTGCAAGGCTTGCTTCATACGGGTAATCGGTTTGATCAGGTATTGGAAAACTGTTTTCTCGCCGGTCTTCACGTCAACCGTGGCAATCATACCCGGAATAATCGGCAAGGATTTACCGTTTTTATCCTTTAGATTATTGCCGTCGGTTTGTACCAAAATACGGTAATACACCTGATTCGGATCCAGCTTCAACTGGTCGGTACGCGCTTGGTTACTCATGGTATCCGGGCTGATTAAGGTCACTTTACCGTCTAAGCCACCGTAAATCGCATAATCATAAGCACTGATTTTCACCACAGCCGGCAAACCCGGATGGATAAAGGCCACATCACGCGGATTGATATATGCTTCCACCAACAGTTTGTCGTCCAAAGGCACGATAGTCATAATATCCTGGCCGGCATTGACCACACCGCCGACCGTATTGATTTTGATATCTTTCACAATACCGCGCATCGGTGCACGTACCAAAGAACGATCAACCGGGTCGGCGCGCATCGCCATGTTTTCTTTAGCCTGCGCCAATTCGGATTCCGATTGAACCAATTGGTTATTCGCTTCTTCCGCATATTTATTGCGGCGTTCAGCTATTTGCAAAGCCAAATCGTGAGACTGACGTTGCATACGCAACAGTTCCACTTCCGATACCACACCCTGTTTCACCATCGGCGCGGTAATATTGATTTCACGGTCAAGCGAAGCTTTACTGTTGGCCAAATCACGCACGGCTTCCACTACCGAACGGCGGCGAGCCGCATAAGCAGCTTGCTCACGCTGGATTAATTCATTACTAATGCCTTTCGGGAAGCTCAACTGCGTACCGTGAGCCTCAGCGCGCAAGCGAGCCACCATTGCTTCCAAGTTGGCCACTTTCGCTTCACTCTCACGCAACACTGCAGAGCTGCGGGTATCATCCAGCTTCAACAGCACCTGGCCTTTTTCCACCACGTCGCCGGCTTTAACCTTCATTTCCGTAATGATGCCGGGATCCAAGCTCTGAATCACTTGTTCACCGCTGCTGGGAATCACATTACCTTGGCCACGGCTCACTTCTTCCAGCGGGCTGTTGTACGCCCAAATAACGAATACCACCAGAAATATGGCAAACAGTACAATCACCCAAAACTGACCGTGATGCTTTTCTTTCTGCAGCGCGGCGTTCAAATCATTGACCAACTGCAAGTCGCTGGACTTGACGCCGTCTTGCTTATCTTTTTCACTACTCATCATATATACCTGATATTAATCGGTTTGATTTCAAATACTGCCGAATACGGCGACACCTTAGGCCTGAACACCCGCTTCTGCGGCAATCTGGCTTGCTACACCACCACCCGGACGTTCTTCGTTTTGCATCAGTTTCTGCAACACCAAATCACGCGGGCCATCCATCACCACTTTACCGTTATCCATCACAATAATGCGGTTCACAATCTGTAAGACTTGCGGGCGGTGAGTCACCACGACCATGGTTTTATCTTTTGACCATTGTGCCAGTGCATTGAGCGACATACGTTCAGTGGCTTGGTCAAGACCGGTGGTCGGCTCGTCTAACAACACCACTCGCGGGTGGCGCAAAGTCATCCGAGCCAGTGCAATAATTTGTTTCTGACCGCCGGAAAGACCCAAGCCATCCTCACCCAAAGGCATATCCAAGCCACGCGGGTGGTTACGGATGATGCGATCAAGACCAAAACGTTTCAACGCAGCCAGCAACTCCTGGTCGGTTGAAAAGCCATCAGTACGCGCCAAATCCATGTTTTCGCGCAGTGTACCCAAGAACAAACGTGGAGATTGACTAAGCAATACCACTTTATTACGCAGGAAGTTCGGATCAATCTGGCGCATATCCACACCGTCCAAAGTCACATTACCCTCTGAACCGTCATACAAGCCGCTGGCCAGTTTCAACATGGTACTTTTACCGCTACCGATTCTGCCCAACACGCCGACTTTTTCCCCCGGTCGAATGGTAATGTTCAAACCGGTTACGGCAGGCGCACCCTCTTGCTGATATTGGAAGGAAACATTTTCAAAACCAATATTGCCCTGCACATTATCCAACGTGATGTATTTACGTTCGGGATGGCGCTCGACGGGACGCTCAACAATATTATTCACACCTGCCAAGGCCAGTTTTGCCTGCTGGAAGCGTGTAGCCAAACCGGCCACCTGAGCCAGCGGCGCCAAAGCACGACCGGACAAAATCACCGAGGCAATCAAAGCACCCATGGTGATACGATCGGCAGGGTTTTCAGCATGAATCAGATAGGTACCGAGAATCACCAAACCTACTGTATTCAACTGCTGCATCACTACCGCAAAATTCACCATAAAGTTACTGGTGTCTTTCACTTTAATCGATGAAGCAGAAGTTTTGGCGGTGTATTCGTCCCAACGTTGTTGCGCCCACGTGGTCGCATTATTGGTTTTCAAGGTTTCAATGCCTTCCAAAGCCTCTACCGCCAAGCCTTGGCGCTGAGAAGATTCTTTCATCGATTCGTTAATGTAACGCGATAACGGGCGTTGTACCAGAAAACCCACAATAATTACAATTGGAATAATAAACAACGGAATTAGTGCCAATTTGCCGCCGACAACCCAAATAACGGTAATAAACAGCAGCAGGAAAGGTAAATCTACTAAAGTCAGCAAGCTGGCACTGGTCATAAACTCGCGAACCGATTCAAATTCACGCAGATTATTGGCATAAGAACCAGCGGAAGCCGGTCGATCAGCCAAGCGCAACGCCATCACACGACGGAATAAGGCCGAGCTGATAATTAAATCGGCTTTTTTACCGGCAATATCGGTTAAGTGGCCACGTATCATTTTGGCGGCAAATTCAAACAAGTTTGCCAATACCACACCAATACTCAATACCCATAAGGTTTCATAAGCTTGGTTAGGGATTACGCGGTCATAAACGTTCATCACATACAATGAGCTGACCAACGCCAGGAAGTTAACGATGAAGGTAGCCAGAATAACTTGATAGTAATAGCCTTTGAAGCGCCAAATGACTTTCCAAAACCAAGATTTCGGTAAATCATATTCAGGCAAGTCCGAACGTACGTCAGAGACCATTTTTGGTTTGATAAACCAAGCATAACCCAAATAAAGATCGCTCAATTGATCATGGTTTAATGCTTGTGACAATCCGTCTACTTGGCGGATATGATAAGTACGGTTTCTGCCGCTACCATCAATCTGAGTAATCACCGCCGCTTCTTCATTGCGCAGAATCACCACTACCGGCACCGCCAGCGATGGAATATCATCCAAACTTCGTTTGGAAAGCGTATTTTCAAAACCGTGGCTTCTCAAGACTTCGCGCAAAGAATGGAAGTTAATATTTAACTTCTTGTCTTTGACCACTTCGGCCGATAAAGCGGCTTCCGAAACGGGGGCACCGAGAATCTGGGTAGCTAAAGCAATATGTTCAATAATGGATTTCATAGCAACTGTTCATTAATGGTTAAATTCAAGTTTGCCTCAGATTTATTCTTGCGGCACGCCCGCCCAAGTGGCCACTTGAGCCTGGGCAGTCAAATATTCCAAAGCCGCATCGCGAAAATCGTTGCGAGCCGTTACATTTTCCTGTTCGATATTGGCCAATTCGTTATAAGCGCCCAATACATCCGTTAAGGTTCTTCTGGCCACCTTGAACTGCAATTCATAAGCTTTCACGACTTCTTTTTGTGAAACAATGTGCTGAGCAGTAATACCGGTTCGCTGTTCACTTTGCGCCATATCCACTTCTGCCGTTTGTGCTTTTTCCGCCACTTCACGCAAAATTTGATCCAAACGAGCGTTGGCTGCTTCTACCGTATAGGCATTTTTATCTACGGTATTGCGCGCTGCCTGATCAAATAAATTCCAAGTCATATTCAAATAAACTTGCTTGGAAGTGGTGGTTGCCAAACCTTCCAAATTAATGGCCGGCAAACGGGCAGCTTTAGATACTTTCAATTCATGCTTGGTACTTTCACGCTCGGCCATCTGTGCCTGATAACTGGGGTTACCGGCATTATCATCATTCTTATAGCGGTTCACCAGCGAACGGGTAGTCTCTGAACGGAAAGGATCTTCCAAATCCTTAGCTCGCAAAGGCTCTGGAGTGTATTTCGCCAGACGGCTGAGAGATAGTTCCATGGTTCGGGTTAATTGTGCAATAGTGGTTTGCACTTGTAACTGGCGCGCCTGAGCTTCTATCAATTCAGAGCGGCGACCCGTATCGTATTTGGCTACGATACCCAAATCTTTAACCAGCTTATTATGGCGTTCTAGGCTGCGCATATTGACGTCAATCGACTCTTTTGCCCGTAACGCGGCCAAATAGAGTTTGCCGATTTCGCTGCCCAGTTGTTCCTGAGTTTCATAATACTTATAAGTGTAATACGCTTCTTTTTGTTGATCGCGATTAACCGACGCAGTAATACCACCCCATGAATAAAGGTTCACAGAACCTTTTAAACCTATAGAGTTTCGTTGTTCATCGTTGGAATATTTATTATCCTGCGCCAACACTTGCGTGCCAACCATGCTAACTACCGGATAATGTCCGGCTTTACTCACTTTAGTGGTACTATGGGCTGCAGCAATATTGGCTTTTGCTTCTAATAAAGAGGGATCGGCAACCAAAGACTTTTGCAAGATTCCCTGTAACTCTCTTGCCATCGCGGGCTGGATAGCCAACAACGAAATCATCACTAGCAGATAATTTCGCTTGAGCAAACGGGTTATTTTAAATGAATGCTTTTGCATATTTTCGCAATTGAATAAATGAATCATAAAGTTTGCCGAAACGGCATCCTCGCCTGTCATTATTATTTAAATAATGCCCTTAGACACCGACTTTTCAAACCAGTTCAGAATAACATCTTTTAAAATTAATTCACGAAACACTTGATAAATGGTATAGGCAGCCTGATAAAGTGTCATAAGGCTTCTAAGGATTGTAAATATAAAGTCTTTACATTTTGCAATCTGCCAACGGCAGCATATTCTACCTGCATTATATAGAATAATGGCAAATGATTTTGCAGAGCATTAAGCTTAAACAACAACATAAACACCCATAACCATTTGTATTCAAAACTATATATACAACATTGCAATAAAAAACCCACTATGTAATAGCGGGTTTTCAAGCATGATTCGTTTTAAATTAACGTTTTTTACCGGTTACGGTAGCAACAGCCAAGTTAGAGTTGCGTTTCAGGGCAACGCTGGTTACACCTTCGGGATAAGTCACGTCAGACAGGTGCAAAATATCGCCTGCAACTACTTTTTCACAGTTCAATTCCAAGGCAGCCGGGATGTTTTTCGGATCAACCAATACTTCAACAGAATTGTTCAATAAAGAAACACGACCGCTTTGCAGCTTAATAGCTTGTGATTTTTCTGCATTAACAACATGCAGCGGCACGCGCAGTTTCAACGGTTTGTTTTCATCAACAATTTGGAAGTCGATGTGTTGAACTTCTTGGCGGAACGGGTGGAATTGGAAATCACGCACGATGGCTTTGTATTCTTTACCGCCAACAGACAGCTTAATCAACGCAGTGTGAAAGTCTTCTTTCGCCAGCGCGTAGTATACGGTTTTGTGATCGACAGCAATCGCAGTACCTTTTTGGTCTTCACCGTACAATACTGCCGGGGTTTGACCTTCGCGACGCAGGCGGCGGCTCGCACCAGTGCCCTGAGCTTCGCGAACGGTTGCTTGAATTTCGTATGACATAGTTTTAATACTCCAAAAGATTAAATAACCCACCTTACACCGCGACCAGTTTGGGGTGGGAACAGATTACGGGAGAAATAAAGCTCCCGGTGCAACTATCTCTTCATTGAAGAGATAAGAAACAGATTCTTCATTGCTGATGCGGCGCACCGTTTCGGCCAGCAAACCGGCAATGGTAACTTGACGAATTTTCGAACAGGCTTTTCCCGCCTCAGACAGGGGGATAGTATCGGTTACCACCACCTGATCAATATCAGAACCGGCAATGCGGTTCACCGCTTCACCCGAAAATACCGGATGGGTTGCATAAGCCAATACGCGTTTAGCACCACGCTCTTTCAAAGCGGAAGCAGCTTTGCACAAGGTATTGGCGGTATCAATCATGTCAT
>Ga0116175_1002428_pt1 | contig 11286 bp, 12 predicted proteins | sample AD_UKC125_MetaG_FD_89802 | JGI IMG/M metagenome (GOLD analysis project Ga0116175, IMG submission 89802) | Active sludge microbial communities of municipal wastewater-treating anaerobic digesters from USA - AD_UKC125_MetaG | ecosystem: Engineered > Bioreactor > Anaerobic > Digestate | place: USA... | reverse complement strand
TACGAGGAGCGGCTGCGGCAGCCGTGGGGGATGCCGACCAGCTTCACCCACCGGCACCGCTGAGGTGGCGTCCCTGTCTCCGGTCCACGGCACGCACGTGGTGCTGGGGTCGGCCTCGCCGGCACGTCTGAAGGTGCTGCGCGATGCCGGCCTCGATCCCGAGGTCGTGGTCTCCTACGTGGACGAGGATGCGATCGTCGAACAGCTCGCCGGTGTCGAACCGGCCGAGGTGGTGGTGCGGCTGGCCGCGGCGAAGGCCGCCGAGGTGTGTGCGGACGTCGTCGGCAGAGCCGCTGCCTGCGACCGGCCCACCGGCACCGACACGGTGGTACTGACCTGTGATTCGATGCTGCTGCTGGACGGCGTGCTCAGCGGAAAGCCGCACACCACCGCAATCGCGCGCGACCAGTGGCGGCGGATGCGCGGCACCACCGGCCGACTGCTGACCGGACATCACGTCACACGCATCATCGACGGCGCGATCGCCGGGCAGGCCGCTCGCACGGTATCGACGACGATCCGGTTCGCCGATGTCGACGACGCCACCATCGACGCCTATGTCGCCACCGGCGAACCGCTGTCGGTGGCCGGCGCGTTCACCCTCGACGGGCTCGGCGGCTGGTTCGTCGACGGCATCGACGGTGACCCGTCCTCGGTGGTCGGCATCGGGTTGCCGACGGTCCGTGAACTGCTGGCCGCGGTGGGGGTGGACGTCACCGCGCTGTGGTGACCTCCGACTCGTGGCAACGTCCAGAACCGGTCGGGTGACCCGTCACCCGCACACCGACAGCCGGTAGTAGGTAGTCTCGACAGTCGGATCATCGCAGCGACGATCCTCGACGCCGGACAGCTGATCGGCGCGGCCGCACCCAGTGTTTGCACAGGTCCCGGTTCCCCAGGTGCCGCGGACACGCAGGACGTCCACCCTCAGAAGGGAACCCGCACGTGAGCGTCGATATCGACCCGAATCCCGCGTTCGCCGCCTATGCCCACCCCGAGCGGCTCGTATCCGCCCAGTGGCTGTCGGCACATATCGGCACACCGGGCCTGAGGATCGTCGAATCCGATGAGGATGTGCTGCTCTACGACATCGGTCATATCCCGACCGCCCAGAAGATCGACTGGCACCTGCACCTGAACGATCCGGTGACCCGCGACTACATCACCGGGGAGCAGTTCGCCGAGCTCATGCGCGAGAAGGGCATCAGCCGCGACGACACCGTCGTCATCTACGGAGACAAGAGCAACTGGTGGGCCGCCTACGCGATGTGGGTGTTCACCCTGTTCGGGCATCCCGACGTGCGCCTGCTCGACGGCGGGCGCGACGCCTGGCTCGCCGAGGACCGCGACACCTCGTTCAACGTTCCCGACTACCCGCGCTCGGATTATCCGGTCGTCGAACGCGACGACAGCAAGATCCGGGCGTACGCGGCGGATGTGCGCGCCTCGCTGGGCACGGTCCCGCTGGTGGATGTGCGCTCACCGCAGGAGTACACGGGTGAACGCACCCACATGCCCGACTATCCGCAGGAGGGTGCGCTGCGCGGCGGTCACATCCCCACCGCGGTGTCCATCCCCTGGGCCAAGGCCGCCGCGCCCGACAGCCGATTCCGTAGCCGGGCCGAACTCGACGAGGTGTACGCCGGGCTCGACGCACACACCCCGACCATCGCCTACTGCCGCATCGGCGAACGGTCGAGCCACACCTGGTTCGTGCTGACGTATCTGCTCGGATTCGACGACGTCCGCAATTACGACGGATCGTGGACCGAGTGGGGTAACACGGTGCGCGCACCCATCGTCGTGGGTGACGAGCCTGGCGCGGCACCGGCGTGAGCGTGCCCCCGGCGCTCGCCGAGATCGTCGACGACTTCGCCGCGCTGTCGGACCCCGACAAGGTGCGGTTGCTGCTGGAGTTCGCCGGGGAGTTGCCCGACCTGCCCGAACATCTACGTACCGAGGCGATGGAGCCGGTACCCGAATGCCAGTCGCCGGTGTTCCTGTCGGTGGACGCCACCGAACCGACGCATGTGCGGCTGTATTTCAGCGCGCCGCCCGAGGCACCCACGACACGTGGGTTCGCGTCGATCCTGCATCAGGGCCTGGACGGGGCCTCGGCCGAGGAGATCCTCGGTGTACCCGGTGATTTTTATCATGATCTGGGCCTGGAGAAGTCGGTGAGCCCGCTCCGTCTGCGCGGTATGGCCGGGATCCTCGGCCGTATCAAAGCGGCCGTGCGCCGGCAGATCTGACGGGCCGGCCGGGCACATGAAGTTCGTCCAGATCCTCGAGGAACCCATCGCACCGGGCGGCCTGGTCGAGTGGACCCCGTATGTTCCCGGCGGGCTCGGGGAGTGGACCACCGACTCGCGCCCGACCTCCCACAATCACGAACAACACCTGCGTTCGGCTTTCGACTACCGGCTGCGCACCCGGCGTGAGGGCGGCCGCGAGTCGTGGCTGGGCCTGGCGATCGAGTTCGATGAGCCGCTGTCGATCCCGGCGATCCGGGCCACCCTGCTGGCCTGGATCGACCGGCACGAGGTCCTGCGCAGCCACGTCATCCTCAAGGGGATACGGCCACAGGGCGCGCCGGGACTGGTCCGGCTGACCACCGGACCGGGGACGGTACGGCTGCGGATGGGCAGGGTCGGCTGGTATTCCGACGCCGCGGCGATGACCGATCAGATCGCGGGGGCGTTCGACCGGGCCACCGCTCCCCTGCACTGGCCCGCGTACATGTTCTCCACGGTCGGCCGCGAGGACTCGTTCACACTGCTGTTCGCCGGCGACCATTCGCTTCTGGACGGTTACTCGCTGATCGTCGCGCAGAACGAGCTCGTTGCGCTCTATCGCGCGGCCCGGGACCGCGCCAGGACCCACGGCGATCCGGGCGTTCCCTCGTTGTCGGAGGTGGGCAGCTACGTCGACTTCAGTGCGCAGGAACGCAGACTCGCCGACGAGACCGGCCCGGATCACCCCGCGATCGAGGTGTGGACGACGTTCCTGCGCACCGGCCACGGGCAGATGCCACGCTTCGCCGCCGCCGAACGGAGACTGCCCGCGGTGGCGCGTCCGGCCGTCCCGGGTGCGCCGGAACCCTCCGGGCACCCGGTTCCGGGGGCCGGAGGGGCCCGGACCGGGGACTGCGGGACCGAACAGGACGGGACCGAACAGGACGAGACGGGGCCCCCGCAGGACTCGATCACCGAACTACTGCTCGACGACGACCAGACGAACCGGTTCACCGCGGTCTGCTCGGAGGCCGGCGGGTCGCTGTTCGCCGGTGTGCTGGCGGCGCTGGCGATCGTGTACCGCGAGATGACCGGCGACACCGAGTTCCGGTGCGTGATGCCCCGGCACACCCGCACCGATCCGGAATGGCTGGCCTCGCTCGGCTGGTTCGTGGGACTGGCCCCGGTGTGTCTGGACATGTCTGATTCGCCGACGTTCGGGCAGTTGATCGTGCGCGCCAACGCCGAACTCAAACACGGCCGGGTCGGCGCGACGGTGCCGTATCTGCGGGTCGCCGAGCTGATCGAGGGTACGCACCCCGATGTGCTGGCCGGTGAGCCGCGGTTCGCGGTCTCCTTCATCGACACCCGGTACGCCCCCGGCGCCGCCGCCGCCGACGCGGGCCGGGCGCGGGTGCTGCGCAGCCACTGCTACGCACCGGAGGAGGTGTTCATCTGGATCAACCGCACGCCCGGCGGGCTGCGCGTATCGACGCGCTTTCCGGCGGCCGACGCCCACGATCCGTCGACCGGCGATCTGGTGAGCACCTATATACACCGCTTCGCGGATCTGCTGACGGCGACCGGCGACCACAGCACTTTTGCTACCGACGAGTAACCGGAACCCTGCTACCGAGCATTCGTTCGGTGCGCTAGGGTGAGTCGCGGAGTCGACGGCACCTACACTCAAGTGTCGTCGGTCACGCCTCGCCATCCATGAGACGGACGACGCGACCCACCCGTCCGAGTACCACGAGAAGTGCCTCGCCGACCACGGTGCAGGCAGCCCAGGAGAACCAGTGCCCACTCCCTCTGCGAACACGTCCCAAGGCATCAGCAAGGTCCTCATCGCCAACCGTGGTGAGATCGCCGTCCGGGTGATCCGTGCGGCCCGCGACGCCGGCATTCCCAGCGTTGCCGTGTACGCCGAACCGGATGCCGATGCACTCTTCGTGAAGCTTGCCGACGAGGCCTTCGCCCTCGGTGGTCAGACCTCAGCCGAGTCCTACCTCGTCTTCGACAAGATCCTCGACGCCGCCGCCAAGTCCGGCGCGAACGCCATCCACCCCGGATACGGCTTCCTGTCGGAGAACGCCGATTTCGCGCAGGCCGTGATCGACGCCGGGTTGATCTGGATCGGCCCGTCACCCAGCTCCATCCGCGATCTCGGCGACAAGGTCACCGCCCGTCACATCGCGCTCAAGGCCGACGCCCCGATGGCGCCGGGCACCAAGGATCCGGTGGCCAATGCCGACGAGGTTGTCGCCTTCGCCCAGGAACACGGCGTTCCGGTGGCCATCAAGGCCGCCTTCGGCGGTGGTGGCCGCGGCATGAAGGTCGCCTACACCATCGAGGAGATTCCGCATCTGTTCGAGTCCGCGACCCGTGAGGCCATCGCGGCCTTCGGCCGTGGCGAGTGCTTCGTCGAGCGTTACCTCGACAAAGCCCGCCACGTGGAGGCACAGGTCATCGCCGACCAGCATGGCAACGTGGTGGTCGCCGGCACCCGCGACTGCTCGCTCCAGCGCCGGTTCCAGAAGCTCGTCGAGGAGGCCCCCGCGCCGTTCCTGACCGACGAGCAGCGCACCAAGATCCACGAGTCGGCCAAGGCCATCTGCCGCGAGGCCGGGTATTACGGCGCCGGCACCGTCGAGTTCCTGGTGGGCAACGACGGTCTGGTCTCCTTCCTCGAGGTCAACACCCGCCTGCAGGTCGAGCATCCGGTCACCGAGGAGACCGCGGGCATCGACCTGGTGCGCCAGCAGTTCCGCATCGCCAACGGCGAAAAACTCGAGTTCTCCGAGGATCCGACCCCGCGTGGCCACTCCTTCGAGTTCCGCATCAACGGCGAGGACGCCGGCCGCGGCTTCCTGCCCGCGCCCGGCCCGATCTCGGTCTATTCCGAGCCGTCGGGTCCGGGCGTGCGCGTCGACTCCGGTGTGGTCCAGGGCGATGTCATCGGCGGCCAATTCGACTCGATGCTGGCCAAGCTGATCGTCACCGGTGAGACCCGCGAGCAGGCGCTCGAGCGTGCCCGCCGCGCCCTCGACGAGTTCCAGGTGGAAGGTCTGGCCACGGTGCTGCCGTTCCACCGGCACATCGTCTCCAACCCCGCATTCATCGGTGACGGCGAGAAGTTCGACGTGTACACCAAGTGGATCGAGACCGACTGGGTCAACCCGATCGAGCCGTACACCGGCGGACAGCCCATCGAGGACGACGAGGAGGCCCCCCGCCAGAAGGTCGTCGTCGAGATCGGTGGCCGGCGCGTCGAGGTGTCGCTGCCCGGCGATCTGGCGCTGTCGGGTGGTGGCGGCGCGGCCGCCGGCGCCATCCGCAAGAAGCCGAAGGCACGCACCAAGAAGAAGGGCGGCGGCGCCGCGGCGTCGGGTGACTCGGTGACCGCACCGATGCAGGGCACCGTCGTCAAGGTGGCCGTCGAGGACGGCCAGGAGGTCGCCGAGGGCGAGCTCGTGGTGGTGCTGGAGGCCATGAAGATGGAGAATCCGGTGACCGCGCACAAGGCGGGCGTCGTGACGGGTCTGTCGGTGGAGGCCGGCGCGGCCGTGACCCAGGGCACCGTACTGCTGGAAATCAAGTAGCCCCTTTGGAGGCTGTCGAGATCAACGCCGGGACGTGGTATCTGCGTGCGCTTCGTGCGGACACGCGGGTGTCCGACGTCCCGGCGTTGGCCGATCTGGGGGTCGACGACCCGGCCGGGTATGTGACCCGTGCCGCCGAGGGCTGGGCGACCGAAGCACTGTTCACCTGGGCCGTGTGCATACCCACCACCGGTGAACTCGTCGCGCTGGTCACCATCACCCCGTCCGCTGAGGTGGCTGTTCAGGAAGGCCGGGCCCGCGTCGGCTACGACGACGCCCTCGCCGACGCGTTGCCTCCGGTCCGGCGGTTCGTCGAGGGCATGCTCGGCCTCACCGTCGCCGACTGAGCGCGTCGGCGGCCGGCCCGTTCAGTACTCAGCGCTCGGTATCGATGTCCAGCCCGGTCGCCAGGTCGCCGCATTCGACCGCGATCACCTCTGCGGCGCGCGCCATCAGGTAGGCGCCGGCACCGGCGTCGCCGTGAAGTACGGCCGCCACGCCGTCGAAGTGCGCACGCCCAAGGTAGACCGGATGACCTGGTCTGCCGTCATACACCACCCGCGCGAGTGCCGGCGACGATCGGCCGCCGGCGAGGAGCAATCGCCGCACCACGTCGCCGCCCACATCGGGTGTGTCAACAACATGTAAAACAACACCGCCGCATCCGGGGGTCGCCCGGGCGTGACCGAGCACTGCTCGCACCGTCGCCGACAGCCCCGACGCCCAGTCATCCACAATGAGTTTTCGCGCCCCCGGCGGGGACGGCACCACCGCCGCACCCATCGCCACCACCACCTCGTCGCACCCTCCCCCGACGAGGGCATCGACCGCGATTGACAGCCATTCACCTTGGCGCGCAAGTATTTTAGGGCTACCGAAGCGCCTTCCGGCACCGGCGGCCAGTACCGCTCCCAACACCATCGGCCGATCCATCGCCGCTCCCCTTCCGGCACCACAATCCGTCGTGACCGGTGTCCGACCACCAGCTGTCATCGTCGACTTCCGGTGTCGATTTACCGACCGGAAACACGACGCTCTCACCGAGCGCACAGTGCGTCGCCGGTTCACTATGTACACCTGCCACACCTCGGACAACCACTGTGGCACAGCGGACCCCACCTCCACCGAGAGTCGGGACGATTTCCACCAGCGAAAGGTGCGAACACCACCATGGCGACTGACTTCGCTGCCGGTAAGGCAGCGCCACAACGTAAACGGGTCCACGAAGTGGACCAGGTGCCCCCATCAGGAAAACTCGTGGCCCTTGGCGTGCAGCATGTCGTCGCGTTCTACGCCGGCGCCGTGCTCGTCCCGCTACTCATCGCCCGCGCCATCAATCTCGACGACGCGGCGCTGACGATGCTGATCACCGCCGACCTGTTCACCTGCGGCATCGCCTCGTTGCTGCAGGCCGTCGGTTTCTGGAAAATCGGCGTGCGACTGCCGCTGCTGCAGGGCATCACCTTCGCCACCCTCGCACCGGTCATCAAGATCGCCAACGACCACGCCGGCGAAGGCGAGCACGCCGCGCGTGTCGGCCTGCAGACGGTGTACGGCGCGGTGATCGCGGCCGGTATCTTCACTTTCCTGATCGCACCGTTCTTCGCCAAGCTGATCAAGTACCTCCCGCCGGTGGTCACCGGAACACTCATCACGATCATCGGTGTATGCCTGATCCCGGTTGGCGCGGGCGACGCCGTAAGCGATCCGGCCACGCACATGCACGATTCGGCCAACGCGCGATGGGTGGCCTACGCGCTGGGCACCATCGTCCTGATCGTGCTGATGCAGCGCTTCTTCCGGGGTTTCATGTCCACCATCTCGATCCTGCTGGGGCTGATCGTGGCGACCTTCGTCGCGTGGCTTCTCGGTGACGCGTCGTTCGACAGTGTCGGCGACGCCGACTGGCTCGGTTTCACCCCGCCATTCGCCTTCGGCGCACCGCGCTGGGACATCGTGGCGATCGTGTCGATGATCGTGGTTCTGCTGGTGGTGGCCGTCGAGTCGACCGGGTCGATTTTCGCCACCGGCGAGATCGTCGGCAAACGCATCAAGAAGGACGACGTCGCCGCCGCGATCCGTGCCGACGGCCTGGCCACCGTGATCGGCGGCTCGTTCAACTCGTTCCCCTACACGGCGTTCTCCGAGAACGTGGGCCTGGTCCGGATGACCGGCGTCAAGAGTCGCTGGGTGGTGGCCTGCGCCGGTGTCATCATGATGCTGCTGGGCCTGTTCCCGAAGATGGCCAAGGTGGTCGAGTCCATTCCGGCCCCGGTCCTGGGCGGTGCGGCGCTCATCATGTTCGCGACGGTCGCGATCGTCGGCATCCAGACCCTCACCAAGGTCGATTTCACCGATCACCGTAACCTGATCATCGCCGCCACCTCGCTGGCCGTGGCTCTGTACGTCGAGCATTCGCAGTCCTCGCCGCCGTCGCAGGTGATCAACAAGGACGGCGAGATCGTCGATATCAATGCCATCCCGGGCGTGGACGAGGCGATGCCGAACATCATTTTGCAAATCCCGTTCTCGACGGGCATCACGATGGGTGCCATCACCGCGATCCTGCTGAATCTGCTGTTCTTCCACATCGGGTCGCGTGGTCCGGCGGTGGCCGGGGCCGGCTCGATCACCCTCGACGAGGTGAACACGATGACTCCCGAACGTTTCCGCGAAACATTCGGTGACCTCGTGCAGAACGTCGACTGGGTCGTCGACCGCGCCTACGATCAGCGGCCGTTCGACGATGTGCACGATCTGCGCAGCGCCTTCCAGGAGGCCATGCTCACCGGCAGCGACGAGGAACAGATGCAGCTCATCCAGGCATTCCCCGACCTCGGCGCCGAGGATGAGGAGACCGGCGAAATGGTGGCCGTCGACCACAAGGGTCTGTCACAGCTGGAGGAGACCGAACACGAGAATGTGGTCAACCTGTCGGCCGCCTATCGGGAGCACTTCGGCTTCCCGCTGGTGATCTGCGCCCGCGAAACCGAACGCTACGACCGGGTGCTGCGCAACGGTTGGGCCCGCATGGACAACTCGGAGACGAGCGAAAAATCGTTCGCGCTGATCGAGATCGCGAAGATCGCCAATTACCGCTTCGATGATCTCGTCTCCGACGCCAACCCGATCACGTCGGCGCGGTTCAGCAGGCAACCAGAACTCTAGGGCGTGCCCGGACGTTCCGGTGGTCGTGCCGCCACCGGAACGCCGGACATCGCCCCGCGGGTATCAGCGACAATCCCGGCGCGCCGACGCGCCGACTAGCTCCTAAGGTGGGACCGTGCGCAGGGTTGATTGGCAAGGTTTGTCCAGCTTCAACGAACTCACGGAGCGTCAGGCGATCAGCGCTCTCTACGAGTGCTGCAGCTCGACGATCTGGGCGATTCGGGTGGCTGCGGCACGCCCGTTCGCCGACGATGAGGCGTTGCTGGAATACGCCGACCTGATTCTGGCCGAGTTGAGCGAGAAAGACCTCGATGAGGCACTGGCGGGTCATCCCCGGATCGGTGACCGTGCCGACAACCCGTCGTCGGCTCGTGAGCAATCGGGGGTCGCCGGAGCCGACGCGGCGGTGCTGGCCGAACTCAAAGCGCTCAACGCCGCCTACGACGAACGTTTCGGACATGTGTATCTGGTCTTCGCCAACGGCAGGCCCGCAGCCGAACTACTCGCGATCCTCAAGGAGCGCATGCGCAACGACCCGGCCACCGAACGCCGGGTGATGCGGCTGGAGCTGGCAAAGATCAACCGCAGCAGACTGATCCGCATGCTCGCACCCGCCGGGAGCTTCGACGACGAAGGAGCCGCCTGATGACCGGACTGTCCACCCACGTCCTCGACGCCGTAACCGGTGCACCCGCGACAGGTGTGCTGGTGTCCCTACAGGACGCCTCCGGCACCGAACTGAGCACCGGCACCACCGACGCCGACGGCCGCATCACCTCGATCAACGACTTCCCCCTCCTCGCCGGCATCTACCACCTCGTCTTCGACACCGGAAACTGGTTCTCCGACAACGACATCAAAGCCTTCTATCCCGAGGTCGACATCTGCTTCGAGGTCGATGACCCCACCCGCCACTACCACGTCCCGCTGTTGTTGAGCCCGTTCGCGTACTCGACCTACCGCGGCAGCTGACGGACCGACGGCACGGTCAATCGTCACGGTGCAGTCAGTAGCATCACCAGGACCGCGCGCGGTGCTAATGTTGATAAACTATATTGTTCATCAACATCGCCACGATGGCGGTGCCCGACAGGTGGAGTTGCCATGTCCATTACCCAAATCGACGTTGATGATGAAGCCCTCGCCGAAGTCCTGAAGAGGTCCGGACTCGGCACCAAGAAGGATGCGGTCAACGAGGCTCTCCGCGACTACGCGGCAAAGCTACGTCGCGCAGCAGAGTTCGATGACTATGCTCGTCGTGCCCATGAGTGGGACTACGAAGCATGGAAGGCGCAGCGCGCAGCAGATCGCGGGGAGCGCGACTGACGTGTACCTCCTCGACTTGTCAGCTCTGTGGCGGATGCAGCGCGAGCCCGCCGTCTTGGAGCATTGGCGAGCTACTATTGAAGCAGGTGAATTACGGTCATGCGCACCCCAACGCGTCGAAGTTCTCCGATCAGCGCGCAATGCGACCGAGTTCGACCAGATGAGCCGCGATCTCACGCTCTTCTACCCCGATGCATCTGTACCCAAGAACGTGTGGCGGTGGATCGACACCGCCCAGCACACACTGGTTCGAGCCGGCGCGTTGCGAGCGTTCAGTGTCGTCGACCTGGTGATCTGCGGAACCTCTGTCCACCATGGCCTGACCGTGCTGCATGATGACCGCGACTTCGATACGGCAGCCAGGCACCTAACTGATATGCGATCCCAGCGCGTGAGAAGTGGTTGAGCCGGGCAACTACACTGCACATGGTGACAACCGAGAACTTCGACTGGGTCGGTCTGAAGCAAGCTGTGATCGACGAGATCACAATTTTGGTACGGTCGCACCGTGCCGAACACAACGACGAGATCTACGGGATCGCCGGTCCGGCGTCACCGCATAAGATATGACCCGATCATAATCGGATTCAAATACTCTGAAGGCTCCTCATTCTCTCTCATCATAATGAGCTCGAACTCAACCTCATATAGTACGAAATCCACCGGATAGCCGCGGACACGTTCTCGTCCTCATCTTCGTTGAGTTGGTCCCAACGGTCTACAAGATCGAAGGGGCTATGCAAATCCAGGTGCGCAGCACAGGAAACCACTTCAACACCACCGGCCTGGTCCAGGAGCACGCTGAGGCGACAGATGATAGCAGCAAGGTCATCTAGCCTCAAAATTTTGTGGGGTGGCGGTCGGTTGCCGATGGCCCGATTGGGTGGTCTGGGGACCTGACTTCGGGCCGAGGCCGTGAGGAGTGTGCCGAGGCGTCGGTGGGCGTTGGGGTTCAC
>Ga0116175_1002422_pt1 | contig 11302 bp, 11 predicted proteins | sample AD_UKC125_MetaG_FD_89802 | JGI IMG/M metagenome (GOLD analysis project Ga0116175, IMG submission 89802) | Active sludge microbial communities of municipal wastewater-treating anaerobic digesters from USA - AD_UKC125_MetaG | ecosystem: Engineered > Bioreactor > Anaerobic > Digestate | place: USA... | reverse complement strand
TCCCGAACCGGCCGCGGTAACCCTTCCGCAGCCCGTACCATCCGCCGACCGGGTTGTCCGGCGACCGCCCCCACGCCTCGACCGTGCCCGCCGTGGCCGGCTTCTGTTCGTCGGCCGCTCCCAGCTCGACCCACTCGCCGCGCTCGCGCAGGTATGCCGTGAGCTCCTCGATCGCGCGCAGGTGGTAACGCAGCGTCGTGGCGCCCACCCGGCATACCAGCGCTGGGGGGTCGGCCGCTTCGTCGCGGTACATCGTGTATGCCGAGGTGCCTGGTGCCGTCGTGAGAGTCCAGGGGTCCTGCTCGGTGCCGCTGCCCGCCATCGCGCGTCCCTTTCGTGCTGCGGTCGTTTCGGTGTCGACCCCCAATAGTGCGGCGAAAGCGCGTTCTCGGCTGTCCGGCCCGCCGCGAAACCACCGAAATTGCGCCCTCACGGGTCGTGATGGTGGGCGGCGAGGAGTTCTGGGCTGAGCCGGGTCAGCTCGTGAGCCGGGAACGGCGCGAGCAACTCCCACCCGAGATCGAGCGTCTCGATGATGCTGCGCCGTCGATCGCCCTGCCCGAGGAAGGTCGTCTCGAAGGCGTCGGCGAAGGCCAGCACACGCCGATCGGCCTCCGGCAGACCGTGTTCGCCGACGATCGACATGAGTTGACGCACCTCACGCCCGCGGGCGTAGACGGCATACAGCTGGTCGGCGAGCGCGCGGTGATCGGCGCGGGTGCGGCCGGCACCGATGCCCGCGTTCATCAGCCGCGACAGCGAGGGCAGCACGTCGATCGGCGGTTGGATGCCGCGGCGATCCAGGTCGCGGGACAGCACGATCTGCCCCTCGGTGATGTAGCCGGTGAGGTCGGGGATGGGGTGGGTGATGTCGTCGTCGGGCATCGACAGGATGAGCACCTGGGTGAGTGAGCCAGGGGCGTCGTGCAATCGGCCGGCCCGCTCGTAGATATTGGCCAGGTCGGTGTACATATAGCCTGGATAGCCCCGCCGGCCCGGCATCTCGTCGCGTGCGGCGGAGATCTCGCGCAGCGAGTCGCAATAGGCGGTCATGTCGGTGAGAATCGCGAGCACCTGCCGACCGAGCTCGAAGGCAAGGTATTCGGCCAAGGTCAGCGCGATCCGTGGCGTGAGCAGCCGCTCGATGGTCGGGTCCTCGGCGAGGTTGAGCACGAGCACGGTGCGGCTCCCCGCGGCCCCCGCGGTGAGCTCGGCCTGGAAGGTCATCGCCTCGCGCCGGGTCACTCCCATTGCCGCGAAGACGACGACGACCTCCTCCTCGTCGCCGAGCACGCGTGCCTGCGCGGCCAGCCGCGTCGCGAGCGCGTTGGCGGGCAGGCCGGCTCCGGAGAAGATCGGCAACTTCTGGCCGCGCACCAGCGTGCACAAGCCGTCGAGTGCGGAGATGCCGGTCTCGATGAACTCGTCGGGATAGGCACGCGCCACCGGGTTGAGCGGCAGCCCGTTCACCGGCCGGTATGCCGTGGGCAGCGGTTCGCTGCGCCCGTCGCGTGGCCGGCCGGACCCGTCGAGCACCCGGCCCAGGTAGTCCAGGCCGACGCCCGTGACGCTCTCCCGGCCGCGGGTGAGCAGGGTGGTGCCCGGTCTCGACATCCCCGAGGTCGCCCCGAAGACCTGCACGACAGCACGGTCTTCGTCGAGTTCGAGCACCTGCCCCTCGCGGACGGTGCCGTCGGTCATCCGCACCTCGACGATCTCGCCGAAGCCGACGCCCCGCATGCCGTCCGCGAGGACCAGCGGGCCGGCGATGCGGCGGATCCCGCGGTGGCCCACCGTGTAGGGCGGCCGACTCGGCGCGGCCGACCCACCGTCGATGTCCTGCTGGCCCTGGGCCAGATCGGGCGGCTGGGTCGGCTGGACCGGCTGGGTCGTGGTGGTCATCTGTCGGCTCCTGTCCTGAGGGCCTGGAACTGCTCCGGTATGCCGTCGACCGTCGCCTGAGCGCGCTGCGCAGCCTCATCCGCCGTCCACCGGCGCATCTGGCCGAGATCGGCCAGCACAGTGGTGTCGGCGCGAGCGATGAACTCGGCCAGGTCGACTCCGGCGGCCTGCGCCTCGCCGAGGGCGTCGGCCACCGCTCGAGCAACCCGGATCATCGCGATCGCCTTGGCCGGCGGGCAGTTCGCATCCACCTCGTCGAACGAGGACTGCTGGAGGAAGTCCTCCCGCAGCAGCCGACCGATGCGCACGGTCACGCGCTGCGCCGGCGCCAGCGCCTCCATGCCCAGCAGCGAAATGACTTCCTGCAGTGCGGATTCCTCGGCAAGGATCGCCGTGGCCCAGCGCCGACCCTCCGACCACGCCGGGTCGATCTCGCGGTCGAACCATGCATCCAGCTGGTATGCCGTGTGGCTGCGCGTCCAGTTGACCGCCGGGAAGTGCCGTTGCCGCGACAGCGCAGTGTCCAGCCCCCAGAAGCAGCCGGCCAGCCGCAGCGAATGTTGGGTGATCGGCTCCGAGAAGTCGCCACCTGCCGGTGACACCGCACCGACGAGGGTGACCGACCCGGTGCGTTCTGGAGCGCCCAGGCACTGCACGGCACCGGCCCGTTCGTAGAAGCCGGCCAGCCGGTTGGCCAGGTATGCCGGGTAGCCGTCCTCCGCGGGCATCTCCTCCAGGCGGCTGGACACCTCCCGCAAGGCCTCCCCCCACCGACTGGTGGAGTCGGCCATGAGAGCGACGTCCAGCCCTTGATCGCGGAAGTACTCAGCGATGGTGATGCCGGTGAAGATGCTCGCTTCGCGAGCGGCGACCGGCATGTTCGAAGTGTTGGCGACCAGGACGGTGCGCTCCATGAGCGGGGCGCCGCTGCGCGGGTCGACCAGGCCGGGGAACTCCTCGAGGACCTCGGCCAGCTCGTTGCCGCGTTCGCCGCAGGCGACATAGACGACGACGTCGACCTCGGCGTGCTTGGCCAGCGCCTGTTCGAGGACGGTCTTGCCGGTGCCGAAGCCGCCGGGGATGATCGCGCTGCCGCCCCGGGCGACCGGAAAGAGCAGGTCCAGGACGCGTTGGCCGGTGACGAGCGGGGTGTCCAGGGGCAACCTGGCCTGGGCCGGTCGCGGGGTGCGCAGCGGCCAACGCTGCAGCAGGGTGACCGGCTCGCCGTCGATGGCGACGACAGGGTCGGTGACCGTGCTCGGGCCGGAGTGCACCGCCGTGACGGTGCCGCCTCGCCCGGGAGGCACGAGCAGCCGGTGGGTGAGCGCCTGGCCTTCCGGGGTGGAGCCGAGGACGTCACCGGCGACGACCTGATCGCCCACCGACACCGCCGGGGTGAAGGTCCATACCCGGTCGCGATCGAGGGTCGGCGGGTCGATGCCCCGCGGCACGGTCACCCCGACCTCCCGGCGCAGCACGTCCAGCGGGCGGCCGGTGCCGTCGAGGATCGCTCCCAGCAGCCCCGGCCCGAGCTCGGCGTGCAGCGGTTCGCCGGTGTCGTGGACGGGGTCGCCGACGGCGAGCCCTGCGGTGTCCTCGAAGACCTGCAGCACGACGTGGTCGCGCTCCAGGGTGATGATCTCGCCGAGCAGTCGGGCATGACCGACCCGCACGACGTCGAGGATGTGGGCATCGGGAAGCCCCACGGCGCTGACGACTGGGCCGGAGATCCGGGTGATCCGTCCGACCCGCGCGGAGTGGTCCCCCGGCGTCTTGGCAACATGGGTGGCATGGGTGGTGTGGGCGCCATCCGTGACAGGGGCGCCATCGGTGACATGGGTGGCTTGGGTCGCTTGGGCAGCTCGGGTGGCCAGGCTCATGAGGACCCCTCCGAGTCGAAGGTGATCTGGAAGCCGACGGCCCGGGCCAGAAGGTCGCGCAACTCGGCCTGGTGGGCTGCAGCGACGCCGTGATCCGGGTCGGGGATGCGCACGACGAGCGGATCGGTCTGGCGCAGCCATTCGGCCCGAGTCGGACCGGGGACCGACGACCACAGCCCGTCCTGGATGGCGATGACTGCGGCTCGTCCGGCAACCTGGCGCACGGCGTCGAGCACGGTGGCGCCGTCACGGCATACGAGCGTCGTGGCACCCCCGAGCCGGAAGCCGGCCGCGGCCGACTCGGCAGCGAGCACGACGAGTTCGCGATCGGGGCCGCGGTCGGACATGACGGACCTCCTGGGTCGAGTGGTCAGCGGAACGGGAGCAGGGGGACGTCGATCGGCCGGCGGTGGGTCTGCAGCAGCCAGCGCAGGGCCCGCGCCTGACCTTCGACGGCGACGACGTAGGAGACCGGGACGGAGGCGTCCAACGGGTTGCCCAGCCGCCGGCCGCGCAGCGCCAGGTCCCATTCGACGGTGTCGAGGGCGGCGGCGAGCGCCCCGCGGTCGCCGTCGGCGGCGAAGCGCTCCAGGGCCGGGCGCCACGCCGGACGAGCCGCAGCCGCAGCTGCGAGGACCTCCTCCCGGGTGCCGCGCAGGGCAGCGGCCGTGGGGCGGTGATCGGGCAGCAGCCGCATGACCTGCCCGGTCGGCGAGCCCAGTGCGACCAGCAGATTGGCCCGGTCGCACTCGGATTGGACGAACGCCGCGACGGGACGGGCGTCCCGACCGGCCGCATGCGCCAGCGCGAGCCACCGGGTGACGGCAGCCGTGGCAACCGTGGTCTCGAACTCGAGGGGGTCGTCGTGCAGTTGGAAGGTGGCCCACGCCTGCGCGAGGACCTGTGCGGTGTCGGGGTCGGGCAGTCCGAGAGCGACCAGCCGGCCTACCGTCGAGCTGGCGTCGGTGGCGGCAGCGACCTCTCGAGCGACGTCCTCCTCGACCGCACCGACGGCCAGCACCGCGGCCAGCCGGTGCGCGGTGCTCGCTCCGGCCCGTGCGCCGCGGACGAGCGCGAGCACATCGGCGAGGTCGTGCCGGGCCAGCAGGATCATGACGACATCCATCGCGGGCCCCACGTAGAGGCCACGCAGCCCGCGCAGCTGGGCCTGCAGCAGCGCCTGCACGGTGCGCAGCGCAGTCATCTCCGCGTTCCCCGTGCCTGAGCCCCAGCCCGTGCCCGGCCCCGCGGCAGCTTCGTTCGCGCCATCGCTCGCGACACCATCGCCCCCGATGTCGGCGCCGGCCTCGTCCCTGACTGACGCGCGGACTCCGTCGCGCAGGGCCAGGGCCGGCAGCGACCCGAGGATGGCCTCCGGCGACCGTCCGGTCAAGGCGAGCAACTCCGCGCGGCTCAGCAGCAGCGGGAACCGCGCCCGCAGCCGGGTATTGCCGTAGACATAGTCCGGCCGGGGCCGCAGTGGCCGCCCGCGCGTCACGCCGTGGGTGCCCCAGGGGATCGCGTGCGCGGTCATGCCGGTCTCACCTGCCATCGGTCGAGCAGTGCGACCACCGCCGACGGCCAGAGGTTGTCCAGCCGGGTCGTCAGCGCGTTGTCGACGAAGCTGCCATCCGCCCCGACGACCAGCGCTCCACCCGAGGGCAGGTCCCCGACCTGCGGAAGGTGACCACCCGGCATACCGGCGGGGTATCGGCCATCGCGCGAGTCGGGACCGGCCGCCGGCTCGGCACCCACCGCCGCATCGGCTGGGTGGAGGTGCACCTCGACCGCATCCGGGAGCGCGGCGAGCGCCTCGGCCAGACAGCGCCGGGTCGCCGCCTGCCCCTCGGGAGTGCCGGGGAGGCCGGCCAGCCGGTCGGTCACCTCGGCGCGCACGGCATCCAGCGCGGTATGCCGTGCCGCCGCCACCGCCTGCTGCCGCTCGCTCTCCGCATCCGCCGTGATGACGGCCGCCTCAGCCTCGGCTTGGGCGACGAATTCGGCTGTGACGCGCGCGGATTCGACTGCCGCCTCGGCTCGACCGGCCGCGAGGATCGACTCCAGGTGGGCCTGGCGGGCGTCGTGTTCGATTTGCTCCTGCTCGCGGTCCTCGGCGTCGAGCGCAGCGAGCAGGTCACCCAGGGCCATCACCCACCACCGAGCAGCAGCACGATCATTGCGGCGACGGCGAAGCCGAGGATCACCAGGGTCTCCGGGATCGCGACGAGCAGGATCGCTCGTCCGGTGAGTTCGGGCTTCTCGGTGATCGCGCCCATGGCGGCGGCACCGATCTTGGCTTGCGCGTGGCCGGTGGCCAGGGCGGACAGTCCGACCGCGAGGCCGGCGCCGATGGCGATGAGTCCGAGTTCCATGTCAGGTCCTTTCGAGAGGGGGATCAGGGCTGGGCAGACCGGCGCCGAGCGGGGTGAAGGGACGCCCCTGCCCGTCGTGGAACTGCCCGAAGAACTCGACGTAGTGCAGGCGCAAGGCCTGGACCATGGGGCTGAAGGCCGCCAGCGCGAGGTTGAGCGCGTGGAAGAACGCTGCGACGAGGACGCCGAGCAGCAGGGGCGCGTGGACCGCGAGTTCGTTGGCGACGCCCGCGAGATAGACCGAGGCGAGCCCGACCGCAGCCAGTCGCAAGTAGGACAGCACGTTGCCGACGACGCCCAGTGCCCCGAGCGGGCCGAGCAGCAGACCGAGCAGGCCCTGCGAGGCGCAGGCCGCGGCCAGCCCGACGACGACGAGGGCCACGGCCGGGGTGAGCACGCCGGTCGGCAGCGCCTGGGCCGCGACCCCCGCCAGGCCGAACAGCCCGGCGAGCACCCCGAGGTGCCCCAACCGTTCGGCGACCAGCCCGCGCCGGCCGAGCCGGTGGGCGGTCCACACCCCCAGTCCGAGGGCGAGCACGACATGCGCGAAACCCACGCCGACCGCGAGCAGCAGCAAGGTGGCCAGCGACTGCGCGCCGCCGCGATAGAACCACAGCGCCGGCATACCCAGGTGGTGTCCGAGGCTGCCGAAGAACTCCCCGAAGAGCAGCCCGAAGCCGATGGCCCACAGCGCTCCAGAGCCGAGCACGTATGCCGCCTGCTCGCCGACACTGCGGCCCGGCCTCCCGGGGCCGGCAGGGTTGCCGACGGTCGACGACAGCCGGGCAGCTCGAGCCCGGCGCCGCACCAGCCAGGCCACGGTGAGCAACCCCAGCCCGTAGCCGACGTCACCGACCATGAGGCCGAAGAGCATCGGCAACGCCATCGCCATCAACGAGGTGGGGTCGATCGTCCGTGGCGAGGGCCAGGACAGCAGGCTCACCAGCTCTTGGTAGGGATGCCACGGGGGACGGTTGCGCAGCAGCACCGGGGCGGTCTGCGGATCAGGCGGGAGCCGGCGGATGGCCGCCCGGGAGCCCAGCTCTCGGTCGATCCGCTCGGTCACGCTCGCGACCTGGTCGCGGGGCACCCACATCGTCACGGTGAAGGTGCGAGCCGTGGTCTCGACGGCGTGCAGCGCGTGCGCACGCTCGCAACGTGCGGCGAACTCGGCTGCGACCTGTCGCAGGGTGGCGTCGAGGGGTTGCAGCAGAGCGGCCAGCTCGCCGGTGACCGCGTCGGTCACGGCGGGCAACGCGTCGAGGCGCTCGTGCATGGCCGCGATGGTCGAACGAAGGGAGCGGCCGGCATACCCGGCCGGCACTCCGAGCTGGCCGATGAGTTCGGCGCCCAGCAGGGCCCGGATCTCGCCGAGCCGATGTCGGCGGAGCACCACCATGGCGCTCACCCGGCCGGTGTCGTTGGGGGCCGAGGCGACCATGAGGTGGCTGTCGCCGAGGCGGGCCGCGAGCGTGCTGCGGAGGGCGGCGGTGACTGTGCCGCCCGGGTCGTCGAGGACGACCGCGATGCTGGCCAGCCCCAGTGTGGCCAGTTCGGCGTCGTCGAGCTTGCTGAGTTCGGGAATGAGCGGCACGAGGGTGCGCAGCAGGGCCAGGTGGTGCGGGAGGGATTCGGACTCGGCCCGCAGAGCCTCGAGGCGATCGCGCAGCGCGCGGGCTTGGGCGGTCAGCTCGGGGAGTCGGTCGCACAGGGTGGCCGGCGTCAACGGACTTCCGCGGGTGGAGTTGACGTGTGACGGCAGCGGTCGCCCGACCGGGACCAGACCCAGCAGTTCGTCGACGAGCGCCGCCTCGCGCGCGCTCAAGCCGACGTCGGAGTCGGTCGCCAACAACGTCGCGGCGGGGGTAGGGGCTTGGGTGGTGGTGGGGACGGAGGCGGGCGCAGCCGGTGTGGGCACGGCGCGCTCGGACACTCCGGGGGCATGGACCGAGGCGGGCGCTGCGGGGGTCGACACCCCAGGGGTAGGCACCGCGGGGGTTGGCACCCCGGGGCCATCCACCGAGGTGGTCGCCGCGGGCGCCGGCGCCTGGCTGGGCACCGCGGGGGGCCGCCCCTGCGCCGTGCGCGACGGCATACCCTCGTCCAGCCCGGCCGCGGAAGCCGAGCGCGGCACGATCTGGACCATCCGCAGTCGCTGCAGCACCGCGAAGGTGCGGTCGGCGTCGGCGCGCGCGGCCGTCACTTCGAGGGTGGCCAGGGGCACGAGCATCAGCGCTCGACCTCCTCCGGGAGCACGCGCTCCTGCGGGATCACGCGGGCGAGCAGCCATTCGACGTCTCGCTCACGGCACTGCGCGGTATGCCGGGCCAGCTCGGCGTTCTCATGCGCGGTCTGCTCGCGCAACAGATCGGCCTGCTCATGCGCCCGCTCGAGCAGCGCGGCCGCGCGGCGTTCCCCGAGCGTCCGTCCGTGATCTCGTCCGCGCTCGACCAGTTGGGCAGCCGCGTGCTCGACCCGAGCGATGTCGGCCGCGCCGTCCATCGCATTCCGACGCCGCTCGTCCAGCGCACGCTCGAACTCCAGCACCCGCTCGCGGGGCGAGGGCCCGCCGTCACCGACCGGCTCGCCGGTGCGAGGATCGACCTGGCTGGCTTCGGCGGCCGCAGCGGCCGCGGCGGCTCGACCTTGGCGCGTCCAGGCGATCACGACGCCACCTGCCCATTCGGGGCGTCTCGCCGGGAACTGGCCTGACGCAGCCGCGACATTGCCTCCCGCTCGCGTTCGTCGAGGGTCTGCTGGATGCGGTGGGCCTCCTGGGTGAGGCGGGGCAGCAGCACGTTGTCGAGGGCGTTGACCTGGCGCGTGGTCTTGGCGATCTCGCCGGCCAGCCGCCGGATGCTCAGCTCCACCGCGCCGAGGTCGAGCACGTCACGGAGCAACTCCTCGTGGGCCTGGGCGGCGGCATCGACGCGCACCGGCACGAGCACTCGGGCCCACCCTCGCTGGAACGGCGTGCGCACCAACTCGCCGTGCTCGAGGTCGGCCACCCCCACTCCCGCGACGGTCCGCACCCGCAACCCCACGGGTATGCCGTTCGCCGCCGTGAGCGCCGCACTTTCCACGGCAGTCGGCCCGTCGTGCGCCCGGGCGTCATCGAGGAGCGCTCGGGCCTGCGCAGCTTCGGCGGCCAGCCGCTCCAGTCCGGCGAGCAGGTCGGCACGGTGGCGGTGGAACTCGGCCACCAAGGTGGCGCGCTTCTCGGTGAGCAGGTCGCGCCCTTGCTCGGCGAATCTGATCCGGCGGCGACGTTCGGCCAGCTCGCTGCGGGTGGCAATCACCGTCGCCATGGCGACCCCCCGAGCGAGCCTCCGAGTGCGCCCTCGGGCATCGTCGGGCACCCCGTCGAAGCGCAGATATCGCTCCCTGGGTCGGAACCCAGCGGGCATGGAGTCGTCATGACGCCACCGGTGGGTAGGTGACGACCGCGTCGGGCCCGGTCACCGGGGTCGCGCCCCAGATGCCGAGGGTATGCCGTCGCGGCGCTGCCGTCGCGAGCAGGTGCCAGACCTGCCAGCCGCGTGCGGTGAGCGTGTTGGAGACGAGCAACCGGTGACAGCGCCACGGCATCGGCTCGCCGCACATCAGGGCAACCCGTCGAGTGGTGACGAGGTCGGCCAGGCGTGCCAGGCCACGCTCGTAGTCCGGGCTGAGGGTGTAGTCGGCATAGTGGTGGAAGCTCGCGTTGATCCAGCCGCCGTTGATGTCGGGGTCGACGTCCTGCGCGGGACGACGCCCACCGAGCTCGGGGATGCGTTCGTAGCCGATACCGGCCGCTGCGAGCCACTGAGGGAGCTCGTCGGCGCCGAACTGTGGGCTCCGCCGCGACCCGGGGTGCGCGCGAATGTCGACCACGTGCTCGATGTCGGCCTGGCCTAAGGTCGCGAGGAAGACCTCGCGCGGGCAGGTCCAGTGCCCAATGGTCCAGACCTTCCGGAGCGGGTCGGGCTCGGGAACGACGTCGTCGACATTGCGCTCGATCGTCGGTGCCAGTTGACGCAGCGGACTCATCATCGCTCCCTCACCTGTCTCCGGTTACCCGTCGCGCAGCGCGCGGATCCCGCCCACGGCATCGGGATACGCGGCGAAGACGGCATCGATGTCGACCTCGGTGGGCAGGTCCGCGGCATCCTGCCGGTCCAGGAGAAATACGACGATGGCGCGCGCGGTCGCCGGGTCGGTGCCGAGCCCATGCATGCCGACCTCGTCGGCGAGCACCAACTCGAAGCGGACCGGGCCGGCGAACGAACTGGCCTGCACGGCGTACCGGCCCGGGCCGTGCTGCTCGATGTCGACATGCGGCCTGTTCACCGCGCTCCCCTTCCGTCCGGGACGCTGCGCGACGTGGCCCGCCTACCGGTATGCCGCGTCGTCGCGCGCTGTGCGGGGGTTATACCCGGAGAACGGCGAACTCATTCCACGGGCACGGCTGCCCTGACGCAGCCGTGGCCGATGCTTGCCAGCGGGTACTCAGGGATTCTCACCGGTCCTCACCGGTCCTCACCGGTCCTCACCAGGTCTCGCCGGTGCTCACGAGTCCCACCGGTGCTCACGAGCGGTCAGCTGGTGCGCCCGAGCCTTGCGGACAAAGAGTCCACTCCGGGCATCGCTCGACTACCGCCCCACGTGGACAGACGACGCCCGCGGCGCCACCTGGTCACTCGTGCCGGGTGTTGCGTGTTCGTGGAAGTGGACGGTCTTGGCGCCCGGGTTGTCGGGGTTGTCGGTGGTGATGTGGTGTCGCTGACGGGGGTCGTGGATCAGCCGGTGGTGGTAGCCACACAACGGGATCGCTTGATCCAGGTCGGTCGGCCCGCCTTTGGACCAAGGATGCTGGTGATGCAATTCCGACCACGCGAAGGGTCGGTCACACCCTTCGGCGGCGCAGGTGTCATAGACGACCGAGAGGGCGGTGCGTTGTGGGTCGCTGAAGAACCGGTGATGTCGACCGAGGTCGAGGATCTGCCCCGGTCCGCCCAGGACCGCGGGGAGGATCCCGGCTTGGCAGGCGATCCGCCGGGCGGCACTGGCCGAGATCAACGTGCCGGTGTCGGTGCTGGCGGCGCCGGCGGTGGGGGTCATCTCCAGCAGCGTCCCGGTCGCCTCCCGGACTGAGGCTTGGATCTGTGC
>Ga0116175_1002412_pt1 | contig 11329 bp, 10 predicted proteins | sample AD_UKC125_MetaG_FD_89802 | JGI IMG/M metagenome (GOLD analysis project Ga0116175, IMG submission 89802) | Active sludge microbial communities of municipal wastewater-treating anaerobic digesters from USA - AD_UKC125_MetaG | ecosystem: Engineered > Bioreactor > Anaerobic > Digestate | place: USA... | reverse complement strand
CGGCCAGCAGTCCGTCGGCGACGGCCCGCAACGCCGGGGCACTGGCCGCGTAGTCGAAGTTGGCGTACAGCACCGACGATCCGTCGAGCAGCGACACCCGTTCGTCGGCACCGACCACATCCGCGAGCGGCGGGAGGAAGGCACCGCCGACGGCGGCCGGGTCGACGGGCCGGAAAACGGAATTGGACAGGACAGCGGTCATGACAAAGACTCCTCGGGAGATCCACGCTTGCCGTGTCCGGTCGGACACGGCCGGGTCGTCACCCGGAGCACCCCACCGTGGCGGAGGGTTGCCGACCAGCCAGCCGGGGCTTGACGCTGGTACTCGTGACCCATCACCGATGGTTGTCCGACGGCGGTTCGGGTGTCAATCGAGATCGTGGGTTTGACTCACCGTGGTCGGAAAGGACCGCGCCCCGGAGGGCCGGCGAGATCCGTGCGGCGGGGGACCTCGACATCCCGTGGGTGTCACCCGCAAGGTCTATCCCGAATACCATCCCCAGCACATGTGCTGGCCGGTATGTTCACAGTATTGTGAGCCGTGTGCCGGGGATCACCGGTACTCGCCGTGATCAAGACGACCCGAGGGGACCCCGTGACCGCCCGACGCGCCGCGCGCACTCTGACCATCGCATTGCTGGCCCCGCTGACCGTCGGGCTCGCAGCCTGCGGATCCGACGACTCAGATTCCCCGTCGTCGAGCGTGCCATCGGTCTCCAGCAGCACGATGTCGAGCGAACCGAGCACCACGACGAGTGCGCCGTCGTCGACCACGACCCCGGCCACCTCCACTCCCGAGGCAACCGTCGACGCGCCGGTGGAGCAGCAAACACAGGCACCCGTCGAACAACCGGCTCCCGAGCAGACGCAGGCCCCGGCCGAGCAGCAGGCACCCGTCGAGCAGGCACCCGTCGAGCAGCCCGCACCCGAGCAGACGCAGGCCCCGGCCGAGCAGCAAGCCCCGCAGACGCCTCCGCAACTGCCGCAGGGTGGCGGCGGCCGACCCGGCTACTGAGCAGCCGGCGGTGACGGACACGGCCGACCGCAACCCGGACCCGGTAGCCGATCGCCCGCACAAGACCGGCGCTCCCCCCGTCGTTGACGTGCGTGGCACGCGGCTGCCCTCGCTGACCGGTATGCGGTGGTGGGCAGCGCTGGCGGTGTTCGTGCTGCACACGGTCGTGTTCCTGCCGGTGTATCCATTCTACGGCAGCGACACCTACTGGAGCATCGCCAAGGCGATACCCATGCAGGTGGGCGCGGCGGGCGTGACGTTCTTCTTCGTCCTCAGCGGGTTCATCATGCTGTGGACCCGCCGGTCCGGCGACACGCCGCGTGCCTTCATCGGGCGCCGGGCGAAGAAGATCTATCCGACGCACCTGGTGGCCGTCGCGGTGCTGCTGGTGGTGCTGCCGGTGCCGTTGAGCAAGCTGGTCACCTGGGTGCCCACCACCCTGCTGGTACAGACCTGGTGGCCCGACTGGACGTCGTTGGGCGGTCTGAACATCCCGGCGTGGTCGCTGGCCTCGGAGATCCTGTTCTACGCGACGTTCCCGTTTCTGGTGCCGTTCATCGAGAAGATCGCCGACCGGTTGGTACCCGCGGCGATCGCGGTGGTGTTCGCGCTGATCGTGGTGCTGCACACCTGCTACTACCTGTTCGCCGACGGCTACAAGGGCACGGGCAACATGTACGGCGCCCGGATGGTCGTGGAGGCCGACGGCACGTTGCCGACGGTCACCCCCGAATACGGGTACAACGCCGATCCGGCGTTCTTCGCCCACGACTACCTCGGCTACAGCGACCACGGGTACTGGCTGAGTTACTACTTTCCGCTGTCGCGGCTGCCCGAGTTCTTCCTGGGGGTCCTCGTGGCGCGGTTGGTGATCAGCGGGCGCTGGCGCAACACCCGGCTGTGGTGGCCGCTGCTGTCGCTGGCGGTGGCGTTCGCGGCAACATGGTGGGTGCCGTCCAACTACGCGATGAGCGTGCTGATCCTGCTGCCGACCGCCGCCGTCATCGCCACCGCCTGCCTGCGCGATGTGACCGGTCGCCGGGGGATCAACGCAACCGGCCCGATGGTCTGGCTGGGCGACGTGTCGTACGCTTTCTACCTGCTGCAGTATCCGGCTATGGTCGTCGTGCTCAAATACCTGCTGGCAGGTCACGCCATCGGTTTCGTGGGCTGGCTCGGCGCGGTCGCGTTGTGCTTCGTGCTCGCCCTCGCCGCGGCCGGACTCGTATACGAATTCGTCGACAAACCCATCACCCGGCGAAAGAACCGGGCGACCCTTCATCCAGAAAGCAACACATGACCAACGCTCTCGCCCGGTTCCTGGCGCCTGCGCTCACCGCGATCACACTGGTGGGTGTGTCGCTGTTTCCGGCCACCGCGTCCGCCGGCGGAAACCCGAATGCGAACACCACCAGTTCCGTGCCGACGCCCAAGCACAAGCTCTCGCAGCCGGGACAGATCGTGGTGCTCGGCGACTCCTTCGCCGCCAACAGTCCCGATATGCGCGGCAGTTGTAAGCAGAACCCGCAGGCCTGGCCGGAGCAGCTCGGGCGGCTCACGGGCCGCAGGCTCGTGGAGGAGGCGTGCAGCGGCGCGTCGTTCGGGTCGGCCGACTACCAGATCGGCGACGAGGCCCGGCGGGCCGACAAGGCCGGCGGCATCACCACCGACACCGCGTTGTTCCTGATGCAATTCGGTATGAACGACCAGTGGAACGGACACGACACCGCGCTGCGGATGCTCCTCAAATGTCTGGCCGGCGGACATTGCGAGGCCGATCACGACTCGGTCACCTCCATCACCCCGCAGGCCATCGTCGACCGTACGGCACAGGTCATTGAGTATGTGCGGTACTACGCCCCCAACGCGCGAATTGCCTTCGTCGGATACCCGGAACTGCTGCATCCGGGCGCGAAGGCGGCCTGCATCGACGTCGCCGGGCGCGAGGTCACGGTACGTAACTCCAAGACCGTCATAGCGTTGATCGACAAGCTCGACAGCGCTACCCGCGAGGCCGCGACCATGCTGAACGTCGAGTTCGTCGACGCCCGTGCGGCCACCGCCGGACGCGGCCTGTGCACTCCCAAGCCCCTGGTCCACGGCGTGCTCGACCCGAAAACCGATGTGTTCGGCATTCCGGTACATCCGACGGTCGAGGGTGATGCGGTGATGGCAGCGACCATCCGCGACCAGTTCGGTCTGTAACCCGCGCCCGGCCGTTCGTGCCCGCACGGGTCGGGGCCATCACGCCGGCTAATCCGGGAATCCCACCTGCCCGGACGCGGTGGGCAGGTGGGATTCTCGGGAGGGCCGACACCGGAACCGACGCGCACTCGTATCCCGGCAGTACCGCGCCGGCCAACCCTCCGACCACGATCGCGTAGGTACTGCCCGGTCCATCCACTCGGTCCCGCGGCTCGCGTGCGGCAGGCGCTTGCTTACTCATCGAGCATCGGGGCTGACCACCGGGAATTCCCACAGATCCCGTCTTCCGTCACGGTGCGGCCGGACATAGCCTCGTCTTCATGGCAATAGTTTCCATTACTACTGAACTTCCTCTACCGGCCCAGACGGCCTGCAGGCTCGCTGCCGAACCCGAGGTGATGATGTTCGTGCTCGCGCCCATACTCGCCTTCTCCCGAGAGAACATCCCGCCGCCCGGCACCGCCGTCGAACCCGGATTCTCCGCCCGTGGCCGGGTGACCTGGTTCGGTGTGATTCCCAGCTGGACCCACGAGATCACCCTGGTCAGCCGAGACGAGCACGAAATCTACACTCGTGAACGCGGCGGTCCGGTCCGTATCTGGAACCACCGGCTGACCTTCGATCCGATCACCGCCACCAGTTGCCGTTACACCGACGACATCGAGATCGAGAACGGTATCTCCGGGTTCGCCACCAGGGTCTTCATCCGACTGATGTTCGCGCACCGTCACCGGCGGTGGCGTTCCGTGGCAGCCATCGCCACCGCGGCTCACGGGTAGCGGCTCGATTCCCGTCGCGGCATCGGCGAGCCGGCCCGTCGCCCGCGACTACCTGGCCGAGCTCGTGCGGCCGGAGATGCCGCGCGCCGTCCGCGCACGCGGCACCGACGCGGGCATCAGCGCCGAGGACATCGAGCGCGCCGAGGCACTACTCGACCGTGATCGGGGCTGGAGACCTTCGTGGTCGCACCGAACCTGCGGTGCACCGCGACCGGCTGACCGGCTGACCGCACCAGGGTCAGCCACGCCGACGTCCGCGATCAGCCCAGTGCTTTGTCGACGTCCTCGAGCAGATCGTCGGCCCCTTCCAGGCCCACCGACAGGCGGACCACCGAATCGGTGAGGCCGATGGCCGCGCGGCCCTCCGGACCCATCGCCCGGTGGGTGGTGGTGGCCGGGTGGGTGATCAGGGACTTGGCGTCGCCGAGGTTATTGGAGATGTCGATGATCGACAGACCGTTGAGGACCTCGAAGGCACGTTCCTTGCCCGACACCCCGGCGCGGTCGTTGAGCTCGAAGGTGATGACGGTACCGCCGCCCGACATCTGCCGGCGGGCCAGCTCGTACTGCGGATGCGATGATAGGAACGGGTATTTCACCCAGCGCACCCGGTCGTCGGCCTCCAGGAACTCGGCGATGCGCAGCGCCGTGGACACCGAGCGGTCGAGCCGGAGCTGCATCGTCTCCAGCCCCTTGAGCAGGATCCACGCGTTGAAGGCGCTCATCGCGGGACCGGTGTGCCGCATCAGCTGCTGCACCGGCCCGTCGATGAACTCCTTGTCGCCGACCACCGCGCCGCCGAGCACACGACCCTGGCCGTCGATGTGCTTGGTGGCCGAGTAGACGATGACGTCGGCACCGAGCTCGGATCCGCGCTGCAGCAAAGGAGTGGCGAAAACGTTGTCCAGCACCACCTTTGCCCCGGCAGCGTGAGCGAGTTCGCACACCGCGGCAACGTCGACGAGGGTTTGCATCGGATTGGACGGGGTCTCGAAGAACACCGCGGTGGTGGGCACCGACAGCGCCTGCTCCCACTGCTCGAGATCCTCACCGTCGACGAACACGGTCTCGACGCCCCAGCGCGGCAGGATCTCGTTGCACACCACGAAGCACGAGCCGAACAAGCTGCGGGCGGCGACGAGTCGGTCACCGGCCTTGAGCAGCGCGCCGAGCGCCACGAACACCGCCGCCATGCCGCTGGCGGTGGCGAAGGCGGCGGGCATGTCATCGAGCAGCCGCAGCCGCTCCTGGAACATGTTGACCGTCGGATTGCCGTACCGCGAGTACACGTAACGTTCATCCTCGCCGGTGAACGCGCGTTCGGCCGCCTCCGCCGAGTCGTAGACGTAGCCGCTGGTCAGGAACAGCGCCTCGGACGTCTCGAAGAAGCCGGACCGGTCCAGACCCCCCCGAACACCGATGGTTCCGAGCGAAACACCTTCGGGGAGAATGTGACTCATGACTGCCTCCAGGGCAGGTTCGAGGCGCGCCAGCCCGTGGAGCCACGATGATCGTTCTCATCGAGAGCGCCCTCGAAACCGTCGAGCACGTTGTAGGCCTTGGCGATGCCGGCGGCGGTCGCCATCTGGGCGGCACCGATGGAACGGTGCCCGGAACGACAGAGGAAGATCACCTCGTCGCTGTCGCGGATCCCCGCCTCACGCAGCTGTGCCACGAATCCCTGATTGGGTGCGCCGTCGGGAAACCCCACCCATTCGACGAACACGGTCCGCTTGCCGAGGATCTCCAGGTCGGGCACGCCGACGAAGTTCCATTCCGCACGAGTGCGACAGTCCACCAGGACGGCATCGGGGTTGGCTTCGAGCGCATCCCATGCTTCCTGGGGTGTCAGATCTCCCGCGTATGTCACGACGTGCACACCTTCCATTCACCGTCCTCGCGCACCACCGTGGTGGCGACGACGTTCTTGTTGCCTTCGGAATTCTCGAAATGCCAATGTACCCGCGCACTCGCCCGGTCGCCGTCGACGGCGAGGTCGGTGATCTCCGGGATCTTGATCTGGCCGTTCTCGTCCATCGACTTCGTGTTGTCGGTGACGAACGCCTCGCGGGTCGGGAAGCCCTGCCCGGTGCGGACCGCGGCGCAGTTGGTGGCGACGAACTTGTCGAAATCGGCCTCGTTGCGGGCGGTGTAGTAGTTGTTGATCGCGTGCTGAACCTTCGCGTCGTCACTCATCCGTTCCTCGGCCGGACGGATCGCGTTGGAGATCAGCACCCCGATCACCACCACCGCCACCACGGCGGCCGCGATGATGAACGGCATGGCCGCCTTCCAGGACGGCGTGCCGTCCTCCGGGACCTGCGGAGACGGGGTGGGGGGTTTCGCCATGAACCGGATTCTATCGACCGGCGGCAACGGCCCCGCGCGGCAGGATCGGGTTGCCGACGGAGCTTCCGCGAGTGAGGTAACCCTCACAACTATTTGGGTGACGGAGCCCGAGCGCCTACCGTAGAAGGGATAGGCAAATGACGGGCGTCACAACCGCCGACCCTATTGCCGGATGTGATGGGGGCATTCCCCTATCGCACGCCCGCCGACGGCCACCACCTTCTCGGCCGCCCCCGGGTGCCGGTGATACCGCAGGTATCACTGCGACCGACCGAGACAGATACCACCGACACAGAGGAACACCCCTCACGATGACCGAAGACACCCGTCCGTTGCGGGTTGCCATCGTCGGCGCAGGCCCCGCCGGGATCTACGCCGCCGATGCCCTGATGAAGCACGACGACCTCCAAGAGCGTGGGGTCAGCATCGACCTGTACGAGCGGATGCCCGCACCGTTCGGGCTGATCCGCTACGGCGTGGCACCCGATCACCCGCGGATCAAGGGCATCATCAACGCCCTGCACAAGGTACTCGACAAGCCGCAGATCCGCCTGCTGGGCAACGTCGACTACGGCACCGACATCAACCGGGACGACCTCGTCCGGCACTACGACGCCACCATCTTCTCCACCGGCGCCGTCGACGACCGCGACCTGGAGATCCCGGGCGTCGAGCTCGACGGCAGCTACGGCGCCGGCGAGTTCGTGGCCTGGTACGACGGCCACCCGGACTTCTCCCGCACCTGGCCGCTGGAGGCCGAGAAGGTCGCCGTGATCGGCGTCGGCAACGTGGCCCTCGACGTGGCGCGCGTGCTGGCCAAGACCGGCGACGAACTACTGCCCACCGAGATCCCCGCCAACGTGTACGAGGGTCTCAAGGCCAACAAGGCCATCGAGGTGCACGTGTTCGGACGTCGCGGCCCGGCGCAGGCCAAGTTCACCCCGCTCGAACTCAAGGAACTCGACCACTCCCCCAACATCGAGGTCGTGGTCAGCCCTGAGGACATCGAGTACGACGAGGGTTCGGCCGTCGCACGACGCAGCTCGAAGATCACCGATCAGGTGGCCACGATCATCGAGAACTACGCGATCCGCGAACCCAAGCAGGGTGCCATCCACAAGCTGTTCCTGCACTTCTTCGAGAATCCGGTGGAGGTCCTCGGCGAGGACGGCAAGGTCGTCGGTCTGCGCACCGAACGCACCGAACTCGACGGCACCGGCAACGTCAAGCCCACCGGCAAGACCACCGACTGGGAGATCGGCGCCATCTACCGTGCGGTCGGCTACCTGTCCGACAGCCTGCCGGAGATCCCGTTCGACTCGCAGGCCGGTGTGATCCCCAACGAGGCGGGCCGCATCTTCGACGAGGGCGCCCACCTGACCGGCCTGTACACCACCGGCTGGATCAAGCGCGGCCCGGTCGGCCTCATCGGACACACCAAGGGCGACGCCAACGAGACCGTCCAGTGCATCGTCGACGACCTGGCCGCCGACAGCATGAACACTCCCGCCGATCCGTCGGAGGAGTCGGTGATCGCGCTGCTGGAGAGCCGCAAGATCCCGTTCACCACGTGGGCCGGCTGGTACCGCCTCGATGAGCACGAGCGCGCGCTCGGCGCCGCCGAGGGCCGCGAACGTATCAAGGTCGTCGAGCGCGAGGACATGCTCGCCGCATCCGAACCCGACAAGGTCTAGGCCCGACAAGGTCTAGGCCCGACAAGGTCTAGCCCGGACAAGCACCGGATCTGACAAGGTCCGGGTGCCGATACAGGACAGACGAACACCGAGGGCGACCGGAAAGCATTCCGGTCGCCCTCGGTGTTTGTATGTTCCGGGGTCAGGATCCGAAGTCCGACGAACCGAGCGACGACGAACCGGTCGACGGGGTCGACGGGGTCCACCCTCCGCCGCCGCTCTTCTCGGCCTGCTGCTCAAGGTTGCCGGCCCGGATGCCCTGCGGCGTCGACGGCGCGTTCTTGGGCACGGTCACCTCGTTGCGCCAGGCACCGAGGTTGTTGGAGAGGTTCTCGATGACCGGGCTGATCGTGTATCCGGAGATGGAGCTGGGCACGCACCCGGTCCAGCGGGTCTCGATCGGGTACTGCCAGCGTTTGGCGGCCTTGTTGTAGACCATCGCGGTCTTGCCCGGCTTGATCTCGTTGATGTGTACGCTGCGGCCGTTGAACTCGGTGAGCGTCACGTTGTGGATGGTGGTGCCGCCGATGTTCTTCACCGTGAGTGAGCGCTTCATGTACCACAGCTGATTCCATGGCTGGCCCCACTGGCCGAAGACGCATTTCACGGCTCCCCGGATCTGCAGGTCGCCGGGACCCGCGGCCTGTGCGGGTGCTGTCCCCGCGATCGTCCCGCCTGCCAGACCCGCCGCGGCCAGTACGGCCACCGTGGCCTTCTTCAGCGCATTCATCCGTGTGTTCCTCCATTTCACGGCCCGGCACCATGCCGGACCGCTTCGACGAGACATCGTGTTCCCGACCCCCGTGCAAAGGTTGTCGCCGAACAGGCCGCAACCGTTACCTCAATCACATCATGGAAAGGAAGAAAGGCCCTGGCAGTTTCGGGTGATGTCGGGTCACAGGGCGATGGCGCCGCTGAGCCAGACCCCGGCGGCGAGGAGAGCGGCGAACAGTTCGATACCCATGGTGATCAGCGCCGCCTTGCCCGCCGCCATCGCGCCCCGCCAGGCGGCCGACGCTTGTCGCGTGCGGATGAACTCGGCGACGTACGCGCCGAGAATGAAACCGAGGAACAGGCCGATGACCGGGATCACGAAGAATCCGACGATCCCGACCACACCGCCGACGACGATAGTGCCGTTGGGCACGCCGCTCGACGTGAGATGTTTGCCGGCGACCACATACTTGACGACCTCGCCGACCACGATGAGTGTGGCGGCCACGGCGAACACCAGCCACGCCCAACCGCCGACGATCGCGGCCCACACCAGGATCGAGAGTCCGACGATGATTCCGCCGGGCAGTACGGGAAACACGATCCCCAGCAGTCCGGCACCGATCGCCGCCGCGACGATCAGCTCACCCCAGAGCGGCACCGGGGGTCAGTCGGCCGACGGTGTACGCACCACCTGTGTGCGTTCGTCGGATCCTTCCGGCTGCTTCGCAAGCCCCTGATTCGGTGCCGACTGCAGCTTGTCGGTACTGACGGCGGCCACGGGACGGGACGGGACGGGACGGCCCGCCGGCGCACCTGCGCCCTGTATGCGCGGCTGCGCGCCGGGCGGGGGGCCCGGACGACGTGGACCGGCCACCGGACCGCGGGTCCGTGGGGCGGGGGGACGACCCTGAGGTGCCGGACGCGGACCGCCGGCCTGCGGGCCACCTGACTGCGGGCCACCTGACTGCGGGCCACCTGACTGCGGGCCACCCGGTTGCGGTGGACGGGCACCCGCGGGTGCGGGACCGGGTTGCGGCGCCGCGGGGCGCGGACCGGCCTTCAGCGGCGGTACGGGGCCACCCGGCGGCTGCGGTCCGGGGCCGCCCTGCGGCGGGCGAGGCCCGGCGGGTACGGGCGGGCGCGTCCCGGGCGGTACCGCGCCACGCGGCGCCGGACCGGGCGGCCGGGCACCGGGCGACGCGGGTACCGCACGTCGCGGTGCCGGCTCCGCGGCAGGCGCGAACGGGGTGGGTTCGGTGATCCGCTCGGCCACGCGACCGGCCACCGGGGTGACCATCGCCGCCGCCGCCTTGGCGCGGCGCCGGGCGGCCTGCACGTCGTCGGCAGTCGCGGTCACCACCCCCATCCGTCTGCGCAGCGCGCTGTCGGGTTTGCCGAACAACCGGATGTCGGTCTCGGGCACCGACAGCGCCCGCGCCACGTTCTCGAAACCGATCGCGGCCTCATCCCGGCCGCCGTAGATGACCGCCGAGGCGCCCGGCGAGGCCAGGGTCACGTCGATCGGCAACCCGAGGATCGCGCGGGCGTGCATCTCGAACTCCGACAGGCGCTGGGTGGCCATCGTCACCAGGCCGGTGTCGTGCGGGCGTGGACTGACCTCGGAGAAGTAGACGTCGTCTCCCTTGACGAACAGCTCGACACCGAAGACACCTCTGCCGCCGAGCTTGTCGTCACCGAACGCGGCCGCGACACGCGCCGCGATCGAGGTGGCCGCACCGAGCGGGAACTCCGGCATCTCGTGCGGCTGCCAGCTCTCGACGTAGTCGCCGTCGACCTGACGGTGACCGATCGGGGCACAGAAGTGGGTGGTGAGCCCGCCGGTGGCCGGATCGAGGGCCCGTACCGTGAGCAGGGTGATCTCGTAGTCGAAGTCGATAAAGCCCTCGACGATCACCCGCCGTCCCGACACCCGCGCACCGGTGCTCGCGATCTCCCACGCCTTCGCGACGTCATCGACGCCGTGCAGCACGCTCTGCCCCTTGCCGGACGACGACATCACCGGTTTGACCACACACGGGAAGCCGACCTGCTCGGCGGCCACCGTCAGTTCCTCGAGCGTGTCGGCGAACAGATATGGCGAGGTGGGCAGGCCGAGTTGCTCGTCGGCCAGGCGCCGGATGCCCTCCCGGTCCATCGTGGCCACGACCGCCTTGGCGGACGGGATGACCTCGGCGACGCCGTCGGCCTCCACCTGCGCGAGCGCGCCGGTGGCGATTGCCTCGATCTCGGGGACCACATAGTGCGGCCGATGCTTGTCGATGACGGCCCGTACCGCGGCCGGGTCCATCATGTCGATGACCTCGGCATGATGGGCGACCTGCTGGCCGGGCGCGTTGGCGTAGCGGTCGACGGCGATCACCTCCACCCCGAGCCGCTGGAAGGCGATGATCACCTCCTTGCCCAGCTCACCGGCACCGAGCAGCATCACCCGGGTGGCCCCCGGCGAGAGCGGGGTGCCCAGCAGCGCGGGCGGACCGACCTGCGCACCGCCGGCGGCCCGCGGCGGGATTGAACCATAGGTCACGGTCGTGGCGGCCGCGACGGCGTCG
>Ga0116175_1002410_pt1 | contig 11330 bp, 13 predicted proteins | sample AD_UKC125_MetaG_FD_89802 | JGI IMG/M metagenome (GOLD analysis project Ga0116175, IMG submission 89802) | Active sludge microbial communities of municipal wastewater-treating anaerobic digesters from USA - AD_UKC125_MetaG | ecosystem: Engineered > Bioreactor > Anaerobic > Digestate | place: USA... | reverse complement strand
GTATTTCCTGCAATTACAGCTATTGATTTAGCTGTAGTTTCAAAAAAATTGATAGATTTTACTCTTTTGGACATTACTTTATTAAATAATTAGTTACTTCAAAAGTAATTTATGTAACTTTGAGGTGCAAATTTTAGACAATACTATGTCCATTTTAGGAAAAATAAAGAATATTTATACTGGTTGGAAAAATTATTTAACCGATGATGAATTGGCAAGTGAATTAGCAAAAGAAAGAGCTGAACATTGTGCAGTATGTCCACATGCAGTATTTAAAAAACATCTTGCAAATGTAAAAGATGAAGTACAGATTATTGAAGGTTATGTTTGCGATCTGTGCCATTGCCCATTGTCGGCAAAGCTTCGGGTACCGGACGAAAAATGCGACGCAGGTAAGTGGTAATCTTATAATGGTTTACTATATTTGAAAATGGATTTTTACCAACAAAAGTCACAAGTGAGAATTGCCGATTTGAGAATTGGAAACGCCGTAAAATATGGCGTAGTACAAACTCACTTAATCACGGGTATTAATCTTGACGATAATTCTATTAAAATTAGGCCAGGTGAGTATTACACAAGTGGTCGCGTTAAAGAAAGTTTTGCATTAAACCAGTTTAGTAACAAGAAAGAAATTGTTGTAGCCGTTGATAAGGTTTCGAGTTGTGATATTTATTTAAAAGAGCTGAACGATTACGGATTCATCTGGGTTAATGCTTATAAAGTTTATTTCTTGATCGAAAACAATAAATTTTTTGTAGAGGCAATCAACGCTAAAAGTGCTACAGTAAATTATGAAAGTCCGGAGCTGACAATAAAAATGGAAGTCTATTCTTTACATGAATTACAAAATGTATTTAAGTTCACAGCCGGAATTGATTTTATTAACATAGATAAATTTTAACCATGAAAAAGCTATTACTATTATTGGCCGTTGCAGCCATAGCATGTAAAAAAGAAACCGTGAAAACCGAGTGTGACAACATCAAAGATAAAGGCGCCGTCGGTTTAATCAGGTACACCGCAAACCCTATCGCTCCAAAAGATACTGCCGGAAGCTCAGTATATCACCTCAAAGATAGCATTGCAATTATTCTCGGAGGTTACGGTATATACAATGATACATCGGGCAAATTTTCACTAAACATGGTGAACGCTGATAACTATTACAGTATAAAAGATTGTAACACCTTAACCATGCATTACGCGGACGGAAACGCGGAAACATTTACCATATCTTCAATTACATCTACGCTTATAACCCTGCAAGGAAGTAGAACGTACTACATTTTTAAGACTCCATAAAATCAACAGCACGACTTACCGTTTTTGTTGAGCATTTATATTTAACGGCAGTACTATTAAGTGCTGCCGTTTTCTTTTTTCGGTCACCTTTATAGAGTTCTTTGAAGTGATCATACATTTGATATTTAGTAACTACATCAATTGAAATAGCACCTTTCTTGACAAGAATGTCAATTAAAAATTCATTTTCTTTGAGGTAGTTATACAGCATTATATGTTGGCTCCGTCTATTAAGTTTGCTCTATTTCCTGTTTCTCTAATTACGTCTTTTACATCGGTGTATATTTTTAAGTCCTTTATTGCGTCCGCAACGGCTGCACCTATCTGCGGACTTATATCTGGCACTTCTAAGCTTCTTGAGACCATACCACCATCTGCATAATATCCACTTCTTACTGGATTTGCAAATCCAACACCTCCGTAATATTCATTTAAAGAAGATAACGAATTTATCGCTTGCGATGCACCACGATTTAAAACATAAAAATTTTCATCACGTTCCATTTCAATTACATTACCATCATCGCCAAAATATTTTGTGCCGCCGCCACTATGATAATTACCGCCAACTGTTCCGAATTTTCCACCACGTTCGGCTTTTATTGCTACAATTTTCGCCACATTGGCAATACCTGTAGCAATAGTACCAGCAATCGCAACACCTTTTATAATTGTATTAGCTGGTTCTGGGCCACTAGGTGGTGCTGCTAATATCTGAGATACTCCTAAGTAGGTATTAATACCTGCTTGTGCTACTGCGGCAGCTTTTCCAGCCGCAGTATTTTTACCTAATAATTCAGCAATACTACCTAATGTGTCAGCAGTAAGTTTTAATTGGTTTTCTTTTTCAGCCTTATCAATTTTTTTATTAGCTTCAGAATATTTTTGTTTTATTCTTTGAATATCTGCACCAACTTTGTTAGCCTGTGCTATTTCAGCTTCATATTGTCTTTGTAACTGTTCTCTTTGTAAATCATACTCACTTGTTCCTTTGAGTTTCATCAACTCTAAGTCGTTTGCCATATCAATAGCTTTGGCATCTCTTACTTGCTGTGCCTTTTCATCATACAAGGCCTGCTGTGCATCCAAGAATTCTTTATCGCCTTGTAATTGAAATGCACGAAATTCTTTTGCTGTGATTTCACCAGCTTCGAATCTTTGGCGTTCAATTTCTTCCGCAGCATCTTTAACAAGGCGTAACCTTTCCAGTTCTTGCTGTATCAGTTGATCCGTTAAGAGTTTGCCATCTTTTATTTTGCTTTCATGCGTTAGCTTCAACAATGCCAACTCTTCTTCAGCATCTTTGATACGCGCGTCTGCCAACGCTTTTAAGCGTGCTTCCGAAGCCGTAGAAAATTCATCGAATAGTTTTGCAACTTCCGCAGAGTATTTGGTTTCAGATATTTGGTTGAACTCGCGCTGCTTTTGTAGAATGTCGGCGCGTCTTTGATATGACTGTACAAGTTCACTTTCTGATTTTATTTCCTTTCCGGATAAAGCATCAAATAGTTCGGACTCTTCTTGTAACGCCTTGATTGTTGCATCCTGTGCTTTTTTTCTGGCTTCTTCTTTTTTCTTTTGCACTTCTTCAGCTGCTTTTGCCGCTGCTTCTATCTTATCTTGCGCTTTTTGTTCTAATTCATCACGACGATTGTTTAGTTTTTCTTGTATACCTGTGGATTCCTGTAATATTTCATATTTTTTTATCTGTGCATCCTTTATTTTATCAAGCTCTGCATCACCTAAAGTGCCTCGCTTCTTATATTCGACTTCCTGTGCCAATGTTCCTTCTACAAGTTGTTGAATTTCTTGTTTGGATAGTTCTGTTTTTTGTTCAGCAGCTTCATACGCTTGGCGCAATTCTTCATCAACCAATGCTTTTTTTCTCTCGAAGTTTTCTTTTTCTATCTGGTCTGCTTGGTTAATTAAATCTATGCGTTCCTTTTCAGACAATGTTCTGTTTTTAGATTGCAATGTTAGTTCTGCTATCTGTTGTGCTGATTTTGCATTTAATACATCTTGTGCACGTTGTGCATCTTCCAAGTCTTGTTGTGCCTTTTTTAATTCGATTGCAGCGTTTGCTGCATTAACCAAAGATTCACTAAGATTATCAACACTTCCTGCCATTTTATCAAATCCTTCTGAAAAATTACCACTAAGAAAATCTGCTACACCAGAGGCAAATTTTTGTACACGTTGTAAGACTTCATCTATAACGGCGCCTACTGCTGCCATGCCTTGTTCTACCTTATCAACTATTGGTGTCATTTTAGACAATGCGGCAATCAACACACCAATTGCAATTATTAATAATCCAATTCCGGTGGAAGCGATTGCAACTTTTACCACATTCATTGAGCCAGCAAAACCAGTAGCACCACCTTTTGAAGCCTCAAATGCATCTTTCATGCCTTGCAATGTACCTTTCATACCCTGCAACTGATTCAATACTCCGCTAAATGTTCCGCCAAAGATGTTATTGTTTTTGGCAGCTTCCAGAATTGACTGCGTGTAATTACCTACGTTACGGCGATTATCACCGGTAGCGGCTTCCAATCGTTTTAACTCTTCCGTTAATCGTGTTTTTGTTGCTGTTAATGCTTTGCCTTCCTCAGTGTTGTTCTGCTCTTCTTCAGTCAACTGTGCCCATTGTACAGAAACCGCAGAAAGCAGCTTGCGTTGTTGTTCTATGGTTAAATTCTGACCTTCACCAGCCTGTACATAATCAGAAATCAATTTTGTGTTTATTCTTACAACGTTTGATTGTGCCTTGATTTCAGCATCTAATTTAGTAAACTCATCGGTGCTTTCTTTTCCTGCTTTCTTCAATTCATTAAGTTCTGCTTTCATTTCAGCCAGTACTTTTTTAGATTGCGTAGTTGTTGTAATTAACTTTGAATAATCAATATCAAGGTCTAATATTTTATAAGTTTCTGCCATTGGTTAGTTTATTTTAATGAGTTCACAATCAGATAACTTTCCTGGTAGAAAATTATTTACTTTATTGAGATAGAAATAAGATTGGTATTGTTGTAGATAAATTATTTTGAACATATCCAGGAAATAAATGTCGATCGGTGTGAACCATATCTGTACTTTTTTCTTTAGAGGCCTTTGTATCATCAATATAAATTTGGGATAGTACAGATTCAATAGATTTTGCCAATGCAATGGTGTGAATTTCACATAAGGAATTGTCCAAGATGTGTAACTTTGTCCGTAGATATGCGTATCGCTATCATAAAATGTCAATTCAAAACCGTTGGAACGGTTTAGAATAACGGTTTTAAGCTTGTCATTTGACCGCAATAGGTATTTATCATCACTCTGCTTTTCAAACGAATGTATAGCAGCTATTTTTCCAGCAACTTGTAGGACTTGATAGTCTCCGCACGCTTCAATAATGCTATCAATTACTGTAATTTCATTATCTAAATTGTCAATGTTTGTAGAAAAAGATGCATCTGCGTAACCTTGACCGCTCAAGTCTTTATCGTAGTACTTGTACTTGAATAAGTTTGTAATACCATAGCTACCTACACGGTATGTTTCTGAGGTTTCTTTGTGATATTTAGCCGATAAATCAGACACACCAGCAAGGCCATTTAGTAAATCTTCAATTCGTATAAACTCATAACGACCGTCATTATTTAATTGATAAATTAAACCATATTGCTGCATGATAGCCTTTAAAAAATCAACTTGCAGAACTTTTGGTAAGTATAATGAAAAGTCAATATCATAACCATAAAGCGATGGAATACCTTCGTACTGCAATGTCATTTCGTGATCGACTTCATAGGCTTGTAGACTGAGTGGTGAACAACCGGAACGTGGAGACGTTACAGCCACATAAGCAATTCTATCACCCGCTTTTAAATCATACTCTTTTGTAAATACGATGTGGACGGTTTCCTGCGGACAACCAGCGGTAGAAAATACGGTACCCGGTAATTGTGTTACACCGTTAATTGCAATAAACAAAACCATTCCTAATGATGCCTGTACTTGGTAATTGTAATCAATGGAAAGAACATAACGACCGTCTTCCTTTACGATATAATTTCGGTCCAGTAACGGATCTTTCAGACTGTTAGGATCATCATTTACCAAAACTGAATACGGATATACACCAGGATTTATTTTGTCGCCTTTGGTTTTGAATCGAACACTATTCAATTCTTTATCTACATTGTCAACATCAGCTGGCACAAGTTCATTAAGGTAATTAGTATCCGTACTGAAGAAAGTTCCATGATATTCCAAACCTGCTTCATCGAATATCTTTTGCCATATCGTTTTTACGAATACATGTGGAACCTGGTAACGTATATCTATAACATCATTGCCCGGTTGCACAATTTTAAATTTACCGTCTAATGTTTCCGCTATTGGATATATATATCCATCTGTATTGCTCCAGCTATATATCCAGTTATCTGAATTAAATACGTGTAGCAAGTCGCTCCAGTCCAAATCGTTAATGTATTTTCCGTCTATCTTACTGAACAAATCGTAGTTGCCTGCATAAATAATATATTCGTATGTTTCTCGGTTTTTTGTTTCCTGTAGCAAAGCTATTCCGTAATTGGTAACAGGTATTCCGTTACTTACAATACGTGCAGATGCCCATTTATAAGGACGTGTTGAAGCATTACCTGGTACATTAAGCATCTCGGCTATTGCCATGTTGTTTGGAGTCTTGTAACAAACAAACCTGTTCGTATAATCCGCTTGACGTTTCTGAATTTCGGCAATGTCATTTATTTGCTTTGTTAAAGCAACGGTGTCTTCATCTTTCAAGTCCAGTTTTAAACCAGCAATATATACCTCTACTTTGTTCATATCATAGTGTTTGAGTAAAAATTTTAGGTAACTCTAATTCAAATCCAATAGAATAAAGATTAGTTTCTTTCTTAGCAGTGTATTTAAAATTGCTAATCGTTGGAAGCTTCAACCATACATCAACATTATCGTTTTCGTAAGCCAAAGAACCTTTCGGCTTCATGTACATGTACACACAAGGAGAGGTGGCAATGTCAATCAACTGCAACCAATACCAATATTCCAGACCATTTGTAACTAGTTGTATTTTTTCTTCCGCATCTTGGCCAATATTTATTTCATCAGCAGAAAAACTTAGACCACCAGAATTCTTATTTAATACACCTTTGGGTTTTACATTTATTAAATTTCTTGTGTTCTTATTGAATAGCCAATACGACCAACCACCAGATCCATTTAACCACTTAAGGTATACTCCACATTCATCTACAACATCTATTGTAAACGTGTATTGGCTATCTTTAGTGCCAAAGTCTTTTAACGATATAATATTTAATTGACCTTTGGTAAAGTTTGGTATTGATGAAAATACATCATGCATACTTTGTCCGTCAGATATAATTATTCTCTCAACGTATTTATCTAACTTATCAGTTGGCGATGTTGTGATATTTTTTATCAGGTAACTAAGTGTTATTCCATCATATTGGTTGACCCCAAAGTACATTTTATCATTACTATATTCAGCTATAACAGAAATATCTAAAGGATATCCTTTAAAAATCTTCAAGCGCTGCGAAAAGCTATTTTCTTTCTCGCCTGTTCGCATTAATGATAGTGCAGAAGTAGGTACTGTTGGTGGATCTATATTGAATATCCTTAAAGGCTCATATAAGAACATTGAAGTCTTATAAACATCTGTATGTTGTCGAACTGCTCTTGTAAAATAACCAGTGATATTGGTTTCATCTGTGGTTGTGTCCGCATATATTAATCGCAGTTTGATGTTAATTTTCTTAAAAAGGTTATCATCATACTTTACAATATCATCAACATTGTAGCTTATTGTATCATCAAAATAATTGAAGATTGTTTTGATTGGTTCGTAACAATCAAATTCTAATTCACCATTGATTGGTATAAGGTCAATAAATTTCAATGTACCATTAAACCATATTTCACCACGCGATACTGTTTTTACGGTGCTGGTTTTCCAACGAATAACGTTACTGTTATAAGCTGCGATAAACTTAGAAACGTAAGATGTTCCTAAGTATGTAATGTTTCGGTCTAAGCCTTTTAAAATTATTACTGCCATATTATGCTGCTTTAATTATATCTACGATATCTGAAGAAACCTGTAGAATGTTTACAAATCTTAATTTATCAATCAATTGCTGTATGCGTTCTTCTGTGATAACATTAGCAATCACACCACCAGCATTATATTTGCTTGGCACTTTTATTCCTTCACGGAATATTTTACGTTGTATCAAAAAAGCAAGAGTTGATTTAGGAATTGTGTATGTCAACTTCTTAGCATCAATCCAATCTTCAATTGCTTTTCTTGGAGGGTATGTGCCAGGATTCCTGCCAAATTGCATTTGATAAGCATAATTTGCTCCGTACATTATTGCACGTCTATCAGTAAAGAAATAATACAAACTCTTTTCGTAGTTTCCAGATGCACGAAGTCCTAATCGCTCATATTCTGCGATTAAGTCTAGGCGCAATTGCTCTAACCATTCTTTAACTACGTTGCTCTGTGCGTATGCCATTATATCAAATCTTCTTTTATTGTAAATGTGATGTAAAGTCCGTCCATGTTTTCGCTGAACAAATTGATCACTTCTTTTGATGTGAAGTTTGTAATCGTTATGCTTTCCATGCAAGTAAATGACATCGTTAATTGATTCACTACTTGTTGATCATATAGTGGTTTAATACTCGTTGTCCATTTTTCATTATAGTAATCTTCACCGTTTTCGCTTGGAGTTCCACCATCCATATCAGCCTTTATACACATGAATAAAGCAACGTCCCAGCTGTTGGCTATTACTCTATTGAACTCGTTAATTGTTGGCTTATTGTCAACCGGAAGAAGCCAGAGACAATATTTATCATTAACGGTTCCATCTTTAAGGTTTAGTGATGGTTTATCGCCATAAGCAAAGTCCATGTTTAACCTGTTAGTTGCGATGTTTTTTAATATATCAACTATCATTTCTTTTAGAATTTGATTTTATTTTAATAAGTGCTTTCTGGAATTTTGATTTTTCCAACTCAAGGTACATTTTTGTAAATACTCTGGAGTATGGTAGCTCTACAATTTCATTGTGCTTTAGTATATCGCCGCCTGCAAGCGCATCAATGGTTGATAGCCTGCCGAATTTTCTTAGTGAATCAATGCCAGCTTCTAACTCTTCCATCTCTGGATCATAGTGTAGTACTGTATTTTCTCGTTGAATCATTTTTATGTAACTATCATGTACATAGTTGAATGCTGTATAAAATTCAACTATTCCTAAAGGTTCTATTTCTTCAGTACCTATTTGAAAACAGATTGCCAGTATATCAATCTCGTTGGTTGGCTTTTGTGGAATTGTTTTAAACAAATTTTCAATAGTAATAATATTCTTAAATGGTTGTTCCGTAAGTTCTACCATTGATTTTTCCAACAATGCATTCTTTCCAATTAGTACTTTAATTGTAGCAGCATAGTATTCATAATCTATGTTATGCTTTACTGTTAGGAATGATAATATTGGATAATTAAATATTTCCACTGTATTTTATTTTTGAATTTTGATATTTACTTTTGTTTGTTAAATAGTGCACACCGTAACGTTTAGCATCCATGATATGATTATCCTTATCTACTGGTTCATCTATGTATTTACCTTCCTTTTTGTCATATACTCGCACATAGTTTTTAATCTCATTTTTCATATTTACTGAGCGTACCGTTAGATTTAATTTATATTTTTTCACCGATTCAATACCTGTTATTACACTACCTTTTCCTTTCTCTACAGCATATGCATTGTAACCTAATTGCTTCAACTCTTTAATTGATTCTGGTCGTGCATTGTCGCAGATGATTGGTATACTCTTATCAATTTTTATCAACTTATCCATCTCTGCAACTGTTCTAAAACTTTCATAAAAAATTTCGTCAGCATATAGGTTGTTATTCCATGTTCGAAGTTCTACCAAAGCCATTGGATCAGTGTAACCAAAGTCAAGTCCATACACTCTATTGTCATATATAATTGGCAATTCCAATATCAAATCATAATTTGGATAGATTAATCCTTCTAACTTTCCTGTTTTACCTAATCCGTAAATCTTATATTTTCTTTGATTGGTGATTTTCCATTGTAGAATGTCATCTTTAATAGATTCTGGAATGAATGGATTATGATTAAAATTTGAGTAAAATGTTATGCAACGCTTATCTGGTTTTATGTGCTCATGATACCAAAACTCGCTGTCTGGATTCCAATCGAAAAATATTTGACATCTAGTCCTTTGAATTAACTGTTCAGCTATGGTATAAGGAATACCGTTAGCTTCGTTTATAAATAAGTAGTCACGCTTACCATTTTTTGCATCCTGAAAGTCCGAGAAGCTCGTAAATTCAATCATACTTCCGTTAGGCAAGTTGTATATACGGTCAGATTTATTGTACTCTTTAAACTTGTTTTTGAAAGAGTCATGCATATCCGGTAATACAATATTCTGGAAGTCACGCAATGAACCTTTTTTAAGGTTAGGTATGTCCTGACCAACTACAGTGATAACACATTTTTCACTAAGTGCAATATGACAAAGAACTTGTAAGATGCTTATCGTCTTGCTGGAACTGGTGCCGCCTTGATTACCAACGAATCGGTGATCGGCTTCCATATTCCAATAGAACACATCTGTATAATTACTAAATAATTCAACCACATTAATCTTCAATTATGTCCGATTCATCAATAACCGGTGTATTTCTTGCTTTTCCGTTAACTACCAATACTGCATTTTTCAATTCTTCACCATCCTTGCCTGTATGCTCTTGGCGTGTTGTGTAGCCTCTGCCTTTTAAAATGCGCTCTGCATACCATTGAGCTGTCTTAACCTGGTCCTTTGGTAAAAGAGGTATAGGAACTACTACCGTTTCTGTTGTCTTATTTTTACCTTTACCTTTGGTTACAGTTTTCTGCCTGTAAACAACACCAGTAGTAATTGCATTTAGTATCACATTTTCAGCAGCATCACCGGTTCTGTTCCTTACTTCGTCCAAAGCATCTTTTATCTGCTTGCTTTTTTCGATGCGCTCATACAGTGCCTTTCTTGTTATTCCAAGCTTGTCAGCAGTTAAAGAAATGATACCGCCACACTCTTTTATGGCATTGATTATCGTATCTCTATGTATGTTTTTACGCACTGTTTAGTTTTGGATAGTTTATTACTTTGGTTCCCATGCCTTACCGAACGTACCTTGTTGAATTACAGTAGCTTTTGGTATTCCTGCATGGTTCGCTAATCTGATAACTTCTTCCATCTCCATCCCGAAAGAATTGCAAATTTCCTGTAATCAAGGTGCAGAAATTCGACTTTTTGGTTAATTAAATTCATATCTGTACTTTATTGGTTAATAATGTACTTCAAAAATAGCACAATAATTGAAAAAGTACAATTATGAATTAAGTTTCTTTTATTTCTATGCCATAGATGGACTTCATCCAGCGCTTTTTTCTCTTATACGTAGCCGTGCGGCAGCCTTTGGCATCTTCGACAATTTCTTTTCTGGTGAAGACATCTATGTAGACAAAATCGGCGATGTATGTTTCAATGAGTTTATTGTCGATTTCAAGTTTGTAGGGTACCTGCAATCTTAAATCTGAGATGACTTTTAAATCGAGATGATATTTTAGCGTTTTATACCGGTTGCATTCTTTTACAGAACGAAACTTGATACCATCGTATATAACAATTTTGTTTTTAAACTTTGATTGCTTTTCAACTACATCCTTTCCCAGCTGTGCTTCTATCTGGCTGCGGATGTTCTGCGGAAGTTTCTCGATATCTGACTTACTGAATTTCAAATTAAAGTTTGATATTTGAAATTGGTGACTGAATATTACTAATCAGATTGTGACTTATATGCGTGTAAATTAGCGTGGTTTTTACGGATGAATGTCCGGCTAATTTTTGAATCAAATTTATATCCGTACCATTTTCTACCATGT
>Ga0116175_1002408_pt1 | contig 11336 bp, 10 predicted proteins | sample AD_UKC125_MetaG_FD_89802 | JGI IMG/M metagenome (GOLD analysis project Ga0116175, IMG submission 89802) | Active sludge microbial communities of municipal wastewater-treating anaerobic digesters from USA - AD_UKC125_MetaG | ecosystem: Engineered > Bioreactor > Anaerobic > Digestate | place: USA... | reverse complement strand
GCATTCGGGGTGTCCTGCGCCAGCGGACCGAGGACATCGGAGATCCACGCGCGAGTCGACGGCAGGTCGCGCGCCATCATGGAGACGACGGCGATGCCGCGGTCGCCGTATCCGACCACCACCGGCTCGGCGCGCGGCACCGTGGACGCGACGTCGTAGGCGGACCGGGCCTGCTGGTAGGAACGCCGGAACCCGGTCACCCCGGTGCCGGGAAGGCCGATCGCCACGCGCAGGTTCGGCGGAAGGCTCACCTGGGTGGCGGTCGCCGCCGAGTCGGTCCGGGGCGGCGTGCCGGCGAACGGGATCCACATCCAGACGGTGCTGCGGTCGGCAGCGGTGATGACCGGAGCAGACACCGCCCGCAAGGCTACGGCCAAAGACCTTGCAGCCCGGTCGATGTCGGCGAGACCGACGGCGGAGTCCTGCGACCACAGGATCGCCGCGAGGTGGGTGCGGTCGAGCCGGTATCCGGTCTCCGCTTCGAAGGCCTCGGTTTCGAAAGGGTCGGGCTCATCGTCGCCGTCGAGCAGTTGGTTCACCGTGGACGAGAGCACGTTGCCTTCGGCGCCGATCCAGCGTTCCCGTTCGCTCTCGTAGGCTTGAAAGACGTACTGGGTGATCCATTCGATGTAGTCGAAAAAGACGGTGGCGACGTACCTGGCGACCCGGACCGACAGCCCCTCCGCGAGCTCCAACTCCTCGAGGAAGTCCAGGCAGAGCCGGTTGTATTCGAACTCGCCCATCCGGTAGGCCCGCATCAGCGAGTTCGACGGCACCTCCCGCTGAGCCAGGCGCAGGGCATACTCGACGGCCGCGGTGGTGGGCTGCAGATGCCCGAGCGGGATGTTGTTGGCCAGGATGTGGTTGATGGTCGTAACGTTGCCTTCGACGCTGGCGTGCAACAGGTCCACCAGGACCGGATCGCCGTCGAGGTGGTCGATCTCGGCCATCTGCGCCGTCATGTCGTCGACCATCCGGTCTTCGATGTCGCGCAGCCGGCGGGCCAGGACCTCGACCACCGCGAGCAGCTCGGGGTCCACGCCCTCGCCCGCCGGCCGGCTCATCGCAGGCCGCCGGTCATATCCGGTTGCACTCCGACCGACGCCAGGGCCGAGTTGGCGGCGTGGAATCCGCACAGCCCGTGGATGCCCGCACCCGGCGGTGCCGTCTGCGAGCAGACGAAGACGCCGTCGACGCCCGTCGCGTACGGGTCGAGCGCCAGCCGCGGCCGCAGGACGGTCTGCAGCCGGTTGTTGGCGCCGCCGATGATGTCGCCGGCCGCATAGTTGGGGTTGTACTGCTCCAGGGCCACGGTCCCGGTGGACGTGGTCGCCACGATCTGGTCGCGGAACCCGGGCGCGAATCGCTCGATCTGGCCGATGACGGCTTCGGTGGCGTCGCCGCCGAAGCCCTTCGGCACGTGCGCATACGACCAGATCGGATTGATCTCGCCGCTACTACGGCTCGGGTCGGCCAGATACTGCTGCCCCACCAGCACAAACGGGTTCTCCACCAGGATCCCGGCCGCACGCTGCTTCTCGGTGTACGCCACCTCGGCGGCGGTGCCGCCCAAGTGCACGGTGCCCGCCCGGGTGGACTCGGCGTTCCGCCAGGGAATGTCCCCACGGATCGCGAAATCGACCTTGAACGCCGAGGACCCGATCCGGTAGCGGCCGTAGGCCCGCGCGATGCGCGCCGGCATCTGGTCGCCGTACAGGGCCAGGACCTGCGCGGCAGACAGGTCCAGCAGCACCAAGTCGGCATCCGGGATCTGTGACCGATCGGAGATCATCAGCCCGGTTTCGATTGCGCCGCCCATATCCGTCAGCGCCGCCGCCGCGGCCGTGGTGATGGCGCCCGAACCGCCGACGGCCACCGGCCAGCCGAAGCGGTGCCCGCTCGCGGTGATCATGATGCCCAGCGCCGCGGTCAGCGGAACGTCGAGCCGGGTGAAGGCGTGCGCCGCGACCCCGCTGAACAGTGCCCGCGCCGCATCCGTGCGGAACCACCGGGCCAGCCAGGTGGCCGGCAGCAGCGCCCGCGGCCCGAAGGCTCCGAGCTGCACCGGATGCCGGGGAACGTTGACGATCGGCCGCATCAGGTCCGGGGCCAGAGTGTCGAAGTTCCGGACCACGTCGCCGAAGGCCAGCTCCCAGCGCCGTCCGTCCACACCCAGACCCGCGGCGGTCTGCTCAATCGACTGGTACAGCACGCCGACATCGCCATCGTCGAGCGGATGGGTGCAGTCGATCTCCGGCCACGCCCACTGCAGGCCATAGCGGTCGAGCCCGACGGTCTGCCAGAACGGCGAGCCGACGCCGAGCGGATGGAAGGCCGAGCAGTAGTCGTGGATGAGGCCGGGAACCTCCAGCTCACCCGACCGCGCACCACCGCCGATCCGATCCTTGGCTTCCAGGACCGTCACCTCGACGCCGTTGCGCGCGAGCTGGAGGCCGGCGGCGAGCCCATTGGGACCGCCGCCGACCACCACGGCCGTCGTCATGACTGACGTGCCCCCACCCGGGCGGGCGTGCTCGCGCTGCGCCAGGTCACGTTCATCGGGATCGGGCCGTTGGGCAGCCACGGCTGCTCGGCGACCGCGTCCGCGACATTCCAGGTGCCGCGTTCGATCACGCCCTGAGCCGCGTCGATCACCATGTACTCCTGTGTCTTCTTGCCGATGGGCTGCGACTCGACCCAGACCACGGTGAACTCACCGGGAGCGAAGTTGCAGCGCCGCTGCAGGGCCTCGATCATACGGTAATTGTGCATGTGGCCGTCGCCGAAGTTGAAGCCGACCAGCGAGTTGCAGGCGAACTCCGCCTCGCGGATCGTGTACTCGTCGATACGGTCCCCGAGTTCCCGGTACAGCAGCGAGTACAGCCCGCGGCCCTGACTGTGCATGGCGCGCCAGGCGATGGTCTGTTCCATGGTGATCTCGGCTGCCTCGGGGCCGTAGTCCGGGGTCAGCTGATCGATCTGGTTCTTCGCCGGACGGACTATGTGCTGGTTCAGTTTGTCTTCGGCGCCCGGGGCGAAGGCCCACATCGCCGACGCCCAGTTGCCGGCGTACTGGCGCATGGACGGCAGGAACGAGACCAGGTCCGGCCGCAGATTGCCCAGCACCGGGAAGAACAGCAGCGCGATCACGATCGCCGCGGTCAACCAGCCTGAGCTCATGTCGCCGACGCCGAACCCGTCCCACGCGGGGAAGCCACAGAACAGGAACACCGACGCGAAGGCGAACAGCATGTTCCACTCCAGCGGCACAGCCAGCGGGAAGACGGAGAAGATGAACAGATGGAAGCAGACCATCAGGATCACGGCGGCCAGGGTGAGCCACTTGTTGACCGAGAAGAGCAGCACCAGCGGAGTTGCGATCTCGACGACGGTACCCAGCACGTGCCCCTGGAACGTCGCCGCACGCGACGGCCGCAGGTCTTCGGGGAAGTTGCGGTAGTTCATGCGCTTGAGGCTCTTGATCGTCAGCCACGGCGCATTGGAGATCATCGGCGGGATCACGTTGGTGAAGTGCAGGCCGATCTTGGATACGCCCGCGCCCATCCAGACGACCACGATCAGCAGTTTCAGCGCGACGATCATGTCGACGAACGGCAGGAAGGCGAAGAAGATCACCGCGGGCAGGTACTGCTCCGAGCGGGCGGCCAGGAAGATCACCTTGTCACGCAGACCCATCACCGCCATGAGCACCAGCAGCGAGTACAGAACGGCCGGGTTCACGAGTCCGTGGGATGAGTCGATCGCCGGCGGTGAGTCCGCCATCGCCTCGGTGAACGACGCCGAGTCCTTTCCGGGCAGGCAGACCGCCACCAGCAGGTTCACCAGTATCGCGGCGTACAGGACCACGTCGAACACGGTGCGCGAGTCACCCTTGGTGCCGGGTACGGTGTCCGGCCACGGTGGTAGCCGGATGGTCTGCGGCCGCAGCCAGAACAGGATACCGCCGGTCATCGGGCTGAACTTGCCGGCCAGCGGGCCCCACGAGCCGGCCACCCCGATCGCTTCCAGGAGCATCGTCCACAGGACCAGCTTCTGGTAGACGATCGGCTGGTTCCACCACTCGCTGACCTGCAGCGGGTTCAGGCCGGAGGTGACTGTGGCCAGGGTGACACCGACGACGATGTACAGCACGGCCACCTTCAGCAGGTAGATCACGTGCACCATCTTCGGGGTGCCGAAGCCGTAGTCGACCCAGTGCGTCGCGAGCTGGCGGACTCGCGTCTGCAGAGGTTGATCACGGAACGCCGCCGGGTCCACCGGCGGGAAGTCCCCTTCTTTGAATCCCATTGCCTAGCTCCTTTGTTCGGGGGTTCGCTCGTGCGGGTTGCTTGCCGATCGGGGTGCGCGCGCTGTGCGCAGCGGCTCGATCGTGTTTCGGGTAGGGGGCAGCGCGCCGAGTGGTGCTCGGCGGCCGGTGGGTGCGGGAAGTGTCTGCGCGCGCCGCTCGGGCGCCGGCTCACGCCGGGGCGGCCCCGGCGGGCTGCACCTGACCGGCGGCCGCGGTCTGCCGCCGCAGGCCGGGCTTGTCGATCTTGCCGACCGGATTGCGCGGCAGCGCGTCGACGATGTGGATCGCGCTGGGCCGCTTGACCTTGGTCAGTTGCGGTGCGACGAACTCGGCGAGGTCGTCCGCGGTGAGGTCGGTGCCGGGGTAGCCGACGACGAAGGCGACGGGCACTTCACCCAGCAGCGGGTCCGGTGCGCCGACCACCGCGCATTCCAGGACCGCCGGGTTGGTCGCCAGCGCGGCCTCGATCTCCTTGGGATAGATGTTCTCGCCGCCGCGGATGATCATGTCCTTGATCCGGTCGACGATGCGCAGGTAGCCGTCGTCGTCGAGGATCCCGACGTCACCGGTGTGCAGCCAGCCGTCGACGATCGTCTCGGCGGTGGCCTCGGGGCGGTTGAGGTAGCCGCGCATCACGGCCGGCCCGGCGATCAGGACTTCGCCGCGCTGTCCCGTCGGCGCGTCATCGCCGTTCGCGTCGACGATGCGGATGCGCTGGCCTGGCAGCGCCGGGCCGACGGTGCCGAGTTTGCGCACGCCGCCGACCGGGTTGCACGCCGATGCGCAGGTGGCCTCAGTGAGACCGTAGCCCTCGACGATGGGAACCCCGAAGGTCTCCTCGGTCTTCGCCAGGAGCTCCGGGGAGATCGGGGCCGCGCCGCAGATCGCGTACCGCAGGGAATCCAGCGCCCCCGGCGGGACGCCGCCAGCCTGCGAGACCAGCAGCGCGTAGATGGTGGGGACGGCCGAGAAGAACGTCGGGCGCAGGCGCGTCACGTCGTCGAAGAAGCGGCTGACCGAGAACTGCCCGGTGATGCTGACCTGGCCGCCCGCCATGATCGGCGTCAGGCAGCTGACGCAGATGGCGTTGACGTGGAACAACGGCAGAATCAGCAGGGCGTGGGTGTCCGGGCCGCACTGGAAGTGCTCGCCCCCGCTGCGGCCGAAGAAATGCAGATTATCGTGCCCGAGGCGCACCCCCTTCGGGCGCCCGGTAGAGCCGGAGGTGTAGATCAGCAGGGCGTCGTCGGCTTCGGTAGGCGGGGTCGGCGGCGTCCACTGTGCGGTGGGCCGGACCGCCAGATCGTCGACGTCGAGGAAGATGCGTGCCGGATCGCCGACCGGCGCCTGGCCGACGACCACCTTCGCGCCGGAATCGCCCAGCTGATATTCCGCCTCCGCGTCGGTGAAGCCCGGATTGACCGGGGTGGCCACCGCCCGCAGCCGCCAGGCGGCCATCAGGGTGATGAGCAATTCGGCGCGGTTGGGCAGAAACGTCGCGACCATGTCCCCCGGCCCGACGCCCAGCCCGGCCAGCTGCTGCGCCACCGCGTCGACACGCTGCGCGAACTGCACGTAGCTCAACTGCAGCCGGTCGTCGCGGACGCACGGTGCGTCACCCCGGGAGGCCAGCTCCCAAGCGAAATACGTGCCCTGTGTCACTGTCGTCACCTTTCCTACCGGATGTGACTTCTGACACTATGAGCTGCGCGGGGACGGCAAAACGGCCCCCAGACACGAATTATCGGCGCGACTTTGTGCCCAGGGCACAAAGTCCCTGTCCGCGCATCGCGATCGACACGATGAGCGCGGCAGCGGTGGCTGCTGCCCCGGCGTTGACGTGGAGGACGGTCCATACGATCACCGTGGACGCTGCCCGGGCGCTGCTTCAGGAACGCGTTCGGCCAGAGACAAAACAATTGGGTCAGGTAGCACTTCTGGAACCCGACCTCTTACCCGCGATTCATCCTGAACCGCTCACGGTGCGCCCTCCGCGATGGCATTCGAACTCAGCGGGCGCACACCTGCCGGAGGCCGGGCAAGGATGTCATGGTGCGCGAGGGGGGACTTGAACCCCCACGTCCTAAGACACTGGAACCTAAATCCAGCGCGTCTGCCAATTCCGCCACTCGCGCGTGCGCGGACAAGCGTACCGCGTGGGCTGTGACCTGCGTCGTACGGGTACCGTCGGGGGTATGGAATCTGCTCGTCCCGGTCGCGCACGGCACCGGCCGGCATTGATCGCGTTGGTCGTCATCGCCGCCACGGCGTGTCTGGCGCTGGCGTGGTGGCAGTGGTCGCGCTATGAGTCGGCGGCGGGCACCGCGCAGAACCTCGGCTACGCATTGCAGTGGCCGGCGTTCGCGGCGGCCGTGATCTACGCCTACCGCCGGTTCGTGGTCCTGGAGAACAACGCCGACGAGGTCGACAAGCTGTCCCCGCGCAGCAAGGGCGCCGTCGAAATCCCCGAAGGCATCCTGCCCGAGCGGCAGAGTTTTCCGAGTGCCGAATCGCTGCTCGCCCCCACTGATCCGGCCGCCGACGCCGGACTTCGTGAATACAACCGGTATCTGGCTGAATTACATCAGGCCGAGGCCGGTTCCCGCGGCGTCGACGATTCCGACACCACCGCTCGCTGACCTGCCAGTTCCGCAGGCCGTTCCACCGACAAGGAAGTTGTTTCGTGTCCGAGACCAGCACCAGCAAGCCCACCGCGTCCACCGCATCGGTCACGAGCGCACTCCTGCGCTACCGGGTACTCGCCTGGATCACCGGCCTGTGGCTGCTGCTGCTCGTGGCCGAACTCACCCTCAAATACGGGTTCGACGTCGACGCCCTCGACTTCGTGCCGATCGTGCACGGCTGGGTGTATTTCGTGTACTTGATCATGGCCGTCGATCTGGCCATCAAGGTGCGCTGGCCGGCCGGAAAGATCGTGTGGACCGCGCTCGCGGGCACCATCCCGTTCCTGTCGTTCTTCGTCGAACATCAGCGGACGAAAGAAGTGAAGCAGCAGTTCGGGATCTGAGCCTGCCCGCGCGACACACGCCCGCACCAGCGGGGCGGCGCGACGGCGATCGTGGGATCAGCCGGTGGAGTTCGCCAGAGCGCGCAGGTCCGGGACCAGGGCGGCCAGCGCCTTGCCGCGGTGGCTGAGCGCGTCCTTCTCCTCCGCGCTCAGCTCCGCCGAGGACCGGCCGGCGGCCAGATCATCGGCGGGCAGGAACAGCGGGTCGTAGCCGAAACCGTTCGTGCCGTGTGCCTCTCGCGCCATCGTGCCGCGCCACTCACCGCGCACCACGGTGTCGGTGCCGTCGGGCCGGACCAGCGCGCACGCCGAGACGAAGGCCGCGCCACGCCGATCGTCGGGCACGTCGGACAACTGTGCCAGCAACAGTGCGTTGTTGGCGGCGTCGTCCCCGTGCGTCCCGCTCCACCGCGCCGACAGCACGCCGGGCATTCCGTTGAGCGCGTCGACGCTGATCCCCGAATCGTCGGCAAGGGTCGGCAGTCCGGTGGCTGCGGCCCCGGTGCGTGCCTTGATCAGTGCGTTGTCCTCGAACGTCGCGCCGTCCTCGGGCAGTTCGGTGTACCCGGGCACGTCATCGAGACCCACCACCTCAAGACCGGTGATCCCGGCCGCGGCCACCACGCGACGCAATTCCTTGAGCTTCTTCGCGTTGCGGCTCGCCAGCAGGATCGTCGTCACCTGGCATCCGGCAGGTCGCCCGGATACGGCAGAGCCAGCGCCTGTCGCTGCGCCTCGAACAGGGCGCCGGTGCCGATCTCGGCCATGTCGAGCAGCTTGTCCAAGGTGGCGCGCGCGAACGTCGCCCCCTCCCCCGTGCCCTGCACCTCGACGAGGGTGCCCGCGTCGGTGGCCACCACGTTCATGTCGACCTCGGCGCGCGAATCCTCCTCGTACGGCAGGTCCAGACGCACCCGGCCGTCGACGACGCCGACGCTCACCGCGGCGATCGCACACGAGAGCGGCTGCGGATCCCTGAGTTGTCCGGCCGCCCGCAGCCAGGTGACCGCGTCGGCGAGCGCGACATACGCGCCGGTGACCGACGCGGTGCGGGTGCCGCCGTCGGCCTGCAGCACATCGCAGTCGACGGCGATGGTGTTCTCCCCCAGCGCCGCCAGATCGATGCAGGCACGCAGCGAACGGCCGACGAGGCGGCTGATCTCGTGGGTGCGGCCGCCGATCTTGCCGCGCACCGACTCGCGGGAGGACCGCTCATGTGTCGACGACGGCAGCATCGCGTACTCGGCCGTCAGCCAGCCGAGCCCGGAACCCTTGCGCCAGCGCGGTACACCCTCGGTGACGCTCGCCGTGCACAGGACGCGGGTCCCGCCGAACTCGACGAGTACCGAACCCGCCGGATGGGAGGTGAATCCACGGGTGAAGGTGATGGGGCGGAGTTCGTCGTCGGCGCGGCCGTCTGCTCGTGTCGTCACGATCGACAACTCTATCGGGCGGGATGAACCGGCCGGGACGGGTACCCGCCAGGCGGGACCGCTACAATTCGAAAACCTGTCCCTGCGAAACCATCTCGATGCGGCCGCTGTACGTCTGGCGCACCTCGTCGTAGATGTCCTGCTTGGCCGTCCACGGCGGAATGTGGGTGATGGCCAGCAGTTTGGCGTTGGCCTTGGTCGCCGCCTCCCCCGCTTCGATGCCCGACAGATGCAGGTGCGGCGGACGTTCGGACGGTGCGTGCGTCCACGACGCCTCGCAGAGAAACAGGTCGGCGTCGGCGGCCAGCTCGATGAGCTCGTCGCACGGCGCGGTGTCGCCGCTGTAGGCCACCACCGTGCCGCCCGGGGCGGTGACCCGGAAACCGTACGAATTGGGTACATGGTCCACGACTACGGGACGGATGACGAAACCACCCAGCTCCACCTCGCCGTCACCCCATTCGTGGACGTCGAAGGTGTCGGTGATGTCGTCGAGTTCGCCGGGTACCTCCGACGATCCGGCGCCGATACGTTCACGACAGCCCGGTGGCCCCCACAGAGGTGTGCGGCAGGTGGCCGGTTCGGGTGCGTATCGCCGCCATACCAACATCGCGGCCAGGTCCATGCAGTGATCGGCGTGCAGATGGCTGAGCGCCACGGCCACCTCGCGCGGGTTGACGATCCGTTGCAGTTCACCGAACGCGCCCGGCCCACAGTCCATCAGCACCGGCTGCTGACCGGGGAGTTGCAGCAGGTACCCCGAGCACGCAGCGCCGGGGCCACCCACACTCCCTGAACATCCGAGCACGGTTAAGCGCATGCAACCACCTTGCCATGCCGTCGACCGGGGACGGCGTATATCAGTCCATAACGTCCCGCGACATGGTCAAAGGTGCTGGACATGCCCCACCGCGGGCCCCAGGAAGCGCGACGACAGCCGCGCGAATAACTCGGGATCACCGGTCGCCTGGAACAGCCGCACCGCCTCGCGCCCGGTGTGCGGCGAGAGCATGTCGCGCTCGGTGAGCACCCGGAACACATCCTTGGCGGTCTCCTCCGCGCTCGATACCAGGGTCACCTGGTCCCCCATGGCCAGGGCGATAACCCCGGACAGCAACGGATAGTGGGTGCAGCCGAGCACCACGGTGTCGACGTCGGCCTGCTGCAGTGGTTCGAGATAGCCCTGCGCCAGGCCCAGGATCTGCCGGCCGCTGGTGACGCCGCGTTCGACGAAGTCGACGAAACGCGGGCACGCGACGGCGGTGATGACCGAATCCCGGGCCGCGGCGAACGAATCCTGGTAGGCACGCGAGGAGATGGTGGCCTCGGTGCCGATCACCCCGATGCGACCGGTCTTGGTGGCCGCCACCGCCCGCCGCACCGCGGGCAGGATGACCTCGATGACCGGGATCGGCGCGTATCGTTCCCGGGCATCGCGCAGACACGCCGCCGACGCCGTGTTGCAGGCGATGACGATGGCCTTGACCCCGCGCCCGGCCAGGTCGTCGCCGATCGCGAGGGCGTGGGTACGAATCTCGGGAATGGTGAGCCCGCCGTACGGGCCGTTGCCGGTGTCTCCGATGTAGATGATGTCCTCATCGGGCAGCAGGTCGATGATCGCGCGTGCGACGGTGAGTCCGCCGACACCGGAGTCGAAGATCCCGATGGGCGCGGTGGCGTCGGTACTCAGAATCCCACCCCGGTCGACGGGTTGGGCGCGGCGGGCGCGGGGCGGCCACCCTCGCCGCGGTCACGGGCCGCCAGGTACCACGCGGCCGCCACACCGCCGATCGCGCCGAACAGGTGCCCCTGCCACGAGACCGTCTCGTCGGTGGGCAGCACCCCCCACAGGATCGAGCCGTAGACCACGAACACGACGAGCCCGATGAGGATCTGCCGCAGGTTGCGGTTGAAGACGCCCCGGATCAGCAGGTACGTCAGCCAGCCGAAGATGATGCCGGATGCCCCGATCGTGACCGAGTAGGCGGGTGCGGTCAGCCACACCCCGACCCCCGAGATCCCCCAGACGATCGCGGTGACGGCCAGAAACCGCCGCGCCATCAGCAGCACGAAGCCCAGCACCATGCCGGGACCGAGATTGCCGAACAGGTGCGACCAGTCGCCGTGCAGGAACGGCGACCACAGGACGCCGTCGAGACCGCCCAGTTCGCGGGGTTCGATACCGTTCGCGTCGAGGTCGTGGTGAGGGGTCAGCACATCGATCAGTTCGATGACGATCAGCACCGCGGCGATCGCGGCCATCGTGATCGCCGACGTCAACCACAGCGGGCGCGGCTTGCCCGGCTGCTCGGTGGGAGCGGCCGGCATCGGATAGGTCACGTGGTGTCGTCCCCCGTCGGTGATCGAAGACTGTATCGAAGACTGTTCTGCGGCCGGCCGGTCAGGCCCACAGTTGCCCGGCCAGGGCCTGTTGCGCATCGTCCAGGCTACCTTCATAGACCCCCGTCGACAGATACTTCCACCCGGCGTCGGGCACCACCAGTCCGATGTCGGCGCGTTCGGACCGTGTGAGCGCCTGCCGCCCGATCGCCCGGGCCGCGTGCAG
>Ga0116175_1002397_pt1 | contig 11363 bp, 8 predicted proteins | sample AD_UKC125_MetaG_FD_89802 | JGI IMG/M metagenome (GOLD analysis project Ga0116175, IMG submission 89802) | Active sludge microbial communities of municipal wastewater-treating anaerobic digesters from USA - AD_UKC125_MetaG | ecosystem: Engineered > Bioreactor > Anaerobic > Digestate | place: USA... | reverse complement strand
GGATTGGCCACCCTCGGTCCCTTGGCCTCGCCGGCCTGGGCGCAGGCGGCCAAGCCGGCGGCGGCGCCCCGCGGCAAGCCGGTCCTCAGGCTGGCGACCAAGCTGCGGATCGTGATTCCGGCCAATGTGGGTGGCGGGTGGGATCAGACCGGTCGTGCATTGGGTGCCGCACTGGTCGGTTCCGGCGTGACGGACGAGATCGAGTACGAGAACAAGGGTGGCAAGGGTGGCACGATCGGGTTGGCCTCCTATGTGGAGAAATACAACGCCGATCCGAACACGCTGCTGATGGGTGGCATGGTGATGGTCGGTGCAGTGGCCTTGCAGAAGCCTGCTGTCGACTTGAGCCGAATTCATCCTCTTGCGCGTCTGACCAGCGACTACCTGGTCGTGGTCGTGGCGGCCAATTCGCCCATTCGCAATGCGAGCGACTTCAGCGCCCGCATGCGCGCCAGTCCCAAGGATCTGCCCATTGCCGGCGGCTCGGCGGGTGGCGTGGATCATGTATTTGCCGGCGTGTTCACACGGGGCTCCGGAAGCAAGCCCGAGGAACTGGTCTATCTGCCGTTTGCGAGCGGCCCCGAGGTGGTGCAAGCCGTTCTCTCTGGCAAGGCGGCGGTGGGCATTTCCGGCTACAGCGAATTCAGTGAACAGCTGGCGAGTGGCAAGTTGCGCGCCATCGGTGTGTCAGCCAAACGCTCAGTGTTTGGCATTCCGGCCATTCGTGATCAGGGCGTGGATGTGGACATGGCCAACTGGCGTGGCGTCTTTACGGGGCTGGACGTCCCCGCCACGCGGCGCGCCGAGATGGTTGAGGGGATCAAAGTGGCCACCGGCCATGACTCCTGGCTGAAGACCCTCAAGCAGAACCATTGGGAGTCCTCATGGCTTTCGGGGCCCGCCTTCGCGAGCTTCATTGACGTCGACATGACCACTTCTCGCGTCATGGCGCACCTGCTCAAACTGAAAGCCTGATGCAGTCCTGAGGAGCCTGAGCGGTACCATCCGCTCATGGAATACACCGGAATTTCGGCGCAGGGCTTGCCGCGGGATGCGCAAAGCATCCTCGAACTGGCGGCGCGCTCGATGTTTGACTTGTTCGCCAACGCCAGCGAGGGCATGCTGCTGGTGGATCGCGAAGCCCGGGTGGTCTGGATCAACGACCAGTACCGCCGGTTTCTGCCCGCGCTGGGCTTTCCTCGTGAAGAGGATTTTGTCGGCCATCCGGTGTCGGCCGTGGTGCAGAACACCCAGATGCACAAGGTACTGGAGACCGGCAAGCCGATCCTGATCGACCTGCTGTCCAACCGCGCCGGCACCTTCGTTGTCAGCCGCATTCCGTTGCGAGACGACGCAGGCGCGGTGATCGGTGCGCTGGGCATTGTGCTGTTCGACCAGCCGGAAACCAACCTGCAGCCGCTGATCGCCAAGTTCTCCCTGGCTCAGCGCGACCTCGACGAGGCGCGGCGCGAACTCGCCACCCAGCGCCTGAAACACAGTGCTGGCAAGCGGCAGTCCAAGTACACCTTCACCAGCTTTGTGGGCACCAGTGCGGCGGCGGTCGAGGTCAAGCGCCAAGCCCGCCGCGCAGCGCAATCGAGCAGCCCCGTGTTGCTGTTGGGCGAGACAGGTACCGGCAAGGAACTGCTGGCCCATGCCATCCATGCCTCTTCGGCGCGGGCCCAGGGCCCGTTCATCAGCGTCAACATCGCCGCGGTGCCCGACACCTTGCTGGAGGCCGAGTTCTTTGGTGTGGCTCCTGGCGCCTATACCGGCGCCGAACGAAAGGGGCGCGATGGCAAGTTCCGCCTGGCCGATGGCGGCACGCTGTTCCTGGACGAGATCGGTGACATGCCGCTGGCGCTGCAGGCCAAGCTGCTGCGTGCGCTGCAGGAAGGCGAGATCGAGCCCCTGGGCTCCAACAAACTCATTCCCTTTGATGCGCGCGTCATCGCGGCGACCTCGCGCGACCTGGTCAAGCTGGTGCGTGAAGGCAGTTTCCGTGAAGACCTCTATTACCGCCTGAACGTGTTGCCGATCCGGGTGCCGCCCTTGCGCGAACGCAGCGAAGACCTGGCGGCGCTGGTTGAAGCCCTCGGGGAGGACATGGCCCTGCGCAGCGGCGACCAACCGCCCGAACTCAGTGCCGACGCCCTGGACCTGCTGGCCCGTCAGACCTGGCGCGGCAACATCCGCGAGCTGCGCAATGTGCTCGAACAAGCCGCCATGCGGGCCGACTCGCACTTTCTGGGGCGCGAACAGATCGAGGCAGTGCTGCGCGAGAACCCCGGCGCCCGAATCGGGCTGCCGGGTGATGCCTTGCGCTCGGCCACGAAGGGTGCCGTCTCGGCGGGCGCGCCCGTTTCTGTCACCCTGCTGCGCCCCCTGGATGAGCAAGTGGCCGAGCTGGAGCGAATGGCGATCGCGGCCGCCATGGACCGATGTGGGGGCAACAAGGTGGCGGTGGCGCGGCTTCTGGGCATTTCCCGCGCCAAGTTGTATGAACGCCTGCGCCCGACGGACAATCCGTCGGCTTGACGGGCCTGCGCCGGTGCCCGGCTGGGCCGGCTCGATCTCAGTCGACAGACAAGGGAATACCCTGTTCAAATAGTAGACATATGTCTTATATTTAGACATTGTGTTTGTTCGGAAATCCTACAGTGCACGATCCAACCACGGAAAATTCCAATGAAATCAAGGATTCCCGGGTTGGCATGAAGCATGCGATGATGCAACGAGCAACAACAGGAGACTTTTCATGCAACGTCGAAATTTGATGGCTCTGGCAGTTCTGGCAGCGGCCGTTGCCGCCCCGGCCTTCAGCCAGCCCAAGGAAATCAAGGTCGCCGTCATTGCCAGCAAGACCGGGCCGCTGGAAGCCTATGCCAAGCAGACCATCGTCGGCTTCAACATGGGCCTGGATTACGCCACTGGCGGCACGATGATGGTGGCCGGCAAGAAGCTGGTCGTGATCGAAAAGGATGACCAGGGCAAGCCCGACGTGGGCAAGGCCGCGCTGGCGGCTGCCTACGGTGACGACAAGGCAGACATCGCGGTCGGACCCACGGCGTCGCCCGTCGGCCTGGCCATGCTGCCAGTGGCTGAAGAGTACAAGAAGATCCTGCTGGTCGAGCCTGCGGTGGCGGACTCGATCACCGGCGACAAGTGGAACAAGTACATCTTCCGCACCGGGCGCAACAGCTCGCAGGACGCCGCGGCCAACGCGGTGGCACTCGACCAGCCGGGCAACGTGGTGGCGGTGCTGGCCAACGACAACGCGTTCGGCCGCGATGCGGTCAAGGCGAGCAAGGACTTCATCAAGAAGGCCAAGATCGTCCATGAGGAGTACCTGCCCGTGGGCACGACCGACTTCACCGCCGGCCTGCAGCGCATCATTGACAAGCTGAAGGACCAGCCGGGCAAGAAATACATCTCGGTCGTGTGGTCCGGCTCGCCCACGCCGTTCCCGAAGATTGCCGACCTCGAACTTGAAAAGCGTTACGGCATCAAGCTCGCCACCGGTGGCAACATCCTGCCGGCGATGGTGGCGTACAAGCAGTTCCCTGGCATGGAAGGTGCGCTGTACTACTACTTTGGCATCCCGAAGAACCCGGTCAATGACGCCATGGTGGCGCAGCACTACAAGCAGTTCAAGGCACCGCCGGACTTTTTCACGGCCGGTGGGTTTTCGGCCGCCATGGCCCTGGTGACGGCGTTGAAAAAGACCAACGGCGATCCCAGCGCAGCCAAGCTGATTCCCGCCATGGAAGGCATGAGTTTCGACACGCCCAAGGGCAAGATGACTTTCCGCAAGGAAGACCATCAGGCCATGCAGAGCATGTACCACTTCAAGATCAAGAACGACCCGGCCTTTGCCTGGGGCGTGCCTGAACTGGTGCGTGAGATCAAGCCTGAAGAGATGGACATCCCGATCCGCAACAAGCGCTGATCGCTCCGTCCGGGCGCCTGACCCCAGCAGGTCTGCGCGTCCGGGGTGGCCTTGCCCGGCGGCCTGTTGACCGTGGGCAAAGGTCCGGCTTCGCACAAGACTTAGAAGAAAACCCCCGGGTAGGCCGGGGTCAGGGATTGCTTTGCCAAAAAATCACCGGAGACACCCCATGCACCCGTTTTCTCTCTCGAACCGTGCCTTATTGGCGCGCCGTCCCTGCCTGCTGCTCGCAGCATCCCTGTTGTGCTCGCTCGCGCTGGCGCAAGGCAAAGGACCGGCAAGCCGGTCGGCCGCCGGATCGGGCGCCGGCGAAGTCCGCATCGCCCACATCCGCAGCACGACCGGGCCGCTGGAGGCCTACGGCAAGCAGACCACGACCGGCTTCATGATGGGGCTGGAATACGCCACCGAGGGCACGATGATGGTGGCGGGCAAGCGGATCGTCGTGATCGAGAAGGACGACCAGGGCAAGCCAGATCTGGGCAAGTCGCTGCTGGCTGCGGCCTATGCCGACGACCGCGCGGATATTGCCGTCGGGCCCACCGCCTCGGGCGTGGCCCTGGCCATGCTGCCGGTGGCGGAGGAGTTCAAGAAGATCCTGCTGGTCGAACCCGCGGTGGCGGACTCGATCACCGGTGACAAGTGGAACCGCTACATCTTCCGCACCGGGCGCAACAGCTCGCAGGACGCGATCGCGAACGCGGTCGCGCTGGACAAGCCAGGCGTGGTGATTGCCACCCTGGGGCAGGATTCCGCATTTGGCCGGGATTTTGTCGCGGCCTTCAAGGACGCCGTCAAGTCGGCCCGCATCGTGCACGAGGAGTACCTGCCCGGCAACACGACCGACTTCACCGCCGCTGCCCAGCGCCTGGTGGACAAATTCAAGGCCTATCCCGCCGAACGCAAGGTGGTCTTCATCAACTGGGCCGGCGGTGGCGGCAACCCGTTCAAGATCGCGGATCTTGACCTGAAGCGCCATGGCATCGAGATCGCCACCGGCGGCAACATCCTGCCGGCCATGGTGCAGTTCGGCAATTTCCCCGGCATGCAGGGCGCCAGCTACTACTACTACGCGTTTGCCCGCAATCCGGCCAACATGTGGCTGGTCACCAACCACTACAGCCGCTACAAGTCGCCGCCGGACTTCTTCACCGCGGGCGGGTTTTCGTCGGCCATGGCGCTGGTTGCGGCGCTGCGCAAGACGCAAGGTGACGCCAGCACGCCCAAGTTGCTGGCGGCGATGGAAGGCATGAGCTTTGAAACCCCCAAGGGGATCATGACCTTCCGCCGTGAGGACCACCAGGCCATGCAGTCCATGTACCACTTCCGGGTGGCGCCCGGGGCCCGCCCGGGCTCCATTCCGGACCTGTACCTCGTCAAGGAGATCAAGGCCTCCGAGATGAATGTGCCCATCCGCAACAAGACCCAGGTCGCCGCAGAGGCGACGGGCACGGTTGCCCGTTGAATGGAAGGGAGTCGGTGTTGAACAAGGGCAAACGGGTGCGGCCTTGCGGGGCATCCGCCTGTCAACTTTGCAGTTGCAATGAGGAACCCCCGGATACACGGGAGCCATCGGTGTTCAGTCAAACAATACCAGGAGACATTCAATGAGCTTGAAGTTTGTTCGTATCGCGGTGGCCCTTGCCGCCTTTGCATCCGGCGCCGCCTCGGCGGCCATCAATTTGCCTGCCTACAACGTCGACACCAGCAACACCACGGTGTCGGGCCTTTCGTCGGGGGGCTTCATGGCCAACCAGCTGGGCATCGCCTACTCGTCGCTGTTCAAGGGCGTGGGCGTGTTCGCGGCAGGCCCCTACATGTGCGCAGGCCTCAGCAACTACACCGCCTGCATGTACAACGCCAGCATCAGCAGCAGCGCGTTGACGAACATGCAGAACCGCATCGACACCTGGAGCGGATCGCAGATCGACAACAAATCCAACATCGCCGGGCAAAAGGTGTACCTGTTCGTGGGCACCAGCGACACCACGGTGGGCCAGAACCCGGTGACGGCGCTCAAGACGCAATACACCAACAACGGGGTGTCCACCGCCAACCTGGAACATGTGGTGCGAAGCGGCGCCTCGCACACCTTCCCGACCGACTTCGACAGCACCGGCAACAACAGTTGCGGCACAGCGGCGTCGCCCTACATCAGCAACTGCAGCTACGACGGCGCCAAGGCGGTGTTGACCAAGTTCTACGGCACGCTCAATGCGCGCAACAATGCGCCGGCGGCCAGCAACTTCATTGAGTTCAACCAGAGCGAATTCACCACCAATGCGGGCATGGCGGCCACCGGCTGGGTGTATGTGCCGAGCAGCTGTGCCAGCGGCACCCAGTGCAAGGTGCACGTGGCCTTGCACGGCTGCCAGCAAAGCACCGACAAGATCGGTGACAAGTTCGTCAAGAACACCGGCTATGCGCGCTGGGCCGACACCAACAACATCATCGTGCTGTTCCCCCAGACCAAGACCGACAACACCAGCCGCAGCACGGCCGCCAGCGGCTCGCTGGCCAATGCCAACGCCTGCTGGGACTGGATCGGCTGGTACGGCACGACGTTCGCGCAGAAGACCGGCCCGCAGATGACCGCGATCAAGGCCATGGTCGACCGCATCTCGTCCGGCAGCGGATCGAGCGGTGGTGGTGGCGGCACCACCACGCTGGCCGCTCCCACGGGCGTGGCCACGTCGAACGCGACCACCAGCACGATGAAGATCACCTGGAACGCGGTGAGCGGCGCCAGCACCTACAACATCTACCGCAACAACAACAAGACGAATGCCCTGGGGGTCAGCGCCACCACGTTCACCGATACCGGCCTGGCCGCCGCCACCTCGTACAGCTGGACGGTGCGTGCAGCCGATGCCAATGGCGTCGAAGGCGCGACCTCGGCCGCTGCAACGGGCACCACCGCCAGCAACACCACCGCGCCGCCTGCGACCTGCTACACCGCCAGCAACTACGCCCATACCACGGCCGGCCGCGCCACCCAGTCAGGCGGCTACACCTATGCCAACGGCTCCGGCCAGAACATGGGCCTGTGGAACACCTTCACCACCACCACGCTCAAGATGACGGGAACCAACTACTACGTGATTGGCACCTGCCCCTGAACGTTCCGAGCCAACAAGGAAACCATGAGCTTGCTAGAGACCCGGGACTTGACCATCCGCTTCGGCGGCCACGTGGCGGTCAACAGTGTGACCTGCGCCTTCGCGCCGGGCACCTTGACCGCCATCGTCGGCCCCAATGGCGCGGGCAAGACCACCTATTTCAACCTGATCTCCGGCCAGCTCAAGGCCACGGCCGGCACGGTCAGCCTGAACGGGCGTGACCTGTCCGACCTCCCGGCCTCGGCCCGCACCCGGGCCGGCCTGGGGCGGGCCTTCCAGCTCACCAACCTGTTCCCCAACCTGTCCGTGCTGGAAAACGTGCGGCTGGCGGTGCAGGCAACCCAGGAAGGCCCGCACCGGCGCGGCCTGAACCTGTGGAGCATCTGGAGCGACCACGCGGCGCTTACGCGGCGCGCGCACGAGATCCTGGTGACGGTGGCCATGTCGGACAAGCAGGACACGCCGGTGGCCAGCCTGCCGCACGGCGACCAGCGCAAGCTCGAAGTAGCCCTGCTGATGGCGCTGGACCCGCAGGTCTACATGTTCGACGAACCGACGGCCGGCATGAGCCATGACGAGGCGCCGGTCATTCTCGACCTGATCCGTGCGCTCAAGAAGGACAAGCGCAAGACCATCCTGCTGGTGGAGCACAAGATGGATGTGGTGCGCGAACTGGCCGACCGCATCATCGTGCTGCACAACGGCACCCTGGTGGCTGATGGCGAGCCGGCCGAGGTGATCGCCTCGCCGGTGGTGCAGGAGGCGTACCTCGGCGTCAGCGCCGATGCCGGCACCGCCCAACCCCTGAAGGAGACCGCATGAGCGCGAATCTGCTCGAAATGCAGGGCGTGCACACCCACATCGGGGCGTACCACATCCTGCACGGCGTGGACCTGGTCGTTCCTCGCGGCCAGCTCACGATGCTGCTGGGCCGCAATGGCGTCGGCAAGACCACCACCCTGCGCACGATCATGGGCCTGTGGCCCGCTTCCCAAGGTCGGATCCGCTTCAACGGGCAGGACATCACCCAGCTGTCCACGCCGCAGATCGCCGGCCTGAACATCGCCTACGTGCCCGAAAACATGGGCATCTTTTCCGACCTCACGGTCAAGGAAAACATGCTGCTGGCCGCGCGCCAGGCCAAGCGCGCCGAGCAGATGGACGCTGCACGGCTGCAGTGGATCTTCAAGCTGTTTCCTGCCGTGGAGAAATTCTGGAACCACCCCGCAGGCAAGCTCTCGGGCGGGCAGAAGCAGATGCTGGCGGTGGCGCGCGCCATCGTGGAGCCGCGCGAACTGCTGATCATCGACGAGCCCAGCAAGGGCCTGGCGCCGGCCATCATCAACAACATGATCAATGCCTTCCAGCAGCTCAAGGCCAGTGGCGTGACCATCCTGCTGGTCGAGCAGAACATCAACTTTGCCAAGCGGCTTGGCGACACGGTGGCGGTCATGGAAAACGGCGTCGTGGTCCATGCCGGCACCATGCAGGCCTTTGCGCAGGACGAATCACTGCAAACCTCGCTGTTGGGGCTGGCGCTATGACAATTTTTCAACCAATTTGGCCTGTTCCCATCGTGGAACGGTCATTTCTTGCTATCAATGATGAATCGATTCGAAACCAGGGAGGCATGGCATGAAAGGCCTTGACTTCGACTGGAAGCCGCTGGCCCTGGTGCCACTGCTGGTCCTGGCGGCGCTGCCGCTGGTGGGCTCGGGCTCGACCTGGGTGACGCTCACGGTCGCCGGGCTGGCCATGGGCATGATCATCTTCGTCATCGCCTCCGGCCTCACGCTGATCTTCGGCCTGATGGACGTGCTGAACTTCGGGCATGGCGTGTTCATCGCGCTGGGCGCGTTCGTGGCCACGTCGGTGCTGGGCGCCATGGGCGACTGGACCGGCTCGCAGGAAATGTGGCGCAACCTGCTGGCGCTGCTGCCGGCGATGGTGATCGCGATGCTGGTGGCCGGCGCGATCGGCCTGGCTTTCGAGCGCTTCATCGTGCGCCCGGTGTACGGCCAGCACCTCAAGCAGATCCTCATCACCATGGGCGGCATGATCATCGGCGAGGAACTGATCAAGGTGATCTGGGGCCCGCAGCAGATCGCGCTGCCCCTGCCCGAAGGCCTGCGGGGCTCGCTGTTGCTGGGTGACGCCGCGATCGAGAAGTACCGGCTGGTCGCCATGTGTGTGGGCGTGCTGGTGTTCGCGCTGCTGGCCTGGACGCTGAACCGCACCAAGATCGGCCTGCTGATCCGCGCGGGCGTGCAGGACCGAGAAATGGTCGAGTCGCTTGGCTACCGCATCCGGCGTCTGTTTGTCGGCATCTTTGTGTTCGGCAGCGCGCTGGCCGGACTGGGTGGCGTGATGTGGGGGCTGTACCAGCAAAGCGTCACGCCGCAAATGGGCGCGCAGGTCAACATCCTGATCTTCATCGTCATCATCATCGGCGGCCTGGGTTCCACCGGCGGTGCGCTGATCGGTTCGCTGCTGGTCGGCCTGATGGCCAACTACACCGGCTTCCTGGCGCCCAAAGTGGCGCTGTTTTCGAACATCCTGCTGATGGTGGTGGTGCTGTTGTGGCGCCCGCAGGGCGTATACCCCGTCGCAAATCGGTAAAGACCATGTACCCCCACGCTCATCACTTCGTGTATTCGCTGGTCGTGCCTCAGCCGGAGGCTACGGCCCTTCGCCCCGTCCCACCCTGCGCAGGCAGGCTTGGAGCCGCGGGCCTCAGCCCCGAGGGGGCTGGCCTCCCTTGGGGCGGCCCGGCGGGAGGCCGCTCATCATGCTGAACCGAATTCTTTCCAATGACCTGCCCCGCAGCCGCCTGCTGGCGGTGCTGCTGGTGGCCATCCTGGTGGGGCTGGCGTTTGCGCCCTTCATCTTCCCGGGCGTGAAGGCGCTGTCGGTCGCTGCCAAGGTGCTGGTGTTTGTGGTGCTGGTGGCCAGCTTCGACCTGTTGCTGGGCTACACCGGCATCGTGAGCTTTGCGCACACCATGTTCTTCGGTATCGGTGCCTACGGCATCGCCATGGCCAGCACCCGGCTGGGTCCGACCTGGGAGGCGCTGGCCATCGGGCTGGGCGCGGCGCTGGTGCTGTCCTTCGGGCTCTCGCTGGCGGTGGGGCTGTTCTCGCTGCGCGTGCGTGCCATCTTCTTCGCCATGATCACGCTGGCAGTGGCCGCAGCCTTCCAGACCCTGGCCTCGCAGCTGTCGGACTTCACCGGCGGTGAGGACGGGCTCAGCTTCAAGGTGCCCGAGCTGCTGATGCCCAGCCACGAGTTCCTGGAGCAGCCCTTCCTGGGGGTCTCGGTCGACGGCCGCTTGCTGACCTATTACGGCCTGTTCGTGTGTTCGCTGGTGTTGCTGCTGGCGCTGCTGCGCATCGTCAATTCACCCTTCGGCCGTGTGCTGCAGGCCATCCGCGAGAACGAGTTCCGCGCCGAGGCCATCGGCTATCGCGTGGTGGTGTACCGCACCCTGTCCAGCGTGCTGTCGGCCCTGTTCGCCACGCTGGCCGGTGCCATGCTGGCCGTCTGGCTGCGCTACAACGGGCCGGACACGTCGCTGTCGTTCGAAATCATGATGGACGTGCTGCTGATCGTGGTGATCGGCGGCATGGGCACCCTCTACGGCGCGGCGGTCGGCGCGGTGCTGTTTCTGGTGGCCCAGAGCTACCTGCAGGACTTGCTGCGCCTGGCCAGCGAGGCGGCCTCGGGCGTCCCGATGCTGGCGGCGCTGCTCTCACCGGACCGCTGGCTGCTGTGGCTCGGCCTGCTGTTCGTGTTGTCGGTCTACTACTTCCCGACCGGGGTGGTGGGCCGGCTGCGCTCATTGCGCGCGCCCACTGCTTGAATTTCAACCCACCCAAGAGGAGACATCGGCGATGACCACTGAATCAAAAAATACCCGCTCGCACAAGCGGCACACAAGCTTCAGGACCCGAGCGGCCGCCTGGACGGGCGCCATCGGTGCGGCCCTGCTGCTCTCGGCGTGCGGCGACGGCGGTGACGACGCGCTGCTGCGCAAGACGCATCTGGGGGAAATTCGCGGGTCCCTGGATTCCGCCTCGGAGACCTACTCCTGGAAGGGCATCCCGTACGCGAAGGCGCCCGTGGGCGCGCTGCGCTGGCAGCCGCCGCAGGAACCCGAGGCATGGACCACGACACGCACCACCACGGCTTTCGGCAATGCCTGCGCGCAGTACGGCCGCATCTACGGCCCCGGCAGCAACAACAAGCACGACGAATCCATCGCGACGACGCTGAACCAGGCCGTCGGCAGCGAAGAT
>Ga0116175_1002389_pt1 | contig 11387 bp, 10 predicted proteins | sample AD_UKC125_MetaG_FD_89802 | JGI IMG/M metagenome (GOLD analysis project Ga0116175, IMG submission 89802) | Active sludge microbial communities of municipal wastewater-treating anaerobic digesters from USA - AD_UKC125_MetaG | ecosystem: Engineered > Bioreactor > Anaerobic > Digestate | place: USA... | reverse complement strand
GTTTTTCTCGCCGGCCATTGCTGTTTCAGCGCCGCCAGTGTTTGGCTATCTAAGGCTTGTAACAACGGCTGTAACTGTTCTACCGCCTCGCCGATCACAATCATTCCTTTATCCTGCGGTCGTTTTTTCAGACGCACCAAGCGGCGCAGCGCCCGGTTGTTGCGCGGCAGACAACCGATGCCGTAGCAAGATTCGGTTGGATACGCCACCAAGCCGCCTTGTCGCAAATGGTGCGAAAGGCGGCGCAGAAAGGCGGCGGAAGCAGTACGGGGCATATTCAAGAATAGAGCAAAGAAAAGCTGGGATTATACCGCAGGATACGGCTTTGTTCCTTGTCGCCAACCCTCAAGCAAATGCCTGTCTGAAAGTTTTCAGACAGGCATTTGCTGCGAAAAACCAAAATCTGTATTCATCTTCAGCGAAAGTTAGCAATTTAATTTTTACTCGCACAACGGTATATAAATCAGTATGATGTCAGGTTACTCATTTTTGCGGTTTATTACACATTTATTTTTGATGAGGTATTGTTAGTGTCTGATTCACAAACCAAACGCGAAACCTTCGCCAGCCGGCGGGCATTTATGTTTGCCGCCATCGGCTCGGCGGTCGGTTTGGGCAACATCTGGCGTTTCCCCTATATTGCTTACGAAAACGGCGGCGGCGCCTTTATTATTCCTTATCTGATTGCGCTGTTAACCGCCGGTATTCCGCTGTTATTTTTAGACTACGCCATCGGCCACCGCTACCGCGGTTCACCGCCCTTGGCGTTCCGCCGCATCGCGCGCTGGATGGAGCCTTTCGGCTGGTGGAACGTACTGGCCAACGTGATTATCTGTATCTACTATGCTGTTATCATTGGCTGGGCGGCCAGCTACACCTACTATTCCTTGGTAGGCGCATGGGGAGCCGATCCGCAAACCTTTTTCTTTAAAGACTATTTGCAAATGGCCGACGGTGTGGATGTTGGCTTCAGCTTTGTCGGCAAAGTATTAGGCCCCTTAATCGGCGTGTGGCTGTTTACCTTGCTGATTCTGTCGCTGGGGGTACAAAAAGGCGTGGCGCGTGCTTCCTCGTTCTTTATGCCGCTACTGGTGGCGATGTTCTTGGTGATGGTGGTGATTGCGCTGACCCTGCCCGGCGCCGCCAAAGGTTTGGATGCGCTGTTTACCCCCGATTGGTCTAAGTTATCCAATCCGAGTGTGTGGGTCGCCGCTTACGGCCAGATTTTCTTCTCGCTGTCGATCTGCTTCGGCATCATGATTACCTATTCTTCTTATCTGAAACCGAAAACCGACCTTTCCAGCACCGGTTTGGTGGTCGGCTTTGCCAACTGTAGCTTTGAAGTGTTGGCCGGTATCGGCGTATTTGCCGCTTTGGGCTTTATGGCCATGGCGGCGGGCAAAGAAGTGAGCGAAGTGGCCTCATCCGGCATCGGCTTGGCCTTTATCGCCTTCCCCACCATCATCAACCAAGCCCCGTTCGGCCCGCTGATCGGCTTGCTGTTTTTCGGCTCGTTGGTGTTTGCCGGGGTAACTTCGATGATTTCGATTGTGGAAGTGATCATCGCTGCGGTGCAGGATAAACTGCGCTTTGGCCGCATTACCGCCACCTTTATCGTTTGTCTGCCGATGGCGGTGGTGTCCGCGCTGTTGTTCGGTACCACCACCGGGTTGCCGGTATTGGATGTGATGGATAAATTCATCAACACCTACGGCATCGTCGCCGCCGGTTTCCTGTATGTGTTCGCACTGATTGTCGCCCGCAAACTGCCAATACTGCGCAACCACATCAATGCCGTTTCATCGTTTAAAATCGGCGTGGTTTGGTATGTTTTCGTGGCCGCTACCGTGGGCATGTTGGGCTATATGCTGTTTCAAGACACCCAAACCCTGTTGGCGAAAAACTACGAAGACTATCCCGATTGGTTCTTAAACCGGTTCGGCTGGGGCATGGCGGTCAGCTTGATCGTGGTTTCCCTGCTGCTCTCACTGCTGCCTTGGCGCATGGAAAGTAAATTTAACCCCGATGCGGTTCACAAAGGAGATCATTCATGAGTACTGCTGCCATCATCATGATGCTGATCATGATTGTCATCATCTGGGGCGGTTTTATTGTTTCGATTTTGCGTTTGCCGAAAGAATAAAACGGTTGGATGGAAAGATGAAAATGCCTGTCTGAAACATATTTTTTCAGACAGGCATTTTTTCGCTATATGCTATCTACCGTTTCATCCCTAAACCCCTGAATAACAGGCTTCTGAATCCGGCAGATTCAGCGGAGCCAACAGCTTCGCCACGCTTGCTTCATCCTCCTTCTCCATCGCTTCCGCCTGTAAGGTTAACTTCGCCACCGGGCTTTCCGGGTACTGTTGGCGCAGGCGCTGCCATTCGGCTTTTACCTCCGGCTGCAAAACTTTGGTGTCGTAATCTCTAACCGGCGTATTGTTGGCACCCAGCAGATAAGCCGAGGCATAATTGCCATAGATGCAACGGGCAGTGGTAGTCAACTTACTCTTAGCGTGCCGTTGTAAAAAGCCTTCCCAATCCATCACATATTTGCCCAACTGCGCCCAGCTGATCACAATAGCCGCATCATTAAATACCAGCGTTTTGTTTTGCTCGGCTTCGATGCGTAAAAAGTCCGCATAATCCGGGCTCACATGCTTGCCAAACAGCTTCCAATAATAATCGGCCTGCGGGCGGACTTCCGCCATACCCTCGCCCACATACCAATATTCCAAATCCGCCGCTGCCAGCTCGGCCACCCGCTTTTTTATATTGGGTTTGGGGTGATGGGTGTCGGTTTTTTCGTCGTAAGTCCAATAATCATAATAGTTTTCCAAAACCTTCTGCTCGCGCTCGGTCAACGTTTTCAACAACTCATCGATATCGGCACTAAATTGCACATACAGCGCATCCGCCTGCGCCGGTGTCGCTCCCGCCAAATCATGCTCTGCCCGCGCGCGGTACCAATTAAACTGCGCCAGCAAGTCATCAGGCTTAGGGGTGGTAAACGGGGCAGGTGTGGAAACCGTTGGCGCAGAGGCCGCTGTTGCGGCGGAAGCAGCCGAAGCGGTGGCAGGGGTTGCCGCCTCTTTGGGTTGGCAGCCGGCAGTGAATAATGCGGCAGACAATAGCAAATAAACAGAAGGTTTCAGCATCATTGGCTCCTTTGCATGATAAGGGAATAGTTTGAGTGTATCACGAAGAGCAGGTGCCTCGGGATGGTTAGGGCTTGTTGATCATTAACCGGCGAAGCGGTTTTGCGGCAATAAACACGTATGCTGGAAAAGTACGCAAAGAGAGCGGTTTTAACACGCTATGCTGGTAAAATCAGCCTACAGCAAAGTTAGGCTCCTTGTGAATACACATTAAACACTAACGCCGTTTTTGCCTTATGATTCCGTATCGCTCAAAACAGGAAACCGCTTCCATGCCCCACTATGCCTTACTGCTGCACGGCGTACACATGCACGCTTGGAGTATGCTGCCGTTTGCGCGGCTGTTGAAAGCCAACGATATCGAAGCCTCGGTATTTGGCTATTACAGCGTTACCCGCAGTATTGATGCTCATTGCCGCGCACTGGCTCAGCGGGTGGAAGCACATTATCGGCGGCATGACGAACCGCTGCATTTAGTCGGCCACAGCTTGGGCGGTTTGGTGTTGCGCCACTTTGCCGCTCAACATCCCGAACTCGTGCGCGGGCGGGTAGTTACGCTGGGTACTCCGCATCAGGGCAGTTGCATCGCCCATCGTTTGCACCAACTTGCCCCGTTTGCGCTGGGAAAAGCCTATCCCGAAGCGCTTAACGGTTCTGCGCCTCTGCCCAATCCGCAGATTGGCTGGGGCAGCATCGCTGGCAATCGCCCGCTGGGTTTGGGCAGAGTATTTTCCTTGGACGGCGACAACGATGGCACCGTATTGCTGGCGGAAACTTATATCGACCATCTGGCCGACCACATTGTGTTGCCGGTATCGCATACCGGCATGGTGATGGATAAAGAAGTGGCCGCACAAACGGCTTATTTTTTGAAAAACGGCTGTTTTAAGCATGAATAAGGTTTGAACAAACAAAATGCCTGTCTGAAAACGAAGGAAGCTCGTTTTCAGACAGGCATTTTTTTATAGCGAAAGTAATAAAGAATTGATACAAGGCAGCGAGCTGCAGACAGTACAGTTAGTACGAAACCGATTCTGTTGCCGCTTTAGCGGCTTACAAAATCGTTCTCTTTGAGCTAAAGCGAGATAACGCCGTATCAGTTCTTTAGTGCTTTCGCTATAGAATGGCTAGATTAACGATCGTCAATCAACGCATCCACAAATGCACGCGCATTAAACGGGCGCAAATCGTCTATCGTTTCGCCCACGCCGATGTAGCGCACCGGAATCGGGCGGTTGGAAGCCAGCGCCGCCAGTACACCACCTTTAGCCGTGCCGTCGAGCTTGGTGACAATCAGGCCGGTAACGCCCAGCGCATCGTCAAACGCAATCACTTGGTTCACCGCATTCTGGCCGATGTTGGCGTCCAGCACCACAATCACTTCATGCGGCGCATCCGGCATCGCCTTGCTCAACACCCGTTTCACTTTTTTGATTTCTTCCATCAAGTGCAACTGGGTCGGCAAGCGGCCGGCGGTATCGGCCAGTACAATATCAATGTTTTTGGCTTTGGCGGACGACACCGCATCAAAACACACCGCCGCGGAATCGCCGGTGCTTTGCGAAATCACGGTCACACCGTTGCGCGCGCCCCATTCCTGCAACTGCTCGCGGGCGGCCGCTCGGAAAGTATCGCCCGCCGCCAGCATTACCGATTTTCCTTGCGACTGGAAATACTTGGCCAACTTACCGATGGAAGTGGTTTTACCGGCACCATTAATCCCCGCCATCATGATCACAAACGGCTCGCCGTTATCCGGAATTTCTAAGGGCTGCTCCAAAGGCTTGAGCAAATCGTAAATCGCATCTTTCAAAGCCTGGCGCAATTCCGAGCCGTCTTTCAAACCTTTGAGCGACACGCGTTTGCGCACATCAGCCATCAGAAACTCGGTGGCTTCGATGCCCATATCGCTGGTGAGCAACACGGTTTCCAGCTCTTCATACAAATCTTCGTCGATCTGGCCGCCGCCGAATACACCCGCCAGCGATTTGGCCATTTGGTCGCGCGATTTGGTCAAACCCATTTTCAGGCGCGCCGCCCACCCGGTTTTTTCTTCTACCACTTCTTGCTGCACAGCCGGCGCTTTTAAAGGATGGAGCTGCGGCTTCTCTTCAACCGGATCAAGCTCTTCCACCACTTCGGGCGCGGCGGGTTCGGTTGCCGGCTCAATGCTTTGCGGCGTTTCCACTTCTGCAATCGGCTCAGGTTCAACAACGACCTCAACCGCTTCGGCTATCTCGTTGCTCAGGGCCGCTTGTTCAGCAACCGCTGCCGATTCGGGTTCCGATTCTGCGGCTTCTTCCGGCAAACTTTTCTCTTCAACGGTTTCAACTACCGCCGGTTCTTCAGGCTTTTTCTTACGCTTGAAAAAATTGAACATGGCTTTCTCTTTGGCTTGTTCGGGATAAAATTATTCATACAGAAAGCATGAATAAGGAAAACGGCTGCTATCTTGAGCCGGAAATTCGGTGAAAATCAATGATTATCTGGAATGTATCGGCGATTAACTGCATGCAAAGACAGCGTTTGGCTATTGTAACGTAAGTGAAGCGCTCTGGCATCATTCTGGAAAAATAAGGTATTGGCTTAAACCGGTATTTTGCGAGGTGAACAAGCGGAAAAATAAAAAACACCGGCAAAATCATTTACCGGTGTCAGCTTATGGGGAGAAATAGTTTATTGTTCGCCAGATAGGGCATTGTGGTTATGCGGTGGATAAACGGAACGGAGGTATCCGCTTTTCACCGAATCGAGTGGATACTTTGGCGATTTATCCACAGAAAAGGAAGTGTTATCAACAGAAATAACACTCTCTTGTTGGAATAAAAATCAACCGTTGGCGGCTAAACCTATCTATCCCCCGCTATTTTCAGATGCCCAAACGATACGCTTGAGCATATTTTATGCCGCCCACTAACAATTGTTTGTTGCTGGGCGGCGATAGCCACATAACTTAATTCATCACCATATCGTCATACTTGGGCTTGACCCGAGCATGACGAAGGCGGCTATTTTTAAGTTTAGCGACTATAAAAGATTGAGAAAATCAGGGGGTGTGAGCCGTTAGATTTTGATGGCACGCATCTGCGCGGCAGTCATCGGTTTGGTATCAAATTGTACCGGCTGACGCAAATCACTGTCGTCGATATCCAAATCAATACTACCACCTTTGGTGTAAACTGGTTTGGATTCAATATCTTGCTTGATAGCTTGCGCTTGTTGTTCGACGGCTTTACGCTTTTGGAAGAATTTTTTGAAAAACATTTTAACTATCCCTATATATAATGTGGCTACCGGGCTGGTAGAAGTTTATTTGTACAACTTACCGAATATCTAATTCGATAAACCGTCTATTTTTTTAATGTTGACGATTAAATTAAAATATGTTTGCAACAATTAAGGTGAATTCTAGCCGACTTTATTTCTGTTGTGTACCGTTTACAATGTAAACAAAAGAAAATTTTCAGCACAAACCATACCTTAGCTAATTATTTTGCATAATGTAACGATGCCTGTCTGAAAAACGTTTATTGATGTTTTCAGACAGGCATTGTTTTGAGCAACGAAATTAGCTTATTCCTGCCAGCGCTTAAACACCAGCGAAGTATTCACGCCACCGAAGGCGAAGTTGTTGTTGACCACATAATCGGTGTGAATTTCCCGCCCTTGCTCGCGGATGTAATCCACGTCGCCGCATAAAGGATCGATGTTGTCGAGATTGAGGGTGGGCGCAAACCAGCCGCTGTTCATCATTTCAATAGAAAACCACGATTCCAGCGCGCCGCAAGCGCCTAGGGCGTGGCCGAAATAGCTTTTTTGCGAACTGAGCGGCACGCGGCCGAATACGGCGGCGGTGGCTTGGGTTTCGGCGATGTCGCCTTTTTCGGTGGCGGTGCCGTGGCCGTTTACATAGCCGACTTGTTCGGGGCGGATGCCGGCATCGCGCAGCGCCAATTCCATGCAGCGCTGCATGGTTTCTTGTTGCGGTTGGGTGATGTGGGTGCCGTCGCTGTTGGCGCCATAGCCGACGATTTCGGCATAGATTTTGGCACCACGGCGGCGCGCGTGTTCCAGCTCTTCCAATACCAATATACCGGCACCTTCGCCGATTACCAAGCCGTCGCGGGAGGTGTCGTAGGGGCGTGGGGTTAGCTCGGGCGCATCGTTGCGGCGGCTGGCGGCGTAGAGTGAGTCGAACACATACACTTCCGAGGGGCAGAATTCTTCGCTGCCGCCGGCCAGCATCATGTCTATCATGCCGTATTTAATCGCTTCATAAGCATAGCCTATGCCTTGGCTGCCGGATGAGCAGGCGCTGGAGGTGGGGATCACGCGGCCGGTGAGGCCGAAAAAGATGCCGATATTGGCGGCCACGGTGTGCGGCATCATGCGCACGTAGGTGTTGGCGTTGAACTGGCGCGAGTTGCCGTGCAACAACAAATCGCCCATTACGCCGACATCTTTGGTGCTGCCCACTGAAGAGCCGGCGGCCACGCCCATGCGGCCGTCGCGGATGCGCTCGTCGCCGAGCAATCCGGCATCAGCCAGCGCCTGTTCGGCGGCGTCTACCGCCATTTGGGTGCCGCGCCCCATGCTGCGCAATTGCTTGCGCGTCCAATGTTCGGGCGCTTGGTAGTCGGCAACCGGCGCGCCCAATTGTGCTTCCAGTTCGGGGAAACGATCTTGCCAATCCATGTGCACCACGGCGTTTTTGCCCTGCACAAAGCCTGTCTGAATGGAAGTCCAGTCGCGGCCGAAGGCGGTAATGCCGCCCACGCCGGTAATCACTACTCTTTTCAACACAAACCTCCGTTCACCGCAATCACCTGCCGCGTGATGTAAGCGGCTTTTTCGTCCATCAGAAAACGCACCGCATGCGCCACTTCTTCCGGCGTGCCCATGCGCGCGGCGGGGACGGCTTTTAAGATTTCGTCTACCGGCACCTGTTCGTCTACCATTTCGGTGTCAATCAAACCGGGCGCCACGCAATTCACCGTGATTTTGCGTTTGGCCAACTCCACCGCTAACGCTTTGGCCGCACCAATCACACCGGCCTTGGAGGCGCTGTAATTTACCTGACCGCGGTTGCCGGTGAGTCCGGAAACGGACGCCATGCAAACGATTCTGCCGGGCTGGCGGCGGCGTATCATCGGCATCACGATGGGGTGCAGTACATTGTAAAAACCATCGAGATTGGTGCGCAACACCGAATCCCAGTCGTCGTCTTCAAAAGCCGGAAAGGCGTTGTCGCGGGTGAGGCCTGCGTTGAGCACCACGCCGTAATACGCGCCGTGTTGCTCGATATCGGCATTTAGCGCCGCGCGGCTTTGTGCACGGTCGGCCACATCAAACTGCAACACCCGCGCCTGCCTGCCCAGCGCACGGATTTGTTCGGCCACCGCTTCGGCTTCGTCGCGGCGGCTGCGGCAGTGCACGACGATATCGTAGCCGTCGGCTGCCAGCGCCAAGGCGATGGCTTTGCCGATGCCGCGGTTGGAGCCGGTGATTAAGATGGTTTGGGTCATGGGGGTTCCTGAATATTGTTTTAATTTTAAATCAAACAAATAGATTTAACGTTTTCTTTCAGACAGGCATTCTGGGGGCGCGGGCGGCTCGCCCGCATTTGCCTCTCGGGCAAACTAACTAGCACTGTATATTAGTGCCTTACGTTAGCCATCCATTTAATGTAAGCGTTCCGCTTACCTGCGGGCGAGCCGCCCGCGCTCCCAGCCTCAAATAATATATAGAATGCTTGTCTGAAATATTTTAAGTAATGCCTATTTTTCAGACAGGCATTGCCGTTTCATCCTGCGGACTATAAACATTTAACGCCGCTTCTATCAACAAACCGTCGGCAGGCAATAAATGCCGTTCGTGTTCGGGCGCGTCGGTCCAATGCAAAGAGCAGTCGAACACGCCGAAGCCGGTGCTGTCCATCATCGATTCTTGTACCCGCACCAATAAGCGGGTGTGCAGCGGTATGAAGTCGGCAAACAGATTGAGCTTGCGGGTACCGAGCAGAAAGCCGAGGCGGATCGGTTGCCCTGCGTTGGCCGCATGGCAGCCGGTGAGCGCGGCGATGCCCTGCGCCATAATTTCCATACCGAGCATACAGGGCAGGTGGCCGTTTTGCAGTAGGATGTGGTCTTCGCCGATAGCGGCGGTGGCGGTAAGGTGGTGGTCGCCGTAATCGGTGATGCTGTCCAGCAGCACCATGCGCCCGCTGTGCGGCAACAGCGGGGCGACGTTGGTAATCGGGCAAATAAGACGGTTGTTCATATTAATTCATTTAAGTTTATAGTCGCCTCAAATAGAAATGAGACAAGGCGGCAAGCCGAAGACAGTACACTTAGTACGACAAGGCGCAGCCAACGCGGTATCATTTTTATTTGGGGTGACTATTATTCACCAATGATTAGCACAGCATTACTCCCGCCAAACGCGAAAGACGAGCTGGCACCGATGCGGCGACCGTCCGGCCAGCGGCTGTCGGCATCGGTAAGCCGTATCGATGGCAGGGATTCGTCGCGCACGCCGTCCCACGCTTGCGGCGGCAGGCGGCCTTCAGGGTTGTCGCGGCGGCTGACCATGCCCCACAACAGCGCGGCTTCCACCGCGCCGGCAGCGCCCAAAGTGTGGCCGGTAAACGGTTTGGTTGAGGTGCAGGGTGTATCACTGCCGAACACTTCGGCCACCGCCGTGCTTTCCATGCTGTCATTGTGGCGGGTGCCGGTGCCGTGCAGGTTAATCCAGCCGATGTCGCCCGCTTCTACATCGGCATGATGCAGCGCGGCGCGAAACGCGGCGATTGCGCCCAAGCCGTCCGGCCGCGGGCTGGACATATGATAAGCATCGCTGCTGGCGCCATAGCCGGTAAACGGCAGGCTGTCGCCGAAATCTGCTTCGCGGGTGAGTAGAAAAGCCGCCGCGCCTTCGCCGATATTGATGCCGTCGCGGTGGGTGGAAAACGGGTTGGCAATACCGCCGGACAACACTTCCAGCGAAGCAAAACCGTTGATGGTTAAGGGCGACAGCGTATCCACCCCGCCGCACACTACTGCATCGCACAAACCGGCGCGCAGCAAGCGGGCGGCGCTGATTAAGGCGCGCGCGCCCGAGGTGCAGGCGGTGGAAACACCATAGCAAAGATTGTGCAGGCCGTACACTTCGGCCACGAAATCAGCCGGGGCGCTCATCAATTGCTGTGGCTGCTTAAAGGCCGCGCCCGCCCACGCTCCCTGCTCAACAGCTTGGCGGAACAGAGGAATATTTTCATCGGCGCCACTGGTGGACGTGCCCATCACCACCGCAATCCGATCCGCGCCGAAACGCTGTTTGGCTGCGGCAATATCGTCTTCAATTTGTGCCAAAGCGTGCCACAGCAATTGATTATTGCGGCTGCGAAAACTTTCAGACAGGCCTTGGGGAAACGGGCGCAACTCTTGATTCACCGCACCGAAAGCCAAGCTTTTGCCGGCAACAAAGGCGTCGGACACCGTGAGCGGCGAGGCGGCGCCCGGCTGAAGCAGATAGTTAATATGGGCGCTTAAGCCGTCGCCCAGCGCGCTGGTGACCGCCGGGCGGCTGAGGTAGAGGGGCGTTTTCATGGTGGGGCCGAAGGTAGCAAAATAGATTACATTGGATTATATAGCGAAACTGGATAAGCTTTCAGACAGGCCTGTCTGAAATTATTCGATTTCTTTCACCAACCAGCGGCTGCCTTGCGGAAAGTAAATCAAATAACGCCCTTCGGATTGCTGCACCCGCCACATTTCCTGCTCTTTCCAAGAAAACACCGTGGCATGATCCGCCGATTCGGATTGCTTGAAATCGGGGTAAATCTGCTGCGCCTTATCCGTAGCCAACAGCGGTAGCAACGCGGCAAACAGGCGGCGGGCTTCGGCATTCGGCGCGATAAAGCCGTCGTTTTGCCAACCGTTGTGGCTCAATTGCTGGCGGGCAATCGGCGCGCCCAAGGCATTGGTTTGCACAAAACGCAGGCTCTCCGCGCTGCTTTCCACCGCCAGCATACTCGCTTCACCGCCGCTGTCGCCCGTTTCCGGCAGTTTTTCGATTTGGAACCAACGGGTAGTACCGGCGGGTTGAACCACCGCCAGATCCGCCGGCACCGGCAACGAACGCATCGATGAACAGGCAGCCAGCAGCAATGCGGCGGAAAGTAAAAGGATTTTTTTCATCGGTTTCTCTCTTAGTGAAGTGTGGCCGC
>Ga0116175_1002387_pt1 | contig 11390 bp, 10 predicted proteins | sample AD_UKC125_MetaG_FD_89802 | JGI IMG/M metagenome (GOLD analysis project Ga0116175, IMG submission 89802) | Active sludge microbial communities of municipal wastewater-treating anaerobic digesters from USA - AD_UKC125_MetaG | ecosystem: Engineered > Bioreactor > Anaerobic > Digestate | place: USA... | reverse complement strand
TTCACATTGCTTAACCATAGAAATACCTCTGAAAATGCTTTCTTCTTCTAGTTAGAAATTATAGCATATACAATGTTATTAATGATCGATTTTGAGAAAACATTTGAGCAAACATTACTTTTAGAACTGAATAATAATCTTTAGTTTAATACTCTAATTCAAGGAATTCTCATCAATTATCCGGATTTCTTCTTCTGTGAAAACAGATTTTTCGGAAACTCTTGCATTTTCTATGATCTGTTCAGGCCTGGATGCTCCTATCAGCACAGAACATACTTCTCCATCTCTGAGGATCCATGATAGAGCCATCTGAGCTAATGACTGACCACGATCATTGGCAAGTTCATTCAACCTTTGTATCCTGGCGATTTTTTCCTCTGTGATATCGTCTCTGTGGAGATATCTGCCGTCTCTGGCTACACGGCTGTCTTCAGGAATGCCATGAATGTATTTATCTGTGAGAAGACCCTGTGCAAGAGGAGAGAAGGCTATGATGCCGAGTCCTTCTCTGGCACATAGATCCTTGGTTCCTTCCCGCTCGATCTTACGATCAAAAATAGAATAACGACGCTGATTGACTATAAGAGGTAGCTTCATTTTACGGGCAATCTTAAGAGCGGCAGCAGTCTGATCACAGTTATAATTCGAAATTCCGACATAAAGTGCTTTTCCGGAACGGACTATCTGATACAGGGCTTCCATTGTTTCTTCCAAGGGAGTGTCAGGATCTGGTCTGTGATGATAGAAAATATCTACATAATCCAGTCCCATTCTCTTTAGACTCTGATCGATGCTGGCGGTAAGGTATTTCTTGCTGCCGTGATCGCCGTAAGGACCAGGCCACATATCATAACCGGCCTTGGTAGTTATGAGCAGCTCATCTCGGTATTTCATAAAATCTTTTTGCATCAGGCGACCGAGACTCTCCTCAGCAGCACCATAATGAGGCCCATAGTTATTGGCCAGGTCGAATTGCGTGATTCCGTTATCAAAAGCCGCTTCGCACATAGCTTCCATGTTGTCAAAATTGTCTTTGCTGCCAAAATTATGCCAAAATCCAAGAGAAACAGCAGGAAATTTTAGACCGCTATTTCCAACCCTGTTATATGCCATGCTGTCATAACGATTCTCATCGGCTGTGTAGTCATGATGAATATCCATAAAATACCTTCCTTTCGAGAAAACTCATAATATATTACATAGGTATAAAAATATAAAAATCAAATATTATAATTTGAACCCTAGGACGACCCTGACATTTTTGACCTCATATTTTGCATCACTAAAAAGGTCATTTGCGGTTTTTCCTCTGGAAACTGAACCCTTGGTCTCTACCTGTACGCCTCCGTCCACTATCATAAGAGAGTCAGGATCACGGTCATAGATATTTGGAAGATTATTGTACTCATTTAAATCTACAGGACGTCTAACAGTGGTGGCAACTCCTATAAAACCAATATTTGTATACTCCGAAATAATATCTTTGGGATACCATATAATAGGAATACCGGATTTAAATACATAATCAGCGGCATCAGGATCTTCGTAGATATTTTTTTCGGCGCCGGGAGTGGCATCACCTCTCCATAGAGCACCACCTAGAATATGGATCTCTGAAATATCATTTTTGCAATCAGGGTCTTCTTTGAGCTTTGCCGCAAGCTCAGTCAGCGGACCATTGCATATTATTTTTTTATCATTCATTTGGGATCATTCCTTTCAATAAGTCACAGATAATCAGCATAGACAATTAGTCATAAAAGTGACAGGCATTTACCAGCATGTCGACAAATGCATCTCTATCTAAACCAATAGTGACGACTACATTAGGCTTACGGCCTGTGATCTTGCCATCGATATCTCCAATGGTAGCTCCGCGGCAGATACAATTGTCGGTTTCCACATCGATAACAGCATTAACATATTTGAAAATTTCAGGACAAAGAAGAACAGCTGCAGCACAAGGGTCATGAAGAGGGGAACCTGTATAACCCATAGCCTCATGATGCAAAAAGAAAAAATCCAACCATCCGGCACAGACCTTGGCAACAGGATTATCGATCTCTCGGATCCGTTCCACATCTTCTGCGTATATAAGAGCCTTTTCGGTAACGTCCAGACCGCACATTGTAACATTTAGTCCGGAGTCAAATAAAATTTTTGCAGCCTCTGGATCAACAAGAATATTGAATTCGGCAGCCTGGGTCCAATTTCCGGTTGTGATCCCACCACCCATAATTGATACCATTTGAATTTTTTCTTTTACATCAGGGTATTTCATAATAAGGTCTGCAACATCGGTCTGAGGTCCGGTAGACAGTATTGTTACTTTTTCTGAACTTTCATCAATGATTTTTTTCATAAGGTCAGCACCGGACATATCCGATACCGACGTTATCGGTTCAGGCAGAACAGGACCGTCCAGACCACTTTCACCATGGAAATTACCGGCGGTTATTAGCTCTTTACAAAGGGGAGCCTTGAGACCTTGCGCTCTTGGGGCGTCGATCCCGAGAAGAGCACAGATCCTACCTGAATTATAGGTGGTCTTTTCTATGGTCTGATTGCCGGAAGCACTGATCACTGCTTTGATGTCATATTCTCTTGCTGTATTAATAAGAAGCCAGGCTATGGCGTCGTCATGCCCTGGATCTCCGATCAATATAAGTGGTTTTGCCATTTCGTCTCCTTTTTTAGCTTTAGTTCAAGATTCAATAGGGCAAAATTCAATTTTGCCTAGTATTGATTTTATATGTTGTAATTGTTATTTACAATAATTTTCGACTGTTCATCAATATATGGTTGTGGTGAAATGATCAGGCCATATTTAATGGATTGGAAGTGCTTGACTTTGCAATTGTACTGATTTTATGGTAAAATGCATTTTGCATACAAAATAATACAACAATACAATGCGCTGATACGACATACAACGTTTGTGAGAAACATTTCACATGGTTATACAGAACTGTATCGGCAGTAGCAGCATTTACATAATTTTACAGGAGAGAAAGATTGAAGATTTCAAGAAAAGCTCCCGCAAAAATTAATTTAAGCCTTGATATAACAGGTAGAAGACAGGACGGGTACCATCTGGTGAGAATGATCATGCAGACAGTATCCCTTTTTGACATTATCGAAATTGAAGATGTTTTGAACCCGGAGAACAAAGAGCTGGGAGAAATAATTCTTCATTGTGAGGATCATTCGGTTCCTACAGATGATAGAAATCTGTGTGTCAGAGCTGCCAAATTGATGCAAAGGATCTATAACATCAGATCAGGATTTGTGATAAACCTTGAGAAGCACATTCCATCGGCAGCCGGATTGGCTGGAGGTAGTTCCGATGCGGCAACGGTAATGATGATGATAAGAGACATGTTCTGCCCTGGTATAACAGACAATGAATTAAGAGATGCGGTGGTATCACTTGGAGCAGATATTCCTTATTGCATTATGAGGGGAACTGCACTTTCTGAGGGAATAGGAGAGATACTGACACCTCTTAAACCTATAAAAAAGACCAAGGTTATTTTGATAAAACCTGATGTGGACATTTCCACTCAGATCGCGTATAAGAATTTTGATAATGCCAATTATGTGGAACACCCTGATACAGAGGCACTTTTGGATGCACTGTATAATGAGGATATGAACAGATTCTCGGAGCACATGGCTAATGTTTTAGAAAATGTATCTGCCGGAGAATATCCGATCATATATAAGCTGAAAAGCGAATTAAAGGAGCATGGAGCCTTTGGCTCTATGATGAGTGGAAGCGGATCTACAGTTTTTGGATTATATCGGGAAGATGACAGTGCAGAGACAGCTTATGGCTATTTTAAAAAGAAATATCCGACACTACAGGTTTTTCTGACAGAAACAGTTTAAACAAAGGGAATAGGATATGATTCATCCTATAAATTGGAAATGAGGTTAAATATGACAGAAGATCTTACACTTAATATGGAAGCATATCTACCGCTAAGAGATGTAGTTTTTCATACACTTAGAGATGCGATACTTAAGGGCGAGCTAAAGCCCGGTGAGAGACTGATGGAGATGCATTTGGCAGATAAGCTTGGTGTCAGTAGGACTCCCATAAGAGAGGCTATCCGCATGCTGGAGAAGGAAGGCCTCGCTGTTACGATTCCCAGAAAGGGAGCGCAGGTTGCCTGCATGACAGAAAAGGATCTAGAAGATGTCCTAGAACTAAGAGATGCTCTGGATGAGCTGGCAGTTACTGCAGCTTGTGAGAGATGGAACGAAGCTGATATGTCATCTCTGGAGAAAACTATAACGGAATTCGAAGAAGCAGTAGAAAAAAAGAACGTCAAAGAAATCGTAGCTTGTGATGAATCTTTTCATGATGCTATATATAAAAGTGCCAAAAACGGTAAGCTTGAGAATATTATCAATAACCTTCGTGAGCAGATGTATCGATACAGATATGAATATGTCAAGGATAATACCGACTACTCCGTTCTTGTAGATGAGCACAGGAAAATAATACAGGGTCTTAAGGACAGAAATAAGAAGTTCGTGAGAGAGATAATGCATGAGCATCTGGAGAATCAGATAGAAGCGGTCAGAAGGATAATCGTGGAGCAGAGAAAGAATAAGGATCAGTAATGGAACGGATCTCAGGTATCCCAGCCAAAATAGAGATGGAAACAACAGTCATGATGTCTCAGACCGAGACTCCTGAAAAGGACAATTACGTCTTTGACGGAAAAGTATATGACACTAAAGAACAGATACTGGTTAGCTTTTGGCAAGGTGATGTAAAGACGTCTATCAAATATAGATATAGAGATAATGTGCTCACCGTTACCCGAAAGGGCGATTATGAGACCAGAATGATATTTGATGCCAGAAGCAAGACATCCTGCCATTATATGACGTCTAAGGGTGAGGTTGTAATGGATATTATGACATCATCCGTAAATGTTACAGATATTATATGTGATATAGGTAGAATAGGAGAAAGTGGCGACAAAACATTAAGCTTGAAATATATGATCATGGCCGGAGATGACGTACTTGGCAGCTATGAAATGATAATAAAGATAAAAAAAGCACTGTGAAGATCGGCTGCCTGATAGACAGATCATTTCACAGTGCTTTTAAATTTTATTCAGAAATAAATTACTTTTTCTTCTTGCCCTTACCGGCATCTTCTGTAGCTTTGATGTTATTGACCTTTTCGGTAAGTCTCGCACGAAGACTCTTCTTTTTATTACCAACAACCTCAGTCTTACCATGAAGTCCTTTGACAGAAACGATATAGAGACCGCTTACACGAGCTTTGACTTCCTTTTTTACAGGAATGGAATCATAGATAGCTGCATCACATATAAGATTCATAACCTTGGGACCGGCCTTGACCTTAACAATAGGAAGCTTGGAACCTCTGGCATACCAAGGGGTACTGGCAAGAACGGCGTCAGGAAGTCCTGCATTTTTCATCTTCAGCTTCTTTTTATCAATGATAAGAAGTGATACCTGCTGAGCGGTAGCCTCGATCTGAGCGTCCTGCTCGGCCTTTTTCTTTTCAGCCTTTTTTCCTAAGAAATAAAGAACTATCGTTGCTACAATAAGAACTGCCAGTAGAACGATCATAATAATCCAAATAGGTGACATATTCCTCCTCCAATTTAACACTAAGGGATTAACCTGTAGTAATTTAAAAACTAACGAATATTTAAATTCACAATTAATATAATTGACAAACTGGGCATTATTTTATCAAATACTGTGTTAAATTGCAATGACATCACAGTATGTAAATAAGAAGAATTTCGAACAAAGACAAACACTTGTAGTTGCAATTTCCTTTACGAGCAGTCCATAAAAGTTTATAATGCAAATGTTTGGCGACAGTTTTAAATGGCACAGCCTATAAACTGTCCGGGATAATAAAAATTGGAGGAAATATCAGATGAATAGAAAATTATGCCTAGTGCTGGCCGGAATAATGACCATGTCGACCCTTGCAGGATGCGGAATCTCAAAAAAGACAGGAACCAGCCTGGATATAAAATACAACGTAGATGACTATGTTACGCTTTGCAAGTATGAAGGTATTAAAGTGACAGTCAAAGGGAATTATGAAACCAACGATGCTGCAGTCCAGTCTTATCTCCAGCAGACAATTGACAGCGTAGCTCCTTATGTCAAAGATGACAGCAAGACCACCGTTGCGGCTGATTCTATCGTTAATGCAGATTATGTCGGCAAGATAGATGGCAAGGCATTTGACGGAGGAAGCGCATCAGGAGTCAATATCAATGTTGCTACCAATTCCGATGCAATCAAGGGAACCGGGTATATCCAGGGATTCAGTGCAGGTCTTGTAGGCCACAATGTTGGAGAGTCAGTTGATTGTCCTGTTACATTCCCTACAGATTATGGCAATAAGGAAATGGCAGGTAAGCAGGTAGTATTTACTTTCAAGATCAATTTCATTGGAAATAAGGTTGATGCAGCATCCATCACAGATGAGTATGTTGCTGCCAATACCAACAGTTTTGGTGGAGCTACTACCAAGGCAGAACTTCTTACCAAGGTCAAGGAAGCTCAGGCTTCATATGCCAAGAGCAATAAAGAACAGGATACCAGAAATGCAGTCATCGAGCAGATGAAGAAGAAGTGTAAGGTCAAGTTCCCCAAGGATCTGGTAAATAGAAGAATGAAGGAATATGAGGACAGATATGTAGAGACATACGTTGGCAAGAAATCCAAGACTACATTAAAGTCATATCTCAAGAAGACATATAACACAACAGTTGCAGCTTTTGAAAAAGATGTGAAAAAGAATATTGAAGACAACCTTAAGACAGAACTTATTTTTGAGGCTGTAGCCAAAAAGGAAAACATCAAGCTTGATGAAAAAGACTTTAAGTCTTATGTTAAGAATCTTATGACTCAGAATAATGTTCAAAAAGAGGATGCTCTTTATAAGCTTTTCGCACCTAATGCAGCTGGTGGCAAGCAGTACCTCGAAAAAATGTATAAAGCCAACAAGTCAGTTGATTATGTTGTTAAGAAGGCAAAAGTAACGATCAAGCCAGCTGAAGCTACTAAGACAGCACAATAAAAACTGTGTTTTGTTTTCGAATAGCATGTGATATAATTTATAAGATTTTTAACGAATATCAGAAGGGAGTACAATCATGAAACATATTAAAACTCTTAATACAAAGCGTCTTCAGAAGACAGTAAAAACAGGCGGATGTGGCGAATGCCAGACATCATGCCAGTCAGCATGCAAGACAAGCTGTACAGTAGGAAATCAGAGCTGCGAGCATAAGAACTAATCTAATCAGTTCCGAGCATACAGTCTGAAGTACTGTTTATAGCCACGGATCTGCAGGTTATCTTCGATTTATCGAAGAATAGAAGCATACTAGCTCTAGTAATCCTGAAGATTCGTGGCTTTTTATTTTTTTTAGATAGTGAATCTGGTGCGTGATAACGTACTTTTGTAAAATGATATCTTTAGTGCATAAGATGTAAAAGAATGCATAGAATTAAAATTAGAAGGTAGTTTGAGATTAAATGATACATCAGTTTAAAAATAATGGTTATAACATCGTCCTCGATGTGGAAAGCGGCGCTATTCATGTCGTAGATGAGATTACATATGACCTCATAGGAATATTTGAGGGCAATTCAAAAGAATTCGTTGTAAAAAACATACAGGACAAATATCCGGAAGTTTCCAAAGAAGATATCGAAGAGATATATGATGAGGTTCAGGGACTCGTAGATGACGATGTTCTTTTCACTCCGGATGTATACGAAGAACGTATAGAAGATTTTTCTAAAAATCGCCCGGTGGTTGTCAAGGCTCTTTGCCTTTCAATTGCCCATGATTGCAACTTCGCTTGCAAGTATTGTTTCGCAGATGAGGGAACATACAATGGACAGCCAAGAGAGCTTATGTCCTATGAAGTAGGAAAACAAGCACTGGATTTTCTAATCCATAATTCCGGTAACAGAAAGAATCTTGAAGTTGACTTCTTTGGAGGGGAGCCCACTATGAATTGGCAGGTCGTTAAGGACCTGGTAGCTTATGGTCGCTCTCAGGAAAAGAAATATGATAAAAACTTTAGATTTACACTTACCACCAATGGACTTCTATTAAATGATGAAATGATGGAGTTCTGTAATAAGGAAATGGGCAATGTGGTTATGTCTATTGATGGAAGAAAATGCATCAATGATAAGATGAGACCGACTATAAATGGTAAGGGAACATATGACATTATCTTACCTAAGTTCAAAAAATTTGCAGAATCCAGACATCAGAAAAGGTACTATGTAAGAGGTACTTTTACAAGAAACAATCTTGATTTTTCCAAGGATATACTCAGCCTTGCTGATGAGGGATTCAAAGAGATATCAATGGAACCGGTAGTTGCTCCGCCAACTGCTGATTATGCATTGAAAGAGGAAGATCTTCCACAGTTATTTGAAGAATATGATTCACTGGCAAGAGAAATGGTCAAGAGACATGGAACTGATAAGGAATTCAATTTCTTCCACTTCATGATCGATCTTGAGGGCGGACCTTGCGTATACAAGAGACTGTCAGGCTGCGGTTCAGGAACAGAGTATCTGGTGGTAACACCAAAGGGGACACTTTATCCTTGCCACCAGTTTGATGGTACTAAGGGTTTTGAAATGGGCGATGTTTGGAAGGGTGTTACAAATATCGATCTTCAGACAGAATTTAAGGGATGTAATGTATATGCCAAGCCTGAATGCAAGAAATGTTTTGCAAGATTCTATTGCAGCGGTGGTTGTCAGGCCAATGCATATAATTTCTCGGGCAGCGTGACCGGTAACTATAAGATAGGCTGTGAACTTCAGAAAAAGCGTATTGAATGTGCCATAATGATCAAGGCAGCAACCGGAAGTGAAGAATAAAACTTAAATATATATTATTTGTAGGGGAAACTAGTAACTATTAAGAACAGGAGTTGACAGAAGAGATGAAACGTATGAAGAAAAGCCAGGGAATTGCGGTTCTCTGCATTATGGTTGCCATAATAGGATTCTTCGGATGGTATACCTACGGAATCATCCACCGCACTAGGGATGGCAAGAAAGATGCTATCAAGCTTGGACTTGACCTTGCAGGCGGTGTCAGTATCACATATCAGGTTAAGGGTAATATACCTAGCGAAAAGGATATGCAGGATACAATTGTAAAATTGCAGAATCGTATTGAAAACGATCTGGGTGAGAATACAACAACAGAGGCCAATGTATACAAGGTCGGAGATAACAGAATCGCAGTTGAGATCCCAGGTGTAAAAGATGCTAATGCTATTCTCGAACAGTTAGGTACTCCAGGTAATCTGTATTTTATTAGATCAAAGGGAGCTGATGGTACAGAAAACTACACAATGGGTTCTGATGGGGCTTATGTACTGGCAAAGGGCAAGACGATCAAGTCTCTCAAGGCTGATGGTTCTATAGTCGTAAGCGGATCAGATGTCAAGGATGCTGAGGGTGGATACCAGTCAGACCAGACAACAGGCAAACAGAGTCCTGTAGTTCAGCTATCACTTGATAAAAAGGGAACCAAGGCATTTGCTGAAGCGACAACAGCAGCAGCACCTACCCATGATACGATTGGTATCTATTATGATGGCAAGTTCGTAAGTGTTCCTTCTGTTAATGATGCAATCAATAGTGGACAGGCTGTAATCACAGGGGAAAAGGATATAGATGCTGCCAATAAGCTGGCATCATACATTCGTATCGGAGGTCTGGACATCCAGCTTAAAGAGGTTTCATCAGAGGTTGAAGGAGCATCACTTGGTGCCAATTCACTTTCAACATCGATTTTTGCTGGTATTATGGGTTTTCTGATTGTAATGATATTCATGGTAATGGCATACAGGATCCTGGGTCTTGCGGCAGACATTGCACTTACATTATATACAGAGCTCATAATCTGCATACTGTATTGGTTTGGAATAACGCTTACGCTACCGGGTATTGCAGGTATCATCCTTTCCATCGGTATGGCGGTAGATGCTAATGCAATAATATTTACAAGAATAAAAGAAGAGATAGGCAATGGACGTAGCGTCGCAAATTCTATAGAAGTAGGATTCCATAAGGCTATGTCAGCTATTCTCGATGGTAATATTACAACGCTGATCGCAGCTGCTGTTCTTGGGGTTGTAGGAACGGGTACAGTTAAGGGATTTGCAATTACTCTTGCACTCGGTGTTGTACTTTCAATGTTTACAGCACTGTTTATATCAAAACTTCTTATCAAGTCTATATTTGCAGCCGGTTGCAAGTCTGAGAAGCTGTATGGGATGGTCAAGAACAGAAGAATCATGAGATTCATCAAGAGAAGAGTGGTATTTATAGCAGCTTCTTCCTTGGTAATTTGCGTTGGACTAGTTGCAATGATAGCTTATGTAGCAAATGGGAAAAAGGCATTGGCCTACAGCCTGGAGTTTGCAGGTGGTACTCAGACGACAGTAGCAATGGATAAAGATTATACAGTAGAAGAGATCAATGATAATATAGTTCCTGTTGTAGCAGATGTGATTCACAGCCATGACATTACAGCTCAGGCTGTTAATCAGGATAACAGTATTGTGATTAAAACCAAAACATTGGCACTTAAAGAAAGAGAAGCTCTTAATAAGGCAATCATCAGCAAATTTAATGTAAAAGAATCTGACATTGCGTCAAAGAATATCAGTGCTACGATTGGTAGTGAGATGAGAAGAACTTCTCTGATGGCAGTATTTATTTCAGTCGTGTTTATGCTTATATATATTTGGTTCAGATTTAAGGACATTAGATTTGGAAGCAGTGCGATTTTTGCGCTGTTACATGATGTACTGATTACACTTACTATGTATGCTGTCTTCAGATTGTCGGTAGGAAGTGCATTTATAGCTTGTATACTTACCGTTATTGGATATTCAGTCAATGATACGATCGTTATATTCGATCGTATCAGAGAGAACCTGAAGAACAAGCCCAGTGGCGGAGAAAAATTAAATATGGTAGAGCTTGAGGATCTGGCAGACAGATCTATAAGCGAGACATTTACTCGTTCACTGTCAACATCATTTACAACGGCTGTAATGGTTCTCATGCTTCTGATTTTTGGAGTATCAAACATTAGGGAATTTGCATTCCCTCTCCTAGTAGGAGTAGTATGCGGAGCTTATTCTTCTGTTTGTATCGCAACAGAACTCTGGTATATGTTGAAAAGATCAGCATACAATAAGGCTCACAAGTAATAGTAACAACAAATTGAGGAGGCACCATTAGCTAATGGTGCCTATCTTTTAAAATAAGGAGATCCAAATGATAGATATTAAATTCTTAAGAGAGAATCCTGA
>Ga0116175_1002386_pt1 | contig 11393 bp, 11 predicted proteins | sample AD_UKC125_MetaG_FD_89802 | JGI IMG/M metagenome (GOLD analysis project Ga0116175, IMG submission 89802) | Active sludge microbial communities of municipal wastewater-treating anaerobic digesters from USA - AD_UKC125_MetaG | ecosystem: Engineered > Bioreactor > Anaerobic > Digestate | place: USA... | reverse complement strand
TCTGAAACATTTAAAAAAGTTTTTCCTTATATTCTAATAGGGGTAGGAATAGGGGCTTTTATTCATAACTGGATACCGGAGAATTGGGTGACTAGCACTCTGGGAAATAGGAATCCATTCGGGGTTATCATAGCAACCTTTATTGGAATACCTATGTATGCAGATATTTTTGGGTCAATTCCTGTAGCAGAAGCCTTGTTGGAAAAGGGAGCGCAATTGGGAACGGTATTAGCCTTTATGATGGCGGTTACCACTCTCAGCCTACCTTCCCTAATCATGTTAAAGAGAGCTATAAAGCCACAATTTTTAGCAGTATTCATTGCGATCTGCACTTTTGGAATTATCCTAGCAGGTTATTTATTTAATTTATTGCAAACAATTATTCTTTAGGAGGAAATATAGATGTCACACGTTTTATCAAACCAGATTGTGTTTAAGGTTCTAGGTTCTGGGTGCAAGAAATGTAATTTATTAGAGGAACATGTTCAACAGGCCTGTATTGATGAAGGGATAGATGTCACAATCGAACATGAAAGGGATTTTTCTAAGATTGCTGCATATGGTGTTATGTCTACTCCTGCTTTGGTATTAAATGAAAAAGTTGTTGCTTCAGGAAAAGTCCTCTCTGTGAATGAAGTTAAAGAGATTATTCAGGAGGAGATTGTTGATGCCTAAGCCTAAAGTAGCCTTTATTTGTGTTCATAATTCTTGTAGAAGTCAAATGGCCGAAGCCTTGGCCAAAAAATATTATTCGGACTATTTTGAAGCTTATTCGGCAGGAACGGAAACAAAACCACAAATCAATCAAGATGCAGTCCGACTAGTAAAAGAAAAGCATCATATCGATATGGAAAGGACACAATATTCTAAGTTACTTGATGAACTACCACCCATTGATATTGTTATAACAATGGGGTGTAATGTGGACTGTCCATATCTACCTTGTCATCATAGAGAAGATTGGGGTTTAGATGATCCGACTGGAAAAGCTGACAGTGAATTCTTAAGTGTTATGGCACTAATAGAAGAAAAATTGTTTGAACTTTCAAAGTCAAAGGTTTTAAGTGATATTGATAAGTGATTAGAAATTTGTTGTGTAAAGGAGAAGTAGTGATCGTTAGCATTACTAATGTACTAATGTATTGTATGCCCCTTGAATCAATCTTCTTTACTAACAAAGGTATATCTCTTAATGACCTTAAATTCTACCTTATCTAAACACCCTTATGCACAAATCAATCTAAAACTCTTGTCAGTTAAATTTCAGAAAGCAAAAAAAGATGAGTTCCGTAACTCATCTTTTTCTACTCTTTTGTTAACGTAACCTCATCTCCTGTATCCTTTACAAGGTCTGGAAGTGTAATAGAGTTTTCGGTTGCAGAATATTCAAATTCGTTACTTGTATTGATATTGTAAATAGATTAATAAATGTTTCGGAATTAAAAAATAGTGGTTTTATTATTGATAGAGATTACGATGAAATATTTGATAATTGCAAAGAATTTCATATGAAATATAGAGGAAGTTCTATACCAACAGATTTGGGACAAGTTGAAGTTAAATACGAACTACCATATTTTTTATTGGAGATATTATTAATAAAAAAAGTGGACTATTGAATCCATTTTTAAATTGTTCCCTTTTGGTGAAGGTTCGTATGTTCAGGTCTTTAAATACTTTGATGATTTTTATGATAAATATTTTGCTGTGAAAAGAGCTAAGACAGATTTGGACGCTAAAGAATTGGAGAGATTTTATAAAGAGTATGAAGTTATGAAATCTATAAATTCTCCGTATGTATTAGAAGTTTATCGCCTAGATAAAAACAAAAATGAATACTATATGGAGTTCGCAGATTTTTTGTTGTATGATTATATTTTGAAGAATAATCAGAAACTAAGCTTTATTGCACGTAGAAAAATCTGTTTACAAATAATTAGGGCTTTTGATGCGTTTGACAGAATTGGGCTTTTACATAAAGACATTAGCCCTAAAAATGTTTTACTCAAAAAATATCTCGAAGAGGTTGTCGTAAAAATTGCTGACTTTGGATTAGTTAAAACAGTTGATAGTCAATTAACATCATTAGAAACAGAAGTTCGTGGCTATTTTAATGATGTAACTGGTTTAAGTACAGAAGGATTTAAAAATTACAGCAAGCAATACGAATACTATGCCCTCTAAAATTTAATTTACTTTGTGTTGACTGGAAGATTTAAGAATATGAATAGATTCGATTTCCCCAAATTAAAGGAATTTATGGAAAATGGATTGCACGCGAATCATAATTATAGATATAAAACAATTGGAGAGTTGAAAAATGCGTTCTTAGAAATACAAGAAGAATGGAAATTTTAACTGAGTATATTTCATGCTGAAAGAGCAATAATAAAAAGGAACACCTCATTCGAAGTGTTCCTTTCATTATCTGCATGTTCTACATAAGATTGAACAGGCTATGATAGATTTAGCAGAAATAATTATTTGATTTATTTTAATCAGTTAAAATTCAGTTATTTTGCTAAAATCAAAAGAAAAAAGCCTTTGAAACTTTGATTTCATAGGCTTTCTGTATGTTGTCTTACTTCACTTCAGTAAAGATAAAGCAATCTATTTTTAACCTTAACATAAATATTGATGTATCAATATTTATAGAGATATTTACCTTTCTGATAAAGGAAAGGTAGAGAAAAAGGTAGAGATTATATATCAACTTGTTAACTCTGCTATTTTATTTAAATATAAATCAACAGCTTCATATTTTTTATGAGGGGCGAGTTCTGCATATAAGTCCATGGTTGTCGAAATTGATTTATGTCCCATTCTTTCTTGTAGCTCTTTCCAATTCGCCCCTGCATTGAGCATAAGCGAAGCATGAGTGTGACGAAATAAGTGAAAGCCATAATCTGGTAAACCTAGTTCAGTTAGGCGTTTTTTTAATGTGGCTCGTTCATTTCTATCACACATATAATTTCCATAGATTGTGGGAAAAATCAAATCTGATTTTGGAAGCCCATGTTGCTCAAAATAAGTATTCATTTCATCATGAAATTCTTTTAGGTGCATTAAAGTTGGAAGTGGCACAGGAGTTCTACGATAACCAGAATCTGTTTTTGGAGTCATTTTACAAATAACTTTTCCCTTTATTCCTAATTTTTTATTAGCATTTTTCCATATTAATGTTTTAGAGACGATAATGTCATTTGTACTAAAGTCTAAATCCTGTATATCAAGAGCTAGAAGTTCATTAATACGTAGAGCAGAAGCTAATAATGTATCGCAAATAATTATAAAACGTCGATTAGCTCTCGTATTAGGTAAGGTTTTAAGATAGTTTATCCATTTAGTTAGTTCTTTATCATGTAGAACCATGATACGTTTTTTATTCGCCTTAGGCTTTGGTGGAATAGTGATGGTTTTTGCTGGATTTGTAGTTAATCCAAAATGTGTTATTCCAAAATCAAAAATATCACTTAGTTTATGGATAATTGCACCATATTCTTTGGAGCTTCCTTTTGGTGCGCGCTTGTTTCCTTTAGCGATAGATTGCTGTGACTTTATAGCAAGTTCATTTACCCACAATTGAATATCAGTAGATTCAATTTTATCAGGTTTATAGTCGCCAAATTGTGGATTGATATAAGTATCAATATAACCTTTTACACGGTTAACTGTATTTTGAGATGATACCCAAGTTTGAAAGTTACTAAACCAAATATCAACTAGGTCACTAAAACGATTAATTACTACGACTTTTTGCTTAGTATTAGCATTTTTTTCAAAATTAAGTTTAGCTTGGAGTAACTTTCTATCAAGTGCTTTTAAAGTCTTGGCAGTAATAGTAGTTGTAACTTGCTTTCCAGTTTTATTATCTATTCCTAAATAAGCACCTTTAAGTGAGTAGGAAATGTCACCATTATTTTTTATCTTTTTAATAATTTTTTTGTTGTGATGTTCAATTATTTCAGTTTTCATAATAGCCCTTTCGTATCGGATAATCACGAATGAGGCTAAAAAATAGACTTTCTCCCTTTCCTTTTAGGATAAGTCTATTTTAGCATATTTTAATTAATGAGTTAAGAATTGTAAAACACTACTTAATTGATAGTAAACTGTCCGAGTTCCTTCAATGGGAGGTTCTAAACGTTGTAAGCCTTTATTCTCCCATGTTTTAAGAGTGTTAGGCGAAATATGCAATTGTTTTAATAGCTCTTTTTGAGTGATAATGTCTAATTTTGGAGAGTTGCTATTATATTGTGTTGTAACTTCTAGAAGTACATTTAATAGTTCTTCAATTTTCTGTAATTTTACTAGTTCTAATCCACTCAACTGTGATTATCCTTTCTCTTTTTATAGTTTCATGTTATAATATTAGTAGTTATTTTTATGTAAGGCGATTTACTTTTCGGGTAAGTCGTCTTTTTTAATCCCCCAATTATCAGAATTATGCTGTTCACGGATATACTGTTCAATCTCCTTTTCGTCCAGTTCTGATAATTTCTCCATGCCCATTCTTAATAAGTTTTGGATAAACGTTTCAGCTTTCTCTTGGCTATAAGCTTCATATTTGGCGATATAAAGTTTAGCTAATGTTTTTGAGACTTGCTTTTCTGTCCAAACCTCTGACTGTTTTAAGGTCGGTTTATCCCTTTTGATACTCAAAATAGTTTTTTTCTCTGTTTGAACATACTCTTGCCACCACTTAACATTTTTTCTTCGGCGCTTATTCTTATCTTTAGCATTAGGGGTCACAAAGCGATAATGTCCATTAATAGCCTCAAAGTAAATGGCAACTAAGGGCTTTCTTGACTGAATTTGAGTTGCTATAATATTAGCTTTTTCTTGCCAACATCTTAGTTCAGCTCTAATCCATGTTTCTTTATCTGTGATAATTTTCCCTTTACCAATTTGTTCCATAAGTTTATTGTAAACACACCATTGTTGATTTCCGCGAGCCCCAATAACAACAGTTTCACCGACACGTTCTCCCGTCTCTAATTCACCTTTTTCATAATAATCATAATGTCGTGCTCTAGTTACACATAATTTTCGACGACAATAATCATAAATGGTAGGAATAGATAAGCTATCATCATAAATATCATTAGCAATATCAATTCTGGTGAAATTTACTTGATACTGGTATAACCGATTGACTAAGGTAACCCAATTATTTTCATTGCCATTGAGGAATTCTTCATATTGTCGGCAGCCTTGACCTTTTAACTCTACATAAACCCCCATATTGCTTAGCTTTTGATTAAAATAAACCTTAATTTCAGAGCAGGCATAATGAAATTGATATTTATTATGCCCCCAAGGAAGAAGAGCAAAGTTTTCAAGGGGCATTAATAAAATATCTTCTAATACTTTCTCTGGTGAAGTTTCTTTAACCGTGACAGCGAAGTAATCAATTTTTACGCTATTTTGCATGCTATTCTCCAAGAACTTTAAGGTCATCTGTGACTAATTTCACTCCAGACCAACTACTTCTTGACATGTTCCATAGCAATCGAACTTGTGGGTTAATGAGTTCAACGGTTTTATCTAATAAACCGTCATTTTCAGCTAATTTTGTCATTTTATCTAAATTGTCATAAATTTCAAGTGTCACCGCTTTTAAGTCTTCAATGGCAATGTTCATCTCTTTTAGAACTTTTACTTTGTCTGCATCTTGCACATTACAAACAATCTTAGTGATTTCATCACTTTTGACTTTTTCACCATTAACTTCATAATACTTATAGACTATACGAGCATTAAGAATAACGACTTTTTTAGGAAGGTTAAACTGGGCTTTATCCAAGTTCAATTCTCCAATTTTAAACGTCGTATCTGTTAAATTTAACATAGAATGTCTCCTTTTTATTCTTAAAATAATTATAGTGTTTTTTTAAAACGTACATAGAATTGGTATTAATTCTTACGCCCTCAAAGGTTTTTAGCAATTAGTTCTACTAATTGCCTTCAACCCCCAATGTATCAAGGGTTTAACCCTACTTTCGTGTACGTTTGTACCCCCTATTAGTAATTGGGGTACTAATGTAGGGGAAGTTTCGCCCGTCCAAGCACGATACGCCATTATGGGCTACCGTGTTTCCCCACACTCGCCCATGGCGTTGTGCTTCTAACCGTGCTCACTTCCCAAACAACTTTTTATTCCTTGATTTCTCCAAATCTTCAATCTGTTCACTTAACTGTTCCATACGAATAGCTAATGCTTGTTCCTGTTGTGTTAAGTCGGTTACTCTTTGACTTAATTTCTTTAGTTGAAACGTTAAGCGATTAATTTTTTGGCTAATGGATAAAGGGGAAGCTCTACTTGGGGCATAAGCTTTTAGGATTGCCTTATCAAGTCCAATCCTTCCTTTGGTATCTGCAATTTGTTGGAGCTTTTCAATATCGTCAGCGGTAAAGAGGAAAACTTTGCTATAAGAACGTTTTCCTGTTCGTATCCTATCTTCTTGAAAGGTATGTCCTGTTAACTGTTCAATCTTTAAACGCCATTTTTTCAGTGTAGAGACTGAATTCAAACCAGAGACCCGTTCAATCGTTTGGGCATAATTATAAGAATTTGCCATTTTTATCCTTCCTCAGTCTTCGATATACGATATTATATACGTTTGATATAAAATTTTTTTGAGTTCTTAACTCGTTATTATCATATACTATTTCATATACGATGTCAAGCATTTCCCTCAAAAAAATATACGAAATTATAACCTTTTGTGATATAATTAAGAAAAAAGTCAAGGAGAAAACGATGTTTGAGGTATTGAAGCCTGATAAAAAAGCAGTAGGTATGCGGTTAAGGCAGGTTAAAGATGACCTAGGACTCTCTTTTTCGGAATTTGGTCGACGACTAGGTTTAAAGAAACCCACTATCAATGCCTACGTTAGGGGAGATAACTTAGCCCCTTTAGAAGTTTTGGAAAAAGTCTCTAGACTGTATGGAAAGCCAGTTGATTGGTTTTATTATGGCGAGCTTACTGATTATATTGCTAGTTATATTGAGAAAATCGGATATGGTATCTTTTTAAAAGAGCACCCCAATCTTCCTCAACAAATCGAAGAAGAGCTTTTTAGATTGAAAAATAATCCTAAACGAGTTATTAAAGAACAAGGTGGATTAATCAGAGAGAGCATAGAGATAAGTTGGAAAAGTGAAACAGGTTATCCAGATGAAGGTTACCTTGAGAATGTTTTTTTTGATTTTTTTGAAAAGCTTAGTAGACAGGATATAAAACAGAGGGCAGAAGATTATTTAGCTACTCATACCAACTTTTCAGAAGCACAGCTAATGGAAGCCGTAAATTATGTAACCAATACTATCTATACAACATATCAATTAGTGAGAGATTTAAAGGACTTGACTAGTGAAACTATCGCTAGTGAGGTTCAGAATATTAGCGAGGAGCTTATCAAAAGAGATGTTCCAGCTGGTAGCAGCCCAGTTCATTATGATGACAGCTTTCTTTTGGGAAAATTAATTAATATCTTGGAGGATAGTCAGGAAACACGGCAACTATTATCTAATCTGTCACTTGAATTAACCAACATGCCTTTTTCACAATTTCATTATGGCTATGAGTTAGTTGATGCTATGCAGTCTTTACGCCCAAAGTTGATTGAATTATATAATCAAACAAATTATGATGATTGGATTAACTGGGCTGAAAAGTGATATATTTGAAAGGAATTTTGAAGGAGGGAAAACACGTTATCTTATTCAATAATTCTTACCACAGATAATTTTATTAGCAAGCTCCGGACTATAGTTACGAATTGAACAAATTATTCTAGCTCATAACTTACGCTATTTTGAAATTAACTAGCACCACGGGTATATATTGTTAAACAATTTTATTTTTATAATATAGGAGTAAGTCAAAAATGAAATATAATATTTCGAATTTAATTAAAACATATAGAAAAAAAAAGGGTATTACTCAATCAGAGTTAGCCAGAGGAATTTGTACACAAGCTATTATTAGTAAAATAGAAAATTCAGAGACAACCCCTTCAATGGAAATTTTTTTTCTGCTTTGTGAAAGGCTGGAAATACCAACTAATGAGATACTAAAAGTTTTAGAATTCGATTTAGCTACTGAAAAAAAAGAATATTTCTTTAGTGAAGAATTTCAAGAGATTTATTATAAAAGGGACTATCACACACTAAATAATATTATTAAAAATTTAATAATTTATGATGAATTGAATAGCGAGGAGAAAATTTATTATAAATGGATTCAAATTATTTCAGAATTTTACCTTTACAACCATAAAGAAAAAGCAGTAAAAAAATTAGAATCCATGATAAATGAAGGTATTAAAAACTTAAAATTATACGACCGAATTATTCAATCGTTAGCAATTATGTACTATGACATAAATAACTTGAAAAAGTCATTAGAATTATTATTGCAAATTGAGGATAATATATTAACTTCAAATAGTGTAAAATTTAAAATAACAGGTTTATATTACTTGTCAAGAAATTATAGAAGTAAAAAAAATTATTCTAAAAGTTTAGATTACAATTCTAAGGCATTAGACTATTTAATATCACAAGAAAGTATGTTTTACTTGGGAGAACTTTTATTAGAGCAGGCTGAACTTATGTCTTTAGAAGGATTAAGACAAGAGGCTTTACAGAGCTGTGATAGAGCGATATCAATTTTTGAGATAACTAATAAAAATTTTCAAAAGAGCCAAGCGTTCACCTTTAAAAATAAAATAACTAATATAAAATAAAAAAAATTATTTTTTTATAATGAAAACGTTGACAAAAATAAAAGGGTGTATTATAATTTAAATCAAGATAAATGCAAAAAGCGTGGGGAGGAGTAATATGTAAGTAACTCTTATCATATGTGTTAACTTGTTCTTTTGAAGAATAGGGAGGATTTGATTATGAAAATTTTTAAAAAAGTAAAGAAGTCTGCTGCATTACTATCCTTGGTGGGAGCAATTGGGCTTTCTGTTCCAGCTGTAACAGTACTTGCTGATACTGTGTATTATAATGGAACAGCAATTTATTGGAGTCATGGTAGAACTGCAGGTGTTTATAGTTATTCAACTGTTCAAACATCCGTTTATACTCATGGAGCTACTGCAAATAGCACATTTTCTGGTTGGAAGAGTCCAGGTGTAACAGCAAATGCTAAGCAATATGTTGGATTAGGTCAAGCTGTTGCTTATTGGAATGTAAAATAATTATTGTTTTTTTGGAGAAAACATATGGTACAAAGTAGGATAAATAGGTTCATCACGATAGCTCTAGTTTTCCTTCAAAGTTTACTTATAACAGTTGTTACTCTCTTAACATTAAATTCTGCACTTATCAGTAGAATACAAAATTTTCCACAAGATTCTCTTTCGTTTTATTTGAGTGGTTTAGATAAATCAAAAAGCGTGGAAGTTTTGGACTTCATAGAAGAAGAGGCGAGTACAAATCGTCTCTTTTTCATTAAGGAGGTCGCAAATAGTGATGAATCAGGTTTTAATGGAATTGAGATTAGTATACTAGGTGATGTTTCGTCAAATTCACAAACTTTAAATTTTGAATTTTTAGGACAAAGCATCTTTACAGTAGACGATTTAGAGAAATTATTAACTTCTGAAAACCAATCTGATGTTTTGGGTTACAGCCAAGGGTCTATCGATCAAATATCAGATTTGCCCAAATTTATTTTTGGAGATAATATAACGATTTCCAAGCTTTCTTATAAATTAGCTGAAAGTTCTGAGGTAAATGGTAACTATAAAGTAGTAGGGCTGAATTATGATGAACAAGAAAGCTTTTTAGAACGACTTTCCAATGTAACTGGAATTTCTACAGATGATTTAATTGTACAACAAAGTGGATATTACATAGATAGTAGTTTGAGAGATACTATTTTATTAGGAACTTTTATTACTACTGCATTATTACTATTTTCAATTTTGGTAATAACAGTTATAAAATCTATGTCAGATTTTGGTAAACTAGCTATGCTAGGCTGGTCAAGTAAAGAGTTTATTCAGGAATTATTCAAGACAGTAATGTATACTTCTTTACTTAGCGTTCCTTTTTCTATTATATTAGGCTTGCTCCTTACTAGTTTTTCATTTGTTTCTTTAACTTTTTTATCTATTTTATGTTTTTTAGGAATTCTAAATATTCTTATAGTGGGAATTGGTATTGTTGCCTCTTCATTTATAGTTTGGAAAACGAAGCCTGTAGATGCTATAAAAGAACGATTTTCTAAAAAATCAATCTTAATATTGTCAATTATTGCTTACTTAGGAATATCCAGTCTAGTTACGGGTATCAGTATTTATTTAGATACACCTATAGCTAATATTAAAAGCAGTTTAAATTCTTCTAGAATTTGGTCAAGTTATAGTGATTATAAAATTATTTCATCAATGGCAACAGGAAATGATGAGTCAAGTTTACGTCATGAAAGCTCCACACTATCTCAGGATATGTATGACTGGTACAAATCGGTGGAAAATAGTGACGGTGTATATATTGTTAACACGACTTATTATTCTGATGATGTACTTAATTATTATGAAGAAGGAGCCTCTTTAGAACCATTTTGGTATTTTACATTGTCTCCAAACTATCTTAATGAATTAGGGATTTCTATTAGCAATGATATTATTGAGAAAGCTAAGAATGGAGTTCGTATTTATTTGGTTCCAAACACATGGACAAATGGACAGTTGGATAATTTGAAGTCTTTAATTGAAAGAAATACTTTATCAGGAATTTCTGAAGATGATATTCAAACTGAATTTGTCCAAAATAGGGAATTTGAATTTATTACATATACACCAAATTCAAATTATTTCACTTGGAGCATGAATGAATCACAGATTGAAACAAATGCCCCAGTTATTTATCTTGCTACTAGTTCAAATATGACATACTTTGAAATAGATAGTCTATTTGTAAGTGGCTTAGAAAATTCTTATATTAAAATTAAGCCAAATAAAACAAATAGTAATTATATTCAGAATGATTATCTTAATCAATATAATTTAGAAGATAATCAGGTTACATTTAGCTCTGTTCAAAAATATATTGATGGTGAAATCCAGACTATGTTACAAGTTTTAGCATTCTTTGGTGGATTTTTGCTCATTTTAATTATTTTACTTATTATTTTCTTAGAAACAGTTATAAGTGTTTACAAACTATCTAATTTTGAACGTATAGTTGTAAAAAGAATGCTAGGGTACTCTATTTGGCAGGTTTATAGATTACCATTATTATTAATAGTGATAACTAGTATTATTCAGTTACTATTTATTTTCTATTATCAGTCACAAATTGGTATCCTGATGTTATCAATAATGCTTATTATACAATTAGTCTTAATAGGGCGCTTTATTAAAAAGCG
>Ga0116175_1002385_pt1 | contig 11395 bp, 13 predicted proteins | sample AD_UKC125_MetaG_FD_89802 | JGI IMG/M metagenome (GOLD analysis project Ga0116175, IMG submission 89802) | Active sludge microbial communities of municipal wastewater-treating anaerobic digesters from USA - AD_UKC125_MetaG | ecosystem: Engineered > Bioreactor > Anaerobic > Digestate | place: USA... | reverse complement strand
GTGCTGTCCAGCCGATACGGGCGCGCTGCGGCGTTGCAAATGCTCGCGATACCGCCCGGTATCGCTGCGCTTTGCGCCTTGCATCGCATCCCGTCTCGACTGTCCTTCACCACCCATTTCAATATTTCAGCGGACTAGGAAGTCTCTGCACAACCTCCTGCACCGCAGGCATCTGCGGTCTCGGACGGGTGATCGCCCCTGTCAGGCGCGAGGATCGGGCAGGGCCAGCTCGCGCTCACCGCGCTCCAGCGCCAGCAGCCACTGCTTGCGCGGCATGCCGCCGCCATAGCCGGTCAGGCTGCCGTCGCTGCCGATGACGCGGTGGCAGGGCACGATCAGGCTGATCTTGTTGGCGCCATTGGCGGCGGCGACGGCGCGCGTGGCCGTCGGCTTGCCGATGCCGCGGGCCTGCTCGGCGTAGCTGCGCGTGTGGCCGTAGGGGATCTTCAGCAGCGCCTGCCAGACGTCGCGCTGGAACGGCGTGCCCACCAGATCGAGCGGGATGTCGAAACGCTGGCGCTGGCCGGCGAAGTATTCGGCCAGCTCGCGGCCGAGCTGCTCGGTCAGCGCGTTGCGGCCGCGCCTGGCGGGGCCGCCGCGCGCGGCCTCGACCTGGGCGATCTCGCGCTCCAGGCCCTTGGTGCGCTGGCTGAATTCCAGCAGGCACAGGCCGCGCTCGGACAGCAGGGCCAGCATGTCGCCCAGGGGCGTGGCGTGGGTGTGGGAGATCAGGGTCATGGCATGCACTCGGCTTGGCTCGCACGATACGCGATCAGGCGGCACGCCGGGCCGGTGGCGCGACGAAGCCCTGCCACAAACCGTGGTTGCGGCTGTCACCCCGGTGCTTGACGGCGCCGGGCGGGGCTCGGACACTGGCCGCCGAGCCCCTCAGCTTTCGGAGATCCCTGATGCAACGCCGTACCGTTCCCCTGTCCGACCTGGCCCATCACATTGGCGAGACCTATTTCGAATCGCCCTGGATGAGCATCGACGAGCCGCACCTGGCGCAGTTCGCGTATGCCACCTACCTCGATCCGGCCTTCACCGATCTGACGGCGAGCAAGAACAACCCGCTGGGCGCCACCCTGGTGGACGGCTTCCTGCTGATGAGCATGCTGACCGCCTTCCACTTCAACAACAGCCCGGTGGCGGGCGAGGGGTTGTACGGCTTCAACTACGGCATGGACCGGGTGCGCTTCACGCATCCGGTGTACGTGGGCGAAAAAATCCGCTGCGTCGCCACGCTGGCCGAGGTGGAGGCGCGCGCCGACGGCACCTATCTGGTCAAGACCGACAACACCATCGAGATCGAGGGCAAGGACAAGCCCGCCATGGTGGCGCGCTGGCTCTCGCTGTTTGCCACGCGCGACCCCGGCGCCCCGGCCAAGGCCTAGGCGGGTGCCGACATGACGAGCGCCCTGCCCCGGCTGACCAGCTTCACCGATTACCTGGACCTGTACGCCCGCACGCGGCCCGACGCCGACGCCGTGTGGCACGCGGGCACGCTGCTGTCGTATCGCGCGCTGGCCGAGCAGGTGGACGCGATGGCCGGGTCGCTGGCGGCGGCCGGCCTGCGCGCCGGTGACCGCGTGGCCGTGCTCAGCACGCCACGGCCGGAATACCTGGTGACGCTGCTGGCGGCGTTTCGCCTGGGCGCGGTCTGGGTGGGGCTGAACCCCAAGTACACCTATCGCGAACTGGCGCACGTGGTGGCCGATTCGCGGCCGCGGCTGATCCTGTCGATCGCGCGCACCGACGGGCGCGAGTTCGACGCCGACATCGCGCGGCTGGCCAGCGAATTTGCCGTGGAAGGCTGTCATGTGATCGGCGACGATGGCCCCACGCCTGCGCTGCACCGGCTGCCAGCGCCCGCGCCCTTCGCCCGCCACCCGGTGGCGCCGGGCGACGCCGCCACCATCGTCTACACCTCGGGCTCCAGTGGCACGCCCAAGGGGGCGGTGCTGAGCCACCGGGGGCTGGTGTATGCCTCGGTGGTCGAGGCCGAGATGAACGAGGTGCCGCACCCACGCGTGCCCTGCAACCTGCCGATCAACCACGTGGCCTGCATCGCCGACCTGACCGGCACCACGCTGGCGGCCGGCGGCATGCTGGCGCTGCTGGACTCGTTCGACCCGGCGGAGATCCTGGAGCTGATCGAGCGGCTGAAACTGACCAACCTGATGAGCGTGCCGACGGTGTTGCAGCTGATCGTCATGCAGCCGGACTTCGACTGGCGCGACCTGTCGAGCCTGCGCCTGGTGGCCTGGGGCGGCGCGCCGCTGCCGATCGAGGTGATCCGCGTCTACCGCCGGCTGGGCGTGCAGCTGATGACGGTGTACGGCATGACCGAGACGATCGCCTCCATCACCTTCACCGCCAAGGACGCCAGCGACGAGGTGCTGGCCGAGACGGTGGGCCACTTCGACCCCGGCATGCAGGTGCGGCTGGCCGACGAGCAGGACCGCGAGGTGGCCGTCGGCGAGCAGGGCGAGGTGCAGGTGCGCCACGAGGGCCTGTTCCTGGAGTATTTCGGGCGGCCCGACGCCACGGCGGCGGCCTACAGCGCCGACGGCTGGTTCAAGACCGGCGACGTGGGCGTGCTGCGGCCGGACGGCAACCTGCGGCTGGTGGGCCGGCGCTCGGACATGATCAAGTCGGGCGGCTACAACGTCTACCCGCGCGAGATCGAGCTGTGCCTGGAATCGCGCGACGACGTGGCACTGGCGGCGGTCATCGGCCGGCCGGACGAGAAGTTCGGCGAGGTGGCGGTGGCCTACGTGGTGCCGCGACCCGGCACCCGGCCCGACCCGCAGGCGCTGAACGCCTTCTGCCGCGACCAGCTGGCCAACTACAAGGTGCCCAAGGACTTCGTGATCGTCGACGAGCTGCCGCTGCTGCCGGTGGGCAAGGTGGACAAGCAGGAACTGCGCCGCCGCGCACGGTCCTGAGCGAACGCACGGCCATGAACAACCCCGGCACGGGCGTGACCGCCACCATCACCGAGGGCATGCGGCGGGCGCGCGCGGCGTTGTTCGTCGTGTTCTTCGCGCAGGGCCTGGGCTTTGGCTCGCTGTTCGCGCGCCTGCCGACCATCAAGGACCGCTTCGGCTTCAGCGACAGCACGCTGGCGCTGATGACGCTGGCGCTGCCGCTGATGGCCGGCGCGGCGACGCTGCTGACCGGCAGCATCGTGCAGCGCATCCACAGCGACCTGGTGCTGCGCTGGGCGATCCTGGCCAACTTCGTGGCGCTGGTCCTGATTGGGTTTGCCGACAGCTTTGCGATGCTGATTCCGGGCTGGATCGTCATGGGCGTGGCTTTCGGCACGGTGGACGCCACCATGAACATGAAGGCGGTGTCGCTGCAGGAGCGCTACCAACGCAGCATCGTGGTGGGCTTCTACGCCATCTACAGCCTGGCCGGCATCGTGGCGTCGGCGGCGGCCGCGGCCACGGCGGCGGCGGGTTGGCCGCTGTGGGTTTTCCTGGGCGCGGAGTTCGTCGTCCTGGTGCCGTTGCTGCTGTGGACCGGCCCGGCGTTGGTGCATTCGCGCGTCGGCGGCGCCGCTGCGCAGACGGCCAAGGCATCGCTCAAGGTCAAGGTGCCGTGGCTGCCGGTGCTCGGCATCGGCGTGGTGCTGTCGTCGACCTATTTCATCGAGTCGTCGGCCGCCAGCTGGGGCGCCATCTACGTGCGCGACACGCTGCGCGCACCCGACAGCGTGGCCGCCCTGGCCTATGGCTTTTACAGCGCGGCGATGCTGGCCGGCCGGCTCAGCGCGGACTGGCTGATCCGCAGGTTTGGCGCCAAGCGCGTGATCCAGGGCTGCGCGCTGATCGCGCTGGCGGGCATGCTGGCGGTGGTGGTGGCGCCCGTGCCGGTGGTGGCCCTGATCGGCTTTGCACTGGCCGGTGGCGGCCTGTGCGTGATCGCCCCGCTGGCCTTTGCCGCCGCTGGCACGCTGGACCAGAGCGGCGTGGCGGTGGCGCGCGCCAACACCTTCACCTACGTCGGCTTTCTGCTGGGCGCGGCCCTGATCGGCCCGATCGCCGACCTCAGCTCGATGCGGGTGGCCTACATGGTGTCGGTGGCGCTGGCGGTGGTGATCGTCTTGAACGCCGGTCGGCTGGCGCGGCGGCTGGCGCCGCCGGCCTGATTGCCGGGCGCGGCCGCCAGCAAGTGCTCAATCCTCGATGCCGCGCTGCGCCGGCACGCCGGCCTTGAAGGCGTGCTTGACCAGCGTCATCTCGGTCACCGTGTCGGCCAGCTCGATCAGCTCGGGCGGGCAGCGACGGCCCGTCAGGCACACATGCACGTCCTTCGGGCGCTGGCGCAGCGTCTGCAGCACGCCCTCCAGCGGCAGCCAGCCGTAGATCAGCGGGTAGGTGATCTCGTCGAGCACCACAAGAAAGTGCTGGCCATCCAGGATGGCCGCCCTCGCCTTCTGCCAGCCGTCGCGGGCCAGTTGCGCCGAATGCTCCAGATCCTGGCTCTTCCACGAAAAGCCGTCGCCCAGGCCTTCGATGGGCAGACCGAGTTGCTCGAAGGCGCGGTGCTCGCCAAAGCGCGCGCTGGGCACCTTCATGAACTGGAAGATCGCGACCTTTTTGCCGTGCACGTGCTGGCGCCCGAAGGCGCGCAGCGCCAGGCCAAAGGCCGCCGTGCTCTTGCCCTTGCCGTCGCCGGTGTGGACGATGAGCAGGCCGCGGCGCTCGCCCTCGGGCCGGTCGTAGCGCTTCTCGGTGGGTGGGGTTTCAATCTGCATGGGCAGTCTCCTGTTTTGCTGGCCGCGGCAGCGCCACCCAGTCGCCACCCACCTGGCGGACGGTGATGCGATGGTCGAAGGCGGCCTCGAGCGCGCGGTGGGTGTCGGCGCCGGCGGCGCGGCCCTGGTGGGCCACGCGGCCGTCACGCACGATGACGATGTCGTCGGCGGCCAGTGCCATGTTCAGTTCGTGCAGCACGCTGACCACGGTGCGCCCGCCCGCCACCAGCGCGCGCACCATGGCCAGCCAGTCGGCCTGGTGCGGCGGATCGAGGTGCGCCAGCGGCTCGTCCATCAGCAGTACATGCGCCTGCACCGCCAGCAGCCGCGCCAGCAGCACGCGCTGGCGCTCGCCGCCGGACAGCTCGCCCAGGCGGCGCTGGCGCAGCGCCCAGGCCTGCGTCTGGCGCAGGGCGTCGGCCACGATGGCCTGGTCCTGCGCCGTGGGCGCCGCCAGCCAGGCGCGGTGCGGCAGGCGGCCGAGCATGGCGATGTCCCAGGCCAGCAGGTCCTCGCCACCGCCCTCCTGCTGGCCCAGCCAGGCCAGGCGCCGCGCGCGCTCACGCGCCGGCCAGTCGTGCAGCGGGCGGCCCAGCAGCGTCACCTGACCATCACAAGGCAACAGGCCGACCAGCACGCGCAGCAGGGTGGATTTGCCGGCGCCGTTGGGGCCGACGATGGCGCTCCAGCGGCCGGCGGGCAGGTCCAGCGCGATGTCGTGCAGGATGGGGCGATGGCCGATGCGAGCCGTCGTCAACTGCGCAGACACGGCAACCGGCTCAGGCGACATGCAAACCTCTCCCGTGCTCACCCCTCAACCCGAGGCCGCGGAGCAGGCCATGCGCGCGGACACCATGGCCGGACCTGCGCCGGCCATCGGTGTCGTCCCCCTTGCGCAGCGAAAGGGGGAAGGCGCGCCAGCGACTCAGGGGGTTCATCTCGATCTCCGATACATCAGCCACAGCAGATACAGCCCGCCCAGCACGGCGGTGAGCACGCCCACCGGCAGCTCCTGCGGCGCGATGAGCACGCGCGCGGCGATGTCGGCCGCCATCAGCAGCAGGCCGCCGACCAGGGTGGACAGCAGCAGCAGCGGCCCGTGCGTGCAGCGCGCCAGCGACCGCGCCAGGTGCGGCGCCACCAGGCCGACGAAGCCGATCAGCCCGGTCTGTGCCACGGCGGTGCCGGTGGCCAGCGCCAGCACGCCGATCAGCAGCGCGCGCAAGGGGCCCAGCGGCAGGCCCAGGCTTTGCGCCGTGGCCTCGCCCAGGCTGAGCGCGTCCAGCCCGCGCGCCATGGCCCAGGCCGCGGGCAGCAGCGGCGCCAGCACCGCCGCCATGACGGCGCAGCCGCTCCAGCCGACAAAGCCGGTGATGCCCAGGGTGAAGCCCTGCATGGCCTGGAGCACGTCGGGGTTGGCCAGTTGCACCAGATCGCGCACGGCGCCCAGCACATAGCCCACCACCACGCCGGCCAACAGCAGGCGCAGCGTCTGCTGCACGCCCTGCGCCAGCACCAGGGCCAGCAGCACGCCGCCCAGCGCGCCGACGAAGGCCGCGCCGGTGAAGCCGATGCGCGCCAGCACCGGCGAGGCCGCCTGCAGCAGCGCCGCGCTGTTGCCGCCGCCCGCCACCATGCCGCCCGCACCCAGCGCGGCAAAGGCCAGCGCCACCGCCAGCGCCGCGCCCGAGGCGCTGCCCAGCAGGAACGGGTCGGCCAGCGGGTTGCGAAACAGCCCCTGCGCCACCGCCCCCGCCAGCCCCAGCAGCGCGCCGGCCAGCCAGGCGCCCAGGGTGCGCGGCAGCCGGATGTCCCACACGATCTGCCAGGCCACCGGGTCATGGCGCGCACGCAGCAGGCTGTCGAAGCCGGTGCTGCCCACGCCAGCGCCCCAGGCCAGGGTCAGCAGGGACAGCGCCAGCAGGCCCAACCCCAGCCACAGCACGCGCGCGGGACCGGTGGGGGAAATGGGGGCTGCCGTGCTCATGCGGTCAGCCACCAACAGCCGGACGCAAAGGACGCGAAAGGTACGCAAAGGACGCGAAAGACATACTGAAAGAAATGGATTTTCTTTCTCGTCCTTCGCGCCTTCTTCGCGCCCTTCGCGTCCGGCTGTTGTTTCATTTCAGCTGGCGCGCCGCGCAGTCGGCCATCAGGCGCGCGGCTTCGGGCATGCGCGGGCCGGGGCGCACCAGGATGTCGCGCTGGGCGGCGTCGAACGCGCACACATGGCCGCCCCGCAGCGCGCGCAGCCGCGCCCAGCCGGGACGGCGCGCCAGCTCGGCGGCGCCCTGCTGGCTGACCATGACGAGGTCGGGATCGGCGCGCACCACCAGCTCGGGGTTGATCCTGGGATACGGCCCCAGCCCGGCGTCGATGATGTTGACCAGGCCCAGCGCCTGCAACAGCTCGTCGATGAAGGTGCCGCGCCCGGCGGCGTGGGGGGCGGCGTCGACCTCGTAGTACACGCGCCGGCCGCGCGCCGCGCCCGGCATGGCGGCCGCGGCGGCGGCCACGCCATCGTCGATGCGCTGCACCAGCGCATCGGCGCCGTCCACCCGCAGCAACCGGCCCAGCAGGCGCGTGACGCGGCGCTGGTCGGCGCGGGTGCGCGGCTCCAGCGCCACCACCTTCAGGCCCAGCGCACGCAGCCGCACCGCCGCGCGCGAGGAGGTGCCGATCAGCACCACGTCGGGCCGAGCCGCCACCACGGCCTCGATGTTCGGATCCAGCCCGCCGCCCAGTGGCGGCAGCTTCTGCACGCTGGCCGGCCAGTTGGAATAGCGGTCGACGCCGACCAGGCGCTCGCAGGCGCCAAGCGCGCACACGGTTTCGGTGAGCGAAGGCAGCAGGCTGACGACGCGCGCCGGCGCGGCGTCCAGGCGCGTCAGCTGGCCCGCGTCGTCGACGATCTCGTCGCCGGCCCGGGCGGCGGCACCCAGCAGCAACAGCATCGACGCCAGAGCCGTGCCGGCCCCCTGCCCCAGCCGCCGGCGCCAGCGGGCGGGTGAAATCCAGGCCACCCGGCTCATGGCCAACCCTTCAGGCCGCAGGGCAGCCCCGCCACCATCAGCGTGACGCGGTCGCAGGCCGCGGCCACCGCCTGGTTGAGCGCGCCCAGCGCATCGACGAAGGCGCGCACCTCGGGCCCGAGCGGGATGACGCCCAGGCCGATCTCGTTGCCGACCAGCACGATGGGGCCGGGGCAGGCCCGGATCGCTTCAATAATGATAGCTTCTGGCGCTCGCCCATCAAGCGCTGGTGGCCGATTTGACTCAGAATCCGGCAGCGGCATCAGGCGCTGCGTGAGCCACAGGGTCAGGCAGTCGACGATGCGCAGCGTCTCGGCGCCGCCGGCCCGTGCGATGGCCGCGGGCAGGTCATCGGGGGCCTCCAGCGTGGCCAGGCCCGGCACGCGCGCGGCGCGCTCGCGCTGGTGGCGGGCGATGCGCGCACCCATCTCGCCATCGTGCGCCAGCGCGGTGGCGACCAGCACCGCGCGGTGCCCGGGCGCGGCGGCCAGCCAGGCGGCGGCCAGGCTTTCGGCGCGCCGTGACTTGCCGCTCTTCTGGCCACCCAGGATCAGCTCGCTGCGCGCCACCTGCATGTCCGCCACTCTGCGCACAGCCCTCAGCGCGGCGTCCAGCGCAGGCCGACGAACAAGGAGCGGCCCGGCGTGGCGTAGCCGCGCGCCAGCTGGTAGCTCTTGTCGCCCAGGTTGTCCAGCCGCGCCAGCAGCTGCCAATCGCGCGCGATGGTGGTGCTGGCGTACAGGTGGACCAGGCCATAGCCGCCCAGGCGCCGGGTGTTGGCGGCGTTGTCCCAGCGGTGGCTGGCGGCCTGCCACTCGGCGCCCAGCGTCCAGCCGGCCACGCGGGTGTCGGCACTCAGCTTGAGCAGGCGCTGCGCGCGCCGCGGCAGCAGCTTGTCGGTGAGCGCGTTGCGCGGGCTTTGCAGGTCGAGCGAGCCGGCCAGGTTGACCGCGCCCAGTCGGTGCGCACCGCTGACGGTGAGGCCCTGCAGGCGCGCGCGGCCGGCGTTTTCGTAGCAGCCAAAGGCGCCGGCGCAGGGGCCGGGCGCGCCGAACACGATCAGGTTGGTGACGCGGTTGCGGTAGGCGGTGACGCCGAAGCGGCTGTCGCCCTGTGCCCAGTGCAGGCCCAGCTCGATGTTGCGCCCTTTTTCGGGTTGCAGCGCGGGCTGGCCGTACTCGGAAAAGCGCTGGTACAGGGTGGGCACGCGGAACGACGTGCCCGCCGCCACCGTGGCGCGCCAGCCGGGCGCGAAGCCGTAGCCGTAAGCGGCGCCGCCGGTGGTCTGGCCGCCGAACTCGCTGTCGCGGTCGTGGCGCAGGTTGACTTGCAGCGTGTGCGGCCCGCCGCTGAAGCCGTAGCCCAGGGCGATGGCGTTCTGGTGCCGGCCCTGGTCGATCGGGGCGTTGACCAGATGGTCCTCGCGCCGCTCCAGCGCGGCGGTGAACAGGTGGCTGCCCTCACGCCATTCGTTTTGCAGCAGAACGTTGCGCAGCCGCGTCTTGCTGAGGTAGGGCGACGGCACGGTTTCGTAGCGCTGGTCGGATTCGCTCACCGACAGGCGGGTGCTGTAGCGCTTGCTCCACTGGGCCGACCAGGCGGCGCCCAGGGTGCTCAGGCGGTTCAGACCATGGTCGTCCAGGCCGGGCAGGAAGCCGTCGTACTGCGCGTCCATGCGCGTGTGGGTGCCGCTCAGGTCCACACGGTGCGCGTCGTTGATCTTCCAGCCCAGCCGGCCGCTGGCCGAGCTCTGGCGGTAGCCGTCGCGATCGGGGTTGCCGGCGGGCATGCTGTTGTAGCCACGGCTCAGCTCGCGCGCGGCGCCCAGGGCGTAGTCCAGCGCGCCGCTGCTGCCCGAAAAACCGGCTTCCAGCCTGCCGCCGCGGTGGCTGCCCACACCCACGCCGACGTAGGGCGTGAAGGGGCCTTCGCCCTTGCGGGTGAAGATCTGCACCACGCCGGCGATGGCGTCCGAGCCGTAGACGGCGGCGGCCGGGCCGCGCACGATCTCGATGCGCTCGACCTGGCCGAGCGCGATCGACTCCCACGGCGCGCCGCCGGTGGACTGCGAATCGACCCGGATGCCGTCGATGTAGACGGCGGTGAAGCGCGTTTCGGCGCCGCGCAGGTACAGGCTGGTGGCGGTGCCGGGGCCGCCGTTGCGCGACAGCTCCAAGCCCGGTTGGCGCGCCAGCAGGTCGCTGACGGTGACGGCGCCGCTGGCGCGGATCTGCTCGTCGCCCAGCACGGTGACGTCGGCCAGCACGTCGGTCAGCGGCTGAGCCACGCGGGTGGCGGTGACCACGGTGTCGGGCAGGCTGGGCGCGGCCAGCTGGGCCACGGTGATGTCCTGCGCCGCGTGGGCGCAGAAGGCACAGGCGAGCGCCAGCGGCAGCGCGGCCGGCCGGAAGGATTGCAAACGGAAAGTCATGACGGAAAACACACAGGAAGTAGCCCCGCCCGGCTTCCCCGCCGGCAAATGGAGCGACATGACGGCGCTCGGCAGGCCTGGAGTCAGGCACTGGCCGGGCGACGTCGCCTCGTTGGCCGGTATCCGGGCTGGCGGAGGTCGCTCCGTGATCGCCTCGCCTTCCCGGCGGCGCATGCAGGCATGCGTCGCCAGTGGCGGTGTGAGGCCGGAGCCGGCACCCCGATAGGTCGGGGCGCCATCCGCTTACCGTTGCGGGGGCAGCGCAGGTTAGGTGGAGACCGGGGCGGTCCGCGCACCCTCCTGCTTCCCGTTGAACTGCGGCCGTGCGAACCACGGACCGCGAGCACCAACAGCGGCCGATTGTAGCGGTGCCCCCGTCGCGCGCCGCCTACAATCGGGCAGCCTTCAGCGACCCGGTATGCCCGATGACGACCCCGCCCCTGATCGAACAGATAACCGAGCGCGTCGAGCGCCTGCTCGTGCGCCACGAGGAGTTGCAGCGCACCAACGAGCTGCTGGCGCAGCAGGTGCAGGCGCTCACGCACGAGCGCGACAACCTGCGCTCGCGCCTGATGGCCGCCCGCGCACGCATTGATTCGCTGATCGACCGCCTGCCGGCCGCCGCCGCCGTGCTGGCGCAGGAGCCGTCGGTGGCCACGCCGGCGCGCAAGGAGCCGACGCCATGAAGCAGATCGAGGTCAAGATCATGGGGCAGGCCTATCTGCTGGCCGCGCCCGAGGGCGGCGAGCAGCGCCTGCAGCAGGCGGTGCAGCGCGTGGACGCGGCGATGTGCAAGATCCGCGACGCCGGCCGCATCAAGGCGCGCGACCGCATCGCCGTGCTGGCGGCGCTGAACCTGGCCTTCGAGCTGAGCGAGGCGGCGCGCCCTGCCCCCGCCACCAGCGCCAGCGCCACGCCGAGCGCACCGCGCGCCGGCGACGAGGGCGAGCAGGCCGCCCTGGGCGCCCTGCTGACCCGCCTGGACCAGGCCCTGGGCCCGGATGGCCAGCTGCTTTGATCCAGCCCCACTCGAATGCGACGACAGCGCTAACTTTCATGAGTGGAGTTCCCACACCCCTGATCATGAAAGACACTGTAGGCGTGCAGTCGCCCGAGGGCTGAGGTCGCGAAAACCTTTGATGGCTTCAGACCGCGAAAGCTAACTCG
>Ga0116175_1002383_pt1 | contig 11399 bp, 9 predicted proteins | sample AD_UKC125_MetaG_FD_89802 | JGI IMG/M metagenome (GOLD analysis project Ga0116175, IMG submission 89802) | Active sludge microbial communities of municipal wastewater-treating anaerobic digesters from USA - AD_UKC125_MetaG | ecosystem: Engineered > Bioreactor > Anaerobic > Digestate | place: USA... | reverse complement strand
TGGCGCATCTGGCGGAATAGAAATTGGTGATGATGTCATTATGGGAAGTTACATCAGCTTTCATTCTGAAAATCATAATTACAACGACAAAACCAAACTAATAAGAGAACAAGGCGTAACATCAAAAGGGATAAAACTTGGAAACAATATTTGGGTTGGAGCCAAAGTCACTTTTCTAGATGGTTCTGTAATTGGTAATAATTGTGTTGTTGCTGCAGGAGCAGTTGTTAATGGTGTTTTTCCTGATAATGTCGTGATTGGTGGCGTTCCAGCAAAAATTGTAAAGGAAATCTAAACCATGAAAAATATTCTTTTCATTCATCAATCGGCAGAACTCTATGGTTCAGATAAAACCCTGCTTCTACTTTTAAAGTATTTAGACAAAACAAAATATTTTCCCGTTGTTATTCTTCCGAATGATGGACCATTAAAGGTAGAACTAGAAAAAGAAAATATAGAAGTTGTCATCGCTCCAGTACTGAAGTTGTACAGGAAAATGTTTTCACCCAAAAATTTGATTACTTTCTTTACAGATATTAAAAAGGGCTTGAAAATTTGTGATGATTTAGACAGGAAATACAATTTTGATATTATCTATTCTAATACTTTGGCAGTTCTTCTTGGGATGTTTTTTGCTAGAAAAACAAAAATCAAACACATTTGGCATGTTCATGAAATTATAGAGTCACCGTCGCTGTTCAGAAAAGCTTTCATGAAGATTTTAAGTTTCAAATCAACATCATCTATAATTTATAATTCCATTGCTACAAAAACATTCTGGGAAACAAATAATACAATAAGTCATAAAGGAGTTGTTGTTTGGAATGGAGTTGAAAACAATAACTTACTCATTGATTTTGACGAAATCAATCAATTAAAAAGGCAACTTTTTAATGCCAATCAAAGCGAAATCATCATTGGTCTAATAGGAAGAATTAGCAGATGGAAAGGACAGCAAATTCTTCTTAATTCATTTGGTGAATTGTCAAAAACCAATCATAATATAAAATTGGTTTATGTAGGTTCACCACCGCCAAATCAAGAAGTTTTTTTGGAACAACTTCAAACGCAAGTAAACGAGAAAGCACTAAGTGGTAGAGTAACAATTTTGCCATTTAGAAATGACATTAGTAAAATTTGGCATTGTATTGATATAGCAGTTGTACCATCAACAGAACCCGAACCTTTTGGGCTTGTTGCTATTGAAGCCATGTTTGCAAAAAAACCAGTTATTGGTTCTAATCATGGTGGATTGACTGAAATAATTGTAAACAATGAAACAGGTTTTTTGGTTGAACCAAATAATGAAAAACAACTTTCGGATTCGTTACAAAAATTGATTGAAAATGAAGATTTGAGAAAAAAGTTTGGAAATGCTGGATATCAAAGAGCGATAAATCAATTTTCTATTGACAAATATGTTTCAAGTATTGAAAATTTGTTTGATAAAATTTTAAAATAAAACTACATTTACGCCCGAATGTAAAAGTTTCTTGATGAAAATAGCAATACTTGGAACTAGAGGAATTCCAAATTATTATGGAGGTTTTGAACAGTTTGCTGAATTTTTTTCGGTATATCTTGTTGAGAAAGGGCATGAGGTGTATTGCTATAATTCTCATAATCATCCATTTCAAGAAAAGGATTTTCATGGAGTTCATATCATTCATCAGCGTGATCCTGAGTATAAATATGGAACTTTTGGGCAGTTTATTTATGATTACAACTGTATTATTGACGCCAGAAAAAGGGATTTTGATATCATCCTTCAGTTAGGTTATACAAGCAACTCTGTTTGGTTTTTTCTTTTGCCAAAAAAATCTATTATCATCACCAACATGGATGGTTTAGAATGGAAACGTTCAAAATATTCACGTCCAGTACAACAATTTCTGAAATTTGCAGAGAGATTAGCAGCCATTAGTAGCGATTATCTAGTTTCGGACTCCATTGGAATTCAAAAATTTTTAAAGGAGAAATACAAAAAAGAATCAACCTATATTGCCTATGGTGCGCATCCTTTCAATGAACCCAATGAGGCTTTTTTGGAAAAATATGACGTTCAAAAAGGGAATTACAACATGATAATGGCTCGTTTTGAACCAGAAAACAATTTTGAAATGGTTCTTGATGGTGTTGCAACAAATGATGATAAAACGCCTATATTAGTAATTGGGAATCATAATACTAAGCATGGTGAGTACTTGAAGAACAAATATAAACTTCAGGCGAACATTCGTTTTATTGGAGCGGTTTATAATTTGGAACACTTAAATAATTTAAGATATTTTTCAAATATTTACTTTCACGGTCATTCTGTAGGTGGAACAAATCCATCTCTTTTGGAAGCTATGTCATCACAAGCCTTGATTGCTGCTCATAATAATGATTTCAACAGAGGTATTTTAAAAGACAACGCCTTTTATTTTTCTAATTCTGTCGAAGTGAAAAATATTCTCCAAACAATCAAAAAAAATGATAACTTGCAATTGGTTCAAAATAACTATCAAGCTATAGTAAATGATTTTAATTGGGAGAAAATTAATGGAGAATATTTACAACTCTTTGAAGAATGCTTTTCAAAATCTGATAAAAGAAAACAAAGAAAATAAAACCCTCATACCTTTTTTTCTTCTTCTTGTAACGATTCCATTTCCTTTTGCTGTAAATAATATTGCCTTAGGTATTTTTATAATATCTGCAATAATAAACTTTAAAAAACATCAAGGATCTGTTACTAAATTATTGGTTTTGCCTATCATACTTTATTTATTGATGGTTGTTTCTTGTATATGGTCTATTGATAAAAACGAGTCATTTAAAGCTTTATCAAAAGAAATCCCACTGTTACTTATACCGGTTTTTTTCATGTTAAAAAAACCTTTTACCAAAAATCAAAAGAAAAGTATAATTGAATTTTATAGCCATTCAATGGTCTTGCTTGCGATTTTTTTTCTAGTTAGAGCCGTTGTCAGATATTTTATTAGTAATGACTCTCGAGTGTTTTTTTATCATGGAGAAGATTATGTAGATTATGGATTAGTACCAAAATTATTAAATGCAATACATGTATCCGTTTTTGTTGCAGTAGCATTTTTCTATTTTTTTTCAAAAGAAAAAAAATCCTTTTTAGACAAAGCATTTGCACTCATTCTTTTCGGATTTTTGTTGCTGCTTTCATCGAAAAATATTGTCATTACAGTCGTTTTACTTGTGCTGATATATATTTTCTTTTTTTCAAAATCTGGCTATAGAATGCGATTGCGAAACATTATTGTCTTGGGATTAATTGTTGCTTTAGGTTTATCTATAGGCAAAATAAAGCAACGTTTTGAAGTTGAGTTTTCAAGTAACACAAAGCGAAGTCTCAGCGCAGATGTTGTAAATGGGATTCCTCAAGGCGTTCACTACGTTAGTATAAAAGAAGCATGGACAAATAAAACATTTACCCCAAATGATTATTTTCCTGGAACAGCTTTTAGGGTTTATCAATTAAGAATTTTCAAGGAGTTTTTAAGTGAAAACAATATATTCTTTACAGGATTTGGTCTCAATGCTTCCTATCCAATGATATACAATAAAGCAGTATTCTACAATCTTTATATGGGTAATGATGGTTACCACGACAAAAATTTTCATAACCAATACATTCAAATTTTTGCAGAATTAGGAGTTTTTGGTTTTTTAATCATCATCATCATGTTAATTTATAATATAAAAAATGCAATTATGAGTAAAGATTTTGTCTTTTTTGCTTTTGCATTTCTAATGATAAGTTTATTTTTGACAGAATCTTTTTTATGGAGGCAAAGAGGAGTAGTCTTTTTTACTGCTTTTTATTGTTTATTTAACTCTGGATATCTTCATATAAAAGAACCTAAACAAAACGCATGAAAAGAATATTAATAACTGGAGCCGCCGGATTTCTTGGTTCGCATCTTTGTGACAGATTTATAGATGAGGGTTATTATGTTATCGGGATGGATAATCTAATAACAGGAGATTTGAAAAATATCGAACACTTGTTTAAACATCAGAATTTTGAGTTCTACCATCATGATGTAACTAAGTTTGTTCATGTACCAGGAAAGCTAGATTATATTCTGCATTTTGCTTCTCCTGCAAGCCCAATAGATTATCTGAAAATACCCATTCAAACTTTGAAAGTTGGCTCTCTTGGAACTCACAATTTATTAGGTTTAGCCAGAGTTAAAAAAGCAAGAATTCTTATTGCATCAACTTCTGAAATCTATGGTGATCCGTTAGTTCATCCACAAACAGAGGATTACTATGGTAACGTAAACACTATTGGACCAAGAGGAGTTTATGATGAGGCAAAGCGTTTTCAGGAGTCAATCACTATGGCATACCACACCTTCCATAATGTAGAAACTAGAATAGTTCGCATTTTTAATACATATGGCCCAAGAATGCGACTGAATGACGGAAGAGTTATACCAGCATTTATCGGTCAAGCTTTGCGCGGAGAGGATTTAACTATTTTTGGAGACGGAAGTCAAACTCGTTCTTTTTGTTATGTTACAGATCAAGTAGAAGGCATATTTAGATTATTGCATTCAGATTATCATTTGCCAGTAAATATTGGTAATCCAGACGAGATAACGATAAAGGATTTTGCGGATGAGATAATTAAACTCACAGGTACAAACCAAAAAGTTGTTTATCACCCATTGCCAATTAATGATCCACTACAAAGACAACCCGATATTACTAAAGCAAAGCAAATTCTTGGTTGGGAACCAAAGGTTTCCAGAGAACAAGGAATGAAATTAACTTATGATTTTTTCAAATCACTATCAAGTGAAGAGCTTTTGAAAGAAGAGCATAAGGATTTTAAAAATTATATACATTAAAATTAATTTATGCATCATACAGGAAGATATTCAAAATATATCCGTCCGATAAGTATTGTTCTTGATGTAATGGTCATTACATTATTAAGTCTTTATTTCTTCAAAGATTTAAAGCTTAATATATATGTGTATATAACATATCAAACGTTTGCTTGGTTGCTTATTGCTTTTTTGGTAAAATTCTACGAAGTTTTTAGATTTACAACACCTGTTGAAATTATATCAAAACTATTTAAGCAATTCAGTATTTTTCTTTTAGCGATTATAGCTTTTTTTCCATTTCAGAAAACAAGTATTTTCAGCGGAAAAGCAATAGCTATTTTCATGATAATAAGTTTTGTTATAATAGTTCTTTTTAAGTATTTCTTTTTTTTCTACCTAAAAAAGTACCGATTGATGACTCACAATAATTATAGAAATGCAGTAATTATAGGGTATACTCAAGAGGCAATAAGATTGAAAGAAGTATTTGAAAACAGAAAAGATTATGGATATAGGTTTCAAGGTTTTTTTTCAGATAAAAAGCAAAATTCCGAAGTTAAAGGTAGAATAGATGACCTAAAACCATTCATTATTGAAAACAAAATAGATGAAATATATTGTTCATTGAATGAAATTTCTAACGAAAAACTCAAAGAATTAGTAGAATTTGCCGATGATAATAAGAAAACAATAAAGTTCATTCCTGACACAAAGGATATTTTTTCAAAGAATCTCAAGATTGATTATTATGAACTTTTTCCAGTTTTATCTTTACAGAAAACCCAACTTCATAATCCTGCAATAAAGGGATTAAAACGTTTTTTTGACATACTTTTTTCTCTTTTTGTTATTGTTTTTGTTTTGTCTTGGTTAATACCTTTAGTAGGTATTATAATAAAGATTGAATCAAATGGTCCAATATTTTTCAAACAAGGAAGACCAGGAATTGATGAAAAAGAGTTTTTTTGTTATAAGTTCAGGTCGATGAAAATCAACGGAACCACAGAAAAAGAAGCTTCACGAAATGATCCTAGAGTAACTAAAATTGGAAAATTTTTAAGAAAAACTAGTATAGATGAGCTGCCTCAGTTTTTCAATGTTTTGCTTGGAGATATGTCTGTCGTTGGACCTAGACCTCACCTTTGGTCACAAAATAAAGCTTATGCTAGCAAAATTAAAAAATACATGGTACGCCACTACGTAAAACCAGGAATTACCGGATTGGCTCAAGTTAAAGGTTATAGAGGCGAGATTGAAACCGATGAAGACATGATCAACAGAATTAAATATGATGTTTTCTATATCGAAAACTGGTCTTTTGCCATGGATTTAAAAATAATTGTTCAGACAGTCGTGAACATCTTCAAAGGAGAGGAAAAAGCATATTAAAAAGCATTTTTTTTAATCAGTCCTTCAATTTGATTGTCAAGATTAAAGCTACTTTGAGCTTTTTCAAAAATATTCTTCTTCAATAAATCTAGTTCATTCTTTGACAAGTTTGATATTTCTTTAATTTTTGAATTCAACTCTTCGTAATTTCCAACATTGGCAACCCAACCCATTTGATTTTCAAAAACGATAGTTTCGCCTTCGCCACCACCAAAATATAGAATAGGAAAACCTAAAGCGCCGTATTCAAATATTTTTGAAGGAACTGACCCATAAATCCTAGTTTTTAGTGGAACAACGGCAATATCAAAGGATATAATTTTTTTATGCAATTCGTTTCTGTCCAACATGCCATGAAAGAAAATTTTTGGCTCATTAGCTGATAAAAGTAAAGTTTCAATTTGTTTTTTCTCGGCACCATCACCAAAAATGTGTAACTCAACGTTTAATCCTTTTAAATCGATCTTTTCACACAGTTCAAATACTCCTTGAGCAATTCCCAAAAGCCCAGCATAGAATATTTTGACAGGTTGATTTTCTTCGGTTTTTAGTTCAAGATTGTCAACTTTGTGGTCTGGAAAATTTCTGTAGAGGAAACATTTTTTACTAGGAACAATTGTTCTAACATGTGTTATTATTTCATTTGATTGACCAAGAATTAGCGTCGATTTTTTGTAAATAAATCGCTCAAGCCAAAGTGAAAATTTATGTGAAAAAGAGTGCTCTTTCAACGCTTTCAGTTCAATTGCGGCAAGCGGCCAAAGATCAGAAATATTGAGAATTATTTTCTTGTTTTTTAATGATAAAACAAAAACCGAAAGGAAAGAAAGCAATAATGGCGGCGATTGAACAATTACTTTTTTAGGTGTTTTTTTGAATAGTAAATAAAAAAACAAACTCATTGAGAACGATAGAACAGAAAGAATTCTAACCAATAAATTTTTACTCACACTAGGAAAAATCCAAAGTCTTTTCACGGTTATATTGTCTCTGTTTTCAGTAACGGAAAACTTGCCTTTGTATTCTGGAAATAATTCACCTTTTGGGTAATTTCCCAAAGGACAAACAACAGAAACTTTATAATTGTTTTGAAATAATTTCAAAGCCAATTGTTCAATTCTGTTAGCAGCAGCACCTTTTTCGGGTGGATAATAATTGGATATAATTAAAATTTCTTCCATTAATGTGACAACAATATGTCAATGATTCTTTCTGATGCTTTTCCATCCCACAATTGTGGAATTCCACATTTTCTTGATTCCGCATTTAAAAATTCAGAGTAAATTTTTTCCAAATTTTTTACCGATGTTCCCACAAGATTATTGGTTCCTACAGTAATTGTTTCAGGTCTTTCTGTATTGTTTCGCATAGTGAAACATGGAATTCCTAGAACGGTTGTTTCTTCTGATAAACCACCACTATCAGTAATTACCGCAAAACTATTTTTCACTAAATACATGAAGTTTAGATAACCTTGAGGCTCAATCATGCAGATATTTTCGACTTCTAATTTTTTTTCACCCAAAATCGATTTTGTTCTTGGATGAATTGGGAAAATGATTTTTTTACCATTGGCCAATCGGTCAATTCCTTGAAGTAAATTAACCAACGAGTCAACTTCATCAACATTTGCTGGACGATGCAATGTTAACACAATATAATTTTTTTCTTCGAGATTGAAGTCATTCCAAAAAGCTGGTTGTTCAAATCTGGATTGGTTTTGATAAAGTGTATCAATCATCACATTACCAACGAAGTGAATATCATTAGTATCTACACCATATTTCTTCAGATTTTCTGATGCGGTTTCTGATGTAGTAAAGAAATAATCAGTGATGCTATCGGTTACAATTCTATTAATTTCTTCGGGCATTGTCATATCACCAGAGCGAATTCCAGCCTCAACATGCGCAACTTTTGTGTTTAGTTTTTTTGAAACAATTGCACAAGCCATAGTCGAGTTTACATCGCCAACTACAAGAACCAAGTCACTTGGATTTTGTATCAATTCTTTTTCAAAAGCAATCATGATTGCCGCTGTTTGTTCAGCTTGTGAACCACTTTTTACTTCAAGATTAGCATGTGGTTTCGGAATGTTTAATTCTTCAAAAAAGGTATCACTTAGATTTTTATCATAATGTTGTCCTGTGTGAACCAATCTGTAAGAAACATTTGCTCCTGCTGATTTCTTTTTTTCGATAGCGTTAATGATTGGTGCTATTTTGATAAAATTTGGTCTTGCTCCAGCAACTATGGTAATTTTCATTATTGATTATTTAATAGAGAAACAAATTGTTTTAGTTTACCGCTTTTTCCTCTTTCTAATTTTTCTTTTTTCACAAAGGTAAAGTTCAAACCAGTTTCTAGATAGGTTGTTATGGCCTTTTCAATGTCTTTTATTTGGTTTTCATTTAGTTCAATTGAACTCACATATTCGATGTCAAAAGTATCTATTTTTGTTTGTTTTATAACAAATTCCTTCACATTTCCTTCATCTTCAATGATGCTTTTAGTAACATAGTAAAAAGTTAATCCTGGAGATTTTTTTCCACTTGGAAGAATTGCAATGTCATTAGTTCTACCTATTAATTTCTTTAGAATTGGTTTTTGTAGAGTACTTTTTTCGTCTAAAATTCCAATATCACCAATGTCATATCTGATGAAAGGATGAGCTTTGTTAAATAGGGAAGTAATTACTATTCTGCCTTCATGCCCATTTGGTAATGGGTTGTTGTCTTCGTCCAAAATTTCTACATAAAGAGTTTGGCTATTTACAATCCATTCATCATTGATGTTTTGAAAAGCTATCAAATCGAGTTCAGAAGCACCATATTCGTTAACTACTGGAACACCAAATTGTTTTTCCATCAATATTTTATCTTCTTCAAAAAGCATTTCAGATGTAACAACACAGCATTTTAAAGATGGACAAACATCCTTGAGAATGATGTTTTTTTGTTTTAAAAATTTGGCAAATAAAACTATTGAGCTAGTATAACCATTAATATAATCGAAAGATGTTTTCCTGAACTTAATAAGTACAGTTTCCAATACTTTATCAGAAAGGTCAAATATTGAGAAACGGTAACTTTTTTTGATAAAATCTTTCAGTCGCTCTTTTCTATAGCCAATGAAATCTAAAGGAATTCCATAAAATCTAGCTTGTTTAGATTTGTTAAAATCAATTCCGTGCTCTTTAAATTTGTAGATAATATTAATCCATGTTAGTGCATGGCAAAACTTGTCTTTGGCAAAAATAAAAGGATCACCACTTGAACCAGAAGTTTTGTTAATGTAAATATTCTTTTTATTATAGCCAGATGATAGACGCTGTAAGAGAGGTTGTTGAAAGTCTTTTTTTGTCATTATAGGCAAATCCTCCCATCGGTTAATTTCTTTACCTTTAATCAGATTTTTATATAAAGGGTTGTTTTTAATGTGAAAATCAACGATTTCATTTTTACTATTCTTCAAAAACTTTATATACTCTTTATCATTTTTTTTAATGATCTCATTATAAAATTCTTCAGCCTCTTTAAGTGGAAAACCGTTTATTTTTAGACTTAAATTAAAAATTTTCAACATAGATAAATAAAAAAAGGGCTAACTTTTGTTAGCCCTTAAAATTACAATTTATTTTTATTAGTTTTTCACAACTTTAATTGTATCGGTTCTGTTACCAGATTTAATTTCGAACAAATAAATTCCAGAAGCATAATTTGAAACATCTACTGTGTTATCCATTCCGCTCAACTCACTGCTCATCATAACTTTCCCTGACAAATCAGTAATTTTTAAACTGTAAGCATCTGTTGATTCGGCTGTTATTGTTACAAAATTGTTAGCAGGACTTGGATAAACTTTAAATTTGGAAGGAGTAAAAATTTCGTTTGAAAGGTTTCCATTCAATTTAAAAATACCAGCAGAAACCAACGGGTCAACAGCATCGCTAAAACCGCCACACCATCCTGTAGAACTATCAAACATAGAAATAGCACCTCTTTGCTCACCAGAATCAATTGTTGTCCAACTTGTACCATTGTCTAAACTGTATGCAGAACCAGATGTGCCAGGAGGAGTTGAAGTTGCAGACAAAGCAGAAGTTGCAACCAAAATATTAGTATTTGGCACATAATCTATAACATAATAAGCACCTGTATATGGAGTTGCAGCTGACCAAGTTGTTCCACCATTAGTGGTAGTGTAAAAAGTGTAAGTTGTATTTACTTTTTTCAATAGACAACCATTATTTACAGTACTGAAATGAATATTTCCGCTTTGTGAAGTTCCACTAAAATCTGTCAACGGAGCTTGAGACACAGTCCATGTAGCTCCCATATCACTTGTTCTTAAAATTCTACCTTTGTTTGTAACTAGCCAACCTGTAGATCCTACAAAAACATTACCCCCATTGTAACCATATTCATTTGATAGCGGGTTTGGAACTGCAGAAGCCGCTAAACGTGTCCAAGTGTTGCCGCCATTCGTAGTCCTATATATTTCAAATTCACCACCTTGAGGGTCACCAAAGGCAATACCAACATTTTCATTAAAAAAATGGATGCCATTCATAAATGATTCACCAGAAACTTGGAAACCATTCGGGTTTTGTTGAACCCAAGTAGCACCTCCATTTGTAGTTTTATAGGTAACTCCAATGCCATCATTGAGGTCTGTTACACCAGTAACCGTTGGATCAATCGCAGAAACCCAAGCAGTAGTTGCGCTAACAGCTGAAATATTGTTAATATTATAAGAAGAATCTCCCACATCAATTGTTCCTGATATCCAAGTAACCCCGCCATCAATTGTTCTTGTAAATTCCTGTATGTTTAATGTTTCCGGATGACTTGCAGATATTGGTTCACCATCATAACCTAAACACCACACCGTATTTGCATCAACAATCGTAATTTCATTAATTCCTCTTTGTGCCGCAGGAAAAGTAGGTCCTTGTTCAACCCAACTTTGAGCATTGGAAAAAAAAGTTAATGAAAAAAAAGAAATAGAAAGTAAAATTTTCTTCATAGTTTTCGTTTTTTTAAATTAAGTTACTAAATTATAAATAAATTAGTTGATAAAAAAATAAACTGACTAATTTTGTCTTCGCCAATAAACAACACAATTATTATGACTATTTTACTACTTGGTTCA